>Ga0210399_10000671_pt1 | contig 27200 bp, 18 predicted proteins | sample IncBWC14MmetaG_FD_150865 | JGI IMG/M metagenome (GOLD analysis project Ga0210399, IMG submission 150865) | Forest soil microbial communities from Barre Woods Harvard Forest LTER site, Petersham, Massachusetts, United States - Inc-BW-C-14-M | ecosystem: Environmental > Terrestrial > Soil >... | reverse complement strand
GAAGGATCTGAAAGTTCCCGAAGCGCGGGTGGAGCTTCAGGCGGAACTCGCGATGAACCCGCGTCATGCGGGAGCGCTGAACGATCTGGGCAACACCTATTTGTTCGAGCATCAACCCAACAAGGCGTTGGCGTACCTTGCGAGGGCGCTGGAGGTGAATCCGGGGAACGTCGATATCCACCGTGATTTAGGCACGGCGTATTCCGAGTTGGAGGATTATCACAAGGCGGAAGAACACTTCAGGATCGCCGTAGCCAACGATCACGATGGGGCGGTTCATTACAAACTGGCGAGGGTGTACCAGGCGTTGGGCGAGAAAGAGAAAGCGGCGCATGAATTTGCGGTTTCCTCGGCGCTCAATCGCGAATCGCACGATAAGCTGGAAAAACAGACGGAACGCCTGGGTGCAGTCTCAAAATCCGCCGAAGACCCATAGCATGAACTATTTGCTGATTCTCTTCCTCGCTTTTCACTCCGTTAGTGGCTCAGCGTGTGCAGGCTGTGAGCGGTTGGCCGGGTTCCAGCTGCCCGCACCAGGCGACGCGTTTCAGAGAGGGCTTACGGCGCTGAAAGAAAATCGGCTGGACGACGCGCTTGCGGAGTTCACGGCGGCGGAGCATGAAAATCCGGAGAACGCTCGCATCCGCAACTTTCGAGGAATCCTGCTGGTACAGTTGGGCAAGAATGCGGAGGCGGCAACGGAATATCAGGAGGCGATTCGTCTTGATCCGCGCCTGGAAGATGCCTACCGCAACTTGGGATTCCTTTGTTGGACCGAACACCAACTCAATGCAGCGCGCGGGGCCCTGGACTACGCCGTAAAACTCTCGCCCGACGACTCTTTTGCGCACTACTATCTCGGAAGAGTGGAGTTGGATGCGCGGCACTATGAGCGGGCCTTCCACGAATTGGAAGTTTCCGGCAAGCCGCTGCCCGCGGATGCAAGTTTCCTGATCGAAGCAGCGACGGGATATGTCGCTCTGGGCCGCAAAGAGGATGCTCACAAGACTCTCGCGCAACTGGCGAGCATGCCCATGAGTGAGGGGCAATCTGTGATTGTGGCTTCCCTGCTGCTGTCCATCCATGAAAACGCTTCGGCGATTGAGAGCTTGCAAGCCTTAAACCAGAGCCGCGGAGTGGGTCAACCGGCTTGGACGCAATTTGATCTGGCCTTGGGGTACTTGCTGGCTGGAAGTTACGACGAGGCTGCCAAGGAAGCGCTCGTTTACGCAAAAACTGTTGGCACGGCTGAAACGGAATCTGTGGAATCGGCGCAAGCATGGTCGGTAATCGGAATCGCTTACGCGCATCTGAAGCGAAGCGAAGAATCCATCGAGGCTCTCTGTCGAGCGGCGGCGTTGGGGCCGCACGAAGAAGAGCACTGGCTTAATTTGACGCGCGAATTGATGGAGCTCAGCCGTTTTCCTGAAGCAGTGACGGATGCACAGCACGGACTTGCGGTAAATCCGAAATCGTACGCTTTGCGCTTGCGCTTGGGCGCCGCCTATTTGGCTGCCGGCCGTTATGTGGAATCGGAAAACATTTTTCGTGATCTGGTGGCGGCGGGTGATCCGTTGCCGCTCGGATACATTGGATTGGGGCAAGTGTTGCTAAGAACCGGGCGCGCCGAGGACGCGGCGAAAGAGCTTGCCGAGGCGGAGAAAAAGCTGGGGCCTAAGTTCCTACTCAGCTATTTTCGGGGGCTGGCGCTGGCTCGCGCGGCGAAACCGGCGGAGGCGCTCGCTGCGTTTCAGGAAGCAGTTCGGCTGGATCCGAGGAACGCGGAGGCTCGACTGAATCTGGGAAAGACGCAACTCACGCTTGGGCATGTGAATGAAGCGATTCCAACGCTTCAGGAAACGCTTCGCCTGGATCCGGCCAATATCCAGGCCAAGCGCCTTCTTAGCCAGGCGTATCGCCGGGCTGGTGACGCGAAGAACGCAGCGAAATATGCGGAATCATCCACGGAAGCTGCAGCTGCGCCCGCGAACGATCTGATTGACGATTTTTTTGTTCCCCAATGGCAGCTTCCACCCAACGGCGGGGAAGAAAAGGTGCCATGATACCAGCCAACGATTCCGCTCGCGCGAGGTGAACGCTTGAAGTGGTTTAAGCCGGGGACCAGGTGTGCATTTTTTCGGAACGTGCTGCTTTGCGGGACTGGGTTTGGCTTGCTGCTGGGCAATCCCTTGCCGTCGCAGAACGTCGCGCAGAAAACTCGAGACAATCCAAAGATCGCGAATTTCGTGGATATTGCGGAGAAAGCCGGACTGACGGCGGTGAACGTTTTCGGGGGCGTGGACACGAAGAAATACATCATCGAGACGACCGGAACGGGCGTGGCCATTTTTGATTATGACAACGACGGGTGGCCGGACATTTTCGTCGTGAACGGAACGACGCTCGAGGGGTTTCCCGCCGATCAAGCTCCCACGAATCATCTTTATCACAACAATCATGACGGCACGTTCACGGATGTCACTGCAAAGGCCGGGCTGCTAGCCACGGGATGGGGCCAGGGAGTTTGCACCGGGGATTACGACAACGACGGGTGGGAGGATCTGTACGTCACGTACTACGGCAAGAATCGGCTGTATCACAATGACCACGGCGTTTTCACGGAAGTTGCCGAAAAGGCCGGGGTCGCGGGAACAGGAAAAGCCTGGGGAACCGGTTGCGCGTTCGTTGATTACAACCGCGATGGCCGATTGGATTTAATGGTGGCGAATTACGTGGATTTCAATCTGTCAACTACGCCCGTGCCCGGCCAGGGAAATTCGTGCGTGTGGAAAGGCGTTCCGGTGATGTGCGGGCCGCGCGGTTTGCCGGGGTCGAAGAATATTTTGTACGAAAACCTCGGCAACGGCACGTTTGCGGACGTCACCACCAAGGCGCACATTGACCGTACCAACGGCCATTACGCTTTCAGCGTCTCCACGTTTGATTTTGACGATGATGGCTGGCCGGATATTTACATCGCCTGCGACAGTGCGCCCAGCATTCTCTACCACAATAATCACGACGGCACGTTCACCGATGTTGCGGTGATGGCCGGCGTTTCCTTCAACGAAGACGGGCGCGAGCAGGCGGGAATGGGCACGACCATCGCGGATTACAACGGCGACGGGCGGCTGGATATTTTCAAGACCAATTTTTCCGACGACACGCCGACTCTTTACCGCAACAATGGGGAGGGGATTTTCTCGGACGTTACGTTTGCAGCGGGACTTGGCCTGCACACGCAATACCTGGGCTGGGGCACGATGTTTTTCGATTTCGACAACGACAGCTGGCCGGACTTGATCCTCGCGAACGGACACGTTTATCCGGAGGTGGATAAATTCCACCTGGGCAGCGGCTACCTGGAACCGCGAGTGCTGTACCACAACAACGGCAACGGCACGTTTACCGACATTTCGGACAAGGCAGGACCCGGGATTACAACGCCGAGTTCGGCGCGCGGCCTGGCGGTGGGCGATTTGTGGAACGACGGGCAGCTGGCCGTGGTGATCAACAATGTTTACTCGAAGCCGAGCTTGCTGGTGAATATGGTGCGTTCGGCAAATCATTGGGTGGAGTTCAAGCTGGTGGGCACGCGCTCCAATCGTGACGGAATTGGCGCGAAAATCACCTTGAAACTTGGAAAGCGGACGCTGGTGGACGAAGTGCGAAGCGGTTCGAGTTACATTTCGCAGAACGATTTGCGGGTGCACTTTGGTCTGGGATCTTCCGACAAGCCGAACGTTGCGGAAGTGCGCTGGCCCAGCGGGCTTGTTGAACACTTTGATCGTTTGCCGGTGGACGCGATCCATACGTTGAAGGAAGGAACTGGCACTGCGATCGGGCCAACTTCGAAAAAACTCTGAACCAGGATCGCGATTCAAACCTAAGACGCCGTTCACTTTTATTTTGGCTGGCTTTTTTCTGTAGCGCCGGCCTGGGGTTCTTCGACCTTTAAGATTTGATCCGCGTGGACGTCTTTCAGCGTCTGACGGATCCCGCTGGGCCAACGAATTTCGATGGTTCGGGCCAGTGCCTCGGAACCCAAACCGAAATGCACACGCTTGTCGCTCGAGGAGAGATAACTGCCCGTGGTCGTCAAAGTCACCCACTGAGAGCTCTTCGCGGTGACCAATTTTACCTCGGCGCCGATCGCGTCACGATTGCTGCGGTGTCCCAAGAGCTCCAGCGTCAACCAGTGGTTTTGATTCTGCGTTGCGTTGTGGAGAACGTGAAGGGCGCCATCATTCGTGGTCACCACGGCATCCAATCGGCCATCATTATCAATGTCACCGATGGCAAGGCCACGCCCTACCCAGGCTTTTTGGAAAACGTCTCCGGCCTGCGCTGAAATGTCCACGAAACCTTTGCCGGTATTGCGTGCCAGCAGCATCGGCTCCTTGTACCGAAGATCTGGAAAAGTAAGCTGGATCGTGTCCAGATCGTGCCCCTGCGTGATTAGAAGATCCTTCCATCCATCGTTGTCGAAATCCAGGAAACGCACACCCCAGCCGGAATGCTTCATGGTCATCAGTCCGATTCCGGAGGGATAGCTCTCATAGTTGAAAGTGCCGTCGCCATTGTTCCGGTAGAGGGCGTAGATTTGGCTGGCGAGGTTGGTGACGACGATGTCCGGCAGGCCGTCGTTGTTGTAATCCGTGAAATCCACGCCCATTCCTGCGTAGGAATGGCCCTCGCTGTCGACGGCTACCCCGGATTGCAGCGCCACTTCTTCGAAGGTGCCGTTTCCCTTGTTGTGAAAAAGAAATTCGGGCATGGAGTCGTTGGCGATAAAGAGATCGATGCGTCCATCACGGTCGTAGTCAGCGAGCGCGATTCCCAATCCCTTGCCGGGAAGAGCGAGGCCAGCTTTCTGCGCGATCTCCGTGAAGTGCCCGTTTCCATCGTTGTGATAAACGAGAGGCGCGATGGGACGAAAGGAATCCGGATGGCAATACGAACGGTAGCCTTCTCTCCGTTCGCCGCAATAAATGTCGTCGAAATCCCATTGCAAGTAGCGTAGGACGACGAGATCGAGCAATCCATCACCGTCCAGGTCAACCCAGGCGGCGCTGGTGGACCAGCCAGTGCCAGCTACGCCGGCCCGCTCGGTTACGTCGGTAAATGTTCCATCGCCGTTGTTGTGATAAAGCTTGTTTCCGCCGTAAGCGGTTACGTACAAATCTTCAAAGCCATCATTGTCGTAGTCCCCGACGGCGACGCCCATTCCGTAACCTACTCCCTGCAGTCCGGCTTTCTCGGTTACGTCTTCGAACGTGCCGTCTTTTTTCTGGTGGAAAAGTCTATTCCAGTCCTTAGGTCCCGACTTCTGGGGGATAGTGCTTTTCCCTGTGGGATCATTGAGCGGAGCGCCGTTGACCACAAAAATATCCAGGCGCCCGTCATTGTCATAGTCAAACAGGGCGACACCGGAGCCCATGGTTTCGATCAGGTATTTTCTGGAAGTGTGTGACGCGACGTATTCGAAATTTATGTTCAGGGCGGAGGTTACATCAGTGAACTTTGCCGCATCAGGTGACGAACCGACGGATTGAGTGGCGGCAACACCTGAATGAACAGGCTTCGGCGCGGTCTGGGCAGGGGCGCGTGACGCGAGCAGGCAGCACAAAACCGCACTGAAAATCTGCCAGCTTCCCTGTTGGCCGGCGCCTCCGGCCTCTTTCGCTAATCTATTCATCAGCCAAGGAGAGCGTACACCAGGATGCTCTCGCGGGCATTGAAGTTCTTCGGGACCAGCCGGCCTTACGTCTTCGTCCCAAGACCGAACACGCGGATGTTTCCGATTCTGACCCGCCTCGTGCGGGGACAGCGGAGCGGAGGGCACGATTTATCGTGCCCCTACTGCCGGCAACATTATTTTGTACGGATGGTTGGGCGCTGGCGAAGCTACTGTTCGAACACCAGGACCGCTGGATTTGGATCGCTGGCGGACACCACCACAAACTTGCTTGGCGACACTACGTAGACTATGGCGCGGCTGCCGCCGACGCTGCCGGTGAAGGTGCCTCTGCCGTTGGTTGGGGTGGAGGAAATGGAGTACGAGGAGTTCACGCTTAGGCCGGAACTTGCGCCGGCCGGAGCGCCAATATCTTCGCTGCCGGTGATGGTGCCGCTTGGACTGGCGCCGTTCGCCAAGAACTCGCCGGAGAAAATCGTTACGCCGAGCGTCATCGGCACAGTGGCCAGGCCGGCATACGCGCGGCTGAGCGCGCTATTGGTCAGAGAGGTTGCGCTTTGCGGATCGCCAAACCCGAACAAAACGGAACTGTCGGGGACAATGAAGAAGGCTTCATTGGAATTGACGAGGTACGCAACCAGGTAGCTGCCACCGAGTTGGATTCCAGTTCGACCGTTGCTGGCGACGCTCGCCGCCCAGCCGCGGTACAGGTCGCGTATGGATATGACGATCCGAAGCCGGGGGAGTGGCCCAGCCGTGCCGGTTCGCACAATCGCGGACGAGTCGGGTGAAAATTGCCGAGAGCAAGAGTGCGGCGATAAAAACAAGAAATTGCATGGCCTTCCCGGGTTCCGCTGGGGGGATTGGAATTTGTGATAGCTGGTGTGGGTAGGTTTAGGTCCGGCCTAAATCGATGCTTCAGGTGATTCCACTGGATTGTTGCGCGGGGTTCTGGGCAAACTCCGCGCTAATTCCTTCAACAGGTTGCGGTATCAAGCAGTTGCGGCGTGGACCGGTTTTCCGCGGCCCGTGTCGGGCGCTCCGCACGGATCCAGGCACGATCAATTTCCACGGCAATCGAGCGTTGCAGCAATTGCACGGACAAGACCAGCTTCAATGCCGATTTGATTCGGACCACGATCCCGCTCATTCCTTGCAACGGACCTTCCTCAATCCGGGCCAGCTGGCCGACCTGCAAGTAAGGCCACGGCATTGTCGCCAGGCCGCTGCTCCCAACGCGCTGGATCGCGGCGATTTCCTGCTCTTCGACCGGAATTGGCGTCTTGCCTGTGCCCACAATCTGCACCGCGCCCGGAGTAATCAGCACCGGCAACCGGTCATTCGGATTCATGCGGCAAAAAAAATATCCCGGGAACAGCGGCACATCAATTTCCTTGGTGCGATCGGACCACTTCCGGCTGGATTTGCTAATTGGCAGGTAACATTCGAAGCCGGAATTTTCCAGCAACAATGTCGCATTCTTTTCCCGGCCGGTCTTGGTGAGAATTGCATACCACGGCCAAGGATGATTCCGCGTACTCATCGGTTCCCCCAGAGAAGCTACCGCCATTGGAGTCCCATTTCGGCGAGACTCCCGATCCATTCGAGGGTTGCTTTCCGCGAAACGCGTCGCATCGTTCGAATTCTTATGCGACCAACAGAAATTCGACCCATGCCGGACGATAGACGAGGCTCAGTCCGCCCACAATCCGGTGATTACCCTAAACATTACAGGGGACTTTTCCCCACGATGGGTAGGGCTGGATTTTTAGAAATCGGCCCTAATTCTGGCGGGATCGAAGGGTGCTGCACTACTTTTAGGCATCACTTTTCTGGGCATTAGAACGCGACGAGCCACCCTTCGACGGGCAAGGGAGACTCGCGCGATTGAAGTTGCGATCGGGTCTATTTGGACTGGGCAGCTTCTGTTTCCACCTGTGCCAACAGGTGATCGAGATCAGTTCGCGCAAAATAACGCCCGGCCAGCACCACGCTGCGGATCTTCCGCGTATTTTTGATGTCCACCAGTGGGTCGGCGTCCAACAGAACCAGGTCGGCTCTCTTACCTTTTTCAATTGTTCCAGTATCCGCAAGACCAAGAAATTTCCCCGCGTTCAGCGTTGCTGCTTGCAGCGCTTCCATCGGCGTCAATCCCGCCTTCACCAGCAGTTCCAATTCTTCGTGCAGGCTGAAGCCGGGATAAACGCGCACTCCCGCCGCCGTATCGGTTCCGGCGAGGATAGGCACCCCCGCCTTGTTCATCTCGCCCACCATTTTCAGTTCGGCTTGAAAAAATGCTTCCCGATCCGCGACAGGGTCGGTCGACCAATCCTTAAGTATTCCCGTTGTGAACATGGGCCACGAGCGATCTCTCCAAACCGCCGGGGCGTATTTCGACAATGGATCCGGCCCGGCGTTCGTCTGCTCAATCAGCCATTCGCCGCGTTCCCAGTAGAGCGTGGGCACTTGCCAGGTCTGATTCTTTGCAAAAAGTGCGATCAGTGCTTTCGCGCGGGCTGGATCATAAGTCGAAAGGAATTTACCCCTGCCGGGCCCTCGCGGCGCGGCCATCAGTTCATCTTCGACAGTCGAGCAGCCCTCGAAAACGCCCGTTAAATGTTCGATGCTTTTCTGTCCGGCGTTCGACGCTTCCGTTGCGCGAACTTTATCCGGCACGTGTCCGGCGAAAACAATGCCGATTTTCTTTGCCTCGTCTGCGGCCGCGAAGTACCCATCGCGTGGAACGAGGGACTGAATTTTGATGAAGTCTGCCCCGCTCTTTTCGAGTTCATCGACGATGCGGCGGCCTTCTGCAGCATCCTTTACCGGCGCGGAACTTGGAAATTGTGGAACCGGCCCATCCAGCATTGGACCGGAAATGATCATTCGCGGACCCAACAGCTTCCCTTCGGCAATCCGAGTGCGCCACTTCTTCAGCGGCTCCAGGTCGCCGCCCATATCACGAACGCCAGTCACGCCATTCACGACAAACAACACCGGAGTTATTTTTTCATTTTCAGGCAGCCAGGCCCCGAAAATCTCGTGCACATGCATATCCCAGAGCCCCGGGATCAGATACTTCCCTTTCCCATCCACAACTCTTGCCTTCTTCGGCAGGGGCGTCGCGTCACTTTTGCCAATCGCGGAAATGTGGCTGCCTTCAACGATCACCGTCATATTCGTCCGAACGGGAGCGCCGGTTGCGTCGATCACACTGACGTCGGTGATTGCCAGTGTGGTCTGTTGCCCGCGAACGGTAGCGGCAATCACGGACAAGAAAACAAAAACCAGCAAGAAACGCATAACTTTTCTCAGCAACGGACACCTCGCTAGGCCGCAAATAAGTGGCGTGTTCGATTAACTCAAGTTCCCTGCGGACGGCATTTCGGATTGGCGGCGGTGGTTTCGCGAATAATCAACTCGGGTGGAACGGCAAATTCCATCGGATAATCGCGAAATCCTTGCAGTCGCTGCAACAAAATTCGCGCCGCGGTTTCCCCCATATCCCGCAAGGGTTGCCGGATGGTCGTTAGCCGGGGGGTGTGGTAAGCCGCGAGTTGTATGTCGTCGAAGCCAATCACGGAAACGTCTTCCGGTACGTCCAAGTTGGCATCGCGCAGGGCGCGAATTGCACCGATAGCGGACATATCATTGAAGGCGACGATCGCCGTGAATCGTTTGCGGCTTTGCAGGAGTGTTTGAACGACCGGATAACCCAACTCGGGTGAAGAAATGTCCCGCTCGAGCTGGATGGTAAGGTCGGGATCGATCGGAAGACCTAGTTCTTTTGCTACCGCCACGATGTTTTGCCAGCGCGTAAGAGAGTCCGCGCTGAAGGATTGGCCGCGCATGAAGGCGATGTGCTTGTGGCCGAGTTCCACCAGATGCCGGAGAATCAGCTCCGCGGCCCGCCGGTGATCTAGCAAGACGTTGGTGACTCCGGAGATTTTCTTGTGCCCGGCGACCGCCAGCACCGGGACGGCCAACTCATGCTCCAATTTCGTGTCAATCGTGATCAGCCCTTCGGCGCCCCGGCCAATCAATAACCGCGGATACTCCTCAATCATGTCGGGTTTGTGGCGATGGTGGGCATTGAAATAGAAATAACCTTCGCGCATCAGGTGATCGCCGATCCCGCTCATCACCATGGTGTGATAGCCGTCATTCAGCTCGGGGACCAGAATTCCCACCGTAAATGTTCGCTTTTTGCGCAGGGAGCGCGCCAGCAGGCTGGGCTGGTAGTTGAACCTGCGCGCGGCCTCGCGGACGCGTTCCCGCGTTTCGTGCGGAATGGAACGACCGGGCACGTTATTCAGGACGACAGAAATGGTGGCGGGGCACAATCCGAGATAATCCGCAAGGATCTTCAGGCTCGTCCGGCCCCCACGATCGGAAGGTTTTGGTTTGTGTTTGGCCACAGCAGTATCAGGCCCGAGACTGCCCAGTGCCGGCTCGTCACCATTGAATTTCGGCATGAGAGTATCCCAAAAGCGGTAATCGGGGGGATAAGGACCGCCGAGCCGAAAGCAAGGTCGGGCGCAGGTGCTCGATGGCTCGTTTGGACCAGATTGCTCTCGATTACGAGATTAAACCGGCTGATTATCCCCAGACAAACGATTGTCTAAACAGTATTCGAAAAATTTCTGCTTGACAACAATATCTTGACTGATGCCAAATAGCCCCACGATTGGGGTGCTTCTGTAGAAATCTGCCGCGCAAACGATTGGATTGGTCGAGACCCGGCCGAATAGCCGCTGGAAATACATATCGTTTAGAGGCAGAGGCGGTCGTGCATGCTGTACTGGGTCCTTTAAGGTCGATATCGCGCAAAGCAACCTGGAACAGCCGCACCGCGGTTCATAGGGCCTTGTTTCGACAAGGTGGGAGGCAAGTCTATGCGGTTCGTTGGCGTTGCTGCAGGTCGTTTCCTCGCAGTTGCATTGCTTCTCTTCATAGCCGCTCATTCTCTCTGCGCACAAGGCAACACTGGTGCCATTGCAGGGACCATTCTGGATGGCTCGGGTGGAGTTGTTGTCGACGCACAGATCCAAGCGACCCATGTGGACACGCACACGATCTATAATGCCGTTTCCACGTCCACTGGCGCATATCGACTATCGAATCTTGCCTTGGGGGTGTACGACATCGCGGTGACTGCGAAGGGCTTCAAGATAGCGGATGCGAAGGGCGTGGTGGTGCAGATTAACACCACGGCTTCCCTGGACATTGTTTTGCATCCGGGCGATGTTAAAGAAACCCTGACGGTAGTTGCGGATGCTCCGACCATTCAAGTTGAGAATGCGGAAGTTGGAACTGTTGTGAGCAACAAACAGATTCAGGATTTGCCCTTGGGTTTGTTTGCATCAGGCCAGAGCTTTCTCCGGTCGCCCGAAACTTTCGTATTTCTGACCCCTGGCACCCAAGGTCCCGGCACCAACCAAAATGGCGCCGCTGCAAACGGCATCTTTCAATCCAAGCTAACTGGAGGCCAGAATTTTGGCACCGAAGTACTCTTGGACGGCGTGAGCACGGCCCGCGCGGACAGTGGTTCTGCCTTTGACCAGACTGCTCCTTCTGTCGAGGCAATGACGGAGTTTAAGGTGCTCACCTCAACATTTTCATCGGCATATGGGCGCACCTCAGGTGGAGTCGAGAGTTTCTCAACTAGGTCGGGTGTGAACTCGTTTCACGGCACGGGCTTCGACATCCTGCATAATGACAAATTGAATGCGAATTCCTGGGGTAACAACTTCAATCATTCTCCGAAGCCGCGAGATCATCAGAACGATTTCGGTGGAAGTCTCGGCGGACCCGTGTGGATTCCTAAGGTCTATAACGGTCACGACAAGACGTTTTTCTTCTTCTCGTACGAGCAATATCGAAATAACGAGGGGACTAACTCGGGGTTAATTACCCTACCGACTGCTCAGGAACTCCAGGGAGATTTTTCAGCGGGACTTGGCGGACCAACGGGGGCTATTAACCCTTGTGATGGTTCGCCGATCCTGCAGGGCCAAATCTTTGATCCATCCACAACAAAGACGGTTGTGGTCAAGGGGCAGCCGGTTCAGTGTCGTACTGCTTTCCCGGGCAATAAGATTACTACTGCCCTCGATCCTGTCGCGCTTAACGTCCTGAAGTTTCTTACGGTGAGCCCCAACCAGCCGCCGACGGCCGCGAATCGCGACGGTTTGATTAACAATTTTATCTACCTCACCACCCAGCCGGTTCGGGACACTACCATGAGCTTCCGAATCGACCAGAACTGGGGAGCCAACGACAAGTTTTTCTTCTCCTATAGCAGCCGAGATCAGGAGGATCTGAATGGTGTGCCGGGGGCCCCCGTCCTACCGGTTCCCCTCGATACGAATTTCTACAACTCCAATTTCACGCATTACGTTCGTTTTGGCTGGAACCATACGATCAACGCGACATTAGCGAACAGTTTTACTATTGGCCTGAATCGGTTAAGCAATTTCAGCAGAGGAACTAGCGTTAACGGGACCCCGGACTGGGAAGCTGTGCTTGGAATTAGCGGCGCGCATGGTCCAACATTTCCCCAATTTTCGTTTAACAACAGTTCCCAGGGGATCGGATATCAAGGATTCAGTAGCGGCAGCAACGACAGACATGTTCCTAATAGTCTCGTCACTTCCGAGAATTTATCTTGGGTTACCGGCCGGCACTCGTTTCAGTTTGGTTTGGAGTGGAGAGCGTATCAGTACTCAGACCTGCCGACAGGGAATACTTCCCCAGCATACACCTTCAATAATTTTCAAACCGCATACACGCCGAATGACACCAGCACGGGAGATCCCTTCGCGAGCTTTTTGCTTGGATTGCCGCAGCGGGAATTCCTAAGCATCTCCAGTTCCTATCCTCGCTGGGCCTCCAACTATTTTGCTGCCTACGTTCAAGATGACTTCAAACTTCGCAGGGATTTGACGATAAATCTTGGGTTGCGCTACGAGTTCGATACTACACGCAATGACGCCAAAGATACCCAGTCCAATACTTCACTGACCACAGCGAACCCAGGGGCGGGCGGCCTTCCCGGCGGACTGGTCTATGGCCCTCTCGCAAACCTCGGGAAGACTTATTTTAAGGATTTTGGCCCTCGCGTCGGATTTGCCTATGCGCCGGAGGAACTGTTCGGGCACGTCCGCAACATCGTTTTCCGCGGCGGGTACGCTATGTATTATGCCCCGCTGTTCTATGACGACCTTCCCACGGGAAATATCCAATTCCGGGCCGGGAGCACTGCCCAGCCCACCTTTCAATCCTTCGACAACTTCGGCATCGGGAACGCACTGCCGCTATCTTCCGGGTTCCCCAGTTATCCGGCGCCCGCCCCCACTACGGATCCATCATTGCTGAATGGCCAGAATGTAACTTACATAGCGTCGAGCTACGGGCGTCCAGGAAGGACTCAGAACTGGACCTTTGAAATCCAGAAACAATTGGCCCAGGATTTGATTCTTAGCGTGGGTTACGTTGGCATCAAGGCAGACTATCTGCATACCAACATCGCCCAAGTCAATGCGCTCAACCCGCAGTACTACGGTCTAGGTGATGCGCTTCAGCTTCACATTTTTACCAATCCCAGCGAGAGTGCCGGAGCCCTGGCGGCTCTCGCTTCGGTTGGTGTGACTACAGTTCCAGCCTGGTTTCAGTCCTTGTATGGCCCGGGTGGTGCCTCGGCGGGAAATGACACGGTGGCCCAGTTGCTTCGTCCCTTCCCCCAGTATCTAGCGGTCGGGGGCAGCAACAACAACCTCTGTTCGTGCCTCGAAAACCTGGGCGTCTCCTCCTACAACTCGTTCCAGGCGAAGCTCGAGCGGAGGTTCCGGAACGGCTTGAACCTGCTCGCTTCCTATACATTCTCAAAGACGATTACGAATGCAGACAGCGCCATTCCTGTGTTTTCCGGATTCTCCTCCAATGAATTTGCGGCGCAGAATCCCTTCAATCCAAGTTCCCAGAAGGCGCTTAGTTATCAAGACACCCCTCACCAATTCGTCCTGAGTTATCTCTATGAATTGCCGGCCGGACCAGGCAAGAAACACTTCAATCAGGGAGTAGCCAGTAAGGTGCTCGGTGGCTGGGAAATCGGAGGCGTGCAGAGATACCAGAGCGGTTCCCCAGCGGTTACGGGTTTCTTTGGCAAGAACCCCCCAGGTACCGACGGTGGGTGGCGGCTCAGCTTGCTGCCCGGCGTTCCGATTCTTGATCCCAATCACTCCTCTTACAATCACGCTTTACCGTCTGCTTGCAACGAAGACCCGACGACAGGGCTTTTCACTGCTAATAGTACTAACAATTTCTTCAACTGTGCCGCGCTTTTCGATCCGAATGCACCCGGCCTTGTCACTAAGCGCGGGTACCAATTTGGAAACATTCCTTTAATTTTAGGAAATGTTCGGAGCCAACCTTATTTCAGCGAAGACTTCTCGATCATTAAACGCACCGTGATTAGCGAGAACCATGCCATCATTTTCAAGGTTGATATCCCCAACGCATTTAACCGGCATGTCTTCGGGAATATAGGTCTCAATCCGAGTTTCAACTCCAACTTCGGCCAGCCAAAGGGCTTTCCTAGTACGATCAACGCAGTCCGCGTGATCCAGCTGACTTTGCGCTACCAGTTCTGACGGTTAGGCTTGCTCCTAACCTGCCGCCAATCCTCCTGCCGAACACCCCTGGCAGGAGGATCTTTTTTTGGCCCTGGGCAAAGCTCATGTCCGTTGGAAAGGACCTCACTAGCGGCGTCCTGTGACATTTCCGGTGCATATCGATAACCGGGACCTGGCAGAGGATTTTTCGCTTTTCGCTAACTTGCTGAGCGTATTCCGGGAAGGTGTAACATTGTTCCGGGAAATTCTATGACATTGTTTGACCTGTTCTTCAGCGGTAACCGCAATACCACGCAGCAGAATCGGTGCAGGCGGTTCTCCGCGCGTCTGGCCTGGAGCACCTGCATTTTGTTGGCCGTGGTTTCGTCTCTCGCCGCCCAGGCACCGCAAATATCCCCTGAGGTGGCGGCCAATTTTCACCGGGCTTCCGATGCCATGCGTAGCGGGAATTTCGACGCGGCCGGCGAAGGCTTCGCGGCCGTGATTAAGCAAGCGCCGACTTTTGCAGAAGCGTACTTGAACCTCGGGCTGGTCCGCGAAGAACAGGGACGCCACCAGGACGCCATTGCCAGTTTTCAAAGAGCGCTCCAACTCAAGCCAAAGCTTCATGGCGCCAATCTCTTCCTCGGCATCGCTGAATACCGCACCAACCAGTTGGATTCCGCGCTGAGTTCTCTCCACAAGGAGACCGCCGCCTATCCGAAGGATGCCATCGCCTGGATGTGGATTGGAATCGTCGCGCTGGAGAAGGGCCAAGGGGACGAAGCCGCGGAGGCCCTGGACAAAGCGGCCAAACTCGCGCCGGACAACGTGGATATTCTTTATCACCGCGGGCAAGCGCATCTATTCGTTTCCAAAGACAGCTATGCTCGCATGTTTCACGCAGATCCGAAATCCTGGCGCGTCCGGCAAATTCTTGCGGAGGCCAATGCCGACGCGGAACGTCACATGGATGCGATCGCGGAATACAACGCAGCTATCCAGCTCGCACCCCATGAGCCTCGCCTCCATGAAGAATTGGGAACGGAATACCGGACTATCGGCAAAATGCCAGAAGCCGAGGAGGCGTTTCGGAAGGAACTTGAAATCGATCCGGACAACATCGTTGCCCAATACAAGCTGGGCGTCCTTCTAACGGAAAAAGGAAATGCGGCGCAGGGCAAACAGATGATTGAGGCGGCGATGAAATTGCGGCCTGGACTGCGTCATGCAGACTACAATCTTGGCCGTGCTGAGATGCTACTCGGAAATGATCAGGCAGCCCTCGAGGATTTCGAGAGGGCCGTAAAAGCCGATTCGGATCAAGACGTTTTGGAACAAGCCTGGTACCAGTTGGGGACGGTTTTGCGGCGACTGCACCGAACGCAGGAAGCGCAGCAGGCATTCGCGATGTTCCAGAAGTTCAAAGACGCTGAGTTGGAAGGATCGCAGAAAAAAATGAAGCAGTTTCAGCAGAAGAAGGATTCAGATACCGTGGCGCCGGAAGGAACAGAGGCGCCGCCTTCGAACCAGTAATTCGCACTTATAACTCTTTTTGCCGGAGTGTCCCGTGCGCTCACCGATGAAGTTGACATTGGTTTGTATGTACGCCGCAATGTATTGTTCGATGGCCGGGGCGCAAGAGCGCGCCTCGACTGCGAGTACGCCGGCGGGCCAGGTACGCGTGTTTCAATCGACGGAACACACCGTTGGCGAACCCGAGGAACAGTCCTCAATTCAGTTCGGCGCGCAGCGCGTCCCTGAACTTACCATTTTCGTGAACGACGCGAAGCGCTTTCAGACAATCGACGGTTTCGGCGCATCGATCACGGACTCCTCCGCCTGGCTGCTGCGCAACAAACTTTCTGAATCGCAATTCCAAGAAACAATGAAGAAACTCTTTGATCGGGAAAAAGGCATCGGTCTGACTCTGTTGCGGCAACCGATGGGCTCGAGCGATTTTGCCCTGGAAGATTACACGTATGACGACATGCCCGCCGGAGAGTCGGATTCCGAATTGCAGCACTTTTCCATCGAGAAGGACCAGCGTTACATCATCCCCGTGCTGCGCGCCGCACTGGCGATCAATCCACGGATCAAAATCCTTGCAACACCATGGAGCCCACCCGCGTGGATGAAATCCAACGACTCCCTGGTAAAGGGATCGCTACGGCCGGAAGCCTACGATGCCCTGGCCAGGTATTTCGTAAAATTTGTAAAGGCCTATGAGCAGGCGGGCGTCCCGATTTTCGGTGTGACAATGCAGAATGAGCCGTTGAATCTTGATGCGGACTATCCCAGCATGATCATGTCCGCGAGCGAGCAAGCTGCATTTTTGGGGTCCGTTCTCGGTCCGGCATTCCGTGCAGCCGGCGGCCATTCAAAGATTTTCGTATTCGACCACAATTGGGATTTAGTTCACTTTCCGATCGAAGTCTTAGCCGATACGAAGGCCGCCGCTTATACTTCCGGCATCGCCATCCATTGCTACGGCGGGAACGCCGCTGCGCAGTCCGAACTGCACGAACGTTTTCCCAATCTTCCGATCTGGATGACCGAATGCTCGGGAGGCGCCTGGCAAAAAGGGAATCTACTCGATGAGCAGGTCCGCCTGATCATCGACTCGACCCGCAACTGGTCGCACAGTGTAATCCTTTGGAACCTGGCGCTGGACCAGAACCACGAACCGCATCTGGGTGGCTGCAAGAATTGCCGCGGCGTAATCACCGTGAATCAAAACGATAGCGCGGTGGAAGTGATTCCAACAGTTGACTTCACGGCTCTGGCCCACGTCAGCAAATTTGTCCTCCCTGGTGCGCGCCGCATCGAGTCGAATACTTTTGGTCCGGGAAGCCTCGAAGACGTTGCGTTTCGAAACCCCGACGGTTCGCTGGTCTTGCTGGTACTGAACAGCGGTTCAAAGCGCGTGACCTTCAACGTCGGCTGGGAAAAGAAATTCGCAGAGTACACGCTTCCGGCAAACTCAGCCGCTACCCTGACCTGGCGGTGAGGGTAGCACCGCTAATTTTTTGGCCTCTTCAGGTTTTGCACTTCTGCAGACTGAATTTCCGCGACTCGATCGAATTCTTTCTTCGCCGCATCGATGTTTTTTACTTGCTTGTAGTAGCGCCCAAGCTGGTAGTGGGCGGTCGCATCCTGTGAATTAAGCCGAACCGATTCCAGCAACTCCTTTTGCGCTTCGTCCAGCCGGTTCAAATGTAAATACGCGGTGCCGAGCCGCAGATGACATTGCGAGTTTGTGTCCGCAAGCTCCACGGCTTTTCGCAGGGGTGAAATGGCCTCTTCGGCGCGATCGAGGGTGACCAGCAGGCTCCCCAGATTCAAGTACGGCTGCTCGGCAGATGGAGTGCCGTCCTTTTGCCAGGCGATCGCGTTCCGATACGCTCGAAGCGCATCGTCCGTTTGTCCTCCGGATTCAAAAATCAGGCCAAGATTATTTTCGGCCCTGGCGTCTCGTGGCTCAAGACGGAGGACCTGCTCGAAAGCCGTCCGCGCATCCGGGATTCGCGATGCCGTGTAATATGCGCGGCCAAGATAGTACCAGGCATCCTTGTTGCCCGGATCCATCGCGACCGAACGTTCCAGCCAACGAATCGCCTCAGGGTTGTCATTCAGCAGTTCGTAATCGAGAGCCACAATTTTCAGGTCGTCACCGGTGGGAGGCGTAATCTTTGCCGCTTTTGTGTAGATGGCCAGCGACTCCGCGGGCCGGTGCTCTCGGTTCAGGACATACCCCAGCAAATAGTAGCCATTCGCCGATTCTGGATTTCTTTCCAGGTAACGCCGGAGAGAGTTCTCCGCATCAGCAAATTTTTGCAGGTGAATACTGGCTTTCGCGGAATAAAGGAGCGCGTCGGTTTTCCCGGCCGCCGCGGATTCCACGGCTTCAAATAACGAAACGGCTTCCAGGTATTGACCGCTTTGGAAGGCAGATTTGGCCTTTTCGTAATCCTTGTCGGTTTGGCCGAAGCTAGGCACCGAGAAAATTTGAAACAACGCAGCAAGCGCGAGGCCCAAGCAGGCCGTTCGTACGCGAGCCGGGCAATTCATGGTGCGCCCGCCGAAGCGTTGCGGCCAGGCGCCGGCTCATCAATCTGTAAACTCCGATCTGCGCGAATATCCTTAAGCGTTTGCGTGATTCCGCTGGGCCATCGAATCTCTATCGTCGAAACTTGGGTTTGCTTCCCGAGCCCGAAGTGCACACGCTTGTCTCCGGAAGAAAGATAGCTGCCGGCAGTTGTGACCATCGCGTACTGCGGCCCGTCGCTGGTCACAATTTTTATTTGCGCTCCAATCGCATCGCGATTGCTTTTGTGTCCGACAAGTTTCAAAAGTAGCCAGTGATTATCGGTGGCGATTTCGTTGTGGAGCACATACGCCGGACCATCGTTCGTGGTCACTACCGCATCCAACCGCCCATCGTTGTCGAGGTCGCCGATCGCCAGACCGCGCCCCACCCAGTTCTGCTGAAACACTTCACCGGATTCGTTCGAAACATCGGTGAAGCTCTTGCCATGATCGTTGTGAGCCAGCAGCAGGTGTTCGCGATAGCGAAGGGTTGGTGCCGTCAGTTCGATCGTATCCAGATCGTGTCCTTGGGCGATCATCAAGTCTTTCCAGCCGTCGTTGTCATAATCGAAAAACCGAACACCCCAGCCGGAATGAAGCAACGTCATTTTTCCGATACCCGTCTCCTGGCTCACATAATTGAACGAGCCATCGCGGTTATTTTCATAGAGAGAGTACCGCTGATTCGCGAGATCCGTGACTAGCAGCGACGGCCATCCCGTGTTCCGGTAATCGGCAAAGTCCACGCCCATCCCTGCGTAGGTTCTGCCGTCAGCATCGGCGGCAACCGCCGCTGTCAGTCCCACTTCTTCAAACGTTCCGTCACCCTTGTTATGGTAGAGATATTCGAGCATCGAATCATTGGCGAAAAAAAGATCAATATGTCCATCCTTGTCGTAGTCCTCGAAAGCCACGCCCAGGCCTTTGGCGGCCTTGGCCAATCCGAGTTTTGCGGCGACTTCCGTGAATGTGCCGTCGCCATTGTTGTGATACACCAACGGGGGAACCGCTTTGAAATTCTCGGGATGACAGTAGGCCCGAAACCCTTCCCGGTGCTCGCCACACCAGACATCCGCAAAATCCCACTCCACGTACCTTAAGACCACCAGATCGAGATACCCATCGCCATCCAGATCGACCCAGGCAGCGCTCGTTGACCAACCCGATCCGCCGACACCGGCCTTTGCGGTGACATCGGTGAAAGTCCCGTTTCCGTTGTTATGATACAAATGATTTCCGCCATAGCCCGTCACATACAAATCCTCGTAGCCGTCATTATCATAGTCACCGACAGCCACGCCCATTCCATAGCCTTCGCCTTGCAGTCCCGCCTTTTGAGTTACGTCCTCGAAAGTTCCGTCCGTTTTCTGGTGGTAAAGGCGGTTCCAAAATATCGGGCCGGACTTTGTCGGAATAGTTCCCTTCGGAGTGGGGTCGTCCAACGGCGCGCCATTCACCAGAAAAATGTCCAGCCGGCCATCATTGTCGTAATCGAAGAGCGCAACTCCGGGACCCATGGTTTCGATCAAGTATTTCTTTGAAGTGTGTGACGCCTGATACTTGAAACGAACTCCGCTCTTTTGGGTGATATCCACGAACAAACCAGGGGTTGCAGGGGAAATGGGAGCGGCTGCGCTTTTCTGGGTTTCTTGCGCAGTAATGCCCACGGGCATCGTTGCCACCAGGAAACTGGACCATACCAGGCAAGTAACGGCTTCCGTCGCGAGACGCACTTTCACTGCCCGACAACCCCCTTGCCCTCGACGACCGTATAAATTCGGTCCACGGCGGGCAGTTCGATCGACTCCTTCGCGCCGCTTGGCCAGAAAATTTCCACCTTTTCCTTTGTGGCCGATGCCAATCCGAAGTGCAATCGTTGATCGGAACTGGAAGCATAGCTGCCCCCGCTGAAAATATCTGACCGCTGCCGGACTCCTCCAGCGGTCACGAAGACTTTGGCTCCGATGGCATCACGCGGACTTTTCGCGCCGCCCACCAGCTTGAGTGTCACCCAGTGGTTGGCATTTTTCGTTACATTTCGGAGCAGTGTGGGCGCGCTATCCATATTGTTCAGTACGACGTCGATGTGTCCATCGTTGAACAGATCGCCAAACGCAGCTCCCCGAGCGGGTACCACCACAGCCAATCCGCTTCCGGTTGCGGGAGGAACTTCTTGGAATTTCTGGCCGTCAACATTTCTGAGCAGTAGCGGGCGCTGCTTGTAGGTCGTGCCCCAGTCGGTCTTATCCACTTCCGGGTAGACGTGGCCGTTCGCAACAAAAATGTCCAGCAATCCATCGTTGTCAAAATCGAGGAATCCAGTGCCCCAACCCAAAAAGGGCAAGGTCAGATTAACGATCCCTGCCTGGGAGCTCACATCCGTAAAGCCCCCTTCACCGTCATTCCGGTACAGCGTGTTGTAATCGTCGGAAAAATTCGTGATGTAGAGATCAACATGGCCATCGCGATTGTAATCTCCAACGCCTATCCCCATTGCGGCCTGCTCGCGGCCGTCGTCGTTGAGCGCGAATCCCGACAAATAGCTAACATCTTCGAAGGTACCGTCGTGTTTGTTGCGGTACAGATATTTAGGAACGGAATCATTGGCCACGGCGAGGTCTATCCAGCCATCGTCATCGATGTCGACAAAAACGGAAGAAAGCCCATAATAGCCGCGACTGTCGTCGACGCCCGCTTTAACGCTGACATCGGTGAATGTTCCGTCCCTGTTGTTATGAAAGAGGTGGTCCGGTTCGCCGGGAAGCCCCCGCGGGCCGCACATGACGGGAACGCCTCGAAATTCGCAAAAACCTTGTGGCAGTCCACCGCGCCCCGAAATCGGTGGATTGTTAATATCAAATTTTACGTAACCGGGGACGAACAAATCCAGATAGCCATCGTGGTCGTAATCTCCCCAAGTGGCTCCCGTCGACCAGCCTCCCAGAGTAACCCCAGCCTTTTCCGCCACATCTGTAAAAGTTCCATCATGATTATTGTGGTACAAGCGGTTCACGCCGAAATTCGATACATAGATGTCCGGCCAGCCATCATTGTCATAATCCCCGACAGCGACTCCGAAGCCCCAGCGCTCGTTGCCCACGCCCGCCTTATCCGTTACATCGGTGAATGTGCCGTCATGATTGTTATGAAGGAGCATGGCCCGCGGCGCTGACTCTTTTCCCTTCAAAGCCGCAACTGTGGAACCGTTCAGGAGATAGATGTCCAGCCATCCGTCATTATCGTAATCCAGCAAGGCGACTCCGGATCCGGGCGTCTCCAAGATGGATGTTTTTGAAGGTTCGCCCGACCGGTGGTGAAATTTATCGAGGCCGGCCTGGTGAGTCACATCCACAAAATAAACTGGTGCCCCATCCACAAACCCGCCGGCGGTGATCGGACGCATCTGTGCATCCTTCACAGCCCCGCGAGGTGCGCCGGTGCTCATCCCGCTTTGCGCTTGTGCGTCTGCGTTCGGCTTGGCAGGTTCCTGGCCGCCGGCGCCAGCGCAGAAAATTGCAATCGATGCCGTCACAAACGCACTGCGAACGCATCTTAAATTACTTTGTGATATACAGGTGAAATAGCGGGAAAACATAGCAAAAATGGTTCCGCCTCTCTGCCCGGGAACCTCGATTGTCTCACGAGTCGCAGGGAAAGGAATCGCCAAAGGGGCCAGGCACCGTGGCAGACTCGAAGTAGGCCAGATTATTAGCAACTCCTTGTATTTAAAGGTGTTGGGTAGGAACCGACTGCTGGTGTTATGATGATGCGGCCGAATTATGGGGGGCGCTTTCTATGAATCTTGCTTGGCTTCGAGATCGGGTTGTTCTCCTTGGATGTGTAGTTGCATTCTGTGCACTAATGGAGCCCACTGCTGCTCCCCGACGCCACCCTCAGGACCCCGCGAAGCCCGCCACGAGTCGCCCCTGGATGAACCGCAACCTGTCCGCGGACGAGCGCGCCGAGATGGTGCTGAAGGAGATGACCCTCGACGAAAAAATCACTCTCATTCACGGCAACGGAATGCCGGGATGGGGTGAACCCCGGCCAAATGCTTATCTAGGGAATGGCGGCGCCGGTTTTGTTTTGGGCATACCTCGCCTGGGCATCCCGATGATTCAGATTAGCGATGCTGCGTACGGTGTGCGGGCCAGCGCTCAAAATGGGCGTTACTCTACCGCTCTCCCTTCCAACATCGCATCGGCGGCCAGTTGGGATACGCAATCCGCCTGTGACTACGGATCTCTGATTGGCCGTGAATTGCGCGCGCAAGGCTACAACATGACTCTAGGCGGCGGCGTCAATCTGACGCGCGAACCGCGGAACGGTCGCACGTTCGAATACATGGGCGAGGATCCTATCCTTGCCGGAACCCTGGTTGGAAATCGGATCAAGTGCGAGCAGGCGCAGCACGTTTTGGGAGACATCAAGCATTTTGCTCTGAATGATCAGGAATCGGGGCGCAAGGAAGTGAACGCCGTGATCGGCAAGCGCGCCATGCGAGAAACGGATCTGTTCGCATTTCAATTGGGGATCGCCATCGCTCAACCCGCGGCCGTCATGTGCTCCTACAATGCGGTGAACGGGGACTACGCCTGCGAAAACAGATACCTGCTTACCGATGTGCTTCGGGAGGATTGGAAATTCAAAGGGTTCGTGGTTTCGGATTGGGGTGCCACGCTTAGCACATTGAAAGCCTCAGCGGCGGGTCTGGACCAGGAGCAGCCTTTGGATGATTTCTACGGCGCTCGATACAAGCAAGCCGTGGAGTCCGGGAGTATTCCCCCCGCGGAACTGGACGAGCACGTCCGCCGGGTCTTGCGGTCCGAATTTGCCAGCGGCATCGTTGATTATCCGATCGAGAAAGGCGTTGTCGATGTGCAGGCGGGTCTTGAGACTTCTCGAATTATCGCCGAGAGGAGCATTGTTCTACTGAAAAATGAAAAGGGAATTTTGCCGCTCGATGCCGGTAAACTTCAGTCGATCGCGGTCATTGGGACCCATGCAGACATGGGAATGATTTCCGGCGGAGGCTCCGCACAAGTGGACCCGCCGGGAAGCACGGAACCTAAATGGCAGGACAAAGTCTGGTTCCCTACCTCGCCCCTCGAAGCCATTCGCGCAAAGCGAGCGAGCCTCCGGGTGGCCTTCGATTCCGGGGCGAATCCCGCGTCCGCCGCGGAGCTCGCGGGCAAATCGGATGTCGCGCTTGTGTTTGTCTACCAGTGGACAAGCGAAGACATGGATCTGCCAAACCTCTCGCTTCCAGAAAACCAGGATGCTTTGATCGAGAAAGTAGCGCAGGCCAATCCCAACACAATCGTTATTCTGGAAACCGGTACGGCGGTGACGATGCCGTGGATCGACAAAGTCAACGGTGTGGTGGAGGCCTGGTATGCCGGCAGCAAAGGGGCGGACGCAGTGGCGAATGTACTTTTCGGCGAGGTGAATCCCAGCGCCAAGCTACCCATGACATTCCCTCTGGACGTCGCGGATCTTCCGCATCCCCAATTGCAAAAACCGCCTTCAGACGGCATTGGTCTTGCCGCTGTGATGAAGACTGGGGAAGCGAAGCCAACCTTTGCCGTTCATTACGATGAGGGCTTGCAGGTTGGCTACAAATGGTATGACGCGGAAAAGAAAGAGGTGTTGTTCCCGTTCGGCTTCGGCCTGTCATACACAACATTTGAATATACGCTTCGGGAGATCCGGCCTGGAAACGACATGACTATAGATTTCAACGTAAAAAACACTGGCAACCGCGAGGGAGTGGATATTCCCGAAGTGTACGCCACGCTGCCAAACAATTCCGGTGAACCGCCGAAGCGGCTTGTGGGGTGGAGCAGAGTGGAGTTGAAGCCTGGCGAATCAAAGCGAGTGAGCGTGATGATTCCTAAAGCATATCTTTCCGTATTCGATGAATCCACAAACGCCTGGAAGTTCCTCCCGGGCGACTATGTTTTCCACGTCGGCTCTTCCTCCCGGAATCTGCCAGTGCACGCGAAGCTGACCCTGAACTGATTTACGTGGCGGGTCGCAGGCGTTCATTCCAGGTAGCGCTCCCGAATGATGTTCCTGTGCCGCAATTCATGACCGGCGATGTGGTACGCCAGGGCGCGGACGCTGACACTTTGCGCATTGGCTATGCCCTTCCTTAACAGAGCTGCGTCATCCAAGCTTTTGAAGAAAGCGATCGTTGCTTCCCTCACCGCGGCGAATTCATCCAGAAGATCCTCAATCTCACGCGTGTTTGCCTCGGAATATCGGGCAAAGTGATCCTGGTCGAATCCGGAAAGCTCCGTGGAATCGTTCCGAGCAAAGCGAAGCGCACGGTAAACATAGATGCGTTCATCATCGATGATGTGGCCAAGGATCTCTTTGATCGTCCATTTTCCTTCGGCATATCGATGCAGCAATCGATCCTTCGGAATAGACTCAACAATTATCCTCGTGATTGTGAGATTCTCAGCAAGATGCTGCAGGATCAGGCCGTCATCTGGCAAGAGATCAATATAGATGTGGGCATAGGCGGGAAATTCCCCTTCCCTTGGTTTCTCGATCATCCTGTGAGATGCCAACTCGGCCCGATTCATTTCATTTTCTCCAATCGCAATTCAATTTGAACCGGAGCTCCCCGCGCGAATATTCTCCCAACTCCGGACTTTGCGGCGTGCTTCATCAAATATTTTTTCGTAGTTCCCTAACCTGACTTTCCGGGACGTTTCGGCATCGAGTGACTTCCACAAAGGATCGTACTGATAAAACACTTTCAAGTATCTTGTCTGGTCCGCCGGCGCAGCCGCATCCGTGCCGAACAAGAACCGGTCGGGGTAGCGTTCAACCAGATCTGCCATGCTCCTCGTTGCCTCGGGGCTGACCACGATGTATTTGGCGACTTCGTCCCAGGAAATGTCAAAGTAAATGTTGCGGAAAGCGGGATCGCGCAGGATTTCTTCCATCAGTAACGCGTGGTACTTGCCCGGCCGGACCAGACGCCCCAAACCCATATGGGCCCAAATGATAGTCGCGTTCTGGTGCCGCTTGAAAAGTGCCTTCATCTGATTCTGATAAGCAGGCTCAGACCCATCCTTGGCAAGGGGAATGTCGAAATCGTTGTGGATCAACACCAACAGGCCCGCTTCTGCCGCAAAATCAAGAATGCGATCGAGCGCCGGGTTCTGGAGGCTTGCGACTTCGCCCGGTATTTTCGCCGAGACGAATTCTTTGTGAATCGTGAATTCCCCTATGCCCGTGAACACTCCCGGGAAGGTCTGGAGCACTCTGCGAATGTGATCGGCGGCATACATATCCGCCGGGTTGAAGCCCGTGATCATGGGATCCAATCGTACCTGCTGCTCTTTCGTCAGCGATTTATACGCCATCGCAATCCAGGCGTCCGTAAACGAGTAGTAGTACAACGGCGCATCGGAGTGCAGATAGTACGTCGGGGCGCGATCCCCATCCACTTGGTAGGACCACTCTTGCTGCAAGGGGACGCCGAACACTGCCGCTCGGCCGACTTCAGTTCCCATCATGTTCAGGAAATCGTGAATGTTCGGGCCTTCCTGAACATTGTTGGTCAAATGAAAATGTGAATCGTTGAATTCATAGTTGCCCGTTTGCGCATGTGCCAACGTGACGCCGAAGAGCAAAAACGCCGCGATCGATCCGGTAACCATCGAGTTCTTCACCCATTCCCTGAACAACTCCCTCATCAATAAGACCTCCGTTTGGAAAGATTATATTTCGGAGCCGTGGAATGCGCTCGTCATTCTTCGCTTACCAAATGCGGAAAGAGGGGCGATCGCTCTTCGCCCCCATTTTCCGCGGCAGTGCCAGTTTCAGTTTGCGTTGCAACTGGCTGGGATTGTGGTGTTGTTCGGGTCCGTGCAGAGTGGTCCCAAAGTGCTCTTGGCGTCAGGTGCGCTGAGCATGGCGAACGGTCCGGCCTTGTGCTGGCCATTGAACGGCGTGGGCTTGGTCGGGTCGAAGTGGCAACCGGGCAGCGCCGCTGCGTCCTCGGGATTGTCGAACCAGAAACCCAGATGAAACGTGTTCGTGGGAGCCAGGCGCACGTCGGGATCAAAGCCAAAGATGTCATCCAGAAGGATCGTCTTGATTTGCACATGGCCGTCATCGGTTTGCTTGCCGATCTTGATATCGGACTGATACCAGGCCAAGCCGAAGCTGCCGGTGAAGTTGGGGTCCTTGGTGCCATTTGCCTGGAAGAAGCTGTTCTGAACGGTGAACAGGTCAAACGCGAGACCCGGTTTTATCCCATCCAGATCCAGAATAAGCGTGTCATTCTGCTTGCCGCGAATTACGGTTGCGCGGGCCCGCGGCTCTTCATAGGGATTCGCGCGAAGGCAGTCAACGACCGCCGGATTCGGCAGCAAGTTGAATGTGATTTCGTCTTTCTTTTCTTGAGCGGAGGCGATACCGGAGACGGCCAGAACCGCAAACGTCGCCAGCAACCCGTACATCATGCTCTGAGCGGTTTTGCCGCCCCGGAACTTCTTACTGCGATTATTGATCACTTCTTTCTCCTTATTTTTCGACTTAGATTGTGCTTCCCAACCATCCCTCGTAGGTCCTTGTTCCGAACTTCGCCGCCAGGCCCTCGGCGTGAGGGTTGCCTCGAGCGCGGCGGCGAAGCATTCGGTCCCTACTTGAGATATCGGAATCCGGTGACAAAACACGACAAACAGAATTGAAAGGTCAAGCCATCAACTGGCGATGGACGATGGCCTTCAATCGCCGCCAACGGCACGGAGACGTGCGCATCTGTAGCTCGGGCTTGG
>Ga0210399_10000670_pt1 | contig 27210 bp, 24 predicted proteins | sample IncBWC14MmetaG_FD_150865 | JGI IMG/M metagenome (GOLD analysis project Ga0210399, IMG submission 150865) | Forest soil microbial communities from Barre Woods Harvard Forest LTER site, Petersham, Massachusetts, United States - Inc-BW-C-14-M | ecosystem: Environmental > Terrestrial > Soil >... | reverse complement strand
CTCAGCTCTGCCGCAGCCTGCCTGACGCAGCACGGCCACTTGATGAACCGGCATCCCCGTGATTTACCATTGGTATCTACCATTGGTATCTACCACCCTTGCAAGACCATCATGGCCGCAACTGCCAAGCTCTTCATGCATGGCCGCAGCCAAGCCGTGCGTCTTCCCAAGGAATTCCGCTTCGACGGTTCCGAGGTGCGGATCAGCAAGGTTGGCGACAAGGTGATCCTTGAGCCGGTCAAGAGGTCGCCGATCGACCTCGACATTCTGGGCCGAGCTCGACGCACTTGGCGCAAGAGACTACCTGCCCGAAGGCATCCCGGACGAGCCGCCCGCTGAACCCGATCCGCGGGTCTTCTTCGACGAATGATCTGTCTCGACACCAACATTGTGATCTGGACCGTCAGCGGACGTTCCTCCCTTCGACACCGGCTGGGAGAACAGATACGCGCGGGCACACCGGTCGCGTTGCCGGTCGTTGCGTTGTTCGAACCGGCCCGCCAAGAGCCGCCGGCGAGCCGAGAGCGAGCTTCAGCTCGAACGATTCCTCGGGCTCGGCATCGATTTTCTTCCATTTGAAATAGAAGACGCTGTCCACGCCGGCGACATCCGAGCTCAACTCGAAAGCACGGCGCAGGGAAGGCCGGATGTACGGCCAAGCCTGTGGTGACTGCCGCCAGCTTTTTTTGTTGCTGGCGGGCCATGGGTGCGGCCTGCACCCGGCCTTCCCTGCGCCCTCTCCTCAATTCGAGGGCGATCTCTTCGCAAAGCTCGGGCGCAATCGCGCGGCGAGAATGCTCTTTTGTTGTTTGAAAACTGAATGTCCGTTGGACCGTCATTGCGAGGCGCGCGCGCCTTGCAATGACGGGGATCTTTCCCGCCCGCCTCAGGCCCCGGGCGACATCTCCCGCCATGGCGCCACACTTGGTGTCGTGGCATCCGGTGTCGCCGCGCCGCCATCGGCAAGCTGCGCCGGCTCGCGCGACAACAGCTCGGCCTGCAGCACCGCCAAGGTCAGCACTGCGATCGCGACGGCCTGGTGCGACAGCGCGAGCGGCAGCGGCACCTGATAAAGCAGCGTGAGGATCCCGAGGGTCGCCTGCACCATGACCGCAGTGAACAGCAGCCAGGCGCCATTGATGACAGCGGCGCCCGCGCGCGACCGCACCGCATCGACGGCGTGCCACAGCGCGAGCAGGAACAGCGCATAGGCCATCATGCGATGATCGAATTGCACCGTCAGCGCATTCTCGAACAGATTGCGCCACCAGGGATCCTCATACCAGAGCCGCGCGGCGGTCGGGACGAAGCCGCCGTCGATCGAAGGCCAGGTGTTGTAGACGAGCCCCGCGCGCAGGCCCGCGACCAGCGCGCCGAGATAGAGCTGCACGAAGGTGACGACGAGGATCGCCCGGCCCGAAAATTTCACGCGCGCGGCGACCTGCGGCGCCGGCTCGCCCGCGAACTCCCTGAGGGTCCAGACGATGGAGGCGAAGATCACGAGCGCGAGAACGAGATGCGTCGCAAGCCGATATTGCGACACCTCGATCCGCTCACTGAGGCCCGAGGCCACCATCCACCAGCCGACCGCGCCTTGCAGCGCGCCGAGCGCGAAGATCGACCACAGCCGCCTGCGCAACTCGCCTGCGAGCGCGCCGCGCCAGAGAAAGAACAGGAACGGCAGCAGATAGGCTATCCCGATCACGCGGCCGAGCAGACGATGACTGAACTCCCACCAGAAAATGGTCTTGAACTCCGACAGGGTCATGTCGGCGTTCATCTGCTGAAATTGCGGGATCTGCTTGTAGGCCTCGAACGCATCCGTCCAGGCCTGCTCGCCGAGCGGCGGCAACACGCCCGACACCGGTTTCCACTCCACGATCGACAGGCCCGACTCGGTGAGGCGTGTGACGCCGCCGACCAGCACCATCGCCGCAATCAGAATCGCGACGGAGACCAGCCAGCAGCGGATGGCGGAAGCATGGGGCGATGACGGTGCAAGAGTGAGCATGAGATCCGCGCTTGAACGGTTGGACGCGCCCCTTATAGTCCCCCGCGTTTCGCGCGCAAGCCGCGCCTTCGGGCAGTTCCAACATGACCATCCGCACCCGCAAATTCTTCGGAGCCATCTTTCTGCTGCTTTTGGCGGCGGCGTGGTCGCTCGCGGGCATGGCCGTGGCACAGATCCCCGTGCTGGCGAATTCCGGCTGGCTGCAGGCGATCTTCTACGTGGTGGCCGGCATGGGCTGGGTGCTGCCGGCGATGCCGATCGTGAGCTGGATGTCGCGCCCGGACCGCTAGACGTTCATGCGCGTCGGCTTCACCGGTGCGAAGCTGATGCCGGAGAGCAGCACGCGCATCGCGCGCAGCGAACGGCAACGGCCATCCCAAGCGATGCGCGGCAGCGCATACAGGTTGGTGCGGCCCTCTGCGTCCACGATGCCCGGGATGGTCGACACCGCCGTGAGGAAACCCGCCTCTTCCGCCATCACGACATGCGCGCGGCGAAAACTGTCGCGATCGCCGAACGGAAACGCGAAGTGGCGGACCTCGCGGTGGAACGCGGTCTCGGCGACCCGCCGTCCCATCGTCATCTCGCGCTGGGCGTCGGCATCTTTCATGATCGACAGCACGGGATAATTGACCGTCGCACTTCCGATCGTCACATTCGGATCGGCCGCGAGTTTTGCGAGATCAGCCCAATCCATCGCGGCCGCGCGCGACCGAGCAGCGAGATCGACCGAATAACGGCTGCAGAGATCCCTGGTTGCGGCCGACCGGCCCTCCGCCGGCAGCGAGCGCAGCCAGCCGTGGAGAAACGTGAAGAGCTCGGTCTTCTCGGTGGCTGTTCGCACCACGAAATGGCGGTCGTCCTGGCCGATCGTCAGGCTGATGCGGCTTTCGCGCGCGACGATGTCCTCCAGCGCCAGCGACCAGGCTTCCCCGACCCCGTCGGGAAACGCGGTCGGCACATAGACCGTGAACGGCACGCGATGGTGCGACAGCACCGGATAGGCGTGCGTGATCACGTCCTTCGAGGCGCCGTCGAAGGTCAGGCAGGCGAAGCGGCGGCGCTGCGGCCTGGTGGCGGCGCGCCGGCAGGCCTCGTCCATGGTGACGATGTCGTAGCGCCAGCGCTTCAGCGCGCGGATGGTGCGGTCCAGGAATTTTGGGCTGATCTCGCGCGATTTCAGCGGCTGGAAACGGTCCACCCGCGGCGGGCGCACGCGCTCGAACCGCAGGATCGCGCCGGCGCCGGTGCCGCGCCAGAAGGCGCGGCCAGAGAAATAGGCGAGTTCGAGCTTGAAACTCTCAAACCAGCTGCTGTCCGACGCCAAATCGTTTGCCCTCTCCCGCGGAGCCTCTCATTACCCTTTGTTGACATTTGTTTGCAAAGGTCCCTTGGCACCAAAGGTATTTTTTCTTTTACGATGGGATTTGCGATGACAATGGCTGCCGCAATCGACCGCCGGACGGCTGATGCGCCAGTGCGGTCGCAGGCGAGCCGCATCGCGAGCGTCGAGATCATCACCGAGCTTGACGCAGCAGAACGGGTCTGGCGCGCGTTTGAAAGCCGTGGCCCCTTCGCCACCCCGTATCAGCGCTTCGATTTCCTCAATCCCTGGCAGCGCCACGTCGGCGTCAGCGAGAATGCGGAAGCCTTGATCGTCGTCGCTTGCGATGGCGAGCACCGGCCGCTGGTGCTGTTGCCGCTGACGCTGCGCCGGCAGTTCGGGCTTCGCATCGCCTCCTTCATGGGCGGCAAGCATTCGACCTTCAACATGCCGCTCTGGGACACCGACTTTGCGCGCGACGCCACGGCGTCGGACATCGACACGCTGCTGGCGCGCTGGCGCGAGCGCGGCGATGCGGACCTGCTGGTGCTGACGCAGCAGCCGCTGCGCTGGCGGGACCAGGCGAACCCGTTTGCGCTGCTGCCGCAGCAGCCTTCGGTGAATGCCTGTCCGGTGCTGGAGATGGCGCCGGGCGCGCAGCTCTTGAGCAACTCGTTCCGCAGGCGGCTGCGCGGCAAGGAACGCAAGCTGCAGACTCTCGCCGGCTATCGCTACTTCATCGCCTCGACCGACGACGAGATCAGCCGCCTGCTCGACTGGTTCTTCCGCATCAAGCCGCTGCGGATGGCCGAACAGAAGCTGCCGAACGTGTTCGCGGAAGCGGGCGTCGAACAATTCGTCCGCGACGCCTGCACGACGCGGTTCGCCGGCGGCAACCGTGTCATCGACATCCATGCCCTTGCCGGCGACGAGGAGGTCATCGCGCTGTTCGCGGGTGTCGCCGACGGCGATCGCTTCTCGATGATGTTCAACACCTATACGCTGTCGGAGCAGGCACGCTACAGTCCCGGCCTGATCCTGATGCGCAACATCATCGATCACTATGTCGCGCGCGGTTATCGCGCGCTCGATCTCGGCATCGGATCGGACGACTACAAGCGCCTGTTCTGCAAGGATGACGAGGCGATCTTCGACAGCTTTGTCCCGCTCACCGCGCGCGGCGCCGCCGCCAGCGTCGCGATGTCGGCGGTGGCGCGGGCCAAGCATCGGGTGAAGCAGAGCAGGACGCTGTTCCGCCTGGCGCAGCGGCTGCGCGGGGCCCTGCATCACGATGGCCCGAAAGAGGAGAAAGCTCCGAAAGAGGAAAAAGAGGAGTAAGCCCCCTCAGGCCGCGACCACGCGCGGCCCCGGATCGATGCTGTCGACCGCTCGGGCGGGCTTGTCCAGCATCGCCACCTCGGCAAAGCCGACCGCCTTCAGCTTTTCGCCGATCTGGGCGCGCGCGCCGGCATCCAGCGACGGCTCGGTGACCACGACGGCGCGGGCGTCGGTGCTCAGGAGCTCCGCCGGCAGGTCGGATGCGGTTCCGGCATCGAGCACGACATGATCATAGACGCGCCTGAGCGCATCGATCGCGAGCGTCAGCCGTGGCGATTGCAGCAGCGAACGATCGAAGCCCGGGCGCCCGGCATTGACGAGATGAACCGACGACAGCCGGTCCTTGGTGATGATGTCCGAGAACGAGGCCTCGCCCTGCGCCAGTTCCGCAAGCCCCGGCGCGCCTGCATCGACGGAGATCGCGGCGACCGTCGGCGACAAGCCCGACAAATCGACCACCACGACCCGCGACGCGCGCGCCATCAGCCGGGCCAGTGTCAGCGCCGTCAGCGCGATGCTATCGGCCGAGGTGTTGCCCAGCACCGTGATCTTGCGCGCCGCCTCGCCCGCGCCAGCGATATCCTTGGCGAGCTGCTCGATTTCCGCCAGCGTCGCGACGGGTTCGGGGGCTTCCAGCTCGATCTCATGGACCGGCTCCGCCGTCACGGGCGGCTCGGGCTTCGGGCTTTGGACGGCGGAGGAGACCGCGGAAGCAGCCGCTGGGGGTGGCGCCGTCGTCCGCAACAGCTCACCTGTTGCGACAAGCCCGGAGCTCAGCAGCAGGGTGACCAGCGTCGCAATCAGCACGATCGGCAGCTTCTTCGGATAGGCCGGCGTGTTCGAGACGATGGCCCGGGAGATGATGCGCCCTTCGGCAGGGGCCGTGTCGATGGTCTCGCGGGTATTGGCTTCACGGTATTTGGCCAGATAGGATTCCAGGAGGTCGCGCTGCGCCTTGGCCTCGCGTTCGAGTGCTCGCAGCAGCACGTCCTGGCCGTTGGAGGAGGCCGCGAGCTTCTTCGATTGATCCAGGCTTGCCGTCACCGCCTCGACCCGGCCGCCGGCGATACGGGCATCGTTGTCGAGCGAGCGGGAGATCTTGCTGGCCTCGTCGCGGATCTGACGGTCGAGGTCGGCCAGCTGCGCCTTCAGCTCCTTAATGCGCGGGTGGTTGTCGAGCAGGGTCGAGGACTGCTCCGCCAATTGCGCGCGCAAGGTGACGCGCTGCTCGGACAGCCGGCGCGTCAGCTCGGAATTGAGTACCTCGGAGGCTTCGATCGGCTTGCCGCTCTCCAGCATCTCGCGAATCAGCCGCGCCTTGGTCTCAGCGTCCGACTTCAGGGCACGCGCGTTGTTCAATTGGGTGTTGAGCTCGCCCATCTGCTGGTTGGAAAGCGTGGTGTTGTTGGTCCCGACAAACAGGCTCGATTTCGAACGGAAATCCTCGACCCGCGATTCGGCTTCGGCGACCTTCTGGCGCAGGCTTTCGATCTCGCCCGCCAGCCATTGGCTTGCGGACTTGGCCTGCTGCTGGCGCGCATTCTGCTGCAGCACCAGGTAGAAGTCGGCGATCGAATTGGCGACGCGCGCGGCAAGCTCCGGATCGCGCGACTGGAACTCCACGACGATGACGCGCGACTTGTCGACCGCATAGGCGGTCAGACGCTCGAAATAGGCGTCCATGACCCGCTCTTCCGGCGTCATCAGGAACGGATCGCGCCCGATCCCGAACAGCGCCAGCACCGACCGCAACGGCGAAAAGCCGCGCAGCACCGGATCGAATTCCGGAAGCTCGGCAAGCCCGTTCTTCTTGATGACCTCGCGCGCCAGATCCCGCGACAGCATGAGCTGAACCTGGCTGGTCACCGCCTCCGCGTCGAGCGCGGCGCGTTCCTCGTTGCGCTCGCCGCTTGGACGCAAGAACACGTTCTCACGCCCGTCGATCAGGATGCGCGCTTCGGATTTATATCGCGGCGTGATGAGATTGACCGCCGACAGAGTGGCGACAAGGGCCAGCAGGGTCGGAAAGATGATCAAGGCACGCCCGCGCGCCAGTGCCCGGCCCAGCACGCGCAAATCCAGGTCGCCGGCCGGCTCCCCTGCGGCGATCGTCCCCGCGTGGACCGGCGCAGGCCGCTCCATAACCGGTTCGTCCTGCGCCTCTTCCTCGCCCTTACGCAGAACGCAAAACGCATCATCCCCCCCCGCGGAACGCCACTTTCCACCAGCTCAGCCGTCGCGATTACACTCCATTAAGGTTGCCGCTGGGTTAATCTCCTGTGCGGGCCGGGAAATCCCGAGGTTCCCGGTCGATAAGGTCATGTATTGTTAATCATGAATGCTGCTAATCCGAATCGGCATTTTCGTTCAGGATTCTCCATGCACGCACGCGATCCCATTGAGCTGCCGAACGCGTCGGACGTCTCGCGCGACTGCACGCCAGTTGGCGCCGTTCCACGCGGGTGCTGACCATGCCCCCTGCTGCGGACCAGCCACTGAGAATCCTGCACGCGGTGCGCACGCCGGTCGGCGGTATTTTCCGTCACATCCTCGACCTCGCGAACGGCCAGGTCGATCGCGGCCATCAGGTGGGAATCGTGGCCGACAGTCTCACCGGCGGCGAGCGAGCCGCCGCGGCGCTGGCGGAGATCGCGCCGCGGCTCGCGCTCGGCGTCCACCGCTTTGCGATCAGGCGCGAACCGGGCCCCAGCGATCTCATGGTCTGGCAAAAGTTTGCGCGCCTGATCGGGCAAGTGCGGCCCGATGTGCTGCACGGCCATGGCGCCAAGGCCGGCGTGCTGTTTCGCCTGAGGCAGCGCACCGACGACATCATTCGCGTTTACACGCCGCACGGCGGCTCGCTGCATTTCTCGCCCAGTGCGTTGCCGGGCGCGGTCTACAGCCGCATCGAGCGCGCGATGATGAACCGGACCGACCTTTTCCTGTTCGAGAGTTCATTCGCCCGCGATACGTATCAGCGCCTCGTCGGTACGCCCCAGGGCCTGGTGCGCTGCGTCTTCAACGGTGTCACGGCCGACGAATTCGATCCCGTCACGAGGGCCGAAGATGCTTCCGACATCGTCTATGTCGGCGAGTTCCGACATATCAAGGGCGCGGATCTGCTGATCGATGCGGTGGCACGGCTGCACGCCGATGACAAGGCGGTGACACTGACCCTTGCCGGCGACGGCGAGGAAATGGCCGCGCTCAAGGCCCAGGTGGAGAGGCTCGGCCTCACCCATTCGGTTCGCTTCGTCGGCCACGTCAAGGCGCGCTACGGCTTTTCGAAGGGCAAGGTGCTGGTCGTTCCTTCCCGCGGCGATTCGATGCCTTACGTGGTGATCGAAGCCGGTGCCGCGGGCATCCCGATGATTGCGGCCAATGTCGGCGGCATCCCCGAGATATTCGGGCCGCACGCCGACGCGCTGTTCGCGCCGAACCTGGTGGGCGCGATCGCGGACGCGATCGAGAGCGCACTGGACAATCCGGCCGCTACGCAAGAGCGCGCCAAGGCGCTCCGCCACCGCGTTTTCCTGCATTTCTCCCAGAAGGCCATGGTCGAAGGCGTCATGAACGGCTACCGCGACGCGTTTGCCAAGCATTAACCTTCCTTGACTGCAAGTAAGGGTTTGTTCCGAAATGTCGGTTATTTCGAGAGACGGGGGAATACCGCGTGAGGCGAAACGCACGCCCAGTCGGTAGCGGAAGGGAACGTGGGCGACTGTGGAACAGATCAACGCACGCTCGATGCTCAATGCCGCGGCCAGCGCCGCAGCAAGCGTGCCGGCTGGCCGTCCGCCGGTTGAGCGTCGCCGCAGGCTGTCGCCGGCCGCGCTCGCCGTCGCCAGCCAGAAAGTCGGCAACGCCTACTCGCCGATCGTGATCGCGGGCGTGGTACGGGTCGTCGATTTTGCCCTGGTCAGCCTGACCGGCATCGCACTGTATTTTGCCTATGTCGTTCCCTTGAACGGCTTCCACTGGGAATATGTCGCCGCCATCCTTGGGATGACCGCCGCCGCCGTGATCTGTTTTCAGGCGGCCGACATCTATCAGGTCCAGGTCTTTCGCGGTCAGCTTCGGCAGATGACACGGATGATTTCCGCCTGGACGTTCGTGTTCCTGCTCTTTATCGGCGCGTCCTTCTTTGCCAAACTCGGCGGCGAGATCTCGCGTCTGTGGCTCTCGGCCTTTTTCGTGATCGGGCTCGCGATACTGACCTCTGAGCGCCTGTTCCTGCGAACCCTGGTTCGCAGCTGGGCCCGCCAGGGCCGGCTCGACCGCCGCACCATCATCGTCGGCTCCGATGAGAACGGCGAACGGCTGGTCCATGCCTTGAAGGGCCAGGAGGATTCGGACATCCACGTGCTCGGCGTGTTCGACGACCGCAACGACGGCCGCGCGCTCGAGACCTGCGCCGGCAGCCCGAAGCTCGGCAAGGTCGACGACATCGTCGAGCTTGCCCGCCGCACGCGCGTCGATCTCGTGCTGTTCGCGCTGCCGATCTCGGCGGAGACCCGCATCCTCGAAATGCTGAAGAAACTGTGGGTGCTGCCGGTCGACATCCGGCTCTCGGCACACACCAACAGACTGCGCTTCCGTCCCCGCTCCTATTCCTATCTCGGCAAGGTGCCGACACTCGACGTGTTCGAGGCACCGATCACCGACTGGGACCTGGTGATGAAATGGCTGTTCGACCATCTCGTCGGCGGCATCGTCTTGTTGATGGCGTTGCCGGTGATGGCGCTGGTGGCGCTCGCGATAGCGCTCGACAGCCGCGGGCCGGTGCTGTTCCGCCAGAAGCGTTTCGGCTTCAACAATGAGCGCATCGACGTCTTCAAATTCCGCTCCCTCTATCACGACCAGGCCGATCCGCTCGCAGCCAAGGTCGTGACCAGGAACGATCCGCGCGTCACCCGCGTCGGCCGCTTCATCCGCAAGACCAGCCTGGACGAGCTGCCTCAGCTTTTCAACGTGGTGTTTAACGGCAATCTCTCGCTGGTCGGCCCACGCCCGCACGCCGTGCAGGGCAAGCTGCAGAGCCGGCTGTTCGACGAGGCGGTCGACGGTTATTTCGCGCGCCACCGGGTCAAGCCGGGCATCACCGGCTGGGCGCAGATCAACGGCTGGCGCGGCGAAATCGACAATGAGGAGAAGATCCAGAAGCGCGTCGAGTTCGACCTCTATTACATCGAGAACTGGTCGGTGTTGTTGGATCTCTTCATCCTCCTCAAGACACCGATCGCGCTGATGACCAAGAGCGAGAACGCGTATTAGCGGTCATCGCCGGGCTTGAGTTGCGTAGAGTGAGCGTGTGATGGCGTATGCGGCGACAGCCGACAATGTCCCCTCCGCGGCGACAGCACCGCCGGGCGTGCTGGCGTTGCAGCGTGCCCTGGTCTGGCTCGTCGGCGCGTCCGGCGCAATCGTCTTCATCGAACCGAGCCCCTACGAAGTTCTGACGCTGACGGCCGCTGCGGTCTTCGTCACGACCGGCCTGCGGCTGCGGCTGTTGTTCATGCCGCTCATTCTGCTCCTGGTCTCGCTCAATGCCGGTTACAGCATTGGCGCTATCCCGCTGTTCGACGATTCCATCGTTGCGAGCTGGATCGCGACCTCCTGGTACATGGCGTTCACCGTGATCTTCTTCGCCATGGTCGTGGCCGAGGATACCAGCGCACGGCTGGACATGCTCCGCCGTGGGCTCGTCACGGGTGCGCTCATTGCAGCGCTTGCCGCCGTTGCCGGATATTTGAATCTGGTGCCCGGCGGCTACGACCTGCTGACCCTCTACGGGCGGGCACGCGGCACCTTCAAGGATCCGAACGTGCTTGGCGCGTTCCTGATCCTTCCAGCGCTCTTCGTGTTGCAAAACGCGGTGACGGCTCCACTCGGCAGGGCGTTCCGCGCCACTGTCGCCTTCGGCATCATGGCGCTTGCGATCCTGCTGGCGTTCTCCCGCGCCGCCTGGGGCGGCCTGATCCTGACCGCCGCCTTCATGCTGGCGCTGATGGTGCTGACCACGCGGTCCAGCAAGGAGCGATCGCGCATCGTCGTCATGACGCTGGTCGCGGCCGTGGTCGCCGTCGCGCTGATCGCGCTGCTGCTGTCCTTCGAGTCAGTCGCCGAGATGTTTCGGCAGCGTGCCAGCTTCGACCAGAGCTACGACGAAGGCCGCTTCGGCCGCTTCGGTCGGCACATTCTCGGCGCCGACATGGCGCTTGACCTGCCGTTCGGCATCGGCCCGCTGCAGTTCCATCATTACTTTCCCGAGGACACGCACAATTCCTACCTGAACGCCTTCATGTCCGGCGGATGGCTGTCGGGCATCTGCTATCCGGCGCTGGTCTTCCTCACCGTCGTAATCGGCTTTCGCCATAGCTTCATCCGCGTACCCTGGCAGCGCGCCTACCTCGCGATCTTCTCGGCATTTCTCGGCACCGTGGGAGAAAGCTTTATCATCGACACCGACCACTGGCGGCATTTCTTCATGATGCTCGGAACGATGTGGGGCATGTTCGCAGCGGCGCAGCCCTACAGGACACGCGCAGGAGAGCCGCTCACGGCTCCCGCCGAGGTTTGTTGATTCCGGCGGGCTTTGCCTTCGGCGACAGCTCGATCATCGTCTTCAGCTCGTTCGTCGCGCCAAGGATCGACTGATAGGTCTCGGTCGCATAGCGCAACAACAGCTTCAATTCGGCGTCGGTGTAGTCTTCGCTCTGCTTGTGCATCGCGCGCTGCATCAGCTCGAAGAGTCGCGCAAGCTCCATCACACGCTCGGCAACCGGCGCGATGAAGACCTTGCGCCGGTCGTCACCGTCGCGTTCGCGACGCACGAAGCCGGCCTTCTCGAGCCGGTCGATCACCCCGGTGATGGCGCCGGTGGTCAGCCCCGTCAGTTCCGCGAGCCGGCCCGCGGTCATGCGGCCCTCCATGTTCAGGAAATCCATGCAATCCATGTCGGAACTGGAGATGCCCGCGCGATCGGCGACGGCTTTCGCGAACATGGTTCCCTGCGCGGAGGCTTTTCGCATCGCGTTCTCGAGTTCCTGCAGCAGCGCGGCGCGCGCTTTTGACCTTGACACCGTCGATCCTATATCTTAGCAGATGTTTCTCTTAGGTGCTAAGATATTTAGCATCCGTGAGTTTCTACTCCCCTGCGACATCAGGAGCAAGCCATGACAAACCGATTCCGCAAGGCCCTCGTCATCGGCGCCGGCATTGCCGGCCCCATCGCTGCCATCCTGCTCAGGCGGATCGGTATCGAAGCCCAGGTCTTCGAGGCCTGGCCGCATTCGACCGGTATCGGCGGCGGACTGCAGATCGCCCCGAACGGTATGCATGTGCTCGCAGATGCCGGCCTCGCCTCCGACTTGATGCGTCGCGGCTCGATCTGCGAATCGATCGACTTCTACGCGCAATCCGGCGCCCGCCTCGGCTCGGTCAACCGCGACATGGCGCGACGCTTCGGCCAACCCTCCCTCAGCATGCGCCGCGCCGTGCTGAACGAGGCCATCATCGAGAAGGCCTGGTCCTCGCACGTCGAGCTCTTTTTCGAGAAACGACTCGCGCGCATCGAGGACAGGCCGGACCAGCCCATCGTCGCGCATTTCACGGACGGATCGAGTGCCGAGGGTGACTTCCTGATCGGCGCCGACGGCGTGCACTCGGCCGTGCGCGATCATGTCGTGCCGGATGCGCCAAAACCCTTCGATACCGGGCTGCTCGGCTTTGGCGGCTTCCTGCCGCGGTCGTTGCTGGAAGCCGCCGGCGCCGGCCCCAACCTTGCCATGACGTTCGGACGGAGCGGTTTCTTCGGCTACGGCTATTGCGGCCCCGAGCCCCGGCACGGCGCGATGTGCTGGAGCACGCAGCCGACCCATGACCGCGACGCTGCGGCCTTCCGTGCCATGGATCAGGCCGCGCTGCGCCAGCATCTGCGCCGCTTTCACGCCGGCTGGCACGATCCGATTCCGCAAATGATCGATGCGCTGGAGGAGATCGTGGTGACCGCGACGCTCGACGTCGCGACGCTATCGACCTGGTCGCGCGGCCGGACGCTTCTGATCGGGGACGCCGCCCACGCCACCAGTCCCCATGCCGGCCAGGGCGCCTCGATCGCGCTTGAAGACGCCTACCGGCTGGTCTGCGCGCTTCGCGACCAACCGGACACCGGCATCGCCTTCCAAAACTTCGAAAGCGAGCGGCGGCCTCGCGCCGAGCAGATCGTGGCGCTGGCACGCCGCAACGGCAACCAGAAGCGCGAGTTCAGCGCAAGCGGTGCCTGGATTCGCGACCGCATGATCAAAGTCATGATGCCGTTCACTGCGCGGAGCTGGGACTGGATCTATGGCTACGATCCCCGCAAGGTTACGGCTCAACCCGGAACGTCATTCCAGCGTGATCGACAAGCCGCGTGATCAACCGGTCTTGCATCGCAGCACCGGGAGTCCAGATGCCGGCTGGAACTTCCCGCGCGTCGCGCAGCAAGCAGACCGCGCATTCCGTGATCATCTTCGCGGTCGACGCGTAGCCCGGCTCGCAGTCGCCGCCGACTGCGACGCGGACCTGCTTTCCGTCAGGCGCCAGTGCCACAAAGAGCAGGTCGTAGGAGCCGCTATCGCGCTCCTCCTTCGACGGCCCTTCGCCCGGCTTAGGCCCTTCGGCGCCGCTCATCTTGTTGGTCGCGGCCATCACAAGCCTGGCCTTGGCTTCGCCTTGCTCGCCCGGACCCGTCAGCACCATCTCGTCATAGACAAAGTCTCTGCCATAGGGAAAACCCATCAGCATATTGGAGCGATGCACGTTGCGTGTGTTGATCGTCGACATCGGAAATGGCGCTGTCCAAGACTCGAGATCGTGGTCGAACACCAGTTTGTTGCCGGGTGGCTGTTTGGGTCCTTGGAAGCCGGGCGTCAGTACGAAGGGGTCCTTCAGCATCTTGACCAGGCTGAGGTCATTGGTCGCGGCAACAAAGCTCGCCTTGATGCTGGCATAGGTGCCGCCCGAGATCGACTCGGGCATGCTGCGGAGTCGTCCCTTGACGCGGCCACCAGGCGCGCCCAGGACTTTTTTCGCGGTCTCTTCGCAAAAGAACACGCCGAGTTCAAATGGCAGCGAATCAAAGCCGCAGGAGAACAGTATCCGCGCGCCGCTCGCCTTGGCCTCGGCTTCGTACCTGTCAATCATCTGCCGCATCCAGACCGGCTCGCCGCAGAGATCGATGTAATCGGTGCCCGTAGCCGCACAGGCAGCGAGCAGGTCGGAGCCATAGAGCTGGTATGGGCCGACCGTCGAGATCACCAGTCTGGTCTGGTCGATCATCGCCCTTAGTGAAGGCACGTCGGTGCAATCGACGGTAATCAGCGCGAGGTCAGCCGGCGCGCCGATGGCGTCGCGAACCTTGGCGAGCTTGTCGAGACTGCGCCCGGCCATCGCCCATTTCAATTGCGGATCGTCGCGGTAATGCGTCGCGAGATACTCCGCGACGAGCTGGCCGGTGAACCCGGTCGCGCCATAGACGACGATGTCGAACTTCGACGAAGATTTCATTTCACTTCCCCAGGATATTATGAGGTGCGCACCAATTCCGCGTCATTGCGAGGGGCGTCAGCCCCGAACAATCCAGTCTTTCGTCTCGGAGACATGACTGGATTGGTTCGCTTCGCCCGCAATGACGGCTTTCCGACTACTTCTTCCCGTACGACACGCTCATGCCGGCGCGGACGTCGTTCTGGATCCCATAGGGCGCGATCGGATAGCGCAGGCCGTTCTTGGCGAGCTGCTTCATGCCGGCAATCGCCTTGGCAAGATGTGCAGGGCTGAGCGCCATCAGCATTTCCTCGTCCGGCACGCCGCCATAGCGACGCTCGGCAAAGCATGGCAGCGACAGCGAGGGCTCAGCGGTCTTCAGCGCACGCCCCCACGAATCCGCGCAGGCGGTTTCGCCGACGACGCCCCATTCGAACTTCTTGTAGCCGACATATTGCAGCCCATTGATCAGGATGATCATCTGCCCCGGCGTCGCATAGACGAGGCAGATGTCGGGCGGATTGAGCCGGCCGCTGACGAGCGGGCTCACCGCCATCGCCTGAAATTGTCCAAACGGCACGACGTCGAGCGCCTCCTGGCGCTTGCGCGCGTCCTCGGCCGTGCCATGCCAGACGCCGACATAGTTTTCGCCGGCGCGCCATTTCTCGTCCTGCGGCCCGAGCCCGATCACGGCGCGACACTGGGCGCCAACGAGATCGTCGCCGGTGATGCCGACCGTCCAGCCGAGCCGCGAGGCCATGCTGATGATCTGATCGGTGGTGTGAACCGCATTGGGGCGCCGGATTTTCGGGATCGCTTCCATGTCCTCGACGCGCGAAAACATCTTGATCCCGGTCACCGTCGTCTTCAGCCGCAACAGGCCGTTGAGGTCGGCGACCATGGCCGCGAAGTCCCACTGCTCCTGCAATTGCTGTTGCATGGCATCAACTCCCAAATCGGCGGTCGCTGCGCCACCGTTTCAACGCGGTCCCCGCGCGTCGGATGGCTTCGACAGCCGCTTGTAGAGCCTTTTGCGCATCCGTCAAACCGGAACAGGCTGCTCCCGCCGGTCCAGAATCAGGTCGCCCGGCGCACGAAGTTCGGGTTAAGCTCGCTGATCGTGCGCACGCCACACTGCTGCATCGCGACCCGCGTCTCTGTGCGCAGGAGCTCGAGCACCCGCGCGACGCCCTCTTCGCCGAAGGCGCCGAGCCCCCACAAATGGGGACGGCCGACGCCGACCGCCTTCGCCCCCATGGCGAGCGCCTTGATGACATCCGTGCCGCGCCGAAAGCCGCCGTCGACCAGCACTGGCAGCCGCCCGTTCACGGCGGCGATGATTTCCGGCAGCGCGTCGATCGTGGCGCGACCATTGTCCTCGCCACGTCCGCCATGATTGGAAACGAGGATCCCGTCGATGCCATTCTGCACGGCCAGTTCCGCGTCTTCCGCCGTCACAATGCCCTTCAGCATGATCTTCATGCGTGTGACGTCACGCATCCGTTTGATTGTGTCCCAGGTCAGATTTGCGGCCTCGCCGCTACCCGTGACGCCCGACAGGTCGATACCGTCGTAATTGTGCCGGCGCACCACCCGCGACGCAAAACTCGAGCGATCGTGACAGCTCGCGCAGTCGCGCGTGTCGCGGCGCGTCAGGCGAAACAGGGTTTCCTGATTTCGGCCGGCGACCCGATCGACGGTGACCATGAGGACCGGGCAGCCGGCGCCTTCCGCCTTCTTGATCAGCGCCTGCGCGACCTCCCAGCGCGGCGACGCATAGAGCTGGAACCAGATCGGCGCGCCGCGTGCCTTGGTGACGTCCTCGACGGAATAGTTCGCGGACGTGGACAGGATCTGGAGGTGATTGCCGGCCCGCGCGGCCTTGGCGACAGCCACTTCGCCGTCGGGATGGAAGAACTGGTTGCCGCCGGTCGGACAAATGAAGATCGGGGAATCGTAGCTGGTGCCAAGAATCTCAGTGCTCGTATCGACCTTCGAGACGTCGCGGAGACGACGCGGCCTGAGCTGGAGCTTCAAAAATCCCTCGCGATTGGCGCGCAGCGTGACCTCGTCGTCGAGGCCCGAAGCCATATAGCCGAAATGCGCCGGCGGCACGTTCTGGAAGGCAACCGGCTCGAAGTCGAAGACATTGATCGCTTCGTTCGGCGCCTTGATCGGCTCACCGCCCGCCGGGCTCCAGATCATCGGATCAGGCCACTTCGACGGGGCCTCGCTGGCCTGAGCCGGCCCAAGGCGCGATGCGCACAACGGACTGGCGGCGAGATACTGCAGAAAACGGCGCCGACTGTGCGCACGAACGGCCGACGATGTCATGGCCTTCCCCCCTTGCAACGCTTCTTGTCGGGGGCAATCCTAGCATTTTTTGGAAAGCGGGCGGCAGCCAACTGAATGTCATCAGAGGGGTAAAGCCCATCTGCTCAATCAAAACGTCAGCTGGACCTTCATCGATTTCGAACGATCGGTGGCGAGCTCGAACGCTTCGACCGCCGATTGATAGGGCAGCGAGGCTGAAATCAAGGGCTTCACGTCGAGCAGGCGGTCGCCCATGAGGCGCACCGCCAGCTCGAACTCCGGATCGAAGCGGAACGTGCCGCGCAATTGCAGCTCCTTTGCCACGATGGTGTTGATGGGAAGCGTCATCTCGCCGCCGATCCCGACCTGGACCATGATGGCGCCCGGCCGCATGAGCTCGAGCGCTGAAACCAGCGCCGCCTGGTTGCCGGAGGCCTCGAACAGGACGTCGAACACGCCCTTGCCCGCGCGCCAGGGATCGAGCGCCTTGGCCTCCTTCGCGACATTGATGGCCTGGCTCGCGCCAATCTTGCGCGCGATCGCAAGCGGCGCCTCGGCGATGTCGGTCACCACGATCTCGGCCGCGCCGCCGTAACGCGCGACGACCACCATCAGCGCGCCGATCGGGCCGCAGCCGGTGACCAGCACACGCTTGCCGAGCAGCGGCCCGGCCCGGTTCGCCGCATGCAGGCAGACCGACAACGGCTCGGCCATCGCAGCCTCGCCAAGCGACAACGAACTCGCAATCGGAATCGCCTGCGATGCATCGACGGTGACATATTCGCGAAAACCGCCCTGCACGTGCGGCATACGCATCGCGCTGCCCATGAAGCGCATGTCCACGCACTGGTTGCGCATCCCTTCGATGCAATGAACGCAGATGCCACAAGGACGGCTCGGATTGACCGCCACCCGCGTTCCGGCTGCAAGGTGCGACACGCCGGTGCCGACATCTGCGACCACGCCCGCGATCTCATGCCCCAGTGCCATCGGCTGCTTGATCCGCACCGTACCAAAACCGCCATCGTGATAGTAATGCAGATCGGAACCGCAGATGCCGCCGGCGGCAATCTTGACGCGGACCTCGCCGGCGGCCGGCGCGGTATCGGCAAAACTGTCGATCCGCAGATCCTTTGGTGCGTGGATGACGACGGCGTGCATGGCGGTCTCCCCTGGAGGTCAGTATTTCCCGATGATAGCGCTCACATCGCAGCGAGCATGCCGCCATCAACATAGATGATCTGGCCGTTGACGTAGTCGGACGCCGATGAGCCCAAGAAGATCGCAGCGCCGACGAGTTCATCCGGACGACCCCAGCGTTTTGACGGAACCCGCGACATCAGCCAGCCGTTGAAATCCGGATTGTTGACCAGGGCCTGGTTCATGTCGGTCAGCATGTATCCCGGCCCGATCGCGTTGGCCTGAATGCCGCTTGCCGCCCACTCGACCGCCATCGACCGCGTCAGGTTCTTGATGCCGCCCTTGGCCGCGGTGTAGGGCGCAATCGTCGGGCGCGCGAGTTCGCTGGCGAGCGAGCCGATATTGATGATCTTGCCGCGCTTGCGCGCGATCATGCGCTTGGCCGCTTCGCGGCCGATGATGAAGGCGCTGGTCAGGTTGGTCTCGATCACCTTGCGCCATTCCGCGCTGGAAAACTCCACCAGCGGCTTGCGCATCTGGATCCCGGCATTGTTGACCAGAATATCGATCGCGAGTGCGCCGGCATCGAAACGCTCGAAGGCGGCAACCACCGCCGCCTCGTCGGTGACGTCGAACGCCGCACCTTCTGCGGCGTATCCGCCGCTGCGAAACTCCGCGACCGCGGCCTCGACACGGGCAGGATCGGTGCCGTTGACGACGATCCGGGCGCCGGCCCTGGCCATGCCCTCGGCAATGGCACGACCTAGTCCGCGGGACGAGCCGGTGACCAGCGCAGTGCGGCCGGTGAGATCGAACAGGCTTGTCGACATGGAACGTCCTTAAGCGTTGGTGCGTCGCACGGTGAGATCGGAGCGTTCGAATACCGCAGGCTTTAGGTCGACGCCAAGGCCCACGCCTTCCATCGGATAGACATAGCCATCCTTGATGATGGGCATGGTGGTGACAAGCTCGTTGTACCAGCCCTTGTAGAAGGCCCGCACCGATTCCTGGATCAGCGTGTTGGGCTGGCTGAACGACATGTGGATCGCGGCAATGAAGCCGACCGGGCCGATGCAATCATGCGGTGCAAAGGGCCGATGATAGGTTTCGGCCATCGCTGCGATCTTGCGTCCCTCGGTCAGCCCTCCGGTCCAGCACAGATCGGCCATGACGACATGCATGGCGTCGCGGTCGAGCATGTCCTTGTACGGGTAGCGCGAGCCCAGCGTCTCGCTGGCGCAGACCCACACGTCGGTCGATTGCGCATATTCGGCGAGCGCCTGCGGCGAGTTCATGCGGATCGGGTCTTCGTACCAGGTCGGCTGGTAGTCTTCGAGCACGCGCGCGATCTGCTTGGCGGTCGGCAGATTCCACAGCGAGTGGAACTCGACCATGATCTCCATCCTGTCGCCGACCGCCTTGCGAATCTTCTCGAACGGCTCGACCGCCTGTTTCATCTGCGCGGCCGAGATGAAAAGGCCCTGGTTTTCCTGCGCCGGCGGATCGAACGGCCAGATCTTCATCGCGGAAATGCCGCTCTCCAACAGGCTTTCAGCCAGCGCATCGGCGCGGTGCATGAAGGCGTCGAGGTCCTCATAGGGGCTGTCGCCCTCGCCGAGGCTCCAGTTCGACACCGGGCGAATGTTGGTCGAGCGCACATATCTCGTACCGGCGCAGGTGTTGTAGATGCGCTGCCTGTCGCGGCAAAGGCCGCCCAGCATCTGGTGCACCGGCTGGCCGCAGACCTTGCCGAACAGATCCCACAGCGCGATGTCGATGGCGGATGCGGCGCGATATTCGACGCCGGTCGACGACTGCGCCATCGGCAGATTGAGCAGGTCGCGATGGATTGCCTCGATGCGGAGGGGATCGCGACCAAGCAGCCGACCCGCAAACGTGTCGTGGATCTGGGCTTCGACGGCGCTGGCGCCATAGAACGTCTCGCCGAGGCCGATCAGGCCGGCATCGGTATGCAGGCGGACCCACAGCACATTGGCGAATTCATCCGTGCGCAGGGTTTCGATCGACGTGATCTTCACGGCTGCCGTCCTCCCGATCCACATTGTCTTGTTGATTGCGCGGCCTCACCGGCGGCCTTTCGCGCCGACGAAATACGCCCTCTTGTAATATATCACAATATGTTTTATTGGATCACGATAAAGCAAGCAAAGCGGCGCTGCGTAGCAGCCGCGGGGAGGACGGATGGCCCGGCGCAAGAGCGCCCTCGAATTGGTGCGCCCGGATGATGAGAGCGCCACGAGCCGGCGCAATCGGGTCAATTTCTTCGAGCTTGCCTATCAGCGCATCGAGGACCGGCTCGTCACTTGCGAACTGAGGGCGGGCCAGTTCCTCACCGTCCAGGAATTGCAGAATCTCACCGGCTTCGGCCGCACCCCCGTCCACAGCGCTGTCAACCGGCTCGCGGCCGACACCCTGATCATCATCCGCCCGCGCCACGGCCTGCAGATCGCGCCGATCGACCTGGCGCGCGAACGCATGCTGCTGGCCTTGAGGCGCGACATGGAGCGCTTCGTCATCCGCCTGGCCGCCGAGCGCGCCAGCCTTTCGCACCGCAACCAGGCGCTTCACATCGAACGGGCGCTGCGGGAGCGGCACGACACGCTCACAATCGACGCGTTCAACAAGCTCGACCGCCGCATCGATGCACTGGTGCTGGCCGCCGCCGGCGAGCCGTTCCTCGTCCACACGCTGCGGCCGCTGCACACGATCTACCGCCGCATCGGCTACATCTACCATCGCCAATTGCCTGGACATACCGACCTTGGCCGCACCATCGACAGCCATCTCGCGATCCTCAACGCGATCGCGAACCGGCGTGTCGATCGCGCGGTCAAGGCCAGCGACGCGCTGATCGACTACATGGATCAGATGTTCGAAGAGATGGAATCGGGGATCGACCCCAGCCTGCTGGACTGCAGCATCGAACCATTGCCGGGCACATAGGTTGATATGGAAAGAAGACCCACGGGAGAAATCGTGATGTCGACCATGGCACTGCCGCAACAGCAGGCGGCGATCGAGAGCGTGGTGCGCTATCTGATCCGCAACTACAGCCCGAAGGGCAACAAGGTCGGCTGGCTGATGATGGCCTCGATCCTGGTCGAAGCCTGGGACCTCTATTCGATCGCTTTCGTGCTGATCTTCATCCGCGAGCAATACAATCCCGACCCCTTCATGCTGGGGCTTGCCGCGGCCGGAACCCAGGGCGGTGCGCTGGTCGGCGCCCTGATCGGCGGGTGGTTGTCCGACAAGATCGGCCGGCGGGTGATGTTTCTGGTGACCATGGTCATGTTCATCATCCTCGCGCTGGTGCAGGCCTTCGTCCCCAGCGTCGGCTGGCTGATCGTCGTCCGCTTCCTGCTTGGCGTGCCGCTCGGCAGCGACATCTCGACCGGCTACACCTACATCATGGAATCCATGGCCAAGGGCGACCGCGAGGTCATGGGTAATCGCTGGCAGTTCATGTTCGCGGTCGGCGAGGTGCTGACGCTCGCGGTGATCGCGATCTTTCTCGTGCTCAAGCTCGACCATGAGACGGTCTGGCGCGTCACGCTCGGTCTCGGCGCCCTGCCCGCGCTGATCATCCTGATCATGCGTCACGACGTGCCGGAGACGGCCGTGTGGCTGGTGCAGCAGGGCCGCTTTCGCGAGGCCAAGCAGGTCGCGCAGCAGATGTACAACGACAATCTGGACATGCTGCCGAACGAGGACGTCACGCGGCCGAAGCCGCGGCCGACCGCCTTCCTCGCCGATTTGCGTACCGACGATATCCGCTGGCGGGCGACGCTCTACGGCTGGATCGCCTGCTTCTGCCAGGCGAGCGAATTCTCGACCTTTGCGTTCTATCTTCCAGTTCTCTTCGCGATGGTTGGCGTCTCGACGGTTCTCGGCAACAACCTCGTCACCATGGCGCTGTTCTCGCTTGCGGCGGTGTCCGGATGGGTCGGGCCGCTGCTCACCCCAAAAATCGGTCACCGCGGCATCAGCATCGCAGGTTTTACGATCGTTTTTGTCTCGCTTTTGATCGCCGCCGCCGCGCTCTACACCGACTACAAATATGTGCTGCCGTTCGCCGCCGCCGGCATGCTGTGGGGCCACTACTGGAGCGCGTCCAACTGCATGACGATCCCGACCATGGTGGCCAAGCCCGAATACCGGGGCACGGCGAGCGGCTTCGCCTACATGTTCGTCAAGCTGCCGGCGTTCCTGGCGATCTTCCTGTTTCCGTCGCTGTTCGCGGCGATCGGCCAGGCCAACGCCACGCTGTTCGTTGCCATCTTTCCGCTGATCGGCCTGCTTGCGGCATACTTCATCCTGCCCGAGGTCTATGGCTATGAGCACGATTAGGCTGGTGCGCTGCTAGCCCTTCTCCGGACCGGGAAACAAGTCGTCGATCCGGCCCCGCAGCCGATAAGCCATCAGCCCGATCCATTCGCGCACTGCGGTATCGGTTCGCGCGAGGCCTTCGCCGGACAGGCTGTTGAAGGAGAAAAGGTCCTCGCGTCCGCCGACCCGCCAGTCGACGGGATAGGGCTCGACCGCGAACCCGACCTTGCGGAACAGGCCGACCGAACGTGGCATATGGAACGCCGAAGTCATTAGCAACCAGTGCTCCCCAGGCTTCGGCGTCACCAGCGCCTTGGAGTAGATCGCATTCTCATAGGTGTTGCGCGAGGCGCGCTCGATGACCAGCCGCGACTTGGGGATGCCGAGACTCTCGAAAATCTCCACGGCGTAGTCCGCCTCTCTGGCATCATTCGAGATCAGGTTGGCGCTGCCCCCCGTGAACAGGATGCGGGCGTCAGGATAACGCCGGGCGAGCGACGCGGCGGCAATGATCCGGTCTGCCGCGGTCCTAACGACCGGCACCTGATGCGCCACGGAAAGATCGGCATCGACCGACCCGCCCAAAACTACGATGCCATCGACGCTGTCGCGGCCATTGTGTGTCGCCTGCCACGGCGCGAAGCGTTGCTCCAATGGATAGAGCAAGAGGCTGCCGAGCGGAGAGAAGCCGCAGATCGCGAGCAGCGCGGTCGACAGGACCATCAATCTGCGCCCGCCTGATGCGAACCGCGTGAAGAGCAGGACAATCCCGAGAACGCCGAGCGAAATCAGAAAATTGGTCGGCAGCAGCATGACGCCGAACGTCTTGGACAGAACAAAGAACAAACCGCAATCTCCGTCTGGAATTGGCGCGCGTAGTCTCATACATGGGCCCGTCCCGTCTGCCCATCTATCTTCACAAAAAGGCTTGTGCCAGCATGCACCGGGAATGAAGCTCGGCCCCTGCCCCCGATCAATCCCGCTGCAGAAAGCCCGCAATGTCGCATCATCATCTGCCTGCCGGCCCCGAGACCTGCCATTGGGGCTTCTTTGAAGCAACACTGAAGCCGGTTCTGACCATCGCGAGCGGCGACGTCGTCATCATCGACACCATCAGCGGCGGGCCCGACGTCGTCCCCGACACGGCCAAATTTCACGTGCCGCCTGAACTCTTCGAAGTCCACGCCAAGAGCGAGCGCATGGTGCCCGGCCATATCCTGACCGGGCCCATCGCTGTTCGCGACGCAGAGCCCGGCGACGTTCTCGAGGTCGACATTCTCGACGTCACGCTTCGGCAGGACTGGGGCTATAACCTGATCCGACCGCTGGCGGGCACCCTGCCCGACGACTTCCACGAACGTCGCACCCTCAACATTCCGCTCGACACCAAGCGAATGGTCGGCCAACTGCCGTGGGGGCTGGAGCTGCCGCTGGCTCCGTTCTTCGGCGTGATGGGGGTTGCGCCGCCGCCGGCCTGGGGCCGCATCACCTCGCTGATCCCGCGTGCGATGGGCGGCAATCTCGACAACAAGGAGCTCGGTGCCGGCGCCAAACTCTATCTGCCAGTGTTCGTGCCGGGCGCGCTGTTTTCCTGCGGCGACGGTCATGGCGTGCAGGGCGACGGCGAGGTCTGCGTCACCGCCATCGAGACCGCGCTGCAGGGCCGCTTCCGCCTGACGCTGCGCAAGGATCTCGCGCTCGACTATCCCCGCGCGGAAACGCCGACCCATTACATGACCATGGCGATGGACCCCGACCTCGACCAGTGCGTTGTGCGCGCACTGCGCGACATGATCAAGCTGCTTGGCGAGAAGCGAAACCTGTCGCGCGAGGATGCCTACACGCTCTGCAGCCTGGCCGCCGATCTGCGGGTGACGCAGACGGTCAACGGCTCCAAGGGCATCCACTGCATGATCGCCAAGGCAGTCGTGCACGGGTAGCGTGCCGACGTTCCCCATCCAAGGCATTTGTCACACGATTGTCAAACGGCAATGGGGATTTGGGCCTCCAGTGCAGGGATGAAGCGATGGATCAGATGAACGGGGGCTGCCGATCAGCAGATGCGCGAAATGATCGAGGCAGACTATCACGACAGCATTGACGAAGAGCTTGAGCTGGAGCTCGACGAAAACCATTTTGAGCAGTTCAGGGGGAGTCCGCCCCCCGACCGGGGTCCCCCGATCCCCCGCTCCACCTATTTCAAGGAGCTGTTTCGGCTTCAGGGCGAGCTCGTCAAGTTACAGGATTGGGTCCAACACGAAAAGCTCAAGGTGGTCATCATCTTCGAAGGACGCGATTCCGTCGGCAAGGGTAGCGTGATCAAGCGCATCACCCAGCGTCTAATCCGCAGCGTCTGCCGCATCGCCGCGCTGCCGGCGCCGAACGAGCGCGAGCGCACGCAGTGGTATTTCCAGCGCTACGTGACACATCTGCCAGCCGGCGGCGAAATCGTTCTGTTCGACCGCTCCTGGTACAACCGCGCTGGCGTCGAGCGGGTCATGGGCTTTTGCACCGAGAAGCAAGTCGATGAGTTTTTTCGCTCGGTGCCGGAGTTCGAGCAGATGCTGGTCCACTCCGGAATCGTCCTGATCAAGGACTGGTTTTCGATCAGCGACGAAGAGCAGCAGTTTCGCTTCCTGATGCGGATCAACGATCCCCTGAAGCAATGGAAGCTGAGCCCGATGGATGTGCAGTCGCGCGCCCGATGGGAGCAGTACACCAAGGCGAAGGAGGAGATGCTTCGCCGAACCCATAGTCCCGAGGCGCCGTGGCGGGTGGTTCTGGCCGACGACAAGAAGCGCGCGCGGCTGAACTGCATTTCGCATCTGCTGACGCAGATTCCGTACGGCGATGTCCGCCACGATCCTGTCGTCCTGCCGGAGCGGATCCACGGCCCAGCCTACCACCGCGAAAAGATCGCCCCGGACATGTACGTCCCGGCGCGCTACTGAGCGCGCGATGACGGCCCTGGCCTTGCGCCGGGGCGCGTCCCTCATGCCGCGAGGCGCCCACGCGCCCGAAGGCTCCCGATTCTCGCCCGTTAACCTCTGAGATCGCCCAGGCCGACCCGGCTGCTCCCCTGCACGTGGCCGGGCGGCCTGCGCCGATTCGGAATAATATAAGTAAATACAATGCCTTAAACAGAAAGCGACGAGCACCCTATACAACTTCTTCGATTCCAAATAGAGTCTGAAAAGCTACTTTTAAGTACCCGCGTTAAGGAATAGCGTTTTTGGCATGGCCACGGAAAAAGCCGAAACTGACCGCATTCCCGTAACCTTGGCCCTCTCAACCATCGCGTACATGGAAAGACTGGTGAGACAGGGCACCCACGGTACCAGCGTTCCCGGCGTCGCAAGGACGCTGATCGAGGAAGGAATCCGGCTCGCCATCAAGGACGGGCTGCTCTCGATCCGGGACAACGGCAAGACGCCGTAACATTGGTAAGGACGGGGGCACGCGGACAGTTCGGCAAACATCACGGCCAAGACGATCCATCACGAGATCAAGCTTGGAACCGACACACATGCCCGCCCAACAGCCCATCCAGTACCCGGCCCCAGATCAGGCTTCACACCAGACTTGGACCACCGAACGCATCGCACTTCTGAAAAGCCATTTCGAGGCGGGGCTGTCCTGCCGCCAGATCGCCGCGGAGATCGGGGTCAGCCGCAACGCCGTGATCGGCAAACTCACCCGCCTCAATCTGACGCGCGAGAAGAAGGTGAAAGTCGCTCCGCGCAAGGCCGCTGCCGCGGCGGCGAGAGGACGCGGCGGCAGCCCCGTCCCGCGCTTCCGGGCGCAGCTCCTGAGAGTGCTCACGTCCGAGCCCGAGCCGTCGGCCGATGACGAGCCGATCCACAACGGGCACTGCTGCTCGTTGTACGAGTTGTCGGACCAGAAATGCCGCTGGCCGATCTCGACGCCGGGCGCCGATGATTTCTGCTTCTGCGGCAACCCACCGGTGGATGGGCTACCCTATTGCGCCGGCCACAGCCGCCTCGCCTACCGCGTGACGGCGCGTTAGACACGCCGTGAAACGGGCGGCAATGGCCTATTTTGCCTTGCGCCGCCCGACGCGCTTCGCGGCGCCGGACCGGCGTTTCCCGGACGCATCCGACGCATCGGCCATGTCGAGACCGAACAGCGCGGCGACGTCGCCGCCCCGCAAAACCATCCGCGAATCGGGCGCCGGCATGGACATCATCACATCCTGCCCGGCGCCGGCGAGCAAATCGCTCTCATCGACACCGCGCAGCACGAACAGCAATCGCGGTGCTTCGTCGAGCCGCGCGCCGACGCCATAGAGCGTCGCTGCGACGTGCTTGCACATGTCGGCCGAGTCCGGGCAACTGCAGGAGAGCTTGATCTCGCCGGGCGCCGGGAACAGGCCGTCGCCCTCGCGGCAGACCCGATCCATCACGCGTCCAGCCAGGCGGCCTTGCAGCAGTTCCACCAGGGAATCGATCGAGCCCGTGCAATCGCCGCAGATGGCACGCCAGCGCTTGGCGGTGACGGGCGCAATCGTGATCGCGACATCGTAGAGGTCGCTGCCGCTGACTTTTGCCGCGATCCTGCCCTTCTCGATTTGGAGGTCGATCACGCAGCCGTTGCGCACATAACTCCGGCCGCGCGGCAGACGATTGGCAAAATCGCTGTAGCGTTCGAGATTGCTACACCATGACAGGCCCCAGAAATTGTTTGCGATCTTGCGGCCTTGAACGATGACCGGCGCGGCCGCGTGCCCTCGCTTTCTGAGCTTGGCGAGCTCTTTTTCCGCCTGCCGGCGCTTCTCGGCGACCGAAACATAGTCTCCCCACTCAAATCCGAAATCGCGCATCGCTCAGCCTTCTTTCATGGCCGCCGCCAGATCGAGAGCGACCAGCCTGATAAGCTCGTCGTTCTTCATTTCGGTCAGGGTTGCCTCCGCGCCGACGCTGAGAAAGTCTCCGGCCAGTTGCCGCTTGTCCTCGATCATCCGATCGATCTTCTCCTCGACCGTGCCCCGGCAGACGAATTTGTGGACCAGGACATTCTTAGTCTGCCCGATCCGGAATGCGCGGTCCGTGGCCTGGTTTTCAACAGCCGGATTCCACCAGCGGTCGAAATGAACGACGTGCGAGGCCGCGGTCAGATTGAGCCCCGCGCCGCCGGCTTTGACCGATAGCACGAAGAACGGGACATCCTCGTCCTCCTGGAACCGTCGCAC
>Ga0210399_10000668_pt1 | contig 27299 bp, 17 predicted proteins | sample IncBWC14MmetaG_FD_150865 | JGI IMG/M metagenome (GOLD analysis project Ga0210399, IMG submission 150865) | Forest soil microbial communities from Barre Woods Harvard Forest LTER site, Petersham, Massachusetts, United States - Inc-BW-C-14-M | ecosystem: Environmental > Terrestrial > Soil >... | reverse complement strand
CGACGGCACCAACAGCGTCTACGTCGTGGCAGCTGCGGGCGGGGAACCGCGGCGGCTGACGTATCACCCGGCGGACGGCGATGTGCTGGGCTGGACACCTGATGGAAAGAAAATTGTATTCAACTCGTCGCGAACGGGATTTGCTAGCGGAGTGGTGCAGCTTTTTACGGTTCCGCGGGAAGGGGGCTACGCCACGCAGGTGCCATTGGCGCGAGCTTCGGAAGCGTCGTTCTCGGCGGACGGGACGCGAGTAGCGTACGTGCCGAACATCCAATGGCAGCAAGCCTGGAAGCGCTATCGCGGCGGACAAACCAGGCCCATCTGGATCGCAAATCTTGCCGATTCCGGCACGCAAGCCGTGATTCCGCGGGAAAATTCGAACGACTTCAATCCCATGTGGGTGGGCGACACGATTTATTTTCTTTCGGACCGCAATGGGCCAGTGGCGCTCTTCGCTTACGACGTCAAGTCGCAGCAGGTGAAACAGATCATCAAGAACGACGGGTTGGATTTCAAGTCGGCTTCCGCCACGACCGACGCGATTGTGTTCGAACAGTTCGGATCGCTGCACCTGGTGGATCTCAAGTCCGGAGCGGATCGCGCGCTGGATATTCAAATCGTGGGAGACATCGCGGAAGTGCGGCCGCATTTTCAGAAGATTGAGCCGCGGCGGATTCGGTCGGCCGGGATTTCGCCGACGGGGGCGCGCGCGGTGTTTGGCGTGCGCGGAGAAATCGTGACGGTGCCTGCGAACAAGGGCGATATCCGCAATATGACGAACACGACCAATGTGGTAGAGCGCGATCCCGCATGGTCTCCCGATGGAAAATCCATTGCGTATCTCTCCGATGAATCCGGCGAATACGCGCTGCACATCCGCGACCAGAGCGGCCTTGGCGAAGTGAAGAAAATCGATCTGGGCAACCCGCCAACTTTTTACTACACGCCGCGGTGGTCGCCGGATTCGAAGAAAATTTCCTACACCGACAAGCGGCTGAACTTCTGGTACGTGGACCTGGAGAAGAAAACGCCGGTGCGCGTGGATACAGACACGTACACCGATCCGGGACATCGTTTAGAGATGACGTGGTCACCAGACGGCCGGTGGATCGCTTACGTAAAGCAGCTGCGAAATCATCTACACGCGGTCTTTGCGTATTCGCTGGAGCAAGGGAAAAGCTATCAACTGACCGATGGGATGAGCGACGCGCTGTACGTGGCGTTCGACAAAGATGGGAAATCGCTATATTTCACGGCGAGCACGGACGCTGCGTTGAGCACGGGATGGCTGGATATGACCAGCCTGCAACGGCCGGTCACGCGGAGTGTGTACGTGATGGTGCTGAAGAAAGATTTGCCATCGCCGCTGGCTCCGGAGAGCGATGAAGAGAAAGGCAAAGAGGCGGATAAGGGCGACAAAGACAAAACGCCTGATGCGGACAAAACTAAAGATGACAAAGATAAAGATAAGGATAAAGACAAAACAAAAGAAGAAAAGCCGGTGGCGGTCGAGATTGACTTCGAAAACATCAGCCAGCGCATTCTCGCGCTGCCGATTCCGGCGCGAAATTATTACGGGCTGTATGCGGGCAAGGCGGGAGTCCTTTTTCTTGGCGAAGGCCCGCAACTCGAAACGTTCGACTTTGACGATGGCGGGCCGACGGCGAAGATACACAAATTTGAGTTCAAGACTCGCAAGACGGAACAGATTTTGGAGGGCGTAAACGCGTTCGAAGTTTCATTTAACGGCGAGAAGATGCTGTACGCCAAACAGAACCAGTGGGTCATCGGCCCGGCGGAGAAACCCGGAGATGGCCCTCCACAACCCGGACAGGGAGGGCCGCTGAAGCTGGACTCCTTGGAGATTTATGTCGATCCGCGTGCCGAATGGAAGCACATGTACCAGCAGGTGTGGCGCGACGAGCGCGATTTTCTCTACGATCCGGGGCTTCACGGGTTGAACCTGGAGGCGGAAAAGAAAAAGTACGAGCCGTACCTGGAAAATATCTCCAGCCGCGACGACCTGAATTATCTGTTCGTCGAGATGCTGGGCGACATCACCGTTGGGCATATGTTCATCGGTGGCGGCGACATTCCCGAGCCGAAGCACGTCAAAACCGGCCTGCTCGGCGCCGACTACACGGTCGAGAACGGCCGCTACCGGTTTGCGCGAATCTACAACGGCGAAAACTGGAATCCCAAGCTGCGCGCGCCACTGACGCAGCCAGCAGTGAACGTGAAAGTCGGGGAGTATCTGCTGGCGGTGGACGGCCGTGACGTGCGCGCGCCCAGCGACGTTTACAGCTTCTTTGAAGAGACCGCGGCAAAACAAGTAGTGCTGAAGGTCGGGCCCAAGCCCGATGGCAACGGGTCGCGTACCGTCACTGTCGTTCCCGTGGATGACGAAACCGGGCTGCGCAACTACGCGTGGATCGAAGACAACCGCCGTAAGGTAGACGAACTAACCGGCGGCCGCGTGGCTTACGTGTATTTGCCCGACACCTACGCGGGCGGTTACACGAACTTCAATCGCTACTACTTCGCGCAAGTGGGCAAAGAAGCGGCGATCATCGATGAGCGCTACAACGGCGGCGGAGACATCGCCGACTACATCATTGATTATTTGCGGCGGCCGCTGCTGAGCTACTGGAACATGCGCGAAGGCAAGGACATCACGACACCGCTCGAGGCCATCTTTGGGCCGAAGGTGATGATCACCAACGAAATGGCCGGTTCTGGCGGTGACGCTCTGCCATGGATGTTCCGCAAGGCGCAAATCGGTCCGCTGGTTGGAAAACGCACGTGGGGCGGCCTGGTGGGCCACTACACCAATCCGGCGGATTTGCTCGATGGCGGTTTCACGGGGACGCCAAACCTGGCCTTCTACACTGCGGACGGAAAGTGGGAGATTGAGAATCACGGCGTTCCGCCGGACGTGGATGTCGAATACGATCCGAAGCTGGTACGAACGGGCCATGATCCGCAGCTTGAAAAGGCCGTGGAGGTGGTGATGGAACTGCTGGAGAAAAATCCAGTGCCGTCGGCGCCACAGCATCCGCCCTATCCGAACTATCAAAAGCCCGCGCCGCATTAAGCTGCGGCATTCAGGCACTTGAAGCGGAGGCCGCAATTACTTCTGGTAACGAGCAGCCAATTCCTTTGCTTCTTCCGTTGTGGAGTCGCCCCACTCGGTGCCATCGGCTAGTCGGACGTAGTCAACGAAGAAGTTGACGCGCTCGGAAGCTAAACCTAGCGGAACATTTCCTAGCTCGACATTTTTCTCCGGTTTCAGTGACTCGCCCACACTAAACACACTCTTCCACACGGGTAAAAAGTCGAATCAACTTCAACAGCATCGAAGTGATCGGCGTAATACGCCAGGTAGGCCGGCGACTTCAGGCCGCGAGGATAGAACGCGCCTTCCCAACCGGAGGCAGCAAAGGAGGAGGTTTCGAAATGAATCGACGCGGATACGGCAAAGAGTATAGCGGGTGATTTGAGCGGACTAGGGCTAGTACTCCGACCGTGAATAGCTGCAGAGTCTAGGCCACTCTCTGATCGGCGGGAGAGAATCAATTCATATTATCCGCCAAATCTTAGTATCAGATTCTTGCGTCTTATCAAATTTGTATTGACAGGATTTGAGGACGGCAATATATAGCCATTATTTAGGCCGGCCACTTGCGACATGTCACGTCAATCAAGATGTCGCTGTGTCCGAGATCGCCTGAGTTTACACAAGGTCATCTAGGTCTAGGTTGCAAGTTGGCCGGCAATCTATGGTGGAACTTCTAAGCTTCTTTTCAAGATCTGCAATTGCGTGTCTTCGTTCTCGTGTGTGTCCTGGTCCCCATCCAGGTCCCCATTTGAGCGGTTCCTTCAGGAGGTGTCGCAATGTCAGCTAAGGGATTAATTCTATCCGCTGCAGTAGTTCTCTGTTTGTTTGCCATGACTCCCACCGCGGCCAAAGGACAAGCGGCTAACGCTGGGAGCGTGGCAGGGCTCGTTACAGACTCTTCGGGCGGTGCTGTGGGCGGCGCCACCATCACATTTGTCGATAAAGCCACGAACACGCCCCGCGCAACGGAATCGAACGAGGCGGGACGCTATTTGTTTGCAAACGTGCCTCCCGGCGAATACCAAATCACCGCGAATAAAACTGGGTTTCGCTTGTCGAAGCTTAGCGAAATCAGCATCACCGTGGGGACGCCACTGACTGTCGATTTCAAGCTGGAAGTTGGTTCGGTTGCTGAAACGGTTGAGGTGAGCGCCGCTGGGGCCAACCTTCAAACTACGAACTCCACAGTCGGCACAACCATCGTCGGTGACGCTCTTCTGATGCTGCCTAATATTGGGAGGGAAACGGCCGCTCTAGCCACCCTTCAGCCCGCTGTCACCCCGAATGGATATACTGCGGGAGTCGTAAACGACCAGAATACCTATCAGCTCGATGGCGGCAACATATCCGACGACATGGCGGGCTCCAATAATGTCTACACGCCCAGTTTCGCCAATACCAATCCTGTGACCACCGGCGGCGCGTCGACAGGCGTCATTCCAACTCCCGTCGAGAGCATCGAGGAATTCAGAGTCAACACCAGCAATCAGACTGCGGATTTCAACGGCTCCGCGGGCAGCCAGGTACAGATGGTGACGAAACGCGGCACCAACCAATATCACGGTGCACTTTACGAATATTATCTCAATAACGTAGTTGGGGGAGCTAATTCTTGGGATAACAACCGGCTCGGCCAACCCATTCCGCAAGCGCATCGGAACCGATTCGGAGGTGCCGTAGGGGGGCCTCTAACTCCTTCATTCTGGGGCGGCAAGACTTACATCTTCGTGAATTATGAAGGGCTTCGCTACCCGTATAGCACTACCCTGGACAAGTTCGTGCCCTCTGCCGCGCTGCGTGCGGGCGTAATCCAGATCCAGGATCCCGGCGGCGTGAGCGCCTTTAACCTGAATCCATTTCCTGTCACAGTAACAGATCCTTTCACACATCAAACCACGACCTACCCAGCGGGAACTTCGGGATGTGGCGCAGGAGGCGCATTAGCCTGCGACCCGCGCGGCATCGGGATCAATACGTATGTCTCGCAGATATGGAACAAGATGCTTCCGCTGCCCAACGATCAGTTAGGGGCCGCCAGCAGCGGAGCAGTCGGCGACGGGCTCAACACTCAGGGGTATCGCAGCCCGGTTAGTTTGCCAGTAACCTCGAACTTTGGCGTGGTGCGCCTCGATCACGACTTCGGCAAGAACTGGCACCTTACCGGCAGCTATCGCTACTATCATTTCCAGAATGTGACCACAAACCAGGTGGACGTGGGCGGCGTTTTTTCCGGTGACACGCTAGGGCAGTACAAGTCTCAGATTAGCCGGCCCCTTGTTCCTTCCTTCTACGTGGCGGGACTCACCACGAACATTACCCCTTATCTGACCAACGACTTCCACTACAGCTACACCCGCAACTTTTGGCTGTGGAACTCAGCTCTTGCCCCTCCACAGTTCTCCAATCTGTCCGCCCCGCTCGAGATCGGCGGCGAGACCTCCAATTCATTTATCCCCTACAACGTGGACACGCAAGATGTCCGCGAGCGCTTCTGGGACGGGCACGACCACGCCATCCGCGACGATCTCAGCCTCATCCACGGCAATCACTTGTTCCAATTTGGCGGGAACTACCAGCACACTCTCGACATCCACCAACGTGACGACAATGGCGTCTCGACCTTTACTAACCTTACGTACGTGAGCGGCGGCTCCTCTTTTAGCGCGATGTCGCTGCCGTCCGGTTCCAATTGGGCGCCCCAGGCCTGTACAGCGGCCATCACCACAAACTGCCTGCCTGGCAATCAGCTCAGCACATGGGCCCAGCTTTACGAGGAGGCTCTCGGAATTGTTACTCTTCCCCAGGTTATCGCCTCCCGTTCGGGTCCGAACCTGACTCTCAACGGCAACTCCAGCACAACCGTTTTCCCCCCTGTGAGGTCGCACAGCATCGTCCCGACTTATAACGTTTACTTTAGTGATTCCTGGCACATGAAACCGTCTTTTACCTTTAGCTACGGTCTCGCCTGGACGCTGGAGATGCCTCCATACGAAACGTCGGGGCTGGACACCACCCTTGTCGACGCCAGCGGCCAGCAGGTCACGGCGGAGAACTTCCTCCGGAACCGCGAACAAGCGGCGCTGAACGGGCACGTCTATCTTCCAGAGATCGGCTATGAGCTCGTCGGCAACACCGGCAACAAGTATCCGTACAACCCGTACTACGGCGGTTTCAGTCCGCATGTTGCTGCAGCGTGGAGGCCTTCGTTCAACAACGGTCTCCTAGGTAGGGCTCTGGGCAATGGAAACACAGTCATCCGCGGGGGATGGAGCCGCATCTTTGGCCGCCTCAACGGAGTGGATTTGGTTTTGGTGCCACTACTCGGAGCGGGCTCTTTGCAGCCGATCACCTGCCCAGGGGCGGGCATGGACGGAATCTGTCATGGCGCGGGAAACGTAAATCCCACGAATGCTTTCCGCATCGGCACGGACGGTCTTGTCGCTCCTCTTCCCACGCCCTCAACTACTCTCAGCCAGCCAAACTTCAGCGGTATTACCTCCGCGCCTGCGGGAGACACATCCGAGCTTGATCCAAACTTCAAGCCCTCACGGTCCGATGAGTTTTCTTTGACAATCCAAAGGGAATTTTCGGCAAAGATCATGCTTGAGCTCGGCTACATCGGTCGCAGAATCCGCAACGAGTACCAAGCGATTGATTTGAGTTCTGTGCCGTTCATGACGACGCTTGGCGGGCAATCGTTTGCGACGGCGTTTACCAACCTCTATACGGAGCTGTGCGGCCAAGGCGCCGGCGGTGTATGCGCTACAACTCCCGTGTCCCCGGTCCAGTCGCAAGCTTTCTTTGAGAATGCATTCGCGATGCCCGCTAACGCACCAGGTGCATTTCAAAACGCGTCCGGCAACTGGGTGTCGACCTTCTGCCAGGGCTTCTCGAGCTGCACGGCCGCAGTGGTAACGAAACAGGGCAGCAACATCAAGAACGTCCAGCTCTATCCGATGTGGTCCGGCCTACCTATGACCTTTGGTAATGCCACATCACTGAACTCACTTGGCGTACCCACGGCTTTCCCGAGTGTTTATAGCCAGAACCAACTGAATAGCATCTTCATGGAGACGAGCATGGGTTGGGGCAACTACAATGGCGCCTTCGTGTCGCTCACTGCGCACGACTGGCACGGGATAACGGCCCGCTCCAATTTCACCTGGAGCCGGTCGCTGGGGACCGGAGACACCACCCAGGCCACGAGTTCCACTAGCGTACCTAATCCCTTTGACTTGCACTACGGCTATGGCCCCCAATCCTTTGACTACAAGTTCCTATATAACCTTTCGATGGTCTACCAGCCGCCTTATTTCAAAGGACAACACGGGATTGTGGGACATTTGCTCGGAGGATGGTCCATTGCTCCTCTCTTCACAGCCTTCAGCGGTGCTCCCCTTCTAGTGCGAAATGACACATCCAGTTGCCAATCCGCCTGGGGAGAAGTCTCTTGCGTAACGACCCTTGGCACGACGGGTGAGAACGCAGTTCTGACTGGACCCTATACGGCGGGTAATTCGGCTAACTACGGAGTCTCTTCCTCCACGACGGTGGCCAGCGCTGGCAATGCCTCCAAGGGAGGAACGGGAATCAACCTCTTCGCGAATCCTAACGCGGTATACAACAACTTCCGCTATGCCCTTCCGACGGACAGCAGCGCCGGCGGCGGTGGCGTTGTCCGCGGTCTACCCGGCTGGGATCTCGACATGACGGTAACCAAAGATGTTACGTTCCGCGAGCGGTACGGCATGATGCTGATCGTCCAATGCACCAATGTGTTGAACCATGTCGTGCTCGGTGCGCCAAGCTTTGCCTTGGGGAGTCCGACCACTTTTGGAGTGATCACTGCGTCCGCGGCCTCCTACAGTCCGCGCCAGATGGAATTTGGATTGCGCTTCCACTTCTAGCTCCTCTCGGCCAACTCTAACGGATTCAGCGCTCAAGAAAGGGGAGGGCCATGTCGGCCCTTCCCTTTTTCAGTTGTTGACGACATAAGTCTCCCATAGGCACACCCCACTGTCGCCATGGGGTGCCTGGCTGGGTGGCTTGGATTTGCCTCACTTTCTCCCAGCGCCGACGATGATTGATACAGCATCGCCGTCAGTCCGCTTTGCACGGCCATCCGCCTATGGCTCGAAGCCCTCGAAACGATCCCACGGGCTTCCCCGCCGCCTGTTCCCCAGCTCCAACTGGCGGGAAGAGAGTCACCTTCGTGACAGCGCGTTTTTCTGCCCATCTCCGTTTATGGGGGCGTGCGAGAGCGACGCCTTCGAGGTGAGGCGCGACTGGCGGCCTCAGGTGATCGAGTGTCGCGCGACTCGGAAACCGTAGTCCGCGTATTTGAACTCTGGCGGAATACTCGATCGCGCCGCAGTGCGGGTGACCTTGATATGGTGCCGCCAGGAGCCACCTCGCGAGGCTCGGCGGCTAGCGTTGGTAGGCCCTTGCGGATTTCGTTCGGGAGAATGGCCATAGTAGTGGGCGTCGTACCAGTCGATACACCATTCGTGTACGTTGTCGCCCAGATTGTAGAGCCCGTAAGCGTTCGGCGGATACAGACCAACCGGCTCAGGCCCGCTCTTCCAACGCCGGGCGTAATCGGGAACCATCTCGGGCGGCGTGTCTCCCCATGGGTACAGTGCGCGTTCGGCATCGCCGCGAGCGGCGCGCTCCCACTCCGCTTCGCTCGGCAAGCGATAGGGCTTGGAAGTCGCGCGATTCAGCCACTCGCAATAGCTGATAGCCTCATGCCACGATATCGCGACAACAGGCATTTTCGGGTGATTGAAGTTTGGATCGTTCCAGCACAACGGCTGAGGAAAACTCATCGCCGCAAGGAAGCAGGCGTACTCCTCGTTCGTGACTTGATAAGCAGCAAGCTCGAAGGCATCCACCCAGACGCGATGCAGGGGCTTTTCATCATCTCGCCCAATTTCGCAACCCATCCAGAACCAACCCTTTGGGACGCGCACCATCACCGGTTCAATAGCTTCGATCCGGCCCGTTAGGGAGGCTGCCATGCATGGCCTTTCAATCTCCACTCTTTCACCCGCAATTAGGTGAGGATGCCTTACGAAGATACGATACGCTCCAACGACCTTCCCGAGCAATGGCCGGAAGACGGAGTGGTGTCACCTGATGGTGCAATGTTATCCGAGCTGTCCGTGTTGACGGTGGTCTAAACGCCGAGCGACTCGATCAGAACCCAGAGCCTAGCTTCGAATGCGCTCCCATTATGAGCGCCGACCAGAAGCTAGGATCGGTCTGGGAAAATGTCCAAGAGCCTGACGAACTCAGCGCCCAAAGTGGCAGGAAACCGTACAATCTCGCCACCAGTGAGAGAGGTTTGGGCAAGCAAGTACCCAGTGACCTGGGGGTTGTCTCCCCAAAGTAACCCCTGGACCCGCGCTAACCAAGGCTGGAGCAATCCATAGAATCCCGGTTGTGGAATCACGGCCGTGGATAAGTCATTGCAAACAAGGTAGATCGCTTCATGACCCCAGAATGACGCGATTATGACTCGCCTTGCATTGAGGCACTTGCCCGCCTAACCCCAGAGTCGACCCCGACCCACGCAGCACGTGGAGGGGGCGAGATGGGAGCGGAACTTGAGCACCGGACGGAGTCACGACAACGGGGAAATGGGACTAGCCGGGAAAGAGAACGCAGTGTTTGGACCGACAATGAAGTCAGACGGTGCTGCTTGGCGCTTGGTTTCATTCTAGCGACAGGCGCAATTCGGTCGGGCAACTTGGCCTTCGGTCAGTCGTCGCCTTTCAGGCGAACTCCGAGCACTGCGGTGCAAGCAATGACCACGAGCCAGCCGGCTCGGGACCCGTATCCAAAGCTAACTTTTCGAGTTTACAACTATGCTCATCTCGACCCGACGGCGTTGACCCACTCCGAAGGGGTAGCGGCGGCGATATTCCAAGAAGTGGGCGTGGAAACGGCGTGGGTCGATTGCCCTTTGTCATGGACAGAGCTTAAGAGATATCCCGCTTGTCAAGAAAAAATGCAAACGACAGATCTCGTGCTGAGGATCCTCCCCAAGTCCATGGCGATGAAGGTGCGCGCTGGCGACGATGCCTTAGGCTTTGCCAAGCCCTGCCCGGAGGACGAGCCCGCTTGCGACTTGACCGTCTTCTATCACCGAGTCGATGAGCTTGCGACAGACGGCTACCCGGCGGATCGGATTTTGGGGCACGTGATCGCACACGAAGTGGGACACATTCTACTCGGCTCGGGAGCCCACTCGGACATCGGCATCATGCGCGGGGCATGGTCTCGCCACGACTTGCAACACATCTCTTGGGGCTTGTTGTTGCATTTCACTGCCGACCAACGCGAGCGGCTACGAGCCGCAGTTCTGCGGCGACCGAAGCAGCAGCCCGTTACAGAGCCAGTCATTCCCTTTGCCAATATTCTCGACTCGAATCCCTAGCTTTCAGCGATATGCTCACCTCGTCATGTGGTTTATCAGAAGCGTGCGTACCAAAGTCAAGCCGAACACCAGAACGCTAGGGTTGGAAGGCAACGTGAAGCTCCTGACTCTTTTCTTTTCGTCGAGAACAAATGAATAGCCGTAGAGGTGAAACGTCCGATCATCCCTCGCGCCGCTGCCATCGAGACGATACGGCGTGACGGTCACATCAGACTCGCCGCTGAAATTCTCAGGCGTGTACCAATCGCTAAGGCTCTGAGAAAAGTCAGTGGACGTACCGTCAGAATAGGTCACCCTAAAAACCTGCGACTCCTGATCGCCATTCACTCCCACCGCCAACATCTTCAGGCCGTCGAATTTTCCTGCCGGTAGCTCAATAGTTCCGCTGGTAACTGCGTCCTGTGCATTGGCCGGACCCAGCGAAAAGGTTACCCCGTCCCAAATCTTTGTGGCTTTCAGCACTTCTGCCGGAAAGGCATGACCTACGTGATCGAGACTGGCATCCGATGGAAATGCCGTCCCTTCCGTGTAGATTCCCGTCGCGTTGTAATCGGGCGAAAGGTCGACGGCGCGGCTCCGGGGCAGTGGTTTGAGCGGATTCGGCTTTGCGACTGCCCCAAGACTCCTCGCAGGATCCAGGCCTGCCTTAGACACACTCTGCGATCTGCGCTCTTCCGATGGCGTCGGCGCCCTCTTCACCAAAAGCGTGAGAATTGCAGCTCCAAGAACGGCCGCAATGCTCCCCGATAACATCCCCTTTTTCCAACGCGTCCAGGAGTCTTGGACAGTGATCGTTGCATTTCGCGGAATAGGAGCTCGCAAGCCTGCCTGCTCAGCGCTAATTTCTCTCTTCAGCCGCTGCAAATCAGTGCGAATTTCGGCCGCGAACTGATACCGAAATTTGCGATCCTTCTCCAGTGCTTTCAGGATGATTTCCTCGAGCCTAGGGGGAACCTCGGGATACAGATGAGACGGAGCTTCTGGCGCGCGGTTCAGAATCGCCTCCTGTATCACCTCGGAATCCTCGCCACGGAAAGGCAAAACTCCCGTCGCCATTTGATAGAGAGTCACGCCAAACGAAAACAGGTCGGCACGTGCATCGAGCTCCTCGCCCCGCACCTGCTCCGGGGACATGTATGTTAGCGTCCCCATCGCCCTACCCATCAGCGTGAGCCCTCCCACCCCGCGCTGCGCGGGCCTTGCGAAGAGATACGCGTGATCAGAGTTCCCCGCCGCCGTCAATTTCGCCAAGCCAAAATCCAGAACTTTGGCAGTTCCGCGCTTGGTGACGAATACGTTGGCCGTTTTGATGTCCCGGTGAATGATGCCCTCCGCATGAGCTGCGCTTAGTGCATCGGCAATTTCAATGGCCAACTCCAGCGTCTCATCCAGGGGCAAGGGCTTGCCGGAAATGCGGCGCTCGAGCGTCTGGCCGTCCAGAAACTCCATAGCAATAAATCGCTGTCCTCCTCCCCCCTCGAAAAGCATCTCGCCAATGTCATAAATGGTACAGATATTCGGGTGATTCAGTGCTGATGCGGCTTGCGCCTCGCGTCGAAACCGCTCCAGAGCGGCTTCGTCATCCGCCCTGTCCGCGGGAAGAAACTTCAAGGCTACAGCTCGATTCAGTCGCGTGTCTCTGGCCTTATAGACCACTCCCATGCCGCCGCCTCCCAGCATCTCGATCACCTGGTAGTGTGAAGCGGTCCGGCCAATCAGTTTCTCGCTCGGGGAGATCGCCTCGCAAAGTCCAGCTGGCGAGACTGGCGCATCCTCAAATTGCACAGGAACCATAAACCGGTAACCCCGCCGGGCCAGCGTTTCAATGAACCGGGGCTGTTCGGCGGAATCGCCCAGCGCCTGCCGCAGCCGGTTCATGGCCGCGCTTATGCTGTGCTCGAACTCGACAATCGTATCGTTCGGCCAAAGGCACTTCTGAAGTTCCTCCCGCGTCACCACTCGGCCTGTATGTTCGAGCAACTTCTTTAGAATCCGAAACGGCTGGTCTGGCAGCCGCACGGTCTTGCCTCCGTCGGCGAGCAGCTCACCCGCGCGAAGATCGAGCCTAAAGCCTGTGAAGTTAGCCACAACTGGGAACCTAGGGGACGCCTGCATGCCTGGCCTCGTCTTCTCCTGTATCTACGTGCCGTGCCTATGTATGGTTCCACGCTCTAGCTGATTTAGATTTAGACGTCCGCCGCCCTAACTTGTCTGCGGTGCTCCTGCAGTCCGCTTTCAGCTCCTAGCCCAGACCAGCGTTAACTCATTGAACTTGCTCGACATCCGGCTGTGAAGCAGAAATGACCTGGTTGTGAACCGCAGCGCATCGAGCTCCTCGCCTGCCTAATCCAAAGTCGCTAGAGTTGACCGAAGATCAAATCCCGGATGGGGGGCTTCGTCCGAACGGCGTTCTGGCAGTTCGCAGCGAACCCTTCGGTTCTCGACTATCTCAGGATGCCAGAGGCAAAAGAAAAGCCCCGGCTCTGTAGAACGTGAGTCGGGGCCATTCTTTTTTTGGGTTCGCGGCAAGAAATGCGGGCACGCTCGTTCTATTAGTGTGCTTGTCACCCGTTTATTCCGCGCTGCGGCGCTGGTCATCCTTTGTGGCGTCTTAACCGCCAAATTACAAGCAGACGATGTTCCTGCGGCCCGATTGCTTGAGACGCTACTCTCACCCGACACTTCAGACGAGCAATGGCGCCGAGCGGCAGACTTATACCGGGAACTCCCGGTTGATGTAGCTATCAGAACTCTCTATCCCGCAATTGCGAAAGGAATACCGCACGGTATGTCTTACGCTGCATACAACTGCAGCGATCCTGGTCGCGATAGACACATCGGCGGTTGGGGAGGGTATTGCGTCGCAAATTGGCTCTGGTGCAAGACAATGTCCTGCGGGAGGGAACATTCAAAGGTCGGCAAGACCCTGCTGGAGCTTTGGACGCAACCGCAATCCGGCTACGGACAAGGCGTGCTGCTCTCAGCCCTTGACTACGACAATTGGGTTCCAGAAGCCGAAGAACCTGTGCGAAAGCTCTTCACAGATTCCCAAGCCGACTCGGGGTTGCGGGCACAAGCGGCGGCCTGCCTTTTGCATCATTTTGGAACCAAATACCAACACGATGCAATCAGCTTCGCGCTGTTCAGCAGCCACGAGATTCGGGATTTCCTATTTAGACAACTTGTTTCGCCGCCTTATGCTCGCGTCTCGGGAATCGATGCAACCGTTGTACGCATGGGGTTTTGGCTCATGTTCGAAGAACTAGCCAAAAATGAAGAGCGATTTGCACATCGGAGCGTTGGCGGTTCGTACTATGGTGCATTTCTGTCAGCCAATGCGTTGGGGGCATACTTAGGCGAAGGATTCACACCTGATTACAAACTCCCGAAATACCAAGGGGAACGCGGTAGAGAACTCTGGTATCGAGAAACCGCTGAGAATGCATTGACGTGGTGGTTGAAGAAGAAGGAGCGTTACGCTAATTAGCTCGCGCTCGATTCCGTCTTGCAACCAGCCTGGGAACATGGTCGCGAGGGATGGGAATCCTAACTAAGAAAGGATGAATTCAGTATCGGCCGGAAAGTGCTGGTCTACTGAATGCAGTGAAGGCTTTAGGCTTGGCCGATTACGCGACAACCACGCCACTCGCCAGAGCAAGAGTGGACCCAAAGCGAAAACGGACCAAGAAGAGGACTAAGGTCAGAATTCCCAAAGGTACAGAAGGTTTTCCTTATTTCAGAGCCTTCTCAATCGCTGCCTCCGCCACAGGAACCATCTGCGCGTAGCCCCGTGGGTTTGGATGGAGACCATCGTTGGAGAAACCTTCCTTAAGCATGCCGCTGCCATCCACCACCGCCGAGAAATAATCTGCGTAAACCGCTCCGACGCTGGCTGCGTAACTCTTCATCCAAATATTCAGTTGCAGAATTTGAGCCGGCGGACGCTGGACGCTCTGTATGAGCTTGGGGTGAGTGGCCCCTGGTGGCGGCGGAGGGTCCCAGTCGGGCGGCATTATCGTGTAATCGCTGATGGGCGTAACCGAGCAAAGAATTACCTTGATACCGTGCTTTTGAGCGAGCTCGGTCATGGCCATCAAGTTTTCCTCGATCATCGTCGCCGTTTCCGGACCCGTGTTCTGTGCAATGTCGTTCGTCCCCGCTAGAATTACGATAGCTGCCGGTTTCAGGTCGATCACGTCTGGAAACATTCGCACCAGCATCTGCGGTGTTGTTTGACCTCCGATTCCGCGGTTCACGTAGGGCTTGCCGGGAAATGACTCTCCCAGCTTCCAAAAGTCGGTGATGGAATCTCCCAAGAACACGACTCGCTTGGGGTCGGCGGATTGCCTCTTAAGCTCCTCATTGGCGGCGTGATACCGGCTAAGCTGGTTCCAGTCCTGCATTTGATCCGAAAGGTGCTTGGCGGTGTCAGCCAGACAGCAGCTCGATCTCGGTGGGTTATAGTCCGTCACCAGCTGCGCTCGCGCGGGCGCACACATCAGCAGGCCGATGAACAAGACTAGCAATAGGCATCGAGACATTTTTCTTCTCCCTATGAATCGTCCTGAATTCCTGCGGTGATCACAGAACGATAACGTACGGGATTCCTGATTTGGACTTCTGTCTCGCGCATCGTACCCTTCTCCTACGCCGGAGCCAACGAATTTGTCACCACAAGATGACCCCAGCGACATCAGCGGGGTTCCGACCGCTAACTGTCGCGGTAGGGACGACCATCGCTGATCGCCCCCCAGTAGTTTCAACGAGACCGGAGAATCCAAATCAAAAGGCCAATCGGAATCCCCGCCGCCGCAATAACAGTGGACAAGATGATTGCGAGGAACATCCAATCCCGCCCGGTGTTGGAGCCGGGCTGCTCCTTTTCCCGGATCAGCAGGCGGTAATTGCGTCTATTCGCCTTCCAAAAGATGTGGAAGACGTCGCCTGCTACCGGTATTGCTCCTAGCGTGGTTTCTAGGAGTACGTTAGCAATCATCCGAACGAGAGTGACCGCTTGCACGCCGCGTCGCCAGGCCGCGAACACAATTAAGAAAGATGCGATCGACGCCATGGCATCTCCGATTCCCGGGACCCATCCAATCAAGGCGTCGAGCCCAAATCGAATCTGAGATCCAGGGATGCGGAATCTGTCGTCCAGGAGGGCGGCAACGTAATCGAGGTGTTCGTCTGACGAGAGTTGGAGGGGCATGAGGCCAGTCTCCTTGATACTATACAGGCCCGCACAAACCGGACGGGGGGAGTTGCTCTATTGCACAAACCGGACGGGGGGAGTTGCTCTATTGCACGAACGCGATTTCGGGGCAGAGGGGCAGAGCACATCGTCCGATAATCAACTAACCGGGCACTCGACCTGTCTCAAGACCATGAGCGAACATTTTCCCCGGAGAAATACATGCTCGAGTTTTCCACACCCGTAAGAAGTGGAGGAACTCCGCGATTGGCTGGGAACAGGGCGTCTTAGCGCTCGCGGGATCGCCGCAAGCGTTTCGTCGCGGAACGCGACAAGCTTGAAATTATCGCGCCAGAGTCAGAACTCCAGAAATCCCGGGAGTCGGCGATAACTTTTTGCGCCACAATCCAATGCGAGGTCATCTCTTCGACGAGAAGCAAGATTACGGTCGTCCCCAATCTGCCCAGGCCAGCTCTTTGATTCGAGCAAATTCTGAGAGATTTGCTGTGATCAATGTCAGCTTGTTTCGGATCGCCTGCCCGGCCATCAGAAGGTCATAAGCGCCTATCGGCTTTCCGATGGCTTCCAGATCAGCTCGGATCGCGCCAGCGATTTCAGCATCCTGATCCTCAAAGGGCAGCGGATGAATGGGGCCAGCAAAAAAAGTCTCGAGTCGCTTCTTGTTAAAATCTCGTCGCGAACTTTTCGCGACACCGTACCAGAGTTCGAACAGAGCGATGGACGACACAAATACCTGGCCCCCGAGGCCTGTCGCCTTCCGAAACTTGGCACGGACCGAGGGCGGATTCCCATTGATCAGCGCGATGCAAGCATTAGTATCCAGCAGATAGTTCACTTGAAAATCTTGCGACGCGGAGTGATAGGTTGATCGCGTCTCTTGCCCATGAACTGTTCCTGATTGAACCGGTCCATCTCATCGAACCATTTAGCAGCATCGGGAATCATTGGTTCTAAGATGACACCATGATCGATTCTCCGAATGCGGACTCGATCTCCTTCGAAGCGAAACTCTTGCGGCAGCCGAACGGCTTGGCTGCGCCCATTGCGGAACAGTTTGGCGATCCCGTTTTTGCCCATCGCAACCTCCAATAGCGGTATATACCCATAGTATATATCAACGGAGAATCGATGACCAGATGTTTCTCGATAGGATGAATGGTCATCTTTGTAGAAGCGACCAAGTGCCCACAAAAATGAATCCTGACATTTCATTTCTAAGAACAATGATATAAGTCGATGGCAGAGAGTCGCATCGACGATCGCAAGGCGGAGGATGTTCACGGCGTCGAGCGTGCCGCAGTGAATTCCACTCCATCCGGATCACGGCCCCAAAAGACCAGGTGTATCGCGCCCTTAGGTTCGTGACGGCTGACGAGATTGCTTTGTTCCGCACACTGACCTGGCTCCGGCGCTTCGGCCGTCCTGGACCGGAAAGCATGCTTAACCCGCCCCCGCACGTGCCGGTCCTCGATGTCGCCGTACTGCAAGAGCGACGTGAGGATCTCAAAATTCTTGGCGCGATCTGCCCAAACGGCACAATAGAGTAATAGAGCTGCACTCGGCATTCCGCTGGCGAGCACAGCCCAACTACAAGACCGTGAGGAGTCACCCAAGCCGAAAGTTACCGGCGATTCCGGCTAGTTGCCGGAGGAGGTGCTGGTCGAAGAAAGGGCGGAGAGCGACTTTTGTTTGGCAACCCAATCGCGGATGCGCTTATCAAGGACGTCCAGAGGGAGGGCGCCGCCGCCGAGGACCTCATCGTGAAAGGCGCGGATGTCGAACTTGTCGCCGAGCTGATCTTTAGCGAATTGGCGGAGCTTGAGAATTTCCAGCTGTCCGAGCTTGTAAGCCAGGGCCTGTGCGGGTGTCGCGATGTATCTGTCCACTTCCGTCTGAACGTTAGGCTCATCCATGGCAGTGTAGCGATGGAAATAGGCCACCATCTGATCGCGGGACCAGTGCTTCTCGTGTATGCCGGTATCGATGACTAGACGGATGGCTCGCCACATTTCATTTTCCAGCCGCCCGTAATTACTATAGGGATCTTGATAGCGGCCCACCTCTTTGCCCAGCCGCTCTGAGTAAAGAGCCCAGCCCTCGATGAAAGCCGTGTAATTCGCATATTTCCGGAAGGAAGGTTGATCCGGCAGTTCCTGCGCGCGTGAGAGCTGGAGATGATGTCCGGGAACTCCTTCGTGGTAGGCGATGGCCTCGACATTCAGCAAGAGGCGGTGCTCGGGGTCCCATTCGTTGACGTTGATATGCCCCGGGCGCGAACCGTCCGCTGTGCCGTCGGTATAGTCAGCCGGGACGGCATCCTTGGAACGTGAAGCCTCCATCGGAATGACGGTAAGCTTGCTCTTGGGAAGAACGCCGAAGAGTTTGGGAAGTTCCGGCTCTATCTCCCGCACGTACTTCGCGTACAAGTCGAGCACCTGCTGGCCGGAAGTGGCATAGAAACGACGCTCCTTCTTGATATGGCTGTTGAGGCTGGCCAGGTCTTTGAATCCAAGTTGGCGCGCCACGGCAAGCATCTCGGCTTCCACCTCGTCCACCTGCTTGAGCCCGACTTCGTGAATCTGCTCCGGTGTGAGGTCGGTGGTGGTCATGCGGCGGATTTCGAGGCGATACCGCGCTCCTCCGTCGGGAAGTGACCAGATGCCAGGTTCGATGCGGCCCTTCGGGACGTACTCTTCACGGACGAAAATGGTGAAGCGGGCATAGGCGGGTAAGACGGATTCCTTAATCGCGGCAAGGCCCGCTTCGCGCAGCCGGTTCTGATCGGATTCGGAAATGCCACTGGGGAAAGCGGAGAAGGGTTGCGCAAAGGGAGACCTTCCTGGTTCTTGGGAGGAGAGGGCGTTGCACTGATCTACGACTTTCTCCAGAAGGAAACGTGGCGGCATCAATTTATCGTTCATGCCCTTGCGCATCTGGATGGTGGTCTGATCCATCAGACGAGGGATTTGCGTCAGGCGGGAAATATAGTCCTCATAGTCTTTGACCGACTGGAAAGAGAGCACGTTGACAAGTTCGGGCAACGCAAGCTGAAAGCCGTTCTGCTGGTCCACCGGCATTTCCCAGAGTTTGAATCGAGCGCTCTCTAGTTGCATCTTGAGGTCACGAACCATCAAAGCTTGGTTGAGCGCGTCTTGTTCGGGAAAGCCGGCCATGTCGATAGCTTCGAAGCGAGTGAGGAATTTCTGAGTCTCCTGCAGATCCTTATCGATGGCTTCCTGAGAGAAGTCGTCGAGTTTGTCGTTCCAGCGCTTGTTTCCTAAGAAAGAAGCGAAAAGCGGATTGGTGCGCAGCTTATAGTCCCACTGATCGGCCAGAAGATCGTTGAGTGCTTTGCGTCGTGACTCAAGGGACGATGGTGACTGTGCGGATGCAGAGAAGGAACAAAACACACAGAGGTACAAAGCAATGCCCGTACGGAGTTTAAGAAGGCGCATCCACTCTCCTTCAATTAACAATTCTTCGGACGAGTGACCCTCCAAAGAAGTGCTCGCTGGGGTTTCCGTTTTGGCTGCCCATGTCTGGGGATTCTACTCTGGAGCCCTCCTCGAAGTCCTCACCCATTGACATGCAAAGGCCCCACTCATCGCACTTATCCGGCAAAGCGTCCATGTGGCTTTACCCGCCTGAAAAATCTTGACTGAGAAGATGGGAAAGACGCGACTCCGATAGGAGTCGGTGCCGCACGTCGAGTCACGTTCATTTCTTGAGTTTCGCGCCCGCCAGCTGCGCCAGCGCTGCCAGCGTCGTCTGCGTCGCGTTCAAGCCGAGACGGAAATCTTTGTTCGAGTAGGTGATGTAGAGGTCGGTCGGCTGGTGCCATTGTGGATCCCAGCCATTCCCGATTTGCGTGCCGCGCTCGTTCTCCCGCAGACTGATCGCAGCCACTACATCCTGGAAAGGTCCTGAATCCGTATTCGTCATGTGACTGCTCACAGCGGCCGGATAGTCCGTGGCGTATTTCTCATTAGTGGACTCGAAGGCCCACGCCAGCGCCTGTGACTGCGCAGCGAACTTCGCGCTCGTCTGGAATTCGATATTGATGTCGGCTTCGGGCCGCTGCTCCTTGCTAACCGTGCCGTCCTCCAGGGGCATCCCGTGGTCGAAAAGCATCATGTCGTGCTGGACCATGCCCAGCCACTTCGGCTCAGGGTACTGGCCTGAACCGGGCGGATCCTCCTGGCCTTGAAGATTTTTGCGTTGATCGACGTAGGCGTGGCTGCCATTGGTCCCGGTTTCCTCGTTGTTCCAGAGAATAAACCGGATGGAGCGCTCCGTCTGGACATCCACACCGCTCAGCACGCGCGCCGCTTCCATCACAAGCGCGGTACCAGAGCCGTCGTCGTTAGCCGCTTCACCCCAGCCGATTCCATCCATATGGGCGCCGACGATGTACATTTCTTCGGGATGGGTGGTCCCAATCTTGGTGCAGTAGATCTCCTCGCGTGGCCCCGGCATCGCTGGTTGGGAGTTAAGCTGACGAAGTTTCACATCAGGTTGCGCGTTGGGATCGTTGTTCACGCCGGTGCGAGCACGGAAGCCGCGTGGTCGACCGCCGCCTTGCGTGGTGGTGGCCGTTCCACTGCGACGAGCAGTACGTTCCCCGCCAGCGGCTCCGGCCTTCTTGGTTCCGCGAACTGACCCGGCCGGTGGTTGATACTCGTACTTGAGGCGCTCGGTGTTCGTGCAGCCATAGCTCTTGAGCTGGGCTTCGATCCAGTCGATTGCCGCCTTGTTGCGGTCGGTTCCCTGCCGCCTATCGCCGAATTGCGTTAGTCCTTTGATCGTGGCCTTGTACAGGTCCAAATCGAGTCGTTCCACGAGAACCCTCGCCACGTCGGTCTCCTCGAGGCCCTTTGTCGACCGGCCCACGCGCTGAGGGAACGCGGGTGAGGCAAGGACTAAGCCGCAAGCCGAGACCATGATCAGATTTGAGCGCATGTGCCCTCCGCAGCAGAGTGATGTCGAACTTGCGATGGACTGGCCGATCAAATACAGGTTCGACTCGTTCGCGAGTTAGACCGCATTAGCGCAAGCGGATTCAACTGTATCCGAAAAGATAGGCTCGCACAGAAAGGATATACCTCGGCTCGCCTATGCGACGAACGGGGAGGTTTGGCCTTTTCTTCTATCTCCAATCGCCTGAATGCGCTCGGGCCCAAATAGCCCCACTTCAGTGTTCTGCCAATGGATTGGCCTTCAGGTTGCATCTAGGGACTGCGAAAGGAGAAGCCATGAAAACCAAGACGAATGTGAAGGCTGGCAGCGGAAAGAGACAGCATTAATCCCGAGATTCGAGAAAGTAGCAGGCTGGCGGCAAACACGCTAATTTGGAAACTCACGAGAGGAGAAAGCCATGAAAACTAAGACGAATGTAAAGGCCGGAATTATAGTCGTCTGCCGTTCGCGGTCATAACTGAAGGCGTAGCGATCCCGCCGCGCGCTTCCTTCGCTGTTGAGAGACACAAGAAAGGAGAGGCCTCCCTCGGCAGGGCCGCCGAGCTTGCCGGTCTTCCTCTCGGGCAGCTGATCACGATCCTGACTGAATTTGGAGCAGAGCGCAGGCTAGAAAAGGAAGAATACCTCCAGGGGATTAAGAATCTCCATAAAGTATGGTGATTACTCGCGGGAGCTGGAGCTCCGCGTCAACCAGGCGCCAACGCAACCCTCGAGGAACAACTTCGGCGATTCGCGCCGAAGCGTTGAAGATGCGCATCTATCGAGCACGACAAGGTTGGCCGGATGGTGAGCAGGAAAGGACTGACGCTCGATTGGCTCAAGCCGTTGCTGACATAGAATCACCCGTTTGTTCCGCAAACAAAAACCGCAGATCCTCCAGTGTCAGACTTTGCGCGAAGCGTTCTTCGCCCAGCACGTCGTCGGCGAGCGCCGCCTTTCGCTTTTGCAGCGCGCGGATTTTTTGCTCGATGCTCTCGCGTATCAGCAGGCGGTAGGCAATCACCTTGCTCGTCTGCCCGATGCGGTGCGTTCGGTCAATGGCCTGGTTTTCCACCGCTGGGTTCCACCACGGGTCGAATAGGACAACATACGACGCGGCGGTCAGGTTCAGTCCGAGTCCTCCAGCCTTGAGTGAAATCAGAAACACCGCGCCGTCTTTGGCGGATTGAAATTCCCGAACCAGTTCGCCGCGATTTTCCGTCTCGCCCGCGAGATAAAAATGCGGCCAGCCGCGCTGTTTGACTTTTTCGCGCAGCAAATCCAGCATCGTGACAAATTGCGAAAACACCAGCGCCTTGTGCCCTCCTTCGATGAGCGGTTCGAGCAAATCTTCCAGCGCCGAAACTTTCGCGCTTTCGGCCTCGCGCAATCTTGCGTCCACGAGTGCCGGGTGACAACAGATCTGGCGCAGCCGCAGCAGCGATGTGAGAATGTTAAAACGCTCCTCATTGAGTTGCTCCTTCGTCTGGAGGTCGAGGATGAGTTGGCGGGCACGTTTGAGTTCGGCGCGATAAAGTGTTTTTTGCCCGCCTTCCATTTCACAAAGCAAATCTTCCTCAACGCGGTCGGGCAAATCCCTTTCGACCTGCGCCTTGGTGCGGCGCAACAGAAACGGCCGCACGCGCGCGGCGAGGCGGCGACGGGCAAGGGGATCGTCCTTGGTGTCAAAGCGGCGGTGAAAATGAGCGCGGTTGCCCAGCGCGCCGGCCATGGCAAAACCGAAAATGCTCCACAAATCCAGCAGTCGATTTTCAATTGGCGTACCGGTCAGCGCGAGACGATGTTCGGCCTTCAACGCGCGGGCGGCCTGCGCGGTCTGGGAATCGGGATTTTTAATGTATTGCGCTTCATCCAAAATCGCCGCGAGCCATGGCGCGCTTGCGATGTCGGGCGAAAGTGAGCGCAGTTGCGTGTAGTTGATGACGAGGAGGTCGTAATCTTTACGCGCGGCGGATAATTCCGCGGCCGGTTCGCCGCGCCACAAGCGGACGCGCAAGTTTGGATAAAACCGCTCGGCTTCGGCTTGCCAGTTGTCCATGACAGATTTGGGACAGACGACCAGTGACGAGTTGAGAGTTGGGGGTTGAGCGTTGAGCGTTGTTTCCCGCAGCCAGGCCACCCAGGCCAGTGTTTGAAGCGTTTTGCCCAGGCCCATGTCGTCGGCCAGCACGCCGCCGAAACGGTTCGACGCGAGGTAAGCCAGAAAATGAAAACCTTCGGTTTGATACGGCCGCATTTCGGCGCGGATGGTCGATGGCAGCGGCGGCGCGACGCGCGTTTTCAATTCACTCGCGCGCCGCTGGATCTCTTTAACGCGCTCCGGTGCGAGAAACTTTTTCGCGGCATCGTCGGCCAGTTGCAGTGCGTGAAATCGTTGCGGTTCGGCGGAGAAATCTCGCGCGTCGATACCGAGCCGGGCGAGTTGTTCGTCGTCCTCCGGCGTGAGACTGAATTGCAACCGCCGCCAGCCCCTTTTTTCGAGGCGAACGTAGCCACCGCGCGCGTTAAGCAGCAATTTCAATTCCTGCGGCGTGAGCCTAGTGTCGCTGACCTTGAGCGCGACTTTGAGATCGAACCAGTCAATACCCGCTTCGACGACGTCGAGCGAGACGTTGCTGCTGACCGGTGCTTCGCGCAGCGTGTCCAGTTCCCTGTCCAGCAGTACTTCAATTTCCGGCGGGAGCGATTGGAGCCACGAGACGAACAGTTCCGGCCTTTTTTTGATGAGCCGCAACGTCCACTCGCCGGAGTAATCTTGCCATTTCAATTCCAGCGATTCGATCGCGCGCGGAAAATATTTTTGCGCGGCGCGGTCGTGGACGACGATGATGCCATCGGCCGGTTCGGAATTTCCTCTGGTCTTGTTTCCTCCTTCCACTTTCCAGCCTGTCGGTGTGAATCGTTCCGATTTCATTCCGGGCGCCTTGGCGGCGATGCACAGGACGATGTCCTCGATTTGGCTGCTGGCAGAAACCGATCTTAACGCGCACGAAATCGTCACGCTGACGGGCACAGTGCGGACGCGTTGTGACAGACGGTCCGGCAACGGAATGCCGGCGGCGTGGAGAAACCGCACGCCGGCGGCGGTTTCGAGCGCGGGCGCGGGAATGTTCTTAGGCAATTCGGTGTTGAGCGCGTCGGCGGGCGGGCCGGTGAACAAACCGCGTTTGGTCAAATACAGAGTCGGCTCGCCGGCGAGCGCGCAGAGAATTTTCGGCGGCGGCGAACCGTCGGAGGTGCCGACGGCCAGTTCGTAACTGCCATCGCCGTTTTCGGGCGAGCGCAGATTCAGGCGCAGTGGCTCCGCGACGCGCGCAAGCGGCTGGCCGTCGTCGGTCACGACGCGGTCGGGCGCGAGCGGCATTCGCAGCAGGCGGTTCAGCCCGGGGTGGGCGGTGGCGTTGGCATATCTGAACAACCACCAGCTTTCGTGACGCCACGGTCGGTAAGCAGCGCCCCAAAACGGCAGCGAATTGGGCGCGATGGCCAGCGCACCTTTCTCGAATTGCTCGGCGATTCTTCTTGCCTGCGCCTGTTTGAGGTCGGCAAACCCGGCGTTCGCGTCGCTGCGCCATTGCAATCGTGCCTCTTCGACGCCGACGGCCAGACGCAATTCGAGCGCGCCGGATTCGGAAACAGGCGCGCGGCCGTCGAATTCACGGAACCAATTGTTCCACTGCTCGATTGCCTTGTGGCGCTCCCATTGCTTCATCGCCGGTTCAATCAAATGGAAATCCGTGATGCCGGCGACGAATTGTGGATACCTCCATTTGCGTCGGCGCAATTCCCACGCGACGTAAAGCCAGAAATAATAATCGTCGGGTGGAAAATCGCGCCAGAGATCCAGTGGTTTCCAGCAGTTGTAAGCGTTGCCACGGCCGGCCATCAAGCCTAAGTCGGTTTCCGTTAGCTTGCGGACGCGTGCATTGGCAAAAGACGTTTGCACCTGCCGGACGAATCTGGCTTCGTCGTCCCGAAATTGGCGCCCGATATTTTCAATGAGTTTGTCGCACAGCCGGGAGCCCGGTGGTATGTTTACCCGGGCAAGCGCGCGCGGTGGTCTTTTTACCTGGGCTAGCGTTCCTCTAAACTTCTGCCAGCGTTTTCGGGCTGCGGCCGCAATCCGCGCCCGTGCCGAGGCGGACAATTTTCTGTTGGCCGCCTCGTGCTTTTCCGATTCGAGCATTCAGCATCCACCTAAGCCTGCAGCTAATTGTGCCATCCCCCGATACCCATGTCACGTCCCGTTGCATCAGTGGCTATAGCCCCGTTCAATCTTTCACTCAATGCGAAGCCAGCAGAGTTCCTAAAGATCGAATTTGAGGTTTACCCCACGCCAAGCCCGGCCGAAACGCCCGTGACGAGGATGCGTTTACCGTGCAGATTCACGCCGGACAAAACTTCCTCTGTTGTTGAGGTCGCCACAAATACGTCCAACATGGTCTCGCTCCTTATGCCGCCGGTTAGAATTCCGTACGTACCAATCCGATATTTGACGAACGGCTACGACTTCGGTAAAACGGAGAGTGTCTCCGAGTGATTAGATAATCGGAGGCTGTCTCCGGTTACACGGTTTTTTTTCGTATGCCCAAGAAGCGTTGCCAATCTGCTCAGCGGAAGCCCCGCACGGATGCGCAACGCAATCGCGAGCGCATTCTGGAAGTGGCGAAGGAGGCGTTCGCCCGGTCAGGCGCAAGCACCAGCTTGGACGACATCGCCAAGCAGGCCGGTGTTGGAGCGGGAACTTGTGTCGTCACTTTCCTACGCGGGATGCCCTTCTCGAGGTGGCGTATCGGACTGAGGTTGAAAAGCTAGCCGCAGCAAAGCGGAAGTTCGCTCAAACCGTGCCCCCGATTGAAGCGTTGCGAGCATGGATGTTGTTGTTCGTTGACTACACCGTGAACCTTGGCTTTTGCGTAGCTCGTGATCTGCGCCCTCGCGCACCGCGGCTAGGCACATTGCGGCTGTACGTTGCGCAACGCTCGGGCTGATCAGGCAATGGAAAATCGACGAGAACACGGGGGACTTCGATGCAAGCATCAGGTGGAACCGGAACTGCGGAACGGGAGCGATGGAACACCGTAGAAGAATTATGCGACCGCTACCTGGGCGGGCGCCCGTCCGAAACCGCACTTCAAGCGCTCAGGAACGCGGAACAGCAACGGCCGGAAGTGCGCGATTTCCTGGAGCGCGCGTTTCGGCTCATGGCACTCTCGAAGTTCGATCCGCGCGATTTTTCACCCTTCGTGGCACGCTTCTTCACAGTGATAGCCCCGGGCATTTTGCCTGGCGCCTGGGGAGGAATCGTGCCGCCCTTCACGCTCCCGGGGCGGCATCGGAAAATCGATGCCTATTTGCGCTCGAATGAATGGGCGAACTTCGAGCCAGGGACGGTCTTGTTGGATGTGGGATGCGGGTTTCCTCCTCAGACTTGCATTGAGGCGGCGGAGGCGTTTCCGGAATGGCGAATCGTTGGCGCGGATCCGACTTTTGAACAATATCTCCTGTACGACGAACGCGAGAACTATGCATGTCTCGACCGGACGGGAAGAGTGCGATATTTTCAAGCCAGCCGCCCGGAAGAGTTTCTTCGCCTGTACTCCGATCGGGACGCTACGATTCAGCATTTTTCGCAGGCGTTCGCGCAACTGCTCCCCAGTCTTCCCACCGATGAGGGAACACTATCCACTGCGGAACAGGACGGCAGGCGTCTGGTGCGCCATCCTTTGAGTGCCTACGAGCGCTCCAACCTCACATTCGTTCAGGGGGGATTTGGATCAAGCGACTTGCCGGAAGCGGGAGTCGTGCGCAGTTTCAACGTGCTCATCTACTACGACGCGGATTTTCGCCGGGAGGCGGAAGAATGGGTGGCGCAGGTTCTGCGCCCCGGAGGACTGTTCGTTTGCGGCCGGGACGACTCGGAATCGCTAAATGCTCACTATTCGGTGTACCGCAGCGAGGGCGGTCGACTGGTGGAGAAGGAATTTGCGTTCGGCGTAGAAACAGTCCGTCATTCCGTCTGGTTTGCCCTGCACGATGGCGAGCGGGAGACTTGGCGGCTTGCGGAACTGTTGGGAATCCTGCGGTCCGATCGAGAGTTTCTGCGCGATTACGACGCCAGGTTGGACGCTCTGTTGGCAGAAAACAGGATAGCTGTTCGCGATGAGAACGGACATCTCGCCGAGCCGCCCGACCCCATCGAGGCGGCGCGGGCGCTTCCGGTTTACCACGAGATCGCGCGTGAGATCGAGGCGGAGTTCGGCGACCGGGCTGTATCCGTGCTTCAGCGAGCGGGCCTGCATGCGTGGCGAAATCCGGTGGGACACATCGCCGTCGGCGCCTGACAGGCGTGGTCGTTCTGGACGCCGCTGAGTTGGCCGGTAACGCCGATTTTAACGGGTTGAGCATGTTCCGCCGATTTCGTTCCACATGCCATCCGGTCGATGGACCATCAGAGAACGGTCGCCTTCCAGGGCGTTTAATATTCGCTGTCGCAGCGAAGCAATCGTCCCATTCTGACTAGACTTTCCGCTGTTGTAGTATCGATTGTG
>Ga0210399_10000667_pt1 | contig 27306 bp, 27 predicted proteins | sample IncBWC14MmetaG_FD_150865 | JGI IMG/M metagenome (GOLD analysis project Ga0210399, IMG submission 150865) | Forest soil microbial communities from Barre Woods Harvard Forest LTER site, Petersham, Massachusetts, United States - Inc-BW-C-14-M | ecosystem: Environmental > Terrestrial > Soil >... | reverse complement strand
GTCCACGGAAGCCCTTCCGGCGCTCACCGTGACCGGCCGTCTCGACCGCCTACGCGCCGCCTTCGACGAGCACGAGATCGATGCCCTCGTCGTGACGACATTGCCCAACGTCCGCTACCTGACCGGCTTCGCCGGCTCGGCCGGCGTCTTGACCGTCACCCGCGACAGGGCGCTGCTCACGACGGACGGCCGTTACCGCACGCAGTCCGCCGAGCAGGTCGACAAAGCAGGTGCGGCCGCGCAGGTCGACATCACGATCGGCCCGGCGGCGGAACAGCGCAAGGCGGCCCAGACGCTCCTCTCCGACGCCGCCAAAGCGATCGCCCGCATCGGCCTCGAGGCCGACCAGGTCTCGTGGAGTGCGCAGCGCACGTGGGCCGACCTCCTGGGCGAAGGCCGGCTCGTCGCCACCTCCAACACGGTCGAAGCGCTCCGAGAAGTGAAGGACGCCGCCGAGATAGCCCGGATGGAGCACGCCGCCGCCATCGCCGATGCGGCGCTGTTCGACACGCTCCCGCTCATGAGCCAGGGCGTGACTGAGGAGCACTTCGCCCTCGAGCTCGATACCGCCATGCGCCGTCACGGCGCCGAGAGCACCGCCTTCGAGACGATCGTCGCCGCCGGCGAGAACTCGGCCAAGCCGCACCACCACCCCGGCGGCCGCACCATCGTTCCCGGCGACCCGGTCGTGGTGGACTTCGGCGCCACCTTCGAGGGCTATCGCTCCGACATGACGCGCACGTTCTGCGTCAACGAGGACCCCACCGGCGAGCTCGCTCGCATTTTTGAAGTCGTCCAAACATCCCAAGCGGCCGGCGCCCGAGCGGTAAGGCCGGGCATCAGCGTCAAAGAGGTCGACGACGTCTGCCGCCAGATCATCGCGGATGCCGGCTGGGCCGACCGCTTCGAGCACGGCACCGGTCACGGCGTCGGGCTCGATATCCACGAAGCGCCCACGGTGTCCCAGTTGGGCACTGCTATCCTCGCCCCCGGATTTGTCGTCACCGTCGAGCCTGGTGTCTATGTTCCCGGGCACGGCGGCGTCCGCGTCGAGGACACCCTGGTGGTCACCGAGGACGGCGCCCGCGCACTCACCCGATTCACGAAGGACATCCATGGCAGTCTCGACCAATGACCTGAAGAACGGCATGAGCCTGGACCTCCCCGAGGGCCTGTTCAGCGTCGTCGAGTTCCAACACGTCAAGCCCGGCAAGGGCGGCGCGTTCGTGCGCACCAAGCTCAAGAACGTCCGCAGCGGCGCCGTGATCGAGCGCACCTACCGGGCAGACGAGAAGCTCGAGCAGGCGATCATCGACAAGCGCGACATGCAGTTCCTCTACCGTGACGGCGCCGACTTCGTCTTCATGGACACGACGAGCTACGAGCAGATGAACGCCGCACCCGACTCGCTCGGCGACGCGCCGAACTACCTCAAGGAAGGTGACGCGGCGAACCTGCAGATGTACGACGGCGAGATCGTCGGCGTGGAACTCCCGGCCGCCGTCGAGCTGAAGGTGACCGAGACCGAGCCCGGCATCCAGGGCGACCGCGTCTCGGGCGCCCGCAAGCCGGCCACGCTGCAGACGGGCCTCGTCGTCCAGGTGCCGCTCTTCGTGAACACCGGCGACGTGATCAAGGTCGACACGCGCTCGGGCGAATACCTGACGCGGGCCTGACGGCCCGTCGCCTCGTCGGTCCGCCGGGACCCCGTCCGAGGCGCCCTTTCATGCCCCCACCGCCACCACCACCCGCCGCCGACGCCGCCCCCCGCCACCAACAGCGCGAGCGGGCGTTGTCCCTCCTCTATGAGGCGGAGCTGAAGGGCGAGGACCCCGTCGTCGTGGCGGACGGGCTCGCCGTGGCCCCGGACCCCTACGTGCGCACGCTCCTCGAGCACAGCGTCGCCACCAAGGAGGAGGCGGAGCGCCGCATTGCGGCCGCCTCGGTCGGCTGGCCCCTCGACCGGATGGCCGTCATCGACCGGCTCGTGCTCCGGCTGGCGGTGGCTGAGCTGCTCGATCCGGACGGACCACCATCGGCCGTCGTCATCGACGAGGCGGTCGAGTTGGCGAAGACCTATTCGACGGACGAGTCGGGCCGCTTCGTCAACGGCATCCTCGCCGCCATCACGCCGGACCTCCGGCCGCCCCCCGTCTGATCAGCGCTTCCGTCGTTCGTGGCGCGACTGCGCCCGCTTGGCCTTCCGGGTCCGACGGCTGGCGTCGTCGTGGGCGTGGACCGAGTGCGTCGAGTGCGTGGCGTGGGCCACCTCGTCCTCTTCGTATGTCCTCCGGCTGCGGGACCAGGCGCCGAGGCCCCCCACGACCAAGACGACCGCAAGGATGCTGAAGATCAGGACGTAGAACATGCGCCATTAGACCATGGCCGTTTCACGTCCAGAAGGGCCGCACGGACCCTTCACCCGCAGCCTTCTGTTGGTGGCGCCCCTGTCGGAACCGGGCCCGGTCGCGCTAGAGTGCATGTCTGACCGTGAAGTGGGTCCTGTGAGGCTCACACGGCTGGAGGAACAGTGGCCGAACGCGAACGCAGTCACACGCGGCCCCTCGGGGGTGTGTTCGTGGCCCATTCCCAAGTTCTCACTTCCGCCGACGTCCACCGCGCCCTGACCCGGATGGCGCACGAGGTCGTCGAGCGCAACGGGGGACTGACCGACGTCATCCTGATCGGGCTGCAGACCGGCGGTGTGCCCCTGGCCACGAAGATGGCCGAGGTCCTCCGCCAGATCGAGGGGTCCGGCGAACTCGAGGTCGGGAGCCTCGACGTCGCCTTCTACCGAGACGACATCGGGCTGCGTCCGGTGCTGCCCGAGGCGGTGACCGACGTCCCGGTCGACCTCGCCGGCCGGATCGTCGTGCTGGTGGACGACGTGCTCTTCACCGGTCGCACGATCCGGGCCGCACTGAATGCCCTCAACGACTACGGCCGTGCCAAGGCTGTCCAGCTCGCCGTCATGGTCGACCGGGGCCACCGCGAGCTGCCCATCCGCCCCGACTACGTGGGCAAGAACCTGCCGACGCGGCGCGAGGAGATGGTCGACGTCGGCGAGGACGGCGTGTGGATCGGCACCCTGGAGGACAAGTGAGCGGGCCGCAGCACCTGCTCTCCGTGGCCGACCTCGGCCGTGACGGCATCGCCGAGGTCCTGCGCGTTGCCGAATCCTTCGCCGAGGTCGAGCGGCGCTCGGTGCCGAAGGTCCCGACGTTGCGCGGCAAGGTGGTCGCCACCCTCTTCTTCGAGGAGTCGACGAGGACCCGGCTGTCCTTCGAGACCGCGGCCAAGCGTCTGTCGGCCGACGTGCTCTCTCTCGCCGTTGCGAGCTCGTCGGTCAAGAAGGGGGAAAGCCTGCGCGACACCGTCGAGACGGTCGAGGCCATGGGCATCGACGCCGTGATCATCCGCCACTCTTCGGCCGGCGCGCCCCATCAGGTCGCCCACTGGGTCGAGCGCGCCCACGTGGTGAACGCGGGTGACGGCTGGCACGAGCACCCGACGCAGGGTCTGCTCGACTGCTTCACGGTGCGCCAGGTTCTGGCCGAGCGCAAGGGCGCGGCGCCCGAGGAGCTCGGCATCGGCTGCTTCGAGGGCCTCCGCGTCCTGATCGTGGGCGACGTCCGCCACAGCCGGGTGGCGCGCTCGGAGGTCCTCGCCTACAGCGCGCTTGGCGCCCACGTCACCCTGGCGTCACCGGGCAGCCTCCTCCCGCCGTCGCTCGAGGGCTGGCCCGTCGAGGTGGCATCGGACTTCGACGAGGCGCTGGGCGACGCGGACGTCGTGTCGCTGCTCCGGCTCCAGGCCGAGCGTGGCAGTGGCTCCTTCGTGCCGAGCCTGCGCGAATACACGGCGGGCTGGGGGCTGACGGCGCGTCGGGTCGCCCGCCTGAGCGACGACGCCATTGTCACGCATCCCGGGCCGATGGTGCGCGGCGTCGAGATCGCGTCCGACGTCGCCGACCTTTCGCGCACGGTTGTCACCCAGCAGGTGGCGAACGGCGTCGCGGTGCGGATGGCGATCCTGTTCCTGCTGCTCGGCGGCGAGTTCCCTGGTGTGGCGGAGGTGCCCGCCGTTGCCTGAGCCCAAGGTCACCCTCGTCCTGCGCGGTGGATCGGTCGTCGGCCCCGAGGGGCTCACCCGCGCCGACGTCGCGGTCGGCGGCGGCGTCGTGGTCGGCGTGGCGGACTCGATCGACCCGCCCAAGGGCGCCACCGTTCTCGACGCGGCCGGGTGCCTCGTGGGACCGGGGCTGGTCGACCTGCACACGCACCTCCGCCAGCCCGGGCGCGAAGAGGCCGAGACGATCGAGACCGGGGCGCGGGCAGCCGCGCTCGGTGGTTACACCGCGGTCGTGGCCATGCCCAACACCGAGCCGCCCATCGACTCGGCCGGCGTGGTCCGCGAGATTCTCGACCTCGCCCAGGGCTGCGCCGCGGAGGTCGCAGTGTCCGGCGCCATCACGCTCGGACGGTCTGGAAAAGCGCTGGCGCCACTTGGCGAGCTGGCCGCGCTGGGCGTGACGCTCTTCACCGACGACGGCGCGGGCGTCCAGGACGGCGCGCTCATGCGCCGCGCCCTCGACTACGCGAAGGGGCTCGGCGTGACGCTGGCCCAGCACTGTGAGGACAGCTGCCTCGCCGACGGCGGCGCCATGCACGAAGGCGAGTGGTCCAGCCGGTTGGGCATTCCCGGCGTGCCGGCGGCGGCCGAGGAAGCGATGGTGGCGCGTGACATCGCGCTGGTGCGCCTCACGGGCGCCCCGGTCCACTTCCTGCATCTGTCGACGGCGGGCTCGGTCGACCTGGTGCGTCGGGCGAAGGAGGAAGGCCTGGCGGTCACGGCCGAGGCGGCACCGCACCACATGCTGCTCACCCACGCCCAGGTCGCCGGCTACGACCCGGTCTTCAAGGTGAACCCGCCGCTGCGCACCGACGAGGACGTCGCCGCCGTGGTGGCCGGCCTGTGCGACGGCACCATCGACGCCGTCGCCACCGATCACGCGCCGCACGCGCCCGAAGCCAAGGACGTGCCGTTCGACCAGGCGCCGCCCGGCATGCTGGGGCTGCAGACGGCGCTGCCGATTGCCTGGGAGGTGCTGTCGTCGCGGCTCGGGCCCGAGCGGGTCTTCGCGCTGATGAGCGCGCAGCCGGCAGCGATCGCAAGGCTGACGGCGACCGACGCGCGCGTCGGCGGGCACAGTGCGCAGGGTGGCCCGGTCGAGGCGGGCGCGGTGGCCAACCTCTGCGTGTTCGACCCCGCCGCGACGACCCTGGTGGAACCGGGGCGGCTGGCCAGCCGGAGCCGCAACACGCCGTACGCCGGGCGCACCTTCCAGGGTGCCGTGCGCCACACCGTGCTGCGCGGCGAGCCGACCGTGATCGACGCGGTGGCGCAGCGATGACGCCGGTCACCGAGCCCGAACAGCGGGCCCCGGCGCTGTTGGTCACGGCCGACGGCGCGGTCTTCGCCGGGGAGGCCGCCGGTGCGGCGGTGCCCGTGGCGACGGGTGAGCTCGTCTTCAACACGGCGATGAGCGGGTACCAAGAGGTGATCACCGACCCGTCGTACGCCGGACAGGTGATTTCGTTCACCAGCACGCACATCGGCAACTACGGCACCAACGCAGCGGACGACGAGGCGCTCGCGCCGCACTGCCGCGGGATCGTGGTGTGCGACCTGGCGGACGTGCCGTCGAACTGGCGGGCGACCGAGGGACTCGAACCGTTCCTGCGGCGCCACGGCGTGCCCGCCATGACCGGCGTGGACACCCGCCGGCTGACCCGCCACGTGCGCAAGGCGGGGGCGGTCCCGTGCGCGTTCGGCACCGCGTCTGAGCGCGAGCTGCGGGAGGCGGCGGCGACCGCGGTCGGCACGGACGGGATGGATCTGGTGAGCGGGGTGACGGCAGCGGAGCCGAGCGTGCATCCCCTCGCCCGTGGCGTCCCGGACCTCGGGCTGCGCGTCGTCGCCTACGACTTCGGCGTCAAGACGACGATGGTGCGGCTGTTGACGACGCTGGGGACCGTCACGGTCGTGCCGGCGGGGACCACGGCCGACGAGGTCCTGGCGCTCGAGCCCGACGGCGTGTTCCTCTCCAACGGCCCCGGCGACCCGGCCGCGTTGCCCGGGCCGGCGTCGGCGGTGGCGGACCTGGTCGGGCGCGTGCCCATCTTCGGTATCTGCCTCGGCCACCAGATCCTCGCCACCGCGCTCGGCGGCACCACGTACAAGCTTCCGTTCGGCCATCACGGCGCGAACCACCCGGTGCAACGCCTCGAGACCGGCGTCGTCGAGATCACGAGCCAGAACCACAACTACGCCGTCGCCGCCGGCTCGATCCCCGACGCCGAGACGACGCACGTGAACCTGAACGACGGGGTGATCGAGGGGTTCCGCTCGCTGAAGGCGCCGGCGTTCTCGGTGCAGTACCACCCGGAGGCCGCGCCGGGTCCGCACGACGCGCAGTACCTGTTCGCCGCGTTCCGCGACCTGATGATGTCCGATCCTGCGGCGGCCGCGGCGCGCGCCGCCGGGGCGCGCTAGGGCGGGCTGGGGAGAGCCAAGAACCGTGCCACGCCGCGACGACCTGCACACGATCCTCGTCATCGGGTCCGGCCCGATCGTGATCGGCCAGGCCTGCGAGTTCGACTACTCGGGCACCCAGGCCTGCCGCGTGCTGGCCGAGGAGGGCTACCGGGTGGTCCTGGCCAACTCCAATCCGGCGACGATCATGACGGACCCCGCCACGGCCGACCGCACCTACGTGGAGCCGCTCGACGCGGACGTGCTCGCCGCGATCATCGAGAAGGAGCGGCCCGACGCGTTGCTGCCGACGCTCGGCGGCCAGACCGCGCTCAACCTCACCATGCAACTGGTCGAGCGCGGCGTGCTCGAGCGCTACGGGGTGGAGGTCATCGGCGCCCGCCCCGAGGCGATCGCCACCGCAGAGGACCGCGACCAGTTCAAGTCGGCTATGGAGGAGATCGGCCTCGAGGTGCCACGCTCGGGCTTCGCCCACTCGCTCGAAGAGGCGGAGGCGATCGCCGAGGAGATCGGCTACCCGATCATGGTGCGGCCGAGCTTCATCCTCGGCGGCAAGGGCACCGGCATCGCCGAGGACGCCGCGCACTTCGGCCATCTCGCCTCCGAGGGCCTCGCCGCCAGCCCCATCGGCCAGATCCTCGTGGAGCGTTCCATCGCCGGCTGGAAGGAGTTCGAGCTCGAGGTGATGCGCGACGCCGCCGACAACTGCGTCGTCGTGTGCTCCATCGAGAACTTCGACCCCATGGGCGTGCACACCGGCGACTCCATCACGGTCGCGCCGGCCCAGACGCTGACCGACGTCGAGTACCAGGCCATGCGCGACGACGCGTTCGCCTGCCTGCGCAAGGTCGGCGTCGAGACCGGCGGGTCCAACGTGCAGTTCGCGGTCGACCCCGCGACGGGACGCCGCGTCATCATCGAGATGAACCCGCGCGTGTCGCGCAGCAGCGCCCTGGCGTCGAAGGCGACGGGCTTCCCGATCGCGAAGATCGCGGCGCGCCTCGCCGTCGGGTACCTGCTCAACGAGATCCCCAACGACATCACCAAGGCGACGCCCGCGTCGTTCGAGCCCACGATCGACTACGTCGTGACGAAGGTGCCGCGCTGGGCCTTCGAGAAGCTCCCTGGCGCCGAGGTGCGCCTCGGCACGCGCATGCAGTCGGTCGGCGAGGTCATGGCGATCGGCCGCACGTTCTGCGAGTCGCTGCAGAAGGCGCTGCGCTCCCTCGAGCAGGGCCGGGCCGGGCTCAACGGGGACCCGGCGGAGGTCGCACTCGACGACGTCACCACGCCCGACCTCCTGGCGCGCATCGGCGTGCCGACGCCCGACCGCGTCTTCGAGCTCGAGGCGGCGCTGCGGCGCGGCGTCGGCACCGACGAGGTCGTGGCGCGCACGGGCATCGACCCGTGGTTCGTGCGGCAGCTGGCGCGTATCTCGGCCGAGCGCGACCGCTTGACGGGCGCCAGCGCCCTCGAGGCGAACGACTACCGCCGGGCCAAGCGGCTCGGCTTCTCCGACGCGCAGCTGGCCTTCCTGCGCGGCACCACGCCGTCGGAGGTGCGGGCCGCCCGCCTGGCTCACGGCGTGCGCGCCACCTTCAAGACGGTCGACACGTGTGCCGCGGAGTTCGAGGCCTTCACCCCCTACCACTACGCGACCTACGAGGAGGAGGACGAGGTCCGCCCGTCGGAGCGGGCGCGCGTCGTCATCCTCGGCTCGGGCCCCAACCGGATCGGCCAGGGCATCGAGTTCGACTACTGCTGCGTGCACGCCTCCATGACCCTGCGCGACGCCGGCTACGAGACGGTCATGATCAACTGCAACCCCGAGACCGTCTCCACCGACTACGACACGTCGGACCGCCTGTACTTCGAGCCGCTGACCGACGAGGACGTGGCCAACGTGCTCGACGCGGAGCGCGCGGCGGGTGGCGAGCTGGCGGGCGTGATCGTGTCGCTCGGCGGCCAGACGCCCCTCAAGCTGGCGGGGTCGCTCCCGCCCGAGCTCGTCCTCGGCACGAGCCCGGCGTCGATCGACCTGGCCGAGGACCGCGAGCACTGGAACGCGCTGTGCCACGAGCTGTCGATCCCCCAACCGGCGGGCGGCACCGCGACGACCACCGCCGAGGCGCTCGCGGTGGCGGGCCGGGTGGGCTATCCGGTGCTGCTGCGGCCCAGCTACGTGCTCGGTGGCCGCGCCATGGAGATCGTCTACGACGACGACGGCGTGCGCCGCGTCATGCAGGCGATGACGACCGGCGCCCTGGCCCGCGAGGGCGGTGTCACGGCCGAGCGCCCCGTCCTGGTCGACCGCTTCTTGGAGGACGCCATCGAGGTCGACGTCGACGCCGTGCGCGACGGCGAGGGCGAGATCCTGATCGGCGGGATCATGGAGCACGTCGAGGAGGCGGGGGTGCACTCGGGCGACTCGGCCTGCGCGCTGCCGCCGCAGACGCTGCGCGCCGACGTGATCGACACGCTCGACCGCCATACGCGCGCCCTTGCGGCTTCGCTGAACGTGCGCGGGCTGCTCAACGTCCAGTTCGCGGTAAAAGACGGGCAGGTGTACGTGCTCGAGGCCAACCCGCGGGCGAGCCGCACGGTGCCCTTCGTGGCCAAGGCGACCGGCGTGCCGCTGGCCATGGTGGCCTCGCGGGTCATGGTGGGCCAGACGTTGGCCGACCTGCGCAAAGAAGGCCTGCTGCCGGCCGACGCGGTCGGCCGGGTGCCCGTCCTCGACCACGTCAGCGTCAAGGAGGCGGTGCTGCCCTTCGACCGCTTCCCCGGCGTCGACACCCTCCTCGGGCCCGAGATGCGCTCCACAGGCGAGGTGATGGGCGTCGACATCACGTTCGGCCTCGCCTTCGCCAAGAGCCAGATGGCGGCGGGGACGCGGCTGCCCGACTCGGGCACCGTGTTCCTCTCGCTGGCTGACCGGGACAAGCCGGCGGGGCTCGAGGTGGCGCGCGCGTTCAGCGAGCTCGGCTTCTCGCTGGCGGCGACGCTCGGCACGGCCGGCTTCCTGCGCGCGCAGGGCATGGCGGTGGACACGCTCGTGGCCAAGGTGGGGGAGGAGGGCGTGGCCTCGGACGCGGTCGAGCTGATCGCGCAGGGCAAGGTGCAACTCGTCGTGAACACGCCGCGGGGCCTCGGCCCCCGGGCCGACGGCGCGCACATCCGCACCGCCGCGGTGGTCCACAAGGTCGCGTGCCTGACGACGCTCGCCGCCGCCCGCGCCGCCGCGGCCGGCATCGCCGACACCCGGGCGCACTCGCTCGTGGTGCGGGCGCTCCAGGACCTGCACCCTGCTCCCACCGACGGGCACGCGAGGTCGGCACGACCGTGAGCCGGGCGCGGCGCGCGCCGCACACCGAGAGCACGGCGGCCCTCGCCACCCGGTTCGGCACACTCGATCTGCCGAACCCGGTCATGACGGCGTCGGGGACGTCGGGGCACGGCACCGAGCTGGCCGACTACGGCGACCTCTCCGCCCTCGGCGCGGTCGTGGTGAAGTCACTCTCGGCAGAGCCCTGGCCCGGGAACCCGGCGCCGCGCGTGCACGAGGTCGGTGCAGGGATGCTCAACAGCGTCGGGCTGCAGGGCCCCGGCGTCGCCGCGTGGGCCGAGCACGATCTCCCCGCGCTCGCCGCAGCCGGTGCGCGCGTCGTGGTGAGCATCTGGGGCCGCACGGTGGCGGAGTACGAGCACGCCGCCGCGCTCGTCGTCGCCGCGGCGAACACGGAGCCCGGTCGCTGCATCGTGGCGCTCGAGGTCAACGTCAGCTGTCCCAACGTCGAGGACCGGTCGCGCATGTTCGCCCACTCGGCCGAGGCGACGGCCCGGGTCATGGCCGCCACCAAGGTCGGCCTGCCGCGCTGGGCCAAGCTCAGCCCCAACGTGCCCGACATCGTGGAGATCGCGACGGGCGCGCTCGAGGGCGGCGCGGACGGGCTCACGCTGGTGAACACGCTGCTCGGGATGGCCCTCGACACCGAAACGGGACAGCCCGTCCTGGGTGCGGGGGGTGGCGGACTGTCGGGGGCGCCGCTGCACCCCGTGGCGGTCCGAGCCGTCTGGGAGTGCCGGGCCGCGTTCCCTGACACGGCGATCGTCGGCGTCGGCGGCGTGCAATCGGGCCGCGACGCCGTCGAGCTGCTGCAGGCCGGCGCCGACGCGGTCCAGGTCGGGACCGCGACCTTCCGCGACCCGCGCGCACCCTGGCAGGTGCTGCGCCAGCTGGCGCGCTGGTGCGGGGACCACGGCACCACGGTGGCGGACCTGCGGCGTGCGGTGCCCACCACGGGTGCGCGCACGACGCCGCACCAGCAGATCAGGACCGACACCAACCAGAACGTGAAGGAGGAAATGCATGGCTGACACATTCGGCGACCGCGTCGCCGCGGCGGTGCGCGCCACGGGGCCGCTGTGCGCGGGCATCGACCCCTCGGCCGAGCTGCTCCATGATTGGGGCCTCACCGACGACGCACGCGGACTCCGCTCCTTTGTTGCGACGTGCGTCGAAGCGTTCGCCGGCGAGGTCGGCGTGATCAAGCCGCAGGCCGCGTTCTTCGAGCGGCACGGCGCGGCAGGCATGGCCGAGCTCGAACGGCTCGTCGCAGACGCAAGGAACGCCGGGCTCGTCGTCATCGTCGACGCCAAGCGCGGGGACATCGACACGACGGCACAGGCCTACGCCGACGCGTGGCTCGGTGACGCCAGCCCGCTCGCCGCCGACGCCGTCACGGCGCACCCGTATCTCGGCCTCGGCGCGCTCTTGCCACTGGTCCACCTCGCCGCCGGCAACGGGCGCGGCGTGATCGTGGTGGTCCGCAGCTCCAACCCCGAAGGCCGCGGCTTGCAGCAGGCGGTGACGGCCGAGGGCGACTCGGTGGAGGACTCGCTGCTCCGCGGGATCGCCGCTCTCAACGGGTCCGCCGGTGTTCCGGCCGGCACCGTCGGCGCCGTCATCGGGGCCACGCTGCCACGCTCGCAGTTCCCATTAGACCAGCTCAGAGGCGTAATTCTCGCTCCTGGCCTGGGCGCGCAGGGGGCCGGCCCCGCCGAGGTGGCGGAACGCTTCGCCGGATGCGCGCCCGGGAGCGTCCTGCCGAGCAGTTCCCGGGGGCTGTTGCGGCACGGTCCGGACCCCGACGCGCTCCGTTCCCACGCCCGGTCGCTCGTGCGTGAACTCTCGGTGGCGATGGGCTGAAGAGGGAAAACAGTTGTGAAGGCGCCGGGCCGAGGCGCTATGGTCTCGCCCATGCCTCAACCTCCCGCACTCACACCAGAGCAGCGCGCCGCTGCACTCGAGAAGGCTGCCAGGGTTCGCCGTGAGCGGGCCGAGGTGAAGGACAAGCTCAAGATGGGCTCACTTTCCTTGGCGGACCTTCTCACGCAGGCGGACTCCAATGAGACCATCGGCAAGATGAAGGTGGTCTCGGTCCTCGAATCCCTGCCCGGCCTGGGCAAGGTGAAGGCCCGGCGTCTCATGGAGACCGTCGGCATCAGCGACAGCCGGCGGCTGCAGGGACTCGGGGCCAAGCAGCGCGAGTCGCTGCTCAAAGAGACTGCGCGCTGAACCCCCCGCGGGCGCACCGCACATTTTCGTCCTCATCGGCCCGGGTGGGGCCGGCAAGGGCACGGTTGCGAGCGAGCTCGTTGCGCGTGACCCCAGCATCTGGTTGAGCCGCAGCTGGACGACGCGCGCTCCGCGTCCGGGTGAAGAAGAGCGCCGGGCCTACGTGTTCGTCGACCGGCCCACCTTCGAAGCGGCCGTCGAGGCGGGCAAGTTCTTCGAATGGGCGCACTTCCTCGATTACCTCCAGGGCACCCCGATCCCCGACCCGCCACCCGGGACCGACATCCTCCTCGAGATCGACGTGCAGGGCGCCGAGCAGGTCCTGCAAAGGCGCCCCGACGCCACCGTGATCCTCCTGCTCCCGCCCTCCGACGCCGACCAGGCCCAGCGCCTCGCCGCCCGCGGCGACGACGAGGAGCACATCCGCCGCCGGGTGGAGCTGGGCCGGACCGAGATCGAGCGTGGGACCAAGATCGCAGCCCACACCGTGGTCAACGACGACCTCGAACAGGCCATCTCCCAGCTGACGGCTATAGTTGAGAGCACTCGCTCGGCTGCCCCCTGCGCCGCGAGCCCGGAGGAACCCTGATGGCCCAAGGCCGCAACACTCTGATGGACCCCCCAATTGAGGAGCTCCTGGACAAGGTGGACTCGAAGTTCACCCTGGTCGCGCTGGGCTCGGCCCGGGCCCGCCAGGTGAACTCCTACTACAACAGCCTCGGCGAGGGCCTCGGCAAAGTCGTCCCGCCCCAGGTGGCGTCGGTGTCGGGCAAGCCGGTCTCCATCGCCTTCGAGGAGATCGCGGCCGGCAAGGCCACGTACACCCGCCCCGACCCCGAGGAAGAGGCTGCGCTCGCCGCCGCCATTGCCGATGCGGCCGAGGCGGGCCTGCTGGGCGAGGCCGCCGGCGAGGCCGACGGCGAGGCCAAGGTGATCGAGGCGCTCGACGTCGGGGGCGACGACCCGACCGCGAGCTAGGCGGGCGAAGGCGCGGCGGTCGCCGCCCGTGGCCGAGGACCAGCCTCTGGAGGACGGCCCCGCGGGCCCGCCCCGCGTCGTTCTGGGGGTGTCCGGCGGGATTGCCGCCTACAAGGCCGTCGAGATCTGCCGCCGCCTCGTTGACGCGGGCGTGCACGTGGCGCCCGTTCTAACCCACGACGCCACGCGCTTCGTCGGCGCACTCACCTTCTCTGCACTGGCGTCCGAACCGGCGCAGCTCTCCCTCTGGGACGAGGCGTCCCCGATTCCCCACACGAAGCTCGGCCAACGCGCCGATCTCGTCGTGGTGGCGCCGGCGACCGCGCACACGTTGGCGCGCTACGCCGCCGGGCTGTCGGACGACCTGTTGATGGCCACCCTCCTTGCCACCCGCGCGCCCGTGATCGTGTGTCCCGCCATGCACACCGAGATGTGGGAGCACCCCTCGGTGCGCGAGAACCTCGCCACGCTCGAGCGCCGCGGCGTCGAGATCGTCCCGCCGGAGTCCGGACGCCTTGCCGGCGGCGACTCGGGAGAGGGACGCCTGGCCGATCCCGCCGTGATCGTCGCCCGGGTGCTCGAACGCCTCGGCCAGACCGCTCGTCGTGACCTCGCCGGCCGACGGGTCGTCGTGAGCGCCGGCGGCACCCGGGAGCCGCTCGATCCCGTCCGTTTCATCACCAACCGCTCTTCGGGCAAGCAGGGCCATGCGATTGCTGTCGCCGCGGCGCGACGCGGCGCGACCGTCACGCTGGTCACCTCCTCTCCGCTGGCGCTGCCGTCCGACACCAACATCACGCGGGTCGACGTGGAGACGGCGGCGGACATGGAGCAGGCGGTGGGGGCCGCCGCCGACGGTGCCGACGTCATCGTGATGTCCGCGGCGGTAGCCGATTTCCGTCCGAAGGCGACGGCGGGGACGAAGCTCTCGAAGGAGGAAGGTATCCCCGAGGTCGTGCTCGAGCCGACGCCCGACATCCTGGCCGGCTTGGCTCGCCGCCGTACCCCCGGGCAGGTCATCGTCGGTTTCGCCGCAGAGACCCACGACGTCGTCGAGCGTGGCCGCCGCAAGCTCGAGCGCAAGGGAGTCGACCTTCTCGTCGTTAACGACGTGAGCGCGCCGGGCGTCGGCTTCGACTACGACACGAACGCGGTCGTGATCTTGGACGCGGATGGGAATGCCACCGAAATCCCACTGACCTCCAAGGATGCAGTGGCAAATGCCGTATTGGATAGGGTGATCGATCACCTCAGCGAGAAGCGGAGCAGCACGTGAAGACGACTTTCACCTCGGAATCGGTCACCGAGGGGCACCCGGACAAGATGGCGGACCAGATCTCCGACGCGGTCCTCGACGCCATCCTCGAGGGCGATCCGACGAGCCGTGTCGCGTGCGAGACCCTGCTCACCACCGGCCTCGTGGTGGTCGCCGGTGAGGTGACCACCGAGACCTACGTCGACATCCCCTCGCTCGTGCGCGAGACGGTGTGCGACATCGGGTACGACAACGACGCGTACGGCTTCAACGGCAAGACGTGCGGTGTGCTGGTGTCGCTCGACGCGCAGTCGCCCGACATCGCCCAAGGGGTCGACGCCGCGTTCGAACTGCGCAGCGGCAAGGGTGGCGAGGACGTACTGAACGCTCAGGGTGCCGGGGACCAGGGCATGATGTTCGGCTACGCGTGCGACGAGACGCCGGACCTGATGCCGATGCCGATCTGGCTGGCGCACCGCCTGTCCGAGCGCCTGGCCCAGGTGCGCCGGGCCGGCGCGGTGCCCTACCTGCGGCCCGACGGCAAGACCCAGGTGTCGGTCGTCTACGAAGACGGCCGGCCGGTGCGGATCGACACGGTGTTGATCTCGACGCAACACGCCAGCGGCATCGACCTCGAGGAGCAGCTGCGGCCCGACCTCATCGAGCACGTCATCACGCCGCTGCTGCCGACCGATCTCGACTGCGCGGAACTCCGGATCTTCTGCAACCCGACGGGTATCTTCGAACTCGGTGGGCCGCACGCCGACACCGGGCTCACAGGGCGCAAGATCATCGTCGACACCTACGGGGGCATGGCCCGCCACGGCGGCGGGGCCTTCTCCGGCAAGGACCCCTCCAAGGTCGACCGCTCTGCCGCGTACGCGGCGCGCTGGGTGGCGAAGCACGTCGTCGCCTCTGGCGCGGCCAGGCGCTGCGAGGTGCAGGTCGCGTACGCGATCGGCGTCGCGCACCCGGTCTCCCTTCTTGTCGACACCTTCGGCACCGAGACGGTGGAGCCTCAGAAGATCTCCGACGCGGTGCGCGAGCTGTTCGACCTCCGCCCGGCTGCCATCACGCGCGACCTCGAACTTCGCCGCCCGATCTACAAGAAGACGGCGGCCTACGGTCACTTCGGCCGCTCCGAGAAGGAGTTCACCTGGGAGGCCACGCCCCGCGTGGACGACCTGCGGGCTGCGCTCGGGCTCTGAGCGTGCAGGTGCTCCCCTGAGGGGAGCCGACACGGTGCCGGCGGCGCCGTGACCAAGGCCGATACCGCGCTGCAGACGGTGCGCGTCCGCACCGAGGTCGCGGCGCTCTCCAAGACCTTCGACTACGCGGTGCCCAGCGCCTGGGAGCACGACGTGCGGGTCGGCACCCGGGTCCGCGTTCCGTTGCACGGGCGTTCGGTGCGCGGCTGGGTGGTCTCGACCGGCGATGCTCCCGGCGCAGCGCCGCCAGGAGTCGATCTTCTCCCTCTGAAGTCGTGGCTCGGTTGGGGCCCTCCTGAAGAGGTCGTGGACCTGGCCGAGTGGGCGGCGTGGCGCTGGGCCGGGACCGCGGCCTTCTTCCTCCGAGCCGCATCACCCGACACGATCGTGCGCGCGCTGCCCCGTGCTCCGGCACCCACAGGGTGGCCGCCCACGACGACGACGCACCTCTGGACCCCGGCGCTCGACGATGAGTCAGGCACGACCGTGCTGCGGCTGCCGCCCGCCACCGATCTGATCGACCTCGTGCTGTCGGTCGCCGGCGACGAGCGGGTCCGCGCCCGCGGCGGCAGCGTCGTCGTGCTCGTCCCCTCGACAGGCTGGGCGGAGCGGCTCGTGACGCGGTTGATCCGACGCGGCATGCCGGCGGTGAGCAGCCAGAGCTGGGCGGAGGCGCGAGCGGGCTGGCCCGTGGTCGTCGGGACCCGGAGCGGCGCCTGGTTGCCGGTGCCGCGCCTGGCGGCCGCGGTCGTGCTCGACGCACACGACGCGGCATACAAGGAGGAGAGCGCGCCCACTTACAGCGCGGTCGACGTCCTACGTGAGCGGGCCCGCCGGGAGGGCGCGCCCTGCCTGTTGGTCTCACCTGTCCCTCCGGTCGCAGTGACGGCACTCGGGCACCTCGAGACCATCGCCCTCACGCCCCACGACGAACGCGCGGGGTGGCCCGCCCTCGAAACCGTGGACCGCCGCGGTGCCGATCCTCGCAGCGGAATGTTCTCCGAGGAATTCGTCCGGCTCGCCCGATCGGTGCTCGACGATCCGTCGGCGACCGCGCGCGGCCCGCTTGTGTGCGTGTACAACCGCTCCGGCGGCGCAAGGTTGCTCGCGTGCGCCCACTGCGGCGAGCTGGCCCAGTGCACGCGCTGCGGCGCAGCGGTCGCCCGCCCCAAAGACGAGGAGGTGCTGCGCTGCCCGCGCTGCAGCGAGACGAGGCCTGTCGTGTGCCCGCACTGTGGCCGCCTCCGGATGAAGGCACTGCGCGTCGGCGTGAGCCGGCTACGCGAGGAGCTGGCCGCGCTGCTCGGCGTCGGCGTCGGCGAGGTGGCCGGGCCTCGCCCGGCCGGGTCACAAGCCGCTCCCGGCCCGGAGCATCAGCCGGCGGCAGACAGCGAGGCACCGTCCGAGCCCGTGCTCATCGGCACGGAGGCGGTCCTGCACCGCGTGCGCCGGGCTGCGGCAGTTTCCTTTCTCGACATCGACCTCCATCTCCTCGCGCCCCGACTCTCCGCCACGGAAGACACGCTGTCGCTCCTCGTGCGCGCCGGCCGGCTCGTGGGGCCACGGGGGACCGGACCGACCTGGGCCCGGGTGCAGACGCAGACGCGCGTGCCCGACCACCCCGTTTTGGTGGCGGCGGCGGCGGGAGAACCCGCGCGCGTGCTGGAGGCCGAAGCGGACATCCGGCGGGCCTCGGCGCTGCCGCCGTTCTCTGCGCTGGCGTTGGTGTCGGGGACGCTGGCCGGCGCATACGCCGAGGCGCTTGCCGCCGCTGCGACCGCCAACCCCGGGGTCTCGGTCACCCCGTTGGACGAGGCGAGGTTCCTCGTCCATGCGGACGATCACGGTGCGCTCTGTGACCTGTTGGCCGGCACGCCCCGCCCCGCCGGACGTGGACTGCGCGTGGAGGTCGACCCGACCGCGATCTGAGCAGCGGTCGTTCGTATGTCGGGACTGTTCCACGCCGCTGCCCGGTGCAAATGGAGCCACCGGTAGAATGGCGCCGTGTCCGAGCTCACCATCCGTCAGTACGGCGACCCCGTGCTCAAGGAGCGCACCCGCGAGGTCGAGGACATCGACGCTGCTGTGGTGAGCCTCGTCGACTCCATGATCGAGACGATGTACGCCGCGCCGGGCAGCGGGTTGGCCGCCAACCAGGTTGGCGTGCAGCGGCGGATCTTCGTCTACGACACCGGCGACGGCGACGGCGCCCGCACCATCATCAACCCGCGCATTCTCGAAAGTGACGGCGAGTGGGTCTTCGAAGAGGGCTGCCTGTCCATCCCCGGCCTCAGCTGGGAGATCGTGCGGCCGAACGCGGTGCACCTCGTCGGCCTCGACCTCGACGGCAACGAAATCTCCATCGAGGCCACAGAGTACGAAGGACGCGTCTTCCAACACGAGCTCGATCACCTCGACGGCATCTTGCTGGTCGAGCGGCTGAACGACGATCAGCGCAAGGAAGCCCTGAAGATCCTTCGCAGCCGTACGCTCGACTTGGCCCCGTCGGATCCCGACGATCTCTCGAGCCTCTTCTCGAAGTAACACGGTCGTCTCACGGCGCTCGGGGCGTCGCCGTCGCATCCCGTCCTGTCCTACGGTGATCTGATGGCCCGGCTCGCCTACCTCGGCACCCCGCAGATGGCGGTGCCACCGTTGCAAGCACTGGTCGAAGCCGGCCACGACATCGTCCTGTGCGTCACCCGACCGGATCGCCGGCGCGGGCGCGGTGGGGAGACGACGCCGAACCCCGTGAAGGAGGCGGCGCTCCGGCTCGGCATCCCGGTGAGCCAGCAGATGAACGATCTGGTCGGGATCGACGCCGAAATGGCTGTCGTCGTGGCGTTCGGCCGCATCATTCCGAGCACTGTCCTCAACGAGCTCCCCATGGTCAACGTCCACTTCTCGTTGCTGCCTCGTTGGCGTGGTGCCGCTCCGGTGGAGCGGGCGATCCTCGCGGGCGACACCGAGACCGGTGTGTGCCTCATGAAGGTCGCAGAAGGGCTCGACACGGGGGACATCTATGCCGTCCGCCGGGTACCCATGGACGCTGACATCACGCTCTCTGCGCTTCGGGCGCGCCTCGTGGACACGGCCTGCGACCTGCTCGTCGACACATTGAAGGACGGCCTGAAGGGTTTGCCCGAGGCCGAGCCGCAGCGCGGCGACGTGACGATGGCCGAGAAGATCACAAAGGAGGATCTTCACCTGGACTGGACCGAGCCGGCCGAGCAACTGCACCGCGTCGTTCGCCTCGAGCACGCCTGGACCACATTCCGGGGCAGGCGCCTGGGCGTACTCGACGCGCTGGTCGGCGAAACTCAGCCTGATCACAACCAGGCCGCGCCTGGGACACTCGTCGGCTCCTTGGTGGTGACGGGTGCGGGCATTCTCGAGTTGCGACGCGTGCAACCCGAGAGCCGTTCCCCCATGTCAGCCGACGAGTGGATCCGTGGCGTTCGGCCCGCGGCAAATGAGCGTCTCGGGACGGACTAAGAATGAGACCAGTGACAGTGACGCCGATCGACGGATGGAGCCCCGAGCAATACGAGCGATTCCGCTCGGAGCGCCAGCAACCCTTCGACGATCTCCTGATGCTCTGCCACCCGGTGCCAGGAGGTCGTGTCGTCGACCTCGGATGCGGCACGGGCGATCTGACCAAAATCCTGCATCAGGAGATGGAGGCGAAGGAAACGATCGGCATCGACTCTTCGCCGGCGATGCTGGCGCGTGCAGAGGCGGCCCACGGTGACGTGTCCGGCCTCTCGTTCGCGTCGGGTGACATCGCGACCTGGCTCGATGAAGGCCTGGATCTGGTGTTCGCCAACGCGTCGTTGCACTGGATCGACGACCACCTGAACCTCCTCGCCAGAATGCGCACGGCGCTTGCGGCCGACGGGCAGCTCGCTTTCCAGGTGCCCGCCAACTTCCGGCACCCCTCTCACGTCCTCGCGCACGCGCTCGCCAACGAGACGCCTTTTATTGACGCCCTCGACGGAGCGATTCCCGAGGACCGCGGCCGTTTCGTGCTCTCGCCCGAGCTCTACGCAGATCTCCTTTACGAACTCGGGGCAAAGGACCAGGTCGTGCGCATGGAGGTCTACGGTCACGAGCTCGAGTCGACGGGTGAGGTGGTCGAGTGGGTGATGGGGACGCTGCTGACGCCCTATCGCAAGCAGCTGAGCCCCGAGCTCTTCGAAGAGTTCGTTGAGAGGTATCGGGAGCGGTTGATCGAGGAGCTGGGGGAGCGGGAGCCCTATTTCTACGGCTTCAAACGCATTCTCTGCTGGGCGCGCTTCAGCTGAGCGGCGGCACTGATCCGTGACGGGAGGTCCGCCCACCAACGCTCGCGACGCGGGGCGACCCGGTGACGTACGCATTGCGCCGTCCGTGCTGTCGGCGGACTTCGGAATGCTGGCCGAGCAGGTCGGCGAGGTCGCACGCGCGGCGGATTGGCTACACGTCGACGTGATGGACGGGCACTTCGTCCCCAACGTCACGATCGGACCGCCGGTCGTGGCCTCGCTCCGCCGCCACTCTTCGTTGTTCTTCGATTGCCATCTGATGATGACCGACCCCGGCCGTTACCTCGGCGATTTCGCGCGGGCGGGGGCGGACGGCTGCACGGTGCACGTCGAGGTCGGCGACACCGACCAGCTCGTCGCACAGATGCGCGGTCTCGGCCTGCGAACAGGACTTGCACTCAATCCCGACACCTGCTTCGAGGCCGTCGAGCCGTATCTGGACCAAGTCGACCTCGTGTTGTGCATGACGGTGTTCCCGGGCTTCGGAGGCCAGAGTTTCATCGGCGAGGTGATGCACAAGGTGAGCCAGGTGCGCGCCGCGGTCGAGGCCGATGGGCTGGCGCTGGACATCGAAGTAGACGGTGGCATCGACCCCGAAACGGCCCCCGTGGCAGCCCGGGCCGGAGCGAACGTCTTCGTCGCCGGCAGCGCCGTTTTCGGCCACCCTCGGCCGTGGGAGGCGGCCGAGGCCATCAGGGCCGCGATCGGGCAGAGCGCGCACACCTGGACGTGACGCCGACGACACCGAAGGCGGTCGTCGTCGGCGCCGGCATCATCGGGACATGGCACGCGTTGGAAATGATCGACGCGGGCTTTGCCGTTGACCATCTCGACGCCGACCCGGCCCCCGTGGGTGCGTCGGTGCGCAACTTCGGACTCGTCTGGGTCAGCGGCCGTCGCAGCGGGTCAGAGCTCGAGGTTGCTCGGCGTGCCCGGGACCGATGGGAAGAAATCGGTGCGCGCGTTCCCGGTGTCGGCTTCCGCCCCGCCGGCTCGCTGACGGTAGCGACGACTCCGAGCGAACGCTTCGTGATGCAGGAGTTCTCGCGCTGCCCGAACGCGACTGAACGCTCCATCGTCTTCCTCGATCCCGATGAAGTTCGCCGTTGCAACCCTGCGATTCGTGGCGAGGTCACAGGTGCGTTGTTCTGCGGGCTCGACGCCGTCGTCGAACCCCGGCACGCACCACAGGCACTCCGCGAACATCTCGCGACCGAGGCATCGAGGCGCTACCGGTTCCACCCGGGTAGCCGGGTCACCGACACCGCACCCGGTGCGGTGCTCGACGCTTCTGGCGGCCGCTGGGAGGGCGACGTCGTGATCGTCGCGACGGGAGCCGCCTACGACCACCTTCCAGCCGCGCTACCTCTTGCCTCCCGGCTCCGGCGCGTCCGGCTCCAGATGTTCGAGACGGATCCCTACCCGGGACAACTGACGACCGCCCTCGCGGATGCGGACTCGCTGCGCTACTACCCGGCCTACGAGCCCGCGCCCCGGCACGAGCTCGGGGAGCAGAACGAGATCGGGTCGCTGCACCATCTCCAGCTGCTTCTGGTCCAGCGGCCCGACGGAGGGCTCACGATCGGCGACACCCATGCCTACGACGAGCCGTTCGACTTCGCACTCTCCGAGGCACCGACCACGGAGCTCGTGTCCCGGGCCACGCGCATCCTCGGCGGCGAGTTGCCCCCCGTCCGGAGGCGATGGGACGGCGTGTACGCGGAGTGCAGAGATGGTGCCGTCTGCCTGCGCGAGCAGATCGACGAGCGGGTGTGGCTCGTGACGGGCCCGGGCGGGCGGGGCATGACCTGCTCGCCGGCGATCGCACGCGACACCCTCGACGCGGCGGGCGTGGCGTGATCGGCCCGTACGCGCTCGCCTGTCTGGACATGGCCGGCACCACGGTGCGCGACGACGGCGCAGTGGAGGCCGCGTTCGACGAAGCGCTGGCCGGCGTGGGCGTCACGGAGGGCACCCCGCGCCACGACGAGGCGTACCGGTTCGTGCGCGAGACGATGGGCTGGTCCAAGGCGGACGTGTTCGCCGAGCTCCTCGACCCCGGCGAGGCAGAGCGTGCGACCGCACGCTTCGCCGCGGCCTACGAGGCCGTCGTCGCCGCGGGGCAGGTCGAAGCCATGCCCGGCGCGTCCGACGTGCTGCGAGGTCTCCGAGCGCGTGGCGTTCAAATCTGCCTCACGACCGGCTTCGCCCGTTCGACTCGCGACGCCCTGCTGGACGCGTTGCAATGGCGGGCCGACATCGACCTTGCCCTCTCGCCGGCCGACGTGGGACGTGGTCGGCCGGCGCCCGATCTCATCCTCGGCGCGATGGCCCGGCTCGGGGTCGAGGATCCCGGCGCCGTCGTGGTGGTGGGGGACACGGTCAGCGACCTCCAGGCCGGCAGCGCCGCGCACGCCGGATCCGTGGTCGGCGTCCTGACCGGCGCCCACGACGAGGCGACACTCACGGCGGCGCCTCACACTGCGATCCTCCCGGACATCACGGGCCTGATCGGGCTCCTCGAGCGCTCATAGGCTCCGAGCAGGGGATGTCGACAAAAACTAGAACATGTTCTATAATTGCTCCACCGACAGGGCGGGCGGGGCTCCGACCCACATGAGGACGTGACCATGGACGATGTGCAGCACATGCGCCGTGCGATGGCACTCGCGGCCACGGTCCGGGGGAGCACCGCACCCAACCCCTGGGTGGGCTGTGTGATCTTCCCCGCCGCCCACGCCAGCGACGTCGCGACCTTCTTCGAGGGTGCCACTGCGCCCCCCGGCGGCCCGCACGCCGAGGTGAGGGCCCTCGCCCTGGCCGGGGAGTCGGCTCGGGGCGCCACCCTGTACGCGACCCTCGAGCCGTGCGTCCACCTCGGAAGGACGCCGCCGTGCACCGACGCCATCATCTCGGCCGGGGTGTCCCGGGTCGTGATCGGCATCCAGGACCCCGACAGCCGGGTCGCGGGCCGCGGTGTTGCCGCACTGCGCGAGGCGGGGATCGAGGTGACCGAGGGCGTGGCCGCCGACGAGGTGGCCGAGCAGCTGGCTCCGTACATCAAGCATCGCCGCACGGGCCACCCGTGGGTCGTCCTCAAGATGGCGGCCAGCCTCGACGGCCGCACGGCCGCCCCCGATGGCTCCAGCCGCTGGATCACCGGCGCGGCCGCTCGCCGCGACGTGCACCGCCTCCGGGGGAACTCCGACGCCGTGCTCGTCGGTGCGGGCACCGTTCGTGCCGACGACCCGGAGCTGACGGTTCGACTCGACGAACGGACGGCCGACGAGGATCAGCCGCTGCGCGTCGTGCTCGGCAGGGCGCCCGAGGGTGCCAAGGTCCAGCCGGCCCTCGAGCTCGAGGGCGACTTGGGCGGGGTCCTGGACGAGCTCGGCCGGCGCGGCGTCCTCCAGCTCCTGGTCGAAGGCGGGCCCACGGTGGCTCACGAGTTTCACGCCGCCGGGCTGGTGGACCGCTACATCCTGTACCTGGCGCCTGCCCTTTTCGGCGGCGACGACGGCCGCCCGATTTTTGCGGGGCCCGGGGCTGGCACAATTGCAGACGTGTGGAGAGGCAGATTGGTCTCGGTCGAGCAGCTTGGAGACGACTTGAGGGTGGAGGTCGCGGCCTGATGGGATTCTCGACCGTCGAAGACGCCATCGAGGCGATCGGCAAGCTCGGCATGGTCGTCGTGGTCGACGACGAGGACCGCGAGAACGAGGGTGACCTGGTCATGGCGGCCGAGGCCGCCACGCCGGAGAAGATCGCCTTCTTCCTGGCCCACACGTCCGGCGTCATCTGCGCACCGCTGTTGCCCGAGCGGGCCGACCAGCTCGACCTGCCCCTCATGGTCACGGCCAACACCGAGGCCCAGCGCACGGCATTCACGGTGAGCGTCGACTACCGCCACGGCACCACGACGGGAATCTCCGCGGCCGACCGGTCAGCCACCATCGCCGCCCTCATCGACCCCGCCACCCGGCCCAACGACCTCAACCGGCCCGGACACATCTTCCCGTTGCGCTACCGCCCCGGCGGTGTGCTCAAGAGGGCGGGCCACACGGAGGCCACCGTCGACCTGAGCCGCGCGGCCGGCCTCTCACCCGCCGGTGTGCTGTGCGAGATCGTGAGCGAGGACAAGTCGGAGATGGCCCGCCTGCCCGACCTCGAGCGCTTCGCCAAGAAGTACGACGTGCCGCTCATTTCCATCGCGGACCTCATCAGGTACCGCCGCCAGAACGAGAAGCTGGTGCGGCTCGTCTCTGAGGCCCGCATCCCGGCCAAGGGACGCGAGTTCCGCGCCCTCGTCTACGAGTCGGTGCTCGACAACGAGCAACACCTGGCCCTCGTCATGGGAGACGTCGCCGGCACCGAGGACGTTCTCGTCCGCGTCCACTCGGAGTGCCTCACCGGCGACGTGTTCGGTTCGTTGCGCTGCGACTGCGGCCCGCAGCTGCACGCCGCGATGGACATGATTGAGGGTGAAGGTCGCGGCGTTCTCATTTATCTGCGCGGTCACGAGGGCCGCGGCATCGGTCTCGGCCACAAGATCCGGGCTTATCAACTTCAGGAGGAGGGGCACGACACCGTCGACGCCAACCTGCAGCAGGGCCTCCCCGTCGACAGCCGCGAGTACGGCATCGGCGCCCAGATGCTTGTGGACCTCGGGGTCACCACCATGCGCCTCATGACCAACAATCCGGTCAAGTACGGGGGCCTCGAGGGCTTCGGTCTCGACATCACCGAGCGGGTCCCTCTGCAGACGTCCGCCAACCCGGAGAACATCGCGTATCTGCGCACGAAACGGGAGCGCATGGGCCACCTTCTGCACGGCCTCGACGACGTCCTGTGACACAGTGAGGGCGTGACCCTCACCACCTCACGCCGCACCACCTGATGGCCGGCTCTGACATCATCGCCCTGCCCGAGGGAGCCTTCGACGACGTCGCGGCACGGGTGGGCACGTCGCTACGCGGCGAGCACAACGGGATCGGGTTGCGGGTGGGCACCGCGTGCGCCTTGTTCAACGGCGGCATCACGCTGCGTCTCCTCAACGGCTCGCTCGACGCGTTCTTCGAGGCGGGCACCGATCGCCGCGACATCACGGTCGCGTGGGCGCCGGGGGCGTTCGAGCTGCCGCTGGTGGCCCGCGGCTTCGCACTCGCCGGGAAGGTCGACGCGGTCCTGTGCTTGGGCGCTGTCATCCGCGGGGAGACGGGCCACTACGACTTCGTCGCAGGGGAGTGTGCGTCGGGGATCCAGCGCGTGCAGCTCGACACCGGTGTCCCCGTGGTCTTCGGTGTCCTCACGACCGACACGCTCGACCAGGCGCTCGAGCGCTCGGCGCCCGACGAGACGAACAAGGGTCGCGAGGCCGCCCTCACCGCCATCGAGATGGTGCGCCTGCTCCGCAGCGGACCCTTCTCGTAGCGCTCGCATCGCGCTGCGTTCATCCACCGTTTACGTGGTCGATACCAGGCCGATACACGCGCTCTCTAGCGTGACCTCACTGCCAACGCGGACGATCGGGCGACCAGCCGACGATCGGGAGGTCCAAATGGAGCGAGCGGGGCCGGCTGAGCCGATCGAGCGGAGGGCGGTCGATCCCGCGCAGATCCGATTCCGCGCCGGGGTCCGGCGAGAGGGTGCATTCAGCGTGCGCTACGTCACGGTGCACGGGTACCGCCGCGCCTACATCCAGGCTGGCAGCGGGCCGGCTCTGCTGTTGATCCACGGCATCGGCGACAGCTCGGACACGTGGAGGCCGGTCGTCGATCAGCTGGCGGCGCATTACACGGTGATCGCCCCTGACCTCCTCGGACACGGGCGCTCGGAGAAGCCACGTGCCGACTACACGATCGCGGGGTTCGCCAACGGTATGCGCGACCTGCTGACGATGCTGGAGGTGGAGCGGGTGACCGTCGTCGGCCACTCCCTCGGTGGCGGGGTGGCGGCGCAGTTCGCCTATCAGTTTCCCGAACGTTGCGAGCGTCTGGTGCTGGTAGGGAGCGGGGGAATCGGGCGCACCGTGAGCCCCTTGCTCCGCCTCGCGGCCGTGCCCGGTGCCGAGACGTTGATGCCGCTCCTCGGCCTGCCACCCGTGCGCTTTGCCAGCCGCCTGAGCGCCGGCCTCCTCCGTCTGTTCGACACCGCACTGGGGCGTGACGCCGAGGAGATCCTGGCCGTCTTCGACGCGCTGCCGAACACGGAAGCGCGCCGGGCGATCTTGCGGACCCTGCGCTCTGGCATCGACTGGCGCGGCCAGGTGATCACCATGCTGGACCGGGCCTACCTGGCCGAGGGGGTGCCCACCCTTGTCGTGTGGGGCCGCCGCGATGCGATCATCCCACTCGGGCACGGCCGCCTCGCCCATGCCGCGCTGCCCGGGAGCGAGTTGGAGATCTTCGACGAGGCGGGACACTTTCCCCACCACACGGACCCCGAGCACTTCGTGCAGGTTGTCCACCAGTTCGTGCAGCGCACATCCCCGGCGCGCTTCGACCGGGACGAGTGGCGGCTTCGGCTCCGACAAGGTCGGCGCTCCGAGTACCAGGACCCAGGAGTCGCGGCGGCCGCCACCGGCAACCTGACCCTCCTGGAGGAAGACCTGTCCGCCGAGCCGAGCGCCTAGTCGACCTTCAGTACAGGATCAGCTGGGTGCAACGGTACGACGCCATCAACCGCTCCGAGGTCTCGTTCGTCACCCGGGCGTCCCACACCTGCGTGGTGCGGCCGGTGTGGAGCGGCGACGCGGTGGCCATGACGAGGTCACCCTCCCGCGCGCTCGAGATGAAGTTGGCCGAGCAGTCGACGGTCGTGAAGCTCTTGGCCCCCTCGGGCCAGTGGTGGTTGACCCCGAACGCGCAGAGTGCGTCGGCCAGCGTGATGACCACCGGCGCCCACAGGTAGCCGGTGCCTGCGATGAGGTTGTGGGTCACGGTCAGCCGGGCGATCGGGCCGTTGTCGGACTCGGGCGAGTCGATGTCGATCCCGAGCAGGTTCAAGAAGTTGTAGACGTCGTACGGAGGAGGCACGGTCCCAGCTTGCCCCAAGCACCTGCGCCGGTCTGCGAAGATCTACCCCCATGCTCCGCCTCGTCCTGCCCAAGGGCTCGCTTGAACGCGCCACCATGCAGTTGTTCGAGGACGCCGACCTGGCCGTCAACCGCGCCTCGGACGTGGCCTATCGCGCCAGCATCGACGACCCGCGCATCGACGAGGTGCGGATCCTGCGCCCCCAGGAGATCCCGGTCTACGTAGCCGACGGTCTGTTCGACCTCGGCATCACCGGCCGCGACTGCATCGAGGAGCGGGGGAGCGAGGTCGTCTCGCTCGGGAAGCTCGCATATTCGAAGGCCACCGGCAACCCGGCCCGCATCGTGCTCGCCGTCGGCGCCGACTCGCCCGCCAGCACCCTCGCCGAGCTTGC
>Ga0210399_10000664_pt1 | contig 27364 bp, 24 predicted proteins | sample IncBWC14MmetaG_FD_150865 | JGI IMG/M metagenome (GOLD analysis project Ga0210399, IMG submission 150865) | Forest soil microbial communities from Barre Woods Harvard Forest LTER site, Petersham, Massachusetts, United States - Inc-BW-C-14-M | ecosystem: Environmental > Terrestrial > Soil >... | reverse complement strand
TTCCACAGAACGCCGGCTATAACCCTACCGCTACCCTTGCGGCGCTCGCGTATATGTCGGCCGATGCGATCAAGTCGCAGTACCTGAAGGCGCCCGGCCCCATGGTGAGAGCGTAGCGATGAGCCGTTTCTCGCGCCTGCGGACCGCGAGGCTCGTCGGTTCGGCGCTGGCCGTCGGGCTCATGGGCTCGGCGGTCGGCCAGACGCCGGCTTTGCCCGCGCATCCCAGCTCTGCAATCACACCTGCGGGACTTCTTGTGAAGCCCTTGGATGACTCCACACCCAACGCCGCCCAGCTTCGTCGCGGCCAGTACCTGGTGGCGGCCGGTGACTGCCTGTCCTGCCACCTGCGCGAGGGCGGCGAACCATTCGCCGGAGGGCTTGGACTGAACACACCGTTCGGCGCGATCTATACCTCGAACATTACCCCCGATCGTCAGACGGGCATCGGCGCCTGGACCAGCGATCAGTTTTACAGGGCGATGCATGACGGCAAAGGAGCACACGGCGAGAACCTGTATCCCGCCTTCCCCTACCCGTGGTTTAGGCGCGCCAGCCGCGCCGACGACGATGCAATCTTTGCCTATCTGATGACGTTGCCCGCGGTCAGCTACACGCCGCCACAGAACAATTTGCCTTTCCCGTTCAACATTCGCGGAAGCGTCAGCGCATGGAATTTACTTTTTCTCGACTCCCACGATTTTCAGAACGATCCTGGCCGGTCGGCGGAGTGGAACCGCGGCGCATACCTGGTCAACGGCTTCGGTCATTGCGGGGCTTGCCATACGCCCAAGAACAGTTTCGGCGCCGACAAGTCCAAGCAGGCATTTCACGGCGGCAAACTCGACAATTGGGTGGCGCCCGATCTGACCGGAAATTTGCGCATGGGCTTGGGTGACTGGAGCGTTGAGGACATTGTCGAATTTTTGGCTACCGGCCGCAATCCGCGCGCTGCTGCCGGCGGCGCAATGGCTGACGTCATCACGTATTCCACATCGCTGCTGAATGATGCCGACCGGCGCGCGATTGCCGTCTACTTGAAGAGTCAGCCTGCGAGCGCAACGATCACGGCGTCGACACCGGATTCGGGCGCCATGCGCCGGGGCGCCGAAATCTACTCGGACGCCTGCTCCTCCTGCCACTTGGAGAACGGCGTCGGCCAGCCACGCGTATTCCCGCCTCTCGGCAACGACGCAATGCTGCAGCAATCGGACGCCACGGGGCTTGAACACCTGATTTTGGGCGGCACGCATATCGGCATCGGTGCATCGCGCCCGTCGCCATTGAGCATGCCAAGTTTTGCCTGGAAGCTCACCGATCAGGAAATCGCGGATGTCTCGACGTTTATTCGCAATAGCTGGGGCAATCGGGCGGCCCAGGTTTCAGCCTCCGATGTCCGCGATCTGCGAAAAAAGCTGGATCTGCAGACGGTGCACCTGACCGTCAATTCGGGTGATCACGCGCAGTGAGTACGCCCATCTCAGCCCTACGGGGGTTCGCCCAGTCTTTTCCCATTAATCACTACAAGGAGCGGCGTTTCCTCCCCGGCCTAAAGGCCGGAGTATCCACGCCGAATATCTGATGAAACACTTCCTGCGGATTTTCGCGCTCGTACCTTTCCTGATCGTGTCGGTGGGCGTTGCCCGCGCCGGTGATTATCCGGGGACGATCGATGCATTTAAAAAAGCCGGTTCGAGCGGCACCTTCTTCTCGAGGAGCTATGCGTATGCCGTGTTCCCGACCGTCGGAACGGGAGCGTTCGGCGTGGGCGGCGCGTACGGCAAGGGCCGGGTTTACGTACACGGCGTCCATTCGGGGGACGCGACCATAACCCAGCTCAGCTTGGGCTTCCAGGCGGGCGGCAAGGCGTATAGCGAAATTATCTTCTTCGAGGACAAGCGCGCATTGGATGAATTTGAATCCGGATCCTTCGAATTCGGCGCCGATGCAAGCGCAGTTGCCGTTACCGCCGGTGCCAACGCCGGTGCGGCGACCAATGGCGCCAGCGCGGGGGTAAGCGTCGGACAAAATGATGCCACGACACGCGGGGTCTTCCAGAAAGGCATGGCCGTTTTCACCATCGCCAAAGGAGGGCTGATGTTCTCGGCATCCATTGCGGGTCAGAAATTTTCTTTTTCCCCTCACGGATCAAAATGAAATCTACGTCGCTGAAGTGTTGAATTGGCGCGCGCGGGGGCCGCTTGAGCGTCATTCATCCTTCCTGCGACACAGCCGCTGCACGCTGCGCAACATCGGCGCCCAGTGCCGCTCACCCCCCGGCGCCCGGTGCCGCTCACCCCCTTGTGCTCGCCGCCACCATCCTGGCCTCAGGCCTCGCCTTCGTGGATGGATCGGTAGTCAACGTAGCCCTGCCCTCCCTGTCGCAAGGCCTGGGCGCCGATGCCGGGGCGCTGCAGTGGGTCGTCAACGCCTATCTCCTGCCTTTGAGCGCCCTTCTGCTGTTGGGCGGAGCAGCCGGCGATCACTTCGGACGTCGCCGGCTCTTGATACTGGGTACCGCGATATTCGCTCTCGCCTCCCTCGGCTGCGCCTTGTCGCCGGGGCTTCCTGCCTTTCTGGGATGCAGACTGTTTCAAGGCATCGGGGCCGCGATGCTCATGCCAAACAGTCTCGCCATTCTCGGGCAGTCGTTTTCCGGGGAATCCAAGGGCCGAGCCATTGGAATTTGGGCAGGCGCCGGGGCGGCGATGGGCGCGGCCGGACCGGTGATCGGCGGATGGCTCGTCGACCTGGGGAGTTGGCGGGCCATCTTTCTCTTGAATCTGCCTCTGGCCCTGGGCGCGATCGCGCTGGCCTGGCTGTTTGTCCCGCGCGACCGGGAGAAGAACGAATCCCCGCTCGATACCCTGGGTGCGGCGCTCGCCACGGTAGGGCTTGCGGCACTGACATGGGCTCTCACGATCGGCTCCGGCAGCGGCGGTTGGACGCCCGCCGCCATGCTTGCCGCAATCACCTCGGTGGGGCTTCTGCTGCTTTTTCTGCAAGTTGAAAAGCGGCGCCGGGAGCACGCGATGATGCCGCTTGGAATGTTCGCATCCCGCGGTTTCTTGGGCCTGACGATTTTCACATTCCTTCTCTACGGTGCATTGGGAGGGCTGTTGGTGATCGTGCCGTACTTCTTGATCAAAGCCGCGGGCTACACCGGAGCCGCGGCCGGTGCGGCACTCCTGCCGTTGCCGTTGATGCTCACCGTGACCTCACCGCTGGCGGGAGCGCTTGCCGGGAGAATCGGGCCCCGGCTGCCGCTCGCCGGCGGTCCGCTGGTCGTTGCCGCCGGTTTCTTGCTCGCCCTCAGAATCGATATCAACGCGAATTATTGGATTGACGTGCTGCCGATGATTTTTGTAATCGCGGTCGGCATGAGCGCCGCCGTGGCGCCGCTGACGACGGCAGTGCTCACGTCGGTCGATCCGCGGCATACCGGTTCCGCTTCAGGCCTGAACAGCGCGGTCGCGCGCGGCGGCGGAATGGTCGCCACCGCATCGCTCGGAACCGTTCTGGCGGCGACGGGCCCTGAGTTACTGAGCGCCTTCCACGCGGCAATGATGGTCGGCGCCGCCACGTGCGCCGCGGCCTCGTTGAGCGCCTTCGGATTGCTGGACCGCCAAGTCAATGCCCCACCGTCAAGGAATACTCATGCACCCTGAGTTTCAGGTCCTCGTGCTGCTGCCGCGGGAGTTCGCGGCTATTTTTCCGTTTTTACTCGCGTGCGTGCGTTGAGGGTCGAGGCCATCGCTTCCGCAAGCGCACGTTGCGTGAAGGGCTTGGCCAGCCGCGCGATGGACGCGCTCGCTGTCTGCGGCATTTCTGCATAGCCGGTCGCGAGAATCACCGGCAGCTCAGGGCGCCGCGCTCTGATTGCCTCGATGAGCTGCAGACCTGTCATCACCGGCATTGCCTGATCCGTGATCACCAGTTCGATCTCGGGCGTCGAATCGACCGCCTCGAGGGCTCTGGCGCCGGCGCCGACAGGGATCACATGGTGCCCTAAATCCTCGAGCATCGCGGCCACATTGGCCAACACCAAGCTGTCGTCATCCACGGCGAGTACGCAAAGTTGCCGCTGGGTAGGTGCCGTTTCACCGCCCTCGCCGGCATCACGTTCCACCGCCCTCGCGATGCAGTCCGTGGCCAAGGGCAGCCAAAGCTCGATTGTCGTGCCTTGCCCCACGACGCTGTGCGCCATGAGTTTGCCGCCTGATTGCGCCGTCAATCCATCAACCATGGATAACCCCAGGCCGGTGCCCTTGCCGATCCCCTTGGTCGTGAAGAAAGGCTCTGTCGCGCGAGCCAGCGTGGCCTCATCCATGCCATGTCCCGTGTCCTTGACCGACAGGCATGCAAACTGCCCGGGTGAAAGGCTGGTCGAGTGATCGGCCTTCACGAATTCCTCCGTGATCGAGATCGTCAGTGTGCCGCCGTCGGGCATGGCATCGCGGGCATTGATGGCCAGGTTCAACAGCGCCGTCTCGAGCTGGTTCGCATCGGTGCGTACCCGCACCTCTTCGCGCGGAAATCGCGTCTCGATATTGATGGTCGGCCCCAGTGATCGCTCCAGAAGCTCCGTCATATTGTTGACCAGGCCGATCAGGTCCACCGCCTCATGTTTCAACTCCTGGCGTCTGGCGAACGCCAGCATTCGCTGCGTCAGCGACGAGCCCCGCTTGGCGCCCAGCACCGCGGTGTCCAAGAGCGCCAGCAGCCGCGGGTCGTTCGGCAGGCGCTTTCTCAAAATCTCCAGACTTCCGAGAATTGCCATGAGCAAGTTATTGAAGTCGTGCGCAGCACCTCCCGTGAACTGACCCACCGCCTCCATTTTTTGGGCTTGACGCAGCCTGGCTTCCGTCGCGCGCCGTTCGGTAATGTCGCGGGTAACCTTGGCGAAGCCGACGAGCGCCCCGTCGGCGCTGATGGAATCGATGATCACGTTCGCCCAAAAACGAGTGCCGTCCTTTCTCAGGCGCCATCCTTCCGTCTCGAACCTGCCGTCGCGAGCGGCGGTGCGCAGGCCGGTGGCCGGGATTCCCGCGGCGCGATCCTCGGCAGAGTAGAAGCACTCAAAATGCTTGCCGATGATTTCCGCAGTTTCATACCCTTTGATGCGTCTTGCGCCGGAGTTCCAACTGACGATGTGGCCTGTCGGATCCAACATATAGATGGCATAGTCGGTGACGCTCTCAACCAGAAGCTCAAAGACTCGCTCGCTTTTCCTCAGCCGATCGAGCGCCTCCTGCAACTCATGCGTCCGCCCGATCACCTTCTCTTCCAATTCCAGGTTGAGCTGCCGCAGGGCGTTGCCGGCGTTTTTTTGCTCGGTCACATCGCGTGTGAGAGCGAGCTGGCCTACCGTGCCGTCGGTCAAGCGAATCGGCGCAGCATGGGTCTCCATGTGTCGACGAGTACCTTTCAACCCGATGATGTCGAATTCCCAGTTGAGCCTTTCTCCGCCACATACGCGTTCGTGATTGGCAAGCCAGGCGGCTCTATGATCGGCAGCTATCAGGTCAACGGCGCACGCCGACTCGACGTCTTTCCAGGATTCGGCCTCGACCATCCTCAAGCCGGCCGGATTCATCTGCAATAGACGCCCGTCTCTTGCAACCACTTTGATGCATTCGGGGCTCGTCTCCGTGATGGCGCGCAGCAGTTCAGTCGTATCCAGCGGCCCGTCGCGACGGGCACGTAGATCCTTGCTGTGGACAGCTCCGAGCAGTTGCAATTTCTCCCCCATTCGTTGTTATACCCGAATGGTCGGAACTTACACCGTTCCGATTCAAATCGCCTCCGGAACCTGACTGGAACCTATCGTAGGAATGTCCTTACATCATGGGCAACGCGGCAGGCATTGAGTCGTTTGTGGAACAGGGCCAATGTGGTTTCAGGGTTTTGGCCATCGCCACATCTGCATGGCGGGGGCGGCCGATGGTTTGCCGACCGCGCAGAAACAGTAGCGCTCTTAGGATTTCGTATGGGGTGCCGGAGATTCCTCGAGCAACGCGTCCAGCATCGTTCGCAGAGAATTTGCATCTTCCAAGCTCGGATTTACCTGGCCTCCGGTTGCGGCACGAATCGTACCCGCGCGGTCGATCACGACTATTTGGGGGATGCTCAGCAGGTCATTTGCGCTCCGGCCCAGATAAGTATCGACAGCCGCCCGCTGCGCATAACCCACCGGATACGTGAGCTGCAAAGACTCCGCCATCGCATTGACGTATTCGCCCCCCGTGACAGCCGCGTTGGGCGCGTCGAAAGCAATGCCGATTGACTGCAGGCCGCGCGCGCCCAGCTCACGTTGCAGTCCATTCAACAGTTGAGCAACGCGTTGACAGTGCTGGGACCTGACAAATAGAAACTCCAACACCACCACTTTGCCCTTGAAGCTCGACAGCATGGTGGTTTTACCACTCAGTTCATTGATGCTGAATTCGGGCGATGTGCGTGGCAGCGGTGCTGCCGGCAGCACAAACTCGGCGTTGAACAACATAAGTCCCAGAAGCGCGGATGTTAGCTTTCGGTGCTTCAATGTGCAGTACCCCTCGGCAGCATCGGCCATTAACCGATTTGTTTCCACTTATCGGCGATGCGTTCGATTGCCGCTGCCGCCGCCGCTGCCGCGTCCTCCGGACTGCTTTCGCCTTTGAGAACACTTTGCACCATCTTCGGGACAAGGAAACTGTTGAACACCTCCATATAGGCCGGCGTCGCAAATCCTGGCACCCCCAGATTCGGGGTCCAGTGCAGCGCGTCCTTCAGCAGCGTGTATTTTAAAGCAGGGTCAGCTTGCGGGTCCTTGGTGAGCCGCACAATCAGGTCTGGTACCGTTTTCGGGTAGATGGGAAAATTGAATCCCAAGCTCGTGGTGTAGGCCGTCCTGGAGCTGTCGATCAGATCCGCCACGAATTTTTTCGCGTTGTCCTGGTTCTGGGAAAAGTTCCACACGACAGAGCAATTGGTGATATGCGGTAGTGCTGTCACTCCCACACCGTTGGTGCCCAGCAGCGGTGGCTGGATCCAGATCTTTGCGGCCACGGCGGGGTCCTGCTTTTCGGCGGCGCGCAGCAGACTGATGGCATTCGTGGTACACGAAGTCTTGCCCGCCAGCATCGACCGCACGTTGCCGCCTGCCTCCCAGCTAAGCTGCTCGGGCGTCCCTGATTCCTTGTACAGCTTTTGTAGATACTGCAGTGCGGAGACCGCGAAAACACTTTTGTTGAACATCACCTCGCCGCCGGCATCGAGTATCCACGCGCGAAACGCATACAGCATGGTGTGCAACGTGATGTTGCCTTCGAGCGTCGGCGTAAACGCCAGGCCGCAAGGGATGCCGAACTCGTCGCGCAGCTGCTTACCGCCGCTGTACAGACTGCCGTAGTGTCCAGGACCCAGGGGCAGCCCCACCTTCGCCCAATAATCCTGGCGAAACTGCAGCGGGGAAGGGGCCCAGAAGTCAGCAAAGGCGAAGTGTGTTTTGTTTTTGAGATTGAGGGTTGACCGGTGTGCGAGCTGCGGGATCGAGCCGTATTTCGAAGCTACCTGCTGATAAATTTCCGTATGGTCGATCGCGCTTTGGTAGTACTCCGCGGGCGCCCAGGGAAACATGAAAACATCGTGTCCCTTGGCCGCCTTGATCTCGGCGGCCGCGGCTGCGCTGATTTTTTCGACTGGGATTTCGTCCACCGTGACTTTGGTGTCGTGCTGCCGGCCCCACTCCACGGCCATACTCTCGAACCACGAATCGTACTGTGGAACGAAATGCGCCCATTTTGCGATTTTGAGTTTCTTTTGGCCGGCAGGGGCGCGATCAGGGAAAAGAAAGAAAGGCGCAACGGCCGCTGCGCCGGCCGCCAGCCTGTTGAAATCTCGGCGAGAGACTTTTTTTGGTACTTGGGTTGGCATGTCGGTAGTCAGCCTAAACAGAACTTCCCCGGGAAGCGCCTATGGCGCCGCCCAGGGGAGTGGTGAACCGTTTCAGGGCAGCTACTAGTGGCCCGTTGCTAGTTGGCCGCCGTCGTACTCGCTGAGTTAACTTGGCTCTGCTGTCCCGAAGTCAACTCGTTGAAGAACACCCCGAAAATCTGCAGGCTCAGGAAATTCAGCGTAAGCCCGAGGTTTTGCGGGACGCCGTTGCTATTGTGCACCTGGTCCAAAAACGCGTCCGGTGCAATGGCGCCGGCACGCGGATCGGGGATGGCAGGACACACGTCCCAGACCGGTCCCTTGTCGGTTCCGGCAAATGACATCTTCGCTTCCGCCGCGCATCCATTGGCTTCCAATTGGACGTTCAATTCGTTGGCAGTTTTGACGATCGGTGTGCCATCGGTCGTAAGTCCGTTGGTCTGTCCTAACGTCTTCAAGATCGGGGTGCACGTGATGCCCAACGGGGACGTATGATCCGCCGGATCTACGGTGAACCAGAAGTAGGTGTTGACCCACATCCCCAGCAGATCGTCGCAGAAGTAACCGAATGGACTGTCGTTCTGCGCAGGGGCCGTGCCGGTCGTACCAGGCTGAGTACACACAGTGGGGTCGTTGCTAATGCAGTTGTTGTCGCTGCCGTCCATGGCATTGCGATTGGTCGCAAAGCGCCAGTCTTGCCGCAGATTCGGCGTGGCCACGGCATTTGGATTGCCGAGGTCGAAACAAGGTTGGGCGGGTGCCAGATTGCTCACCATATCCGCCTGGCAGGGGTTGAGCGCGATCTGGCCGCCGGCCAATCGTTGTCTCACCGCCGGGTAGGCCTCGAAGTTGCTGACCAAGGTCTGCATGGTGATACCGCGCGGGTTTGCACTGGCGGCGATGGAAATGACCTCCCCCGCATTTTGTTGATCACCATCCAGTCCGCCGTTGATGGCGCCAACCGTGCGCGAGTAGGTGGTCTCAAAAGCCTGCGGGGAGATCACGAAACCCAGCAAGCTGATGAATTCGGTGGGCGTACCGGTTCCATCATCGGGAAACCCGCCGGTGGTCGCCAGGATGCGGAAATTTCTGCGGTCCGGATCTCGTTGGGCGCAGGTACTATCCGCCACCCAATTGACTTGCTTGCCCGTCGCGGGCGGTCCCGTCCGGCGCGCAGTGCCGAAGCGGCCGAAGACCTGGTTCGGATCCAAGCCGTTATCCTTGTAGAACGTATCATTGTAGTCGCAGGGTGGCGGATTGAAGGCAGCCACACCCGTGACCTGGGCGGCCGACAGATTGGGAACCGCCAAGAAAACGAGCCCCATCATCGCGATGACGGCGACAACAACCAGTGAAGTCTGTTCGTGTATGGTTTTCATTACTTGATTCCTTTCTCCAATGGCCATTTCCCGGAACCCGGTAGCTCTAGGATTTCTGGATTCGATCGACTTGTGGGCGGATCATCCATTGCAGCGTTTCGGCAATCCAATCGGCGCTGGCCATCCCGGGGCAAGCCGACCACAACATCAGCGGTTCATTGCCGTAGCGGATGTTGCCGATGTGCTGCGTTTTGTCGCCGTCGATGACCGGATCCGGGTACTTGAATCCGATGGCAGCGCGAATGGCCTCGATGTCCTCCGGCTTGCCGGTCAAAAATGTCCAACCCGGCTTTGCGCCAAGCGCCCTTCGGTGCTCCCGGATATCGTCAACGCTGTCTTCCATCGGCTTGAGCGTGAAGGAGTACATGAACAAGTCGCGGCCCACCTGCTTGCCGAGCAGGCGCTGCACTTTCGCAAGGTTGGCCATGACCAGAGGGCAAATCTCGTCGCAATTCGTATAGAAGAAATTCATGCTGACGTTTTTGTTCTTGACCAAATCATCGTAGAACCGCACCCGCTTGCCCTCATGGGTGACCAGGGGGATGTTGGGAAGATGCTGTTCCTGGATGCGCCGGCGTGCCTTGGCCGACAGCGTCTGCGCGCCGGTCACCGCTCGCGCGTCGGCCGTCACCGCGGTCGCGGCGACCACACCGCCGACGGCCAGGGGCGCCATTCCCAGCATTCCCAACATGTCTCTTCTTGATAGTTCTTTCATGGCTCATCTCCTTAAGGCACGTTTACATCGTCGCCCTCAGCCACCACATGCCAGAGCGCCATCATGGCGTGATCCTCATGCACGACGTTGTGACAGTGCATCGGGTACTTGCCCAACCAATCGCGGAAACGGAAGAAGAGCTGCACGCGTTCGTTCGGATGAAGTTGAGTCACGTCCTTGCGCCCCATGTCGGCCGGTACGGTCGGCGCAACGCGGTTGCGCGTGAGGATCTGATGCTCCTCGAGATGGATATGCACCGGATGCGTCCAATCGCCCGTCAGGTTGGTCAATAGCCATTGCTCCACGCTGTTCTGCTGTACCGCGAAGCGAAAGGTGTTGCAGTCCATGAACTGCCCGTTGATGGACCACTGGCCATTCAAGCGGTCGAACTTGAAGGTGCGCACGATCCTTGGCGTCGCGGCGGTGCTCGGCAATGAATAGAAAGCCGGCTTTGACGCCGGATTCACACTGTTGTCGGCAACCTTGGGGCCGGTCACCCGGAATTGCAATACGAGATCGCCGGCGCCGGCGGCCTTGATCGCGGGCTGATTGTTGTTGAGCACCAGGCTGCATTCAGTGGTGGTACTGTTTTGCGCGGCTACTTGACTGTCGACGGCCGCGGGTCCCTGACCGTTGATCTGGTTCAGGCGGTTCTCGAGGTATACGGTCTGACCGGCTAAATTGGTGAAGTCGATGATGACCTCGACGCGTTCCGCCGGACCTACGCGAACACTGGTGACCTGCACCGGAGCCGGTATCAGATTGCCGTCGGTCGCGATCAGGTAGAACGGCAGAGTCGTCGGGCTTCCCGCGGCCACGCCGCCCGTCAGGAAAAATTCGTAGAAGCGCGACGGACCCACGTCCAACAGCCGGAAACGATAACGCCGTGGAGAGACTTCAAAGAACGGCTGGATGGTGCCATTGACCAGGAATTTGTCACCCAAAATACCGTCGAGGTTGAATAGATCAAACACCAAGTCCCCGGTGCTGGGATCGTAGACCTTGTCGGAAAACAGCAGTGGGATGTCGAACTGCGGGAAGCTGGGCAGATGGAACCCGATCTCCTCATTGCCCGTGTCAAATTGATTGAACAGGCAGTAGAACCCGACCAGCCCCTTGTAGGTATTCTGGGATGTGAAATCCACGCGGTGATCGTGATACCACAGCGTACTCAGCGCCTCATTGATGTCGCCGTTGGGTTCGTTGGTCGAGTTGAATCCCGCCAACACGTTGGGGTAGTACTGATCGCAGAAACGCCCGGATGTATAAAAGTCGCACGGGTTGCCGTCACTCTCCGACGGATTATGTGCGTTGTGAAGATGCGTGCTCACGGACGCCATGCCGAAGCCGGTGTTGTTCACCTCGGTGATCGACGGCAGGGAATTGATGTTGCGCGTGATCTGCGGCTTGCCATAGAACGCCTGATAGGTAGGCCCTGGGCTGCGCGGTCCCGTGCCGTCGTCGAATCCCCAGATAGTCTGCGGGCCTAAATCGGGATGTTGACTGGTGGTGAATTGTCTCTGATTGAACTGATACAACGTTTTTGGCACGACCGGGAATCGGTTCGGATCGATGCCCGGTGCCTGGAACGCGGCGGCGCGAACCTCCCCAGCGCGAAGATTGGGGTTCAGCGTCGGGGTCGGCGTCAGCGATGGAACCTGGCGCGCCACCGGCGGGACGGTAAGCGGTACGATGAATGGCCTGGTCGGCGGACTTGCCGTCTGATTGCCGGGTACGCAATTCTGATTGGTACCGGGACTTAAATTCTTGCCGCCACTGCTCGGAGGATTATTCGTCGTTACCGACTGCGCGTAAGCGCGCGCGCTCAATCCGTGTTTCGCGACGAGCAGGCCACCGGCAGTGAGCAATCCCATCTTGAACAATTCGCGCCGGCTGGTGACGCCGGCAGCGATCAATTCTCGCCGGTTCTTGGCCGCAGCGCACATTTGCTTGAAACGGCGCTTGGAGACCTTCTCGCCGAATACATTGTGATACATGGATTCGTCTCCCTTCGATTTGGAAGTTCCTGAACTTAGCGGTGACCCCTCTCCCAAGATGCAGTGGACGAGCGCGCATGCTTCACTGCGCGACATCAAATTTTCGCCAGCGACGCTACCCCTTAAGAAATTGAAGTGCACCCCTAAAGGATTAGCTAATCGCACTCATTATTAGCAATTTATGCTTTGTGTGTGTTTTTCGGCGAAGCGTTTTTCGGTGAAGCGTTGGAGCCCGCATTACATTCGGACGTCATCGCCGACTCGCAGATTGCAGCGAGCTCAGGCGGCGCTCCCACCCGTGTCTGCATCCGCTGCACCGGCACGTTCGCGGAAGCGTGTCGGGGGCAGTACATATCTGCGTTCAAAGGCGCGGATAAAACTCGACACATGCTCGTATCCCACCGAGCGCGCGATTTCCTTCACGCTCAAGTAGCTGTTCGCCAGCAGGTAAGCTGCTTTTTGCAGCCTGAGTGCGATCAGCCATTCGCCCATGCGCAATCCGGTTTCGCGCTTGAATAAGCGCTGCAGATGCGATGGGCTCAAATGAAGTTGAGCGGCCAAATCGCTGATGTTGTAGGCACTGCCGGCCTCTATCATGTCCAGCACGCGCCGCTCCAGAGCGGATTGCGCGGCTTTACGCCAGATGGGGGCCGAGATAATTGTCTTGCGTACTTTTCTTGTCATACTGGACATCTCCCCTTCCGCCACGTGGCCGGAATTCGTCCGCCAGGTGGGATACCAGATAAAAGCGACAATTTGAAGGCAAAACTGTCATCGGCTGCGCGGATTTTTTCTCACGTAACAGTTGCGGGTTTGGACTACGTCCTACATGCGGGAAGCGCGCACGTCCTACATGCGGGAACGCGCACGTCGCCAGTCAACGACAGTCGCACCCGATTGCCGCCGGATTAGAACGAATGACCTAAAACTGATACTGGAAGCGCGCGCGCAGGGTGCGCGGTACACCGGGATGCACGACGTAGTCCGGCAGCGGCGACGCCTCATTCTTCAAACGCGTCACGTAGTAGTACTCGATATCATTCCATTTCACGTTTGCGATGTTGAAGATGTCGAGTGCGGCCAGCCAATGATTGCCCGCTTTGAAACCGACTTGGGCATCTACCGTCGTATAAGAAGGGGATCGAGCGCTGTTGTCCTCCACCAATGGCGACTCGCCAAAATGCCTGGCCCGCAATGCGCCGAACCACCCTGAATCGCGCTGCGCCGTCAGACCGGCGTCGATGACATTGGTAGGGCTGTTCGGAACATAACGGCCTACGATGGCGACGGGCTGCGAACAGGGGTGAGCAAGGGTGGCGGCGCCGCAACCCAGATCATCGGCGGGCGCATTGCTGTCAAAACGCGCCTGGGTGTAGGCGGCATTGAATTCCGCGACAAGCCAGCTGTTGACGTGATACGTATTTCCCCACTCGACGCCTCTGCGTGTCGTGGCGCCGCTGGGCGCGGTCACGCCGGCATCGCCGTCGAAAACGAGTTCGGACCTTAATTTCAATTGAAAGATATCGAGTCTGGTGTCCAGATTCGGCACGACCCGGGTTGTCACACCGACCTCCACACTTCGCGCGCGGGTGAGCGGCGTCACCGGAGTTTGACCTGGATTCTCGCCGCTGCGCGTTACGCCGCGAGCATCGTTGCTGTGATAACCGTCTCCGACATTGAGGAAATAGGTGGTCTTGGCCCAGGGTCCCATCACGACGCCGAATTTCGGACTGAATATGGACGCGCCTTTTCTGCCCGTGACGCAGCCTAACGGGTCGCCGGCGACGTTACAGCTTCGATCGCCATTGAGCATTTTATCCTTCACATCGAAATCGAACCGATCCTCTCGCAGCCCGACCGTGGTTTGCAAAAAAGAACGCCAGCGAATGCTGCTTTCCGCGTAGAGCGCGCCATTTGATTCCAAAACACGCGCATTCTGCGTCGTTCCTATGACCTGGCGCTCGAAAGTCGGGAAAATTCCGACGTCGCGAATGTCGTCGAGGCGGGTTTGCAGACCGATCAGATTCGTCATCGGCAAGCCGAAGAGATTGCCGAACCAGGATTTCGATGCCTTGAGTCCGTATACCACACGATCATCATGCTGCAGCACTTGATCGCCCTTCACCGGATCTCTTAGGTAGCCGGTAAAAGTTGACCACAGGTCGAGCTTGTAGCGAATGACATAGCCCGAAAGCTGCAACTGATCGTCACTCGTTCGCCTGACGCGATCAAAGGAAAGACTGAAGCGGCTCGATGTGCCTCCGTCAGTGGGATTGAGGCTGCCGAACCGGTCGATCAAGCCCTCGTCGACGGCACGCTGCGGCACCTGATCGGTGGAATTCCACTTGCCCGAATAGCCCATCGCCGTGAGCGTGTAATAGTCTTGCGCATCGCCTCGAAAATACCGAAGGATGCCGTTCAGCCGGTGGTAATCATCGGGCACATCGAACGGCCCGTCATTGTGATAAATCTCGCCCCCACCGATCAACGTACCGCCGACAAGGGAAGTGGAGGCAGTCAATAATGTACGCCTATAGCCATCCGCGCCGTAGCCCAATAATGCGCTCGTGGCCACGTCATTGACGAGCCCGATTCTGGCAGTACCTGCGGTCGCAAAGTCACCCTCGTCGGCGTAGTAAGGACCCTTTTTATAGTGAAGGTCGCCGGCCAGTTCGGGTATCACAAAATTCAGATCGGCATAACCCTGACCGTGAGCATGCGAGGGCATGTTGACCGGCATGTCGTCAACCTCGAGTGCCAAATCGGTGCCGTGGTCCAAATTGAATGCGCGAAGAAAGTACTGATTCGCCTTCCCTTCACCCGAATGCTGCGTGACGATCAGGCCGGGAATGTTTTCGAGTATTGCCGCGGGCCGCAGCAGCGGCTGGGCGGCGATTTCCAGTCGGCTGATATCGCCCGCGGATGCCGCGACCATATTGCTCACACCGCTCGCCACCACGGTAATGGTGTCGAGAGGCAGTTCTGCCGCATCTCGGGCTGCCGCGGAATGGGCCGACATCGATACGAGAAGAAGGGCTGCCACCCTTCGCCTTAGATGATTCATCCGCCCGCCCGGTGCTTCCGATCTATACGCCTGTCTTCGTCCGCGGGCCGTCGCCGGATGCAGGCGAACCGGCTGTGCGGGAGAAATTTCTTTTGCGAGGCGCATCCGATGCATCGAGAGTCTCGAAATCATGGGCAGCCCCACTCAAATAACACGTCCAAAGGAGTCTTCTCGATGAGCAAGATCAAACACCGACAACTATTGATAGGGGTGCTTGCCGCCTCCGTGGCCGGCGGCGCATTGGCATCAAGCCATCGGGAAGCGCCGTTCATCAGCACGCGTCCCAGCGTGGATGGCACCGATTTCTACATGTTCAACAGTTACGAACAGGGCCGGGCGGGATACGTGACGCTGGTGGCCAACTATGTGCCGCTGCAAGATCCTCAGGGCGGACCGAACTATTTCAATCTCGACGACAACGCCCTTTACGAGATTTCGATCGACAATACCGGTTCGGGCAAGGCGAATTTGACCTTTCAGTTCCGCTTTACCACCACGACCCAAGGTCTCGCTGTTCCGGTGGGTACAAAGATGGTGCCGGTGCCATTGACCAACATCGGTCCGGTGAGCGCCGGTAGCACGGGGACCCAAAACGTCTCGCAAAGCTACACCGTGACCTTGGTCAGAGGTGATCGGCGCACCGGAACTACGAGTGCCATTACGAACCTCACCACCGGCAGCGCGACGTTTGCCAAGCCGCTGGATAACATCGGCAACAAGTCGATACCGAACTACGCGGCCTATGCCGCCACATTCGTCTACCCGGTATTGATTCAAGGATGCGGGGAAGGCAAGGTATTCGTCGGTCAACGCCAAGATCCTTTTTTTCTCGATTTGGGCGGCACCTTCGACCTGGTCAACTATCACTATCCAGCCGAACAGTTGGTTCCTGCCGGCATGAGCACGCGCAACTTCGCCACCAATTCTCTGGCAGGCTTCAATGTGACTTCGCTCGAGCTGGAGGTCCTCGCTTCCTGCCTCACGAACGGATCCGATCCGGTGATCGGCGGATACACCACGGCGAGCCTGCGGCAGGCTTCGGTCCTGAACCCAACGCCGCAGAGCGCGAAGAGCGTTGCCAGCGTGGGTGCCATCGCATCGCCGACCGGTCCTGAGCTGGCAGGCGGATCGTGGAGTCAGGTCTCGCGCCTGGGCATGCCACTGGTGAACGAACTGGTGATCGGATTGCCGGACAAGGACCGGTGGAACACGACCACGCCTGTTCAAGACGCCGAGTTTGCCGACTACGTGACCAATCCATCCTTACCGGTATTGATACAGGCGCTGTTTGGCAGTGCGGGCGTGCGCGCTCCGAATGTGTATCCGCGAACCGACCTCGAAGCGGTATTTCTCACCGGTATTGCCGGTTTGAATCAGCCGGCGAAGGTACAGGCACCATCGGAAGAGCTGCGCTTGAACACCGGCACGCCCGTGACCCCGTATGCCGCGCAGAAGGATCTGGGCGTGCTCGCCGGTGATTTGGCCGGCTACCCCAACGGCCGCCGACCCATCGACGACGTGGTGGATATCACGCTGCGCGTCGCGATGGGCGTGCTCTTGAAGCCGTATGACGGCAGCTCCACGGACCCGGATCCTGCCTCGGATGCGTCGCGGCAACTGGGGTTTACTGATGGCGTGCAAGCCAATCCGGCGAACTTCCTGACGGCCTTCCCGTACTTGAATACGCCGATGCCCGGCTCACCGAACTTTTGAGGTCCAATTCCATGAAAGCGAAATTTGTTTTTTTGATCGGCGCGGCGGTCTTGAGCTACAGCTTGCTGGCGGGTTGTGGGGGAGACCATCACGGCGCTCCCCCGACCATGATGCCTCCGCCACCGCCGTCGATGACGAAGGACCTGGATACCGCGGCAGTACTGGCCATCGTGAGGACGCAGACCTCCGAGACGGCGGATCCATTTGAAGTGGACAATGCGGCAATTGCAGTGACCCCGGTTGGCGATGAGACCAGCGCGCCGGTCAGTGTGGATGCCACATGAGTAAACGCAAGGGCCTGTCTCGCGGTTGGCGCGGCGGGCTGTTTGCCTGTTTGGCTGTACCGCTGCTGAGCGTGGCATGCTGCTCCCTCGGGCACGCGGAGCCCTATGTGCCGGCGAGCGAGGACACGGTGCTCGCGGAATTGTCCGCGGGAACCCGCTACGCGGACGTGTCGGCGCGCCGGCTGGCACGCGCACGCGTCGATGTGGCGATTCCCTTGGCTCAATTCTATATTCAGCAATCCCGCATCAGCGGAGATCTGCGCTTTCTCGGTTATGCCGAAGCCGTCCTCGCGCCGTGGGTAAGGCAAGATCCTCCGTCGCCGGATGTCTTGGTGCTGCAAGCCACGCTGCAGCAAAGTCGACATGAATTCATGGCCTCGCTTGCGACGCTCGATCGTGCAATCGCGGCGCGCCCGAATGATCCGCAGGCGCTGTTGATACGCGCCACGGTGCTGCGGGTGCTGGGCCGCTATGCGGAGGCGGGACTCGCCTGTGAGCAATTTTCCCGCTTGGTCGAAGCACGGCTGGGCGCGCTGTGCACGCAAAGCCTGCGCGGACTGAGCGGCGAATTGGAATCCGCCTACTCGGTATTGAGGCAAGTCTCGCCGCAGGGCTGGCTCAACTCCGAAAAATCTTGGCTCTATTCTGAGCTTGGGGAAATGGCGGTGCGTCTCGGGCGGGATGAGGATGCCGAGCGATGGTTTCAGCGGGACCTGAATCTGGCCCCCGCGGATTTCTATGTGCGCGCGGCCTTGGCGGATTTACTGTTGCGGCAGCGCCGCCCCGCCGATGCGCTCGCGCTGCTCAAGGGGCAGGAAGGTTTCGAACCGCTGTTGCTGCGGATCGCGATCGCGCAAAAGCAGCTCCACGATCCCGATCTTGAGCTCAGCAGCGCGCGCCTACGGGCGGCATTCGCCGCCGAAAGGCAACGCGGTGAGGCCGTGCATCGGCGCGAGCAAGCGCGGTTTCTGCTTGAAGTCGAGGATCAACCGCAATCAAGCCTTGCGGCTGCGCTGGAGAACTGGGCAATGCAGCGCGAGCCGGACGATGTGTTGGTTCTCGTCGCTGCAGCCAAAGCCGCAGGCAACATCGCAGCCGCGCGGCCGGCACTCAGCTTCGCGCGCGCTCAGGCCCAGGACGATGTGCGGGTACCGCGATGAATGGGCTGCGCCATGGCTGGTACCTGCTGCTGATGGTCCTTGCCGGTCCCTTGGCCCAGTCGCACATCGCCAGCAATGGTTTCATTACGCTCAAAGTCGCCGGCGGCGAAGTATCAGGGGCCGTGGAACTCGCGATCCGCGATGGCGAGCTCGCGGTCGGACTCGATCACGACGGCGATGGCAAAGTCACCTGGGGAGAGCTTAGATCCAGCCAAACGGCATTGCAGAACTACGTCATGGGACATCTTGGGCTGCACGGCGACGATGCACCGTGTCGCATGGGGTTCGGCTCCGTTCAAGTCAACGAGCGCATCGACGGCAGCTACTTATGGCTGCCGATCAGTGCCGATTGCGGTGCCAAGATCAAGCGTCTGTCCATCGACTACCGGATGCTGGATGCCGAAGATCCTTCACACCGCGGTCTGCTCACGCTCACGAACGGCGCCGTTCAGACCGCCGTGTTGGGCGGTGCCTCGGGGCCGCGGCAATTCGACCTGGACCACGCATCGATCGGGTCCGCCTTCATCGACTATCTGCGCGCTGGGATCCGGCACATTTGGCGCGGCATCGATCATCTGCTTTTCCTGTTGTCCCTGCTATTACCTGCCGTTCTGCTGCGTCGAAACAACCGATGGGAGGCCGTGCCGCTTGCGGCGCCGGCTTTCGGCAACATCGTCAAAGTGGTCACCGCATTCACGCTTGCCCACTCGATTACTTTGTCATTGGCCGCATTCGATGTGATACGGCTGCCGAGCCGGCTGACCGAGTCGGTCATTGCGGCTTCCATCATCGTCGCTGCGCTCAACAACGTTTTTCCGCGCGTCACGCAAGGACGCTGGCGCATTGCGTTCGCGTTCGGACTGCTGCACGGTTTCGGCTTCGCCTCGGTGTTGGCGGAGATGGGATTGCCGAAAGGCGCGCGGCTGGCATCGCTGGTGGCATTCAATCTGGGCGTCGAGGCCGGACAGTTGGCCGTGGTGCTCGCCGTCATGCCGCTGGCCTACCTGCTGCGATCCACCGTATTTTATCGGCGCGGCATCATGCCGTGGGGTTCCTCGGCCATCGCCTGCCTGGCGCTCGTCTGGTTCGTGCAGCGTGCCGTGCTGTGATATTTTCTCGCGATGCGAATCGTTACCTACAATGTCAACAGCATTAACGCGCGGCTGCCCAATCTGCTGCGCTGGCTTTCAGAATGTTCGCCCGATGTGGTGTGCCTGCAGGAGTTGAAGGCGCCGCAGGACAAATTTCCCGAGGCTGCCATTCGGGCTGCCGGCTACGGCGTTGTCTGGCACGGGCAGAAAAGCTGGAACGGCGTGGCGATTTTGAGCAGGAATGTCGAGCCGCAGGAGATCAGGCGAGTGCTGCCCGGCGATCCTGAGGACATCCATAGCCGATATATCGAGGCACAGGTCGGCGGCATCGTCGTCGGATGCCTCTATTTGCCCAACGGCAATCCGGCGCCGGGCCCTAAATTTGAATACAAACTGCGCTGGCTCAATCGTCTGCTGGCCCATGCCGCTGAGCTGCTTCTATCGGGGGCTCCGGTGGTACTCGCCGGCGACTACAACGTCATCCCGACCGAGGTCGATGTCTACAAACCCGAACGCTGGGTCGATGACGCCTTGTTCAGAATCGAGGTCCGTGAGGCGTTTGCGCGTCTCATCAAGCACGGTTGGGTGGATTCGGTGCGTACCCTTCATCCGGACGAGCAGATATATACGTTCTGGGATTATTTTCGCAACGCTTACGGCCGCGACGCCGGACTTAGGATCGATCATTTGCTTCTTAGCCCCTCCATTGCCGGCCGCCTGGTCGGTGCAGGCGTGTATCGGGAAGTGCGCGGCTGGGATAAGGCGAGCGATCACGCACCAACCTGGGTGGAACTCAGAGACGCGACCCCCGCTTGAAGCTTTACAATGTGCCGGGCGGCGGCTGGAAAACCCGCCCTGGTATCGCTTTCACGCCGGAACCCCACTGGGAGCCTGTCTGAGTATTCCGCGTAGCGGCATACCGTTCGCGACCCCCGCTTGCCGCTCGCGCCGTCTAACCCGCGGTCTGGCGCACACCCCACCGCGGTTTCAAACCACCCATTACTGTGCCTCCACAGTAGATGAATCAGCCGCTTAAGTCCGATGGCCGGTGCTGCCGCTGATGAGCGTCAGTGATTCATCGCAAGGTTTTGTCGAAGCCACTTGGAGACTACCGTGATTAACCGATCAATTTTTCGTTTTGCCTCCGTTGCGCTCTTGAGCCTCACCGCCACTTATGCGCTGGCCGGCGATTTTTTCGAGGAAAAAGGCGTTGCGCTGAATAGCTATGATGCACTGTCATACTTTACGTCCGCGCCGGATCCGATTCCGGGCGTCAAAGAGCTGACCTACGAATACAAGGGCTCGAAGTTCGAATTCATCACCAGCGCGCATATGCGCACTTTTGCGAGCGATCCGGAACGCTACGCCCCGCAGTTCGGCGGCTTTGACGCGTACGGCGTGTCGCAGGGTCGCAAAGTTGGCGCCCACCCACGTGTATTTGCCGTGGTCGATGGAAAGCTCTACATGTTCAGTGATATCGAGTCACGCAAGAACTGGAAGAAGGATGTCGCGGGCAACGTCGCGCGCGCATCGGAGCAGTGGTCAGAGGTATCGAAGCTGGTGGCGCAGAACCGCTAGACAGCCCAGAACCACCGGTAGTGTAGGTACCGTGATGCTGATCGGTTCGAGCATTCGTCAGGGAGGCAGCCTCAAGAGAACTGTTTCTTCGTTCCCCTGAGGCTGCTTACCCTTCCGGGCAAGCGCTACACCGATCGATCACAATCGCTGCGCCGAAGGCACTAGGATTGCTTGGGCCAAATGTCTTCCAGCACCTCATAGTGCCGAACCTTGTCGTCATACGCGTCCACAGTGGCTCTGGCGCCCGTATCGATGACGGCATTTTCGGGCACGGGGCCCGCGAAGGCGCGAATCGCATCCAATGATTCCCAGCGAGTCAGGACTAAGAACTCCATATACTCGCCGCTTGCCCGCTGACTCAAGAATCCGCCTAGAAAGCCCTGAATGGTGCGCAGTTCCGGCATGAGTTCCCTGCGAAAATACTCTGGATACTTCCCTGCTTCGGATTGCCTGGCGCGGCCGCGCCACTCGCGAATTATCATCTAATCCCTACTCCCTTCGTTCGTTGACGCGCTTTTCTAATGCTGGAAGGCGCGAGTGACTCCGTTCGTTTTGCAAATATTACACATATCCTTGGCGATGAGTACGGGTTTGGGGCCGCCATAGCTGTGGTTCGCCTATGGCAACACCTCTTCGCCCAGATTATGCCAGGCGACCACCTTTTGCTTTTGTTCCCCAAGCTTCTCGATGCCCAAATGCATGACGTCGCCGGCCTTGAGAAAAAGCGGAGCCGGTTTGTGACCCAGTCCTACGCCGGGCGGTGTACCGGTAATGAGCAAGTCACCCGGGTACAGGGTCATGAACTGACTCACATAGGCGATCAAATGTCGCACCGGGAAAATCATTCTTTGCGTGCTGCCGGTTTGCATGCGCTGGCCGTTGAGATTCAAGAAGAGCTCCAGCTTTTGCACGTCGCCGACTTCGTCGGCGGTCACCAACCACGGCCCCACCGGTCCGAACGTATCGCATCCCTTGCCCTTGTCCCATTGCGTGCCCCGCTCCATCTGAAAGGCGCGTTCCGAGACGTCGTTGGCCACCACGTAGCCCGCGACATACTGAAGTGCCTGGCCCTCACTGACGTACCGTGCGGTTCGACCGATGATGACGCCGAGCTCGACTTCCCAATCGCTTTTCAGTGAATCCTTGGGCAGCATCACATCGTCATTGGGGCCGCTCAAGCAACTGATTGCCTTGGTGAACATGGGCGGCTCAGTGGGAATCGGCAGATGGGCTTCCTGGGCATGATCGGCGTAATTCAAGCCGATCGCGATGAACTTGCCGATTCCTTTGACCGGAACGCCGATTCGCGGCGTACCCGCCACTCGCGGCAGCGCATCGCTATCCAAGGCCGCAATGCGCGCCAAACTCTCAGGGGTCACCGTTTCGGGCGAAATATCCCGGATGTGGGCCGACAAGTCGCGAATCACGCCCTGGCTGTCCAGAAGGCCTGGCTTTTCGCTCTTCGGCGGTCCATAACGCAGTAGTTTCATTGAGCTCCTTATCTTAATCGCTGATCAGCGGATCAACCGACCCTTCGAAGCTGACGCTGGACCACCCGGACCACGCCATTCCATGGAGCATGTCGCGCCGGCTCATCGAATTCATGGCCTGCATGGGCACGGCCTATCGCGGCGCCGGTAGCGGCGGATTGCCGCTGTAGCGCTGGAACCAGCCCATCATGTACAGCTGCGTCCGCATCCAGTTCGACGGTTTCGATCCGGTGCCGTGGTATTCCTGATCGAAGCGCAGCAATGCGGCGGGGACACCGCGGTACTTGAGCGCCTGGTAGAACTCCTCGCTCTGAGGGATGGGCGTGCGCCTGTCCAGTTCACCGGTCATGATCAGAGTGGGTGTTTTGACGTTGCCGACATGCATGAGCGAGGATTGCTCCAGCCAATCGGTCGGGTCCTCCCAAAATGGCTTCTTGAAGAAGCGGTAGGTGAAGAACGGGATGTCGGTTTCACCGGCCATACTGATCCAATCGATCACCGGGCAGCGCACCGCCGCGGCCGCAAAGCGATTCGTGTGCGTGATCACCCAGCTCGACAATACGCCGCCGCCGCTGCAGCCGGATACATACATGCGAGACTCGTCGACAATGCCCTGCTTCACCACCGCATCGACGCCCGCAATCAGGTCATCGTAGTCCGGACCCGGGTAATGCTTGGCAATGGCTTTTTCGAACTCGCTGCCATAGCCCGTCGATCCGCGGGGATTGACGAAGATGACCACGTAGCCGTTGGCCGCGAAGTTCTGAAACTGCGGGCTGAATCGCACGTTGTACATGGCGTAGGGACCGCCGTGGATCTCGAGCAGCAGCGGATAGCGGCGCTTAGGATCAAAATCCGGCGGCTTGACCACCCAGCCTTGAACGCGCGCACCGCCGCTGGAGTCGTACCAAAGCTCTTCGGCGTTGGCGAGGGCGACGCCCCTTAGCAGTTCATCATTGAGATGCGTGAGTTGCTGCACTGTCTGTGGCCGGCGCGAATCAATCAGCACGACGTCGCTCGGCGAACGGAAAGACGAACGTATCGCAGCGATGGCGCCTTTACCGATCGTCGGGTCGGTCAGCACCTCAGGACCATTGGTCAGCTGACGAACACCCTTGCCCTTCGACCATTGGTAGAGGTGAACGCTGCCCCGATCCTCGGCCGTGAAATAGAGTGCGCTGCCATCCGGCGCCCACTTAAGGTTCTGAGGCTCACGATCGAAACCCGCGGATTGAAGTGAGGCGCCGGTTCCGTCTGCGGACATCGTCCACAGATCCATGACGCGATTCGCATCGGTTTTTTCGAATCCGACATAGGCAATCGTCTTGCCGTCCGGCGCCACCGCCGGCTGCACCCATGTGCCGGCGGTTTTCGTGAGACGGGTGGCGGCGCCGGTAGCCAGATCCACAGAGTAGAGGTAGCTTTCGCGATCCGTGCGATCGGCGTCTCCTTCCTTGAATCCTTCGACGATGGCGGAGCGGCCATCGGGGGTGAAATCCCAGACGACGGTGGTGGCGACTTCGAAGGAATTTTCTCCCACGCTCCAATCACCGCTGGTCACCTCGCGCGGCGTACCGCCGTCCCTCGCAATCAGAAAAAGATGCCGCCATCCACGCTCCGCAAATCCGGCTCCGTCTCGAAATGTATGAAATCTCTCGGTATAGCGCGGCGGGTTTGCCCATTTGGCGCCCTCGGGTGCCGCCGGCAGGTCGACCGACCATTTTTCCGGCGCCGGAACTCGCATGGTGAACCCTATCGACTTGCCGTCGGGAGACCAACGTAGGTTGGCGGGCTCGTCGGCGAGCCGCGTGAGCTGTGTGGGGGGTCCCGAAACTCCGAGTTCCATGACAAAGATCTGCATGCCCTTGGGCTCACCCTCGGCCAGAAATGCAAAGCTCTTGCCATCACTCGACCACACCGGTCCGCTGCCCTTGGCCAGGAAGCGGTGATGCGAGCCGTCGGCATTCACGATCCATATCGCGCTCTGATACTTATCCTCCAGCTTGTTGACCATGGTTCGGGTGTAGAGAATTTGTGACCCGTCGGGCGAGATATGCGGCGCACTCGCGGACTGAAGATCGAGGTATCGGCCAACCGTAAATCGGCCCGGGGCTCCGGAATCGGCGCCGTGAACACGCAGCGCGAGACTCATCAACCCGATCAGAACAATCTTCCGGCGCATATACATGCAAGTCCCCCCGAATTCGTCCAATAAAAAAGGTGTGAGTTCAGCCATCATGGTGGCTTTCCAAGTGACCCCGTTCCCCAACCCAAGTATGCAGCCTCGGACCGAGCCCTGCTAGCATGGTGGGACCACGTATACCCTGAGGATTTCATGACCACGTTATTCGATCCAATCAAAATCGGCCGTCTCACCTGCCCCAACCGGATATGGATGGCCCCGTTGACCCGCGGCCGCGGCACCCGCGATCACGTTCCCACCGAACTCATGGCCACGTATTATTCACAGCGCGCGAGCGCGGGGCTGATCATATCGGAAGCCACCGGCATCAGCGTCGAAGGCAGCGGCTGGCCCTATGCGGGGGGACTGTGGGGTCAAGAGCATGTGGACCACTGGAGGGTGGTGACTCACGCGGTGCATCGGGCGGGCGGGCGCATGTTCGCCCAGCTGTGGCACATGGGACGGATCGTGCATCCTTCCCTGCATGGCGTTCAGCCGGTGTCCGCCAGCGCGACCACGGCGCCGGGTAAAGCCCATACATACGATGGCAAGCAGCCCTATGTCGAAGCGCGGCCGCTGGACATCGAGGAAATACCACGCCTCATCGACGACTATGTGAACGCTGCGAGAAACGCCATCAACGCGGGTTTCGACGGGGTGCAGCTGCATGGCGCCAATGGCTATCTCATTGACCAATTCCTGCGCGACGGCAGCAACAAGCGGACCGATGGTTACGGCGGTCCGATCGAGAACCGGGTACGTTTGCTTCGTGAGGTCGTCGAGGCGCTGGCGGACACCGTCGGCAAGGAGCGCACCGCCGTGCGCTTATCGCCGAACGGCGACTCGCAGGGCGTTGACGACAGCAATCAAGCGGCCCTGTTTCCCGCTGCCGCCGCGGTCCTCGATTCACTCGGCATCGCATTTCTCGAACTGCGGGAACCCGGTCCTAGCGGAACCTTCGGCAAGACGGATCGACCGCCCGTGGCGCCGCTCATCCGCCAGGCTTTCAAAGGACCGTTGGTCCTCAATTCGGATTACGATCTTGCGCGCGGTCAGGCAGCCATCGCCACGGGCGCAGCGGATGCGATCACGTTCGGGCGAAGATTTCTGGCGAATCCGGACCTGCCGCATCGTTTTGCAAACAATCTGCCGCTCAATCCCGACGATCAGAAAACATGGTATTCGCAGGGGGCGGAAGGCTATGTTACGTATCCCGAGGCAAGAGAAGCGGTGATGTGACACACCAGATCCGCGCCGGCCGGCTGCTATGGAGTCTCGCCCTCTGCGGGGCGCTGGGTGCATGCGGCGGCGATCCGGCGCCCTCGCCTGCGGAGGCGGCGCAGGCGGCGGCACGCGCGCCTTCGTTACGGCCCGCGGACGATCGCCTGGCCGGCCTCTACGATCATTCCTGCCGGGCTTGCCACGCCAATGCGCAGGCAAACGCGCCCCTCACGGGGGACCGAAGAGCATGGCGTGCTCGATTGAAAAAAGGCCGGTCAGAGCTGGTGCGCAACGTACTCACCGGTTTTAATGGGATGCCGCCGGGCGGACAATGCTTCTCCTGCACGACGCCGGACATCGAAGCATTGATTGCCTTCATGTCGAACTAAAGGATTGCCATGCCTATTTCACGCCGTACCGCCATCGGGCTCGCCGCCGGCGCTGGGGTCGCCGCCATCGCCGGTGCAGAGCTTGGGCGCGCCTGGTGGTTCGATCGGGAGCCGCCCTCCCCGCCGCTGCGCGACGCCAAGGGAAACCTCGTGTGGCGAAACTGGTCGGGCATTGCGAACAGTTATCCTGCCGTGCGTTCCTCCCCCGGCTCCGAGGATGAGTTGGCCGAGCTGCTGCGCAAGACGCCCGCCCCCATCCGGCCGGTCGGCGCCGGTCATTCCTTCACATCTCTGGTGCCGACGGATGGAACTCTCGTCTCTCTCGATCAGATGAGCGGGATCGTCAGCCACGACCCCGCCGACAACACGGCATCCGTGTGGGCAGGTACGCGCCTTGGGGATCTGGGGCCTGCGCTTGCCGCCATTGGACAGGAGATGTTGAGCTTGCCCGACATCAACAAACAGTCTTTGGGCGGGGCGCTCGGGACCGCAACCCACGGAACGGGCGAGCACTATCAAGCGCTGCATGGTTCGGTTCGCAGTTTTCGGCTGGCCACCGCCGCCGGCGAAATCATCGAGTGCAGCGCCCGGCAGAATTCGGAGATTTTCTCGGCGGCGCGCGTCGGGCTCGGGGCCTTCGGCATCATTACTCAGGTCACGTTGCAAAACGATGCCGTGCATCGTGTGCGCAAGCGAACCTTTGTCCAATCAACCGAGAAGACCGCTGCCGAATGGCCGAGCCTCTGTGCCACGCACCGCAAGGTCGAGTTTTTTGCCCTGCCCTTCACCGGACTGTCCGCCGTGATTGCCACCGACCCCACCGATGCGGCGGTCATTCCCCGCGGACCCGACCAGGACACTGCATCACTCATGAGTCTGAAGCGCCTGCGCGATCTGTTCGGATGGATACCACCCTTGAGGCGCCGGCTCGCCCAGTCCGCAATGACGGGTGTGCCCGAGGAACAAGCCATCGACGACAGCTGGAAGCTGCTGTCCAATGAGCGGCCCGTGCGTTTCAACGAAATGGAATTTCACTTGCCGCGCGAGACACAGATGGCCGCGATGCGCGAAGTACTCGCAGCCATCGAGGCGAACCATCACGACGTTTTCTTTCCGCTCGAACTGCGGTCGATTGCCAGGGATGATGCCTGGCTGTCGCCGTTTTACGATCGGGATAGCGGATCC
>Ga0210399_10000663_pt1 | contig 27369 bp, 23 predicted proteins | sample IncBWC14MmetaG_FD_150865 | JGI IMG/M metagenome (GOLD analysis project Ga0210399, IMG submission 150865) | Forest soil microbial communities from Barre Woods Harvard Forest LTER site, Petersham, Massachusetts, United States - Inc-BW-C-14-M | ecosystem: Environmental > Terrestrial > Soil >... | reverse complement strand
TGGCTCGGGTCGAGCGCTTCAAGCAAATCCAGCGCAGAGCTGATCTGGTTTAGCTGGCCTCGATGTCTATTCGTTCATCAGCAGTGAGATCGGTCCAGCGTAGCGAGCCGAGCAAGCGTGGATCGAGGTCACCAATCCTTGAAGGTCGGCTCGACGCACCCCCCGCAGACCCACGGAAAAGTCCAATCGGCTGTACGCTTGGCACTGTCTGGAATATATTTACTCCAGGCATCGGCTCGGACTGAACTGATCGACTGCCAAATGACATCAAGGGTCCCGGAGGCGCTTATTTTGCCGATCATGACAGGCTTGGAAAGATGATGATTTGTGTTCATCACGACCTCGAAGCCGCTCGGCGCCTTGATTCTTTGGCCGTACATGGCCTGCCGGACTGCATCAACGTCGGTCGTGCCCGCCTGGACAACGGCTTGCGCCCACATCCTGAAGCCAATGAACGTGGCTTCCATTGGGTCATTCGTGGTCTTGTCCCGTTGCTCGCTGAAGTCCGTCCACATTTTGATGAACGCCGCATTTTCCGTTGATTTGATCGATTGGAAGTAATTCCAGGCTGCCATGTCACCGATGAGGGGGGTTGTATCCACGCCGAGCAATTCGCGTTCGCCAATAGAGAAGGCCATGACCGGAATGACACTGGAGTCCACCTTTTGGGCTGCGAGCTCCTTATATAAATACGTGTTTGCATCTCCGTTGACGGTCGATATCACAGCGGTCTTTTTTCCCTCCGAACCGATGGTCTTGATCTTTGTGATGACCTCCCGCCAATCGGAATAGCCGAACGGCGTATAAATCGTCGTGATGTCATCTGGCGATATCCCTGCTGCCGTGAGATACGCGCTCAAGATTCGGTTGGTCGTACGCGGATAGACATAATCAGTACCGAGCAGGATCCATCTGCGAACGTCTCCACCTTCCTTGCTCATCAGATACCGAACGGCCGGAATTGCCTGCTGATTCGGTGCGGCTCCCGTGTAGAAAACATTGCGCGAGCTTTCTTCGCCCTCATATTGCACCGGGTAGAAGAGAAGACCGTTCAGCTGTTCGAAGACCGGTAGAACGGCTTTTCGGGAGGCTGAAGTCCAGCAGCCGAACACGACAACGACCTTTTGCTGCGTCAGTAACTCCCGTGCTTTTTCGGCGAAGAGGTCCCAATTGGACGCCGGGTCAACGATGATTGGCTCCAGTTTCCGTCCGAGCAGTCCACCTTTCTTGTTCTGGTCTGCGATCATCATGAGAACCGTGTCCTTAAGCACCGATTCGCTGATCGCCATGGTGCCGGACAGAGAATGCAGAACACCGATTTTGAGTGTGTCTTCGCCGGCGCGAGCCGCTGGAATGACGCGGAGCACGAGCTGCAAAACGAGCAATCCGAGCACGATACCCCGCAGGACCGAAGCCGACGTCATGTCGATGACCCGAGGAGCTCGTAAATATGGGTTTCCTTTGTCATCCCCTTGGCAATGACCGATTCGAGGCCTTTGAACTGGAAGCGGTGGTGAACCCGCAAAAAGACATCCTCGCTCACAAGAATGACGGTCCCAAACCTCTTGTTCAGGCCTTCGAGGCGCGCCGCCAAATTCACCGTATTGCCCAGGGCCGTGTAGTTCATGCGCTCCGTCGACCCGACGTTGCCGACCACGGCCTCCCCGACATGAACGCCAAACCGCGTGAAGAATGGCTTCAGACCCTCAGTCTCAAACTGGCAGTTGAGCTTTTCGCACGCAAGTCTGCCAGCAAGAGCTGCCCGGCAAGCTCGCTCGACGTGGTCGGGTTGCGGATTGGGTGCGTTCCAGAACACCATCACGGCGTCACCAATGAACTTATCGATTGTTCCGCCTTCGGCGAGGAAAGCCTCTGTCAGCACGGAGAAATAGCGCGACGTTTGATGCATGAGAACGTCGGGGTCAGCGGACTCGGCGATCGTTGTAAAATCCCGGACGTCGGTGAACACGAGGGTGATCTCCTCTCGGACCCCGCCAAGCTCCGTGGAGATGGAATTATCGACGACTCGTTGAACGAGCTCCTTAGGAACAAAGTGGGCGAATGACCAGATGGCGCGCTGCGCCAAATTCATCGCACATCCAAGTTCGTGAACTTCCCAAATGCGTGATGCGACCGGCAGGCAATCGGGCTCAGCCAGCTTCTGGAGCTTAATGGCTTCAGCCGTGATGCTTTTCAAGGATCGAGACATTCCGCTACCAAAGACCCAAACGAGCGGAACAAAGGCAGCGCCAGCAATGGTAGCGAGGACTAGTCCGGTGAACTGGAGCCTGCGTAGATCCTGAACAAAGTCTTCCTGGGCCGCCAACAAGATGATGCTGGCGTTGTATTGCTCACCCAAGTTGAATTTGGCCAGCCTGAACAGATAGTCCCGCCCTTGGTCGTCACGGAGGTTTCCCTCGTAGTGGTCGCGACCACGCGACATTCGCAAGACTGCAGCCACGACCCCGGAGCTGATCTCCTTGATGTTCGGCAATTGCGGTCGGGATGGATGTGTCAGCGCATCGACAATAAACTGCGCAAAATCGGGGTGGGCCATGAGCGAGCCAGTCGAATCAAAAATCAAGACGAGCCCGTGCTCTCCGGGCCGTTGCGCTTGCACGAAATCGCTGAAGGTGTCGAGCTTGACATCGGCGGCAATGACGCCGGGCACTTTGCCTCGCAAGGGTGTACTAATCGTGATTACCGGAGCGCCGATGCTGAACGAGAGATAAGGCGAAGAGATCAACGATCGGTCGGCTTTCATCGTCTCGCGATACCAAGACCGTTCGCGCGTATCGTATCCGTATTTCCATAGATCAAATTGTCCGACTTCGTTGCCCAGCCGATCTTCAAAAATTCGTCGCATAGGCAGCTCGCCACCTGGGGTCGGGCGTACCAAATTGATGGCAAAATCAGCGCCAGGTGTCGCGCGTAGCCTCGTGCGCTGTTCATCGTTGAGCTCGCCAATGCGCCGAACCTGCAACCAGGCACCATTTTCGAAACCGGCATAAATGCTGTCTATCTGGGGCAGTTCCTGCAGAACCGCTTTGAAGAGTGGGATTGCGGGGCCGGTCTCAGTTCTCTCATTTGAATCGGTCACGCTGGAACTTGTCGCCAGCACATGCACCAGCGAAGCTGTAGCGGTTATCTCCGTCTGAAGGTGCCCGATGGCCTTCGTACTGGTCGCGTCCATATAGCCGGACGCGGCATCACGCGTGGCCGAGCGAAGAGCCTGGACCTGAATGCCGATCAGCAGCGCGGCAAGAGCGACGACAAACGCCATCACCGCAAAAGTGATTGAAGTTCGAAATGTGAACATGCCGCGTGCGCTCCTCAATTCAAGGAAGCAGCCGGTAAGTCCCATCACCCTGCAACTTGCGTCACATTGTGGCGTGAGTGACGGACGTTAGAACACGGATCAGACTTTGCTCCTTGTAGCCTCGCCGTCTGCACACCGCTACAGTCCAGAGCCCGCCTGCGGAGTGGCTGTTTCCTGGCGATCGTTCGCAGTGCCCTCGATCACGGTCCAGCATCGTTGACAGGAATCCGGCCGGCGCGCTGGAGGTTATCGAGCAAGTAAGCGAGTATGGGTCGCCGTTCGTCTATGCGAAATCGGCACAATCGGTTGCGGAGTGACCTGGATTTCAGATCCGTTGCGTCATGCCACGCGCGCAACTGCCGGATCGCGACAAGCCAAATGTCTGCCATGCAACATGCCACGACTGCACGACACACTAAGCCACCGGCTGCGTGCACCGCTATCCGGCCCGGCCGATTTCGCATGGACGAACGAGCGGCAGTGTCGCCTTAGTCTATCATGGAATCTTCGATTTTTTTGTGTAGGGTGGCAGCATAAAACGACCGACGCGGAAGCGGCGCCCATGAAACAACCTGCGCACAGGCGACGATGGTGGACCATTCTGGCGGGCCTGCTTGTCGTCTATCTGGCATTGGCCTATGTGGCTCTGCCCGCGTTGTGGAGCCATCATGAGCACGAGCCGGGTCTGGCTTCCTTGCCCATGATCACGCGCACCGCAAGTGGCATCCCGGGCGACGCCCTCAACGTTGGGCTTGTCGGCACCCGGGACGATGTCTTCAGGGCCATGCACGCTGCTGGCTGGTTTCCGGCTGACCCGATCACGCTACGCACAAGCATCGAAATCGTCGGCAGCGTGATGCTGGACCGGCCATATCACGACGCGCCGGTCAGTCCGCTTTACTACCAGGGAAAGAAGGAGCAACTCGCATTCGAGAAGCCGGAGGGCGCGAGTGCGGATCGGCGGCACCACGTGCGGTTCTGGATGGTCCTGGAGAAGGGAACGGATGACCGGCCAGTCTGGCTCGGCTCAGCAACATTCGACCGCCGCGTCGGTCTGAGCCGCGACACCGGGCAGGTGACCCATCATATCGCGCCGGATATTGATTCCGAGCGCGGCCTGCTGATGCGCGATTTGCGCGAGGCGGGCATGGTTCAAGACTTCTTCCAGATTTCGGGAGCGGGCCCGACACTGTTTGGACGAAATGGCGAGGGCGATCCGTACTATACGGATGGCGAGATCTACGTCGCCACCCTGGTTGTCGACGGCGCCAGGAGGTCAGAACCGCCAACGACTGTACCCCCACCGACACTCATCGCGTTGAAGGATCGGGTCTGGCACGGCATCAGCAATGCAGTGAGCCAATAAGCAGTAGGCAGGTCGATGCCAGCGCCGCGAGACGAGGTCTGTCCATGCCCACTCATATCAATAATCTCCTGATCGTTTTCGCAATCGCACTGATTTTACAAAGCATCGCAGTCTAAGTCGGAGGTTTCTTCCGAAGGATGGTTAAATAACCCCGAAGGCAAAGAGGAGTGCGATAGCCGTTATGCCGACGAGGCCGCAGATGAAAAGCTGGTCGGCTATCCGCTCGCATCTCTGACTGAGGTCGGGTCTGTCTATGACGCGAATGGACACGTATGAAACGACCGCACTGAGAAGAAAGAGCAGGCCGACAAGCCCTGCGTGTTGATCGACACGGCTCGGACTGATGTGTGCCTTAGCGACCTTCACCAATCCAATCAGCGTGGTGGAAACGCCGTCATCACAACTGAAGCCGAAAGAATATGAACGGACAAATCGCGTCTTCCCGCGCTGCCCTTGGGCCCCGATGTCATGGCCTCCTTCTCATGGAGCGCTAAAGCGCTGTTGACTATGACGCTGGACAATTCGGATAACAACGCCTTACCGGCATCGACTGGATCTCGTCATGCGCGTCGGCCCACATGACGGTTTCAACCTGGGCCGCTGGAGCGGCTATCGAAGCCGTTCTACCTTTGCTGCAAGGTCTGGATAGCGACTGACCCTGTAGGTCGCGTTTGCGCAGGTCAGAATCCAGACATCGTGATCCGGCTTGGATCTCTTCGCGTCTCGCACCGCCCGCTTCGGCTTGTCGCAGACAACTCCTTGAGTGCGGATCTGGGCTGCGAGCACGTCTTTGGGTGACTCCCCGGCGGCCCTTGCGACAGGACAGAAGTTCTCCTTCGCCAAAGGCAGGCCAGCGAAGGCAAGAGAAAACAAAAGCACGAGATGGCGACGCGTTCTCATGGGGCGCCCATTTCTGGAGGGAGGCGATGTCAACTCAGCGCCTGTCAGTAGCCCGGGGCCGGAGTTTGGCGAAAGTTCGTGCCGCCATTTGCGTGATGGCGGTGCCCCAATCGCCGCAAGCCAAACCAAACCTGTTTCGCTGCTCCCGAGTTTGCGGGAATTGATCCGGTGCGGCTATGCGAAAACGGCAGGCGAATGCAACCGGCAGCTGTGGCGCCCGAGAGGCAGTCTTCCACGAAACACGTTGGCGGTCGGGCGGCTTGCCGATTTTGCATAGACCGGTGGTTGTACGGAGTTATCGTTATCGTGGGTTGAGTCCTTGCATACTGACTCTCTTAACGGGCGCCGGGGCCGCGGAAATAGGGGCGGTTGATGCAGTACGTTCGATCGGGCTGAGGGTACAGTTTTTCTCGGCGGTATTTTGGTATTGGCACATTAGTCGCGCTGCTCACGCTTCCCATTCAAGTCGCTCGTGCGGACGAAGGCGGCGTCAGCTTCTGGATACCCGGATTCTTGGCAGCCTCGCGGCGGTCCCCGCGCAGACTCCCGGCTGGTCGGTGACCTCGATCTATTATCATGACTCGGTCTCCGCCGCAGGTGACGTGGCACGCGCGAGAGAGTTCCAGATTGGTAACATTCCAGCGAATCTCACGGCCACCGTGAACGCGAACGTCAATGCGAATGTGAACCTTGGCTTTTTAGCAGGGACCTACACCTTTGCGACACCGGTGCTTGGTGGTCAGGCCTACGCCAGCCTGTTGGCGGCCTACGGGTCCAACTCGACTTCGCTGGCGGGAGCGCTCACAGGAACGTTGACGACACCGGGAGGCGCTATCCCGTTCTTGCGCTTTGACAGCATCAATAGCTCGATCGTCGCATTTGGCGACCTTGTCCCGCAATTCGCGCTGCGCTGGAATGCCGGTGTCAACAACTACATGACTTACGTCACCGCCGATTTACCGGTCGGCGCCTACCAGTCGAACCGTCTTGCAAATCTAGGCATTGGCCACTGGGCGATCGACGCCGGCGGCGGCTATACCTATTTCGATCCGAAGACCGGGCATGAAGCGTCAGCGGTACTCGGATTCACCTACAACTTCATAGATCCTTCCACTCAATATCAGAGTGGCGTCGACATGCACCTTGACTGGGGCGTATCGCAATTCCTGACCAAGCAGTGGCAGGTCGGCCTCGTGGGCTACCTCTACCAGGAGATCGGCTGCGACAGCGGCTCCGGCGATCGCGTCGGATGCTTCCAGTCGCGAGTCGTCGGCGTCGGGCCGCAGGTCGGCTACATCTTCCCGCTCGGAGACAACCTGCAGGGGTATCTCAACCTGAAGGCCTACGGCGAATTCGCCAATGAAAATCGGCCAGCGGGCTGGAACCTCTGGCTGACTTTCAATGTTTCGCCGGCGGCGCCAACGCCGCCGACACCCACAAAGCCGAGGTTCACGAAATAGCAGCGCACCTGTCGGCCCATGACTCCCGCGTGAAATGAACACCTGTTTGACCGGATTGATGACCAAGCCCGGCGAATTTGGCGGATCGCGCGGGAAGGCTATCGCAATCGAGTGAGAAAGATTGTGGGTAGGCGAAAATGGTGGACCGTTCTTATTGCTTTGCGCGTGCGCGAAGTTCGTTGGTGAGACGAGCCAAACCAGGATCGTTCGGGGCAAGGTGCGAAAGCTGCTTGGCATAGTCCAGCGCGGCGTCGATGTCGCCGGCATCACGGTTGAACGTTACGAGCGCAAAGAGGGTGCTCCGATCGTCCGGGTGCCGCAACAGGTTCTCCTTGAGGACCTTGAACGACTCATCGAGTTGGGCGGCCGCGTGCAAGGCGACGGCGTAGACATAGGCGTAGCGCGACCTCTCAGGTTCGAGCTCGGTCGCGGTGCGAAATTCGGCGAGTGCGTCATCCGGCCGTCTCTCGCGGGTCAGCGTGAGCCCGAGCGCATGGTGCAGTCCGGCGTCCCGGGGGGACGATCCTATTGCCGTCCTCAGGACGTTCTCTCCATCGCGGTCCCGGCCAAGCTGACGATAGAGGTCTGCGAGATTGATCGCCGCAGGTGTGAATTGGGCGCTGAGCCGTAGCGCCGCCTTGTACTCGCTCTCTGCGTCATTGCTGAGCCCGCGACGCGCATAGAAGCTTCCCAGCGTTGCACGGGCTTCGGGCCGATCCGCGTTTAAGCGTTGTGTAGCGACGAACTCCAGCGCCGCGCGCTCGAATGCCGCGCGGTCAGAACTGGGCTGGTCTGCAGTCGGCACGGCTGCCAGCACCGACACCGCGCTGATACGAACGCCACGGCTTGAATCCGACAAAAGCGGCGAGACAAACGGCCAGATCCGCTCGCCTGGCAGGCCGTCGAGCATATCAAGCGCTCCGATCCGCACCATTGGATCAGGATCGGACAGCCCTTTGCGGGCGAGCTCGATATTGGCGGGCGAGACCCGAGAATGAAGTTCGCTGAGCGCACTTGCCCGCGCGATCGCCGGCGTGGTCGGGCCCGCTGCAACCGCGGCCAGGAGGGGCGCCGCCTCAGTGCGGTCGGCCCAGGAAGCCTGAAATGCCTCGGCGTAGTTCTGCAAACCCTTGCGGACAGGACCATGCCAGCGCCCGATTGCATCGGCGGCCCATTGTGGGGATTTGTCAGCATGGCAAGTGTTGCAGGCGTTCGGCGTGCCGAGCTTCACCGAGAGATCGGGTCTCGGTATCCGGAAGCTGTGGTCGTGGCGCTTGTCGATGACCATGTAGGTACTGACAGGCATATGGCAGGACGCGCAGGTCACCTTCGGCGTCGCCTCGGCATGGTAGGTATGGGAAGCAACAGCATATCTGTCGGAGGCGTGGCATTGCAGGCACACGCCGTCACCTGACGCGCGCAGCCTGGCACCGTGGGGTTCGTGGCAATCGCTGCAGGTGACGCCCGCTCCAAACATCCTGCTCTGCTTGAACGAGCCGTAATTGTAGACCTCATCGAGCATCTGTCCGTCGGCGTGATAGAGGCCGCGGGCGAGCGTGGAAACGAGGTGAGTATCGGACAAGGGTTGTCCTGGTATCCAGTCTTCGGAAAATTGCGCCCGGCGTGCATGGCACAGTCCGCAGGTCTCGACTTCCTTGCGAACCGCCGCCGGCGCCGCGCTTCGCTGCGGCTCGCCGGTCCTGGAATCGATCCGCCAGGTGACGCCGTCCCGTTCGTTCAGCAAGACGGCTAGTCCCTTGAAGGGGTGCTGGTCCTTCTCAAATGGCCACCAGCTCCGCTGGCTGCGCGCCCACTCGACATGGCGAGAGCCCATGCCATGGCACGCCTCGCAGCCGACGCTGATCTCTGCCCATGTGGTGTGGAACCGGTCACCCGACGCGTCGTAGTTCTTGTGCACGCCGGTCGAATGGCACTCGGCGCACATGAAATTCCAGTTCTGATTGAGGTTGGTCCAGTGCAGCACGTCGTCGTGCTTGATCTCTTCATTGGGATAGAGATGAAACCAGCGCTGGCCGCCCCGATCCTTCGGCCGGCTGTCCCAGGCGATCGAAAGCGCTTGAATGCGACCATCGGGGAATTCGATCAGATATTGCTGCAGCGGATCGATGCCAAAGGTGTATTTGATCTCGAATGTCGCGAGCTTCCCCTCGGGGCCATCGGTCTCGACAAGGAATTTGTCTTCCCTTTTGAAAAATCGGGAACGGACCCCATAGTATTCGAAGGTAGCGCTATCGAAATCGCCGAGCACCGTCGCTGGGCTGGCGTGCTGCATGGCGTGCCGGTGCTGGGATTCTTTCCACAGCGCCGCTTCCTTTTTGTGGCAATCGGCACAGGCTTCGCTGCCGACAAAGGTACGGACAGGGGGCGCGCGGCCGGCCCGAAACGAGTCCGGCAAGGGAAGCCAGTCGTTGGCGCCAAACAGAATGGCCAAGCCGCAGATCGAGAAGAGGGCGGCGACTGCCGCCAGCGCAGTAACCCGCAGCTTCGAGAGGACAGGGGGATCGCGTGCATCTTCTATCTTGCCCGGTGCTGGCTTCGCGTCGACCCCGCTGAGTTTGTCAAATTTGGCAGCCCTGTCCTTATTGCGCGGCACTGGCTCAGCTCATTAGATCTCTGCGTTTCTCGAATAGATTTGATCACCGGTGGCGCATTCGGGCTATGCAGATTCGGCAATTCGCTTCGCAGCTTGTCGAAAGGAGCGTGGAGTAGCTCCCACTGCCAGCGCTCGCAGCCAGTGGCCGAGCGCCCGCAACTCTGCCGCGGCCGAATTTGCATAGCGGGCGACTCGCTCCTCGTGCAGGCTGGCGGCTCCAACGGGCAAATGGAGCGATTGCAATCGGTCATCGTGAAATGCGATCAAAGCGGTCGGTCGATGCGATCCTGCTACGGAGCGTAAGGTCTTCAATGAGGACATTGCGATGATGAAGACAGCCATAGCTACCCTATGTTGCGTCTTGGCAGCAGGAGTTGGAACGGCTGCTGTTGCGAAGTCCCCCCGAACGAAAGTTGCGGCAGCTCACGACGTCCGTCGTGTTACGCCAATATTCACCCCAGTAGTAGATAACCCGAAGGGCTGCTTAGGCTGCTCGCAAGACTTGTTCGATCGCAACAACCCGAACAACCTCAGGTCAGACTATCCGAGCCCTCCGGCTCAACCGGCCCAGTTCTGAAGGAGCTTGCGTGTAACTCTCGGGTCGTTGGCTGCGGTTTGAGCGCGAGGCTTGCAGCCCTTCATGATTTGAAGAAAGAGGAGATGCATATGAGACGCCTATCATTGGTTATCGGCGTACTTGCCGCGCTCGCGGCTTCCAGCGCATCGGCTCAATCGGTAAATCTGACCGGCATCTATACGTGCGTTGACAAGTGCCAGGGAGGTCTGCCTGCCCATGTCACGCAGAACGGATATCAACTTAGTCTCTTGACCGAAGCGGGCGTGCCTGCACGCGCATGGCCGGACTGGTTTTCACCGACGAGCCGGATCTGGATTGATGCCTTCAACGAAGGCGCGGTTTATTCCCCGGATGGCATGCTCATTCAATTCGACAATGGGACCATTTGGCACCGAGGCCTCCCCCCGCCTCCAGTGCGGAGATAGAGGCCAGCGTCCGCCAATTGTGCTTAAGCTGAACCTGCACATCGCTCGGCTCGCTACCGGCACGGCCGGCCGCTCGGGTGGTCAAATGGACGGAATGTTGGATTGCACCGGCGAGTCACGATATGGCGTCGGCATCCGCTGGCTAACCCGCGAAGGGCTCGGCGTTACGTTAGTCTTTGTTTCGATCCTTGCTCGCACCTCGTAAGCCGGTCGTCGGTGACAACTTCGACGCATCGGTCATCTGAATGCATGTCAACAAATCAACGTAGCTGGCGCTTCCGGGGGTAATGGTCGCTTCCTTCTCGCAACGATCGCGAATGGAAGTGGAATAGGTCGACCAGATACCTATAAGCTGTCGTCGCGCGGTATCCTCGTCGCGCAGACAATTGGCGACAGATTGGGAAAGATCAAGGTCCATGGCCTTGTTTGTGGCCGCCGTCGCTTTACAGGAGCGCTGGACGTCGATGACCGGCACGCGATCTCCGACGGCTATCACCAATGGACTGCTAAGTTGGCTGGCAACTGCGATTGATAAGAGGGCGAGTTTCATGGGGGACTCCTTCGACCGCTTCGCAGGCTGATGAGCCAGGCGAAGTTAGCGTCGCGTTCGCAGGCCGACCATGCAAAATCGGAATTTGCTTGTTTTCCTCAGCATGGCGTAGAGAGCTTTGCATCAAGCCAGCAGGAGTGATACATCGCCTGCAGCTGTTTGCCTCGGAGGAAGATTATCCGCGGTGTCAAGCCGCCGTGGTGCGCGATCCAGCGGCGCACCTGTGCGGGATACATCGCAAAGAGTTTCCGAGTTCGTGATGGCGAGCCGATGTGCGCCGAAGTCCCAGGCCGCGTGGAAGGCGAGTTGGCGTTCGACGTAACGCATATCTTGTTGCGCGGGATCATGGCCAGCACGAAGGTGCGCGCCGACGCGCAAAGGCCGTCGATCATCACGGTTTGGCGGGAAGCACCCAGCTGCTCATAGCCGTCTGTCAATCCGTCCTGCCCAGTCATTTGCAATTCGAACCGCCGCCTGGCTCGCCCCGATGCTCCACAGCAGCAGCGCTGCGGCGAACATCCCGCTCAGAAGCTTCATGTCTAGCCACCCTAGGTGAATATGACGCCTACCAAGCGCTCTATGTTTTCACCACCAGCCGTAAGCTTGATTGCAATTTCTTGTTGCGCATTGCATACCTCCATTCGATTTCGGCATCGGCTCTTGCATCCGCCGAGACGGCACGATCTGCCATCGTTCACAAAAGGTGCATCAGCAGAATTCGCGCAAAGCCGATGCTCAATATGCGGTGACCGGAACCGTCCGGCTCAAGATGCCTGCTTCCGCCGACGTTGGCGGAAGCGCGCTGAACACGGTATGCAGTTTCGGCTGGTGCGCGCGTGATCGACGCAAGACGGCTCACATGATTGCCACCAGCAGCGCAATCCGCCGCTTCGATCGGTCTCGCGCGATGCCGGCATCCGCTTTGTCCTTAACTGGCGCGAAAATGTCTCGGCGCCGCGATCCGGCGGGCGCGGAGGAAGAGACGCTCGCCGGATTGCTCAGGCATCAGTTATCCGCATCGGCGCGGGCGTGCCGAATGACCCGATGATCCTCGCTACTCAGCTGCACCGGCGCGAGCTTTAAGGTGAGCCTGTCAAGCTTTCCGGTGAAGCGGAAGGGCACCTGATAGTCCTTGTCTTCAACGCCGGTGCGGGTATCGACACCGACGTCGAAGGTTTCCTCGAGGGCAATGATGAATGGAATGGTGTGCGGGATTTTGTTGGTGGCGACCTCCTTTTCGTCCATCTTCAGGACGCCCGTGCCGCCCTTGCCGAAGCCCGGTCCATCGTACTTGAAATCGAGCACGATGGTGTGCTTGCCCGGCGCGAGCGCGTCCTGGCCTTCCCAGCGGAAGCGTTCGAGATCGACAAAGTTGTAGAGGAACACGGGCTTGCCCTTGAGCAGATACAGACCATAGCCGCCGAAGCGTCCCCCTTCGGTGACGATCATCCCTTCGCTGCTGTCCTGCGGACCCGCACGCCCAACTGTGGTGCCGGTGCTGGCACTTCCCGGAATGTCCACTTCGGCGGTGATCGTATAGGACCTGTTCAGGATGCTGGGCGCATCGCTCTCGGGCAGGCCTGATATCTCGCCCGTGTAGGTGAAGATGTTCCGACCTGCTGTCGCACTCGGCCTTGGTGCGATGATGCGTTGAAGCACCGAGTTGTCCAACGGGAACACGTTGTATTTCGTCGCCTCGACCATGAACAGCTCCTGCAGCTCACGCAGCTTGTCAGGCTGTTTCGCCGCGAGGTCGTTTTTCTCCGAGAAATCTTCGGCGATGTTGTAGAGTTCCCACTTGTAGCCGTTGACCACGTCGTCCGGCAGCTTGGCGGTGCCCAGCAGCCAGGGTGGCGCAGGCGGCGTTGTCGCCGCGATCCAACCATCGTGATAGATGGCTCGGTTGGCGAACATCTCGAAATACTGCGTCATTCGCGCGGACGGCACGTTGGCGCTCGACTTGTCGAAGGTGTAGGTCATGCTGACACCTTCAATCGGCTTCTGCGCGATGCCGTTGACCATCAGCGGCGCCGGAATGCCGGTTGCCTCGAGGATGGTCGGGACGATGTCGATCATGTGATGGAACTGGGTGCGGATGCCGCCGACATCCTTGATCCGGTTCGGCCAGGAGATTGCCATGCCCTGCCGGGTGCCACCGAAATGCGACGCCACCTGCTTCATCCATTTGAATGGCGTGTCGAAGGCCCATGACCAGGCCACCGCCATGTGCGGATAGGTTGCTGCCGACCCCCAGGCGTCGTAGGCCTTCATCTGCTCGGCAACTGGGAGGTTCAATATACCATTGTAAGCCGTGTATTGGTTGGGCGTACCGACGGTCGTGCCTTCAGCACTCGTGCCGTTGTCACCGCTGATGTAGATGATCAACGTATCGTCGAGCTTGCCTTCGTCCTGGATTTCCTGGATGACGCGACCAATCTCATGATCGGTGTAAGCGACATAGGCTGCGAACACCTCCGCTTGCCGTGCGAACAGCCTCCTTTCGTCGGCAGTTAGCGTGTCCCACTTTTGCAGGTCATCCGGCCAGGGCGTCAGTTGGGTGTTCGCAGGGATCACGCCGAGCCGTTTCTGGTTTGCAAAAATCTGCTCGCGAAGATCGTTCCAGCCCATGTCGAACTTGCCCTTGAACTTGTCGATCCATTCCTGGGTCGGCTGATGCGGCGAATGGGTGCCGCCGGGCACGTAATAGACGAAGAACGGCTGATCCGGGGCGGCGGCATTGAGCTGCCGCAGGTGGGCGATCGCGTCATCCGCCAGGTCCGTGGTCAGATTGTAGCCGGCCTTTCCGACCCAGGGGAAAACCTGGGTGGTGTTCCGGAACAGGTATGGCGTCCACTGGTCGGTCTCACCGCCCATGAAGCCATAGAAGTAGTCGAATCCCATGCGATGGGCCACTGGTCGAACGGTCCCGTCACGCCATATTGATAGCTCGGCGTGTTATGGTTCTTGCCAAACCAGGACGTGGCGTAGCCGTTCTGCTTCAGGATCGTGCCAATGGTGGCGCTCTCCGGTCCAATGATGCTGTCGTAACCAGGATAGCCGGTCGCCTGCTCCGAGATGATGCCGAAGCCCACCGAATGGTGATTGCGGCCGGCGATCAACGCTGCCCGCGTCGGCGAGCATAGTGCCGTGGAGTGGAACTGACTGTAGCGCAGCCCCATCTGCGCAATGCGATCCATTGCGGGTGTCGGAATGACGCCGCCGAACGTCCCCGAAACGCCGTAGCCCTGGTCGTCAGTCATGATCAGAAGCACGTTGGGGGCCCCCTTGGGCGGCACCACGCGGGCGGGCCAATATGGTTTCGACTGGCTGGCCTGCAGGTTGATCTCGCCGCCAAACTTCGGCGGCGGCGGCGGAAGATACTTTCCGTCGATCGTCGTCGTCGCGCCGGGCGAACCCGTCGTGCCGGTGGTTTGTTGAGCGGCTGCTGGCAGACTAGACATTGTGACTATGACGGCAAGCGCTGCCATCAGCCCGAGCCGAATGTTTCTGGACGTGCCCATGGTTCCCTCCGTCCATTGCCAGTGCGATCGCACAGTCTGAGCGCGACTAAATCCGCTATGCAGATTCGGCTGGTTAGCACCAGCCCGCGCAGCGCTTGGCATTAGTTCTTGTTTCGGGTCTCGCTCGCGCCGCTCAAGCCCGTCGTTGGTGATGACGTCGCCGGGCCGGCCAGCTGCAGGCAGGTCAACATCTCAACATAGCTTGCACTTCCGGGAAGGATGGTGGCTTCCTGCTCGCAGCGATCGCGAACGGAAGTGGAATAGGTCGACCAGGTGCCGATAAGCTGCAGTCGTGCGGCATCTTCGTCGCGCAGGCAGTTCGCGACAGATTGAGAAAGATCGAGGTCCACAGCCTTGTTCGTGGTCGCCGCTTCTTTACAGCTCCGCTGAACATCGACGACCGGCACGCGGTCTCCGACAGGTATCACCATTGGACTTCCAAGTGGACTGATGAGTGCGATTGATAACAACACCACATTCATTGGGGCACTCCTACCAGCTGCCATACGAGCCAAGACGGAGCTGGAAAACCATCTGGCCCGCCAATTCCGATGTCGGTTTCGGGCGCTCTTCGGAGAGCGCCCGCGCGTCTTGAAGAACTGCGTCGACTCCTGTCCTTAATTTGCTTTGACGGGGCGGACGCCGTATAGGCGTCCGCCTGGTCACATGACGGCCGCTTCACGAAGCTAATCGCTTGCGTGTTCGGCATTGGCCTTCTTGACCTCATCCAGGACCTGGCTGAGGTTGTAGCTCTCCGGCGCCTGCAGCGGCGGGAACTTCTCGTATGAGGCCAAGTGCTGTGCCCACAGCTGCTGGCCGATCGGCAGCATGTTCCAGTCGTACAGGAAAGCAGTCGACGGGCTCCCGAGCGATCCCCCAAGGCTCAGGGCCGATTTCTGATCGATGCCGACATTCTGCTCGAATGGATCACGCTTGATGTTCTGGACAAGCGTGAAGTGGAACGGGACGAGCGGCATGATCCAGCCGGCCGGCCCGGGTTGCGACATGGTGTAGTACATCTTCCAGTTCTTGTAGCGCACCGCGGAGGGCGTTGCGCCCGAGAAATAGAAGAAGTGGTTGCGCGCCGACTTCTCCGACTTGCCTTCGAGATACTCGCGCTGGTCGAAGCCATCCAGCGTGGTCTTGACGATGCCAGGATACCGGCCTGCCTCGATCTGCTGCTTCAGCTCGTCGCCCTTGGGTCCGCCGGCGATGTCGACCAAGGTGGGCACCCAATCAAGCGCTGCGAACAGCTCTTTCTTCACCGTGCCTGGTTTGATGACGCCCGGCCATTTGACCACCATCGGTGCGCGGTAGCCGCCTTCCCAGGCCTCGCCCTTCTGGCCCTTGAACGGAGTGACGCCGCCATCCGGGAAGGAGATCGCCTCGGCGCCGTTGTCGGTCGTGAACACGACGATCGTGTTGTCGGCCTGCCCCATGTCGTCGAGCTTCTTGAGCACGAGACCGATGTTGTCGTCGAGCTGCTTCATGCCAGCCTCGTTGAGGCCCCAATCCTTGCCGCCTTGCTCGCCAATCATGGCCTCGTATTTCGGCGGCAGTACGGTCGTGACATGCATGCGCGCCGGATTGTACCAGACGAAGAAGGGCTTGTTGGTCTTCTTCGGATCGTTGCGATCGAGGAAGTCGATGACCTTGGCCGAAATCTCCTCGTCCACCGACCTGGAGCGATCCAGCGTCAGCGGGCCCTCGTCACTGCACATCTGGTTCTTGCCCGTACCGTCCGGGGACTTGCACGATAAAATGTCGCGCGGGGGCGTCAGACACAGCGTGGTCTTCGGATCCACGGCACCAGGGACCTCTGGGACGCCGGGAATCGGCGTGTTCTTGCAAGGCGGCGCGACCGTCTGCTGTAGCGCAGTCTTGTTGATGTCGGGGAAGCTCACCTGCTGCATGGCATCGAGATGGTAGAGATAGCCCCAGTATTCCTGGAAGCCGTGGGCTGTCGGCAGCGCCTCGGTGTGGTCGCCGAGGTGGTTCTTGCCAAACTCGCCGGTGGTGTAGCCGAGATCGAGCAGGAACTGGGCCAGCGCGGGGGTGCCGGGCCGGAGATAGGACGGGCTACCGGGGAGCTGCGGCGGAATCATGCCGGTGCGCAGCGGGTACATGCCTGTGAAGAAGGCATTGCGGCCGGAGGTGCAGCTCTGCATGGCGACATAGTCCACGAAGAGAGCACCTTCATTGCCGATGCGATCGATGTTCGGCGTTTCGCCGACCATCAGGCCGCGGTGATAGATGCTCGGCTGCATCCAGCCGATATCATCGCCCATGATAAAGAGGATGTTGGGTTTTTGCCCCTGGGCAGAGGCGGGGACGCTGACCATCGTTGTGGCGGTACACAACACGGCAAGAGCGCCCCAGATTGCTCTGAACATGCTCATGCTTGCTTTCCTCAATGTCGGCTGCCGAAGCCCGGGCCGCAGCCTTCGCCCAGTTCCACCCACCGGCCATGCTTGTCTTTCCCGATCCGTGCGTAATCATGGTTCGGGCAATCGGTCGGCCGCCAGCAGACGCAGAAATTGGTCGAAACGTCCCGGATGCGCTATGCGCTTTCGGCAAATCCTGCCTGTCTCTGCGGATCGCGCTGCAGGGGCATGAAGGTGTCACCGAAGATGATGGCTATCCGCGGCGAGGCGATCTCGACCGCAAGTGGGACGATCAACTGAAAGAACCGGCGTGAGGGCGGTCTCTCAGTTGAAAAGATGATCGAGTCATCTATGCCGGTACGGCGGAGCAGACGCCGCTATGCACTTGCGGCAAGGAGACGCGGCTGATTGGCCGAACGGCGGACGGAAAGGTCCGGCGACCAGCCCGACTTGTCGAGTACCAAGACGGTGCACGCCGCGGATCAGCTTGAGTATCTGCTGACCAGTGGCAATTGACGGATCTGAAAATTCGATTTCAGCGAAGAAGACCAGCTCCGCCATCAACGCCATTCGCGTAGGCAGACGAAGAGTTCAACACCTTAGGTCCGGGCTTGGAAAAATCGTCCAGCGCTTGCGCCGGCACGGATACGACGTTGGGCATGCCCCATGCCGTCGAGATCCGGATCTCGCTGGATACCCATTGGATGCTCTGCGTGAAAACGTTGCTTATGACCGCCGCGACTCGGCCGCTGCAATCGATCACGGGCGCTCCCGAGGCGCCGTGATCGATGATGAGGCGGTTGTCGCCTTCATAGAATTCCAGGAGCGCCATGCCGGCGAGTTTCCCATCATCTCCGAACCGAACGAACCGTCCGCTCACCAGTTGCAGGCGGCCGGCTGGATAGGCAAGAGTGATAACCTGCTCTTCAGGTACGAGCGGCTCCTTTCGGATCGCGACGCTCTGCGCGTTGGTAACGGCGTGCTGGAGTTCGATGACGGCCAGTCTTTCCGCCTGGGCTCCCGCCAGGCGCTGGATGCGCGCATCGATGGACTGGCTGCCAATTCCGTCCATGATTTCAAGCGGTTTCCACTCCTCCGTCGAGAGCTTCATCCCTGTGGTGACGTGTTCGGCGGTGACGATCGTCGTTGGGGACAGGAACCAGCCGGTGCCTCGCACGCCCACGAGGTCAGGACGCTCATCGCGCTCGGCGTCATCGAAATACCGCATGATGCGGACGGTCGAGTGCGCGAGCTGCGCGGGATCGATGCAAGCTGCAGGAACAGACTGGACGTTCGAAATCAGGAGTAAAGCAACAAACAGCAGACGACCAGCGTGTGCACGCATTGTAACGAATCCCCCTACCCAAGCACAGTGAACGGACAATCCTGTGACAGAGCAATGGGGGGATCGAGTTATCCGAGGGTTTAGCTTCGGATTTTTGCGAGCCGTGTCGCGCTTTTGTCACAGTCGGCTCGGATCTCGCGCGACAGCAAACGGCGGCCTAAGCGTATCGGTTCACAATCTGGTCCGCCAACGCTGGACAGTTGCGCAATTCCTAAGTTGTTCGCGCGCGGCATTTGCCCGGATCACCGGCTTACCTGTCGGCCCCGGAGAACCGATAGTGTAATTCGGCACCTTTACGTGAGGCCAAGTGCAATCGACGGGATACGGCTCGGCTGCATCGGAGCCCGCCGGGTAGGCTGTCGCAATGTCTCCGAGGGCGACTCTCCGAACAGTGCACGATAAGCAACCGAGAAGCGCCCAAGCTCCCAGAAACCATGGTTGGTGACAATCCGTGTGACGGTCGCCTTGGACGGGTCCGAGTGCAAGAGCGCCCGGCGTACCAGGTGCATTCGGCGCAAGGTGAGATAGCGGATCGGTCCCATTCGGAGATGATCCTCGCAGGAGGCGCGAAGTGTTCGCTCTGCCACGCCGACGGCCGCGCAGATCTCGGCGAGATAGAGTGGCCGGTCGGGATTTGCCTCCAGGAATTCCTCGAACCGCGTGAGGATGGTGTCGTGATGACGACCGCATGCGGTCGGCTCCACCCAGTGGCCTTCGGCGAGGCATCTCACCAGGACGTGAATGAGCTCATTCTCGAACGCCCGACTTACCTCGCTGAGTTCCAGAATATCGGGGGTGTCATGAGCAAGCTGCCCAATGCTCTTGTGAATTTTGAGCAGTCGAAGCATCAGGCCAGAAGGCGGACGGACGGTGGATTTGTGTGGGCTCTCCGGTAACTCACGACCGAATATTGTCTCGGCCGCCTCAGCCAGATATTCGGATGGAAGGGACACGGTGCCGTAATGAAAGTCCGCGTCAGACCGTTGATGTACGACGTCGGACCTGTGCATGACGATGTCGCCCGGCAATACCTCCAGACCGCAGTCAAGCAACGATGATGAGTTACGTTCGGTAAGAAAGCCAATCGATCTGCGGCCGGGCTTGACCGCGATGGTGTTGATTTCTGGCAGCGTAATGTGGATTCGGTGCATCCAAATCCTGTTCACGCCGATTTGCGTGACCTCGGCATGAAAATTTCCTTTTGCCGTGGGGAACAGCTGGACATCGGCTGAAGGAAAAACCGCCTGACACGCCGAAGGATCATCAAAACTGAAAACGCTAGTCGACGCCATTTCTGTTCTCCCCCGAAACAGAAACACAATTGGTTTCGCGACTGCTTCTAAAAGTAACGAGCTTCAGGAGGACTTAGCATCGCAGAGGCACCGTAATAGGAGTTGTACCCTACCTCCGCAGGGTCCTGTTATCAACGAGCCGTTCTTTTGATTTAGATCAATGTACGGATTGTGACATGGCGTTGCTGCAAACCTTGGCCGAGCGCGGCGCGGGAATTTCTGCGGCGGCGACTCTCTCAACGATGCCCGATAGGCGCCCCGAAGACAGTGGGCACGCCGCTCGTGCCATACGGCAGTTCGGCTCAGGCTCGCGGATCCCGGTGCAGCGTCACGGAAGGCGACTCCCCAAAGGCGATGCGATAGGTCACCGCAAAGCGCCCGAGCTCCAGGAAATGATGGTCGCGGGCGATCTCGGCAACACTCGTTGTCGAAGAATCGGCTCGCCGTAGTGCGGAGCGGGCCTTGTTCAAACGCCGTAGCAGAAGATATCGTGTAGGGCTTAGCCCAAGAAATTCAGCGCAACACATCCGAAGCGTACGCTCCGCCACGCCGATATCAGCACAAAGCCTGGGCATGCTGGGCTTCTGATCGACGTATTTGCACAGCGCTTCCTCGAAACGAACCATCACGTCTGCATGATGGCGGCTCGCCCTGGGAGTCTCGTCGGCCTCATGGCCCACCAGGCAATGAACAATGGTGTGAAGCAATTCATCCTCTAGCGGTCGTGCGACCTCAGGGAGTTCTGTTATTTTTCCGCTTTCGGCGAGGCGGCAGGCGTGCATGAAGAGACTTCGAAATCTCGATTGTTCCGTCCGGGAGAGCCGGATCACCTTGCTCGCCAATGGCGACAAGATCGGCTGTCCTGTCAGTGCTTTGCTGCAGCGAGCGAAATGCTCGGCGGATAGCGCTAGCAAGCCCCATTGGCACACGCCGTCAAATCGTTGATGTATCCGCTCGCCGCGGCTGTGAAAGACGACGTCGCCGTTTCGGACGGAAACTCCAGCTGACACGGCAGATGCTGCGCCGATCGGAAACGACAGGAAGGTGGGCTCAGGGGAAAGCGAAATGTAGCCAATGCGCGTGAGCTTTTCGCAACATCGATAAACTCCGATGTATTTCAGATGCAACCAGGTCAGTTGAGCCCTGAAGTCGCCGGCGGCTGTTATCGTGAGATCGATGCGGCTATCGCCAAACGCGGCTGCATAGCCGTCAGGATCGCCAAAGGCCAGTATACCGCCCTGTGCCATATGTCCCGCCGTCGGATCGACCGATACCTCTTGCGACCGGCTGAAGCTTCTCGTCTCGCCGAGGGAGACAGCATCAGATAGAGGGCGGCTCTCGACTATGCGATTTCGGAACTTCCGAGTGCACACCCTGCTCGTTTATGCAAATCGGCAAGCCGACCGGCTGGCGGGTTGCGTCGTGGCGACGGTCGGGCTCCGCGAAACACTCCTCCATCTGCCGAATATGCATAGCGTGGCATCAAACCTCTCCCTAGCCTGCGCGAAACCCGGACCGCGCAACTTTGCTGTAACGAGGTGATTTCGCTGAGAGCATTTGCTGATGTTGGACAAGACCAGCCTGTCACAGGACAATCGTCCACGCCGCTTGGTTCAAGACGGGTGTCTGGGAACGCTAAGTGATGATGGACGATCGAGGTTGACCGCGATCATTTCCTGAGGATGCCTCAATGTCTTCGAGGGCGACTCGCCGAAGAGTACGCGGTAGGCGCTCGAAAAGCGGCCGAGCAGTCCGATGAACTCGCGATGCTGGCGGACAAAAAGGTAGCCCGCTTTGGAAGGCGTTCGGAGTTCTGCTCCAAGGTTGTGTATTGGCCCTGACCGGCAAAGCATACGAGGCAGCGCAGATCATTACCTCTGGAATAAGCGCCTTACGGTCAACGGGATCGACATTGTGGATGCCGTTGTGGATGTCCCACTTGGCGAGAGCCTATGCGGATCTCCATCAATTCAGCGATGCCAGCCGCTGTATCGGCGAGGTAATGACAACGATCGAAACAACCAAGAAGAGGTTGTACGAGGTCGATGTATATCGCATCGCCGGGGAAGTTGCTTTGCTTGGACCCGAGCCGGATGTCGCGGAAACCCAATTCGAACAGGCGGTCTCGATTGCGTGAGCGCAACAAGCAAAGTCCTGGGAGCTGCGTGCGGCGCTGAGCCTGGCCAGGTTGCGGCGCGCTCAAAATGAGCGCGGCAAAGCTCGGGAAATTCTCACACCAATCTACGATTGGTTCACGGAAGGATTTTGGTACGCGCGATTTGCAGCAGGCCAAGGCCTTGCTCGACGAACTGCACTAAATGGTGACATATCGAGGCGCCGCCAATTAGCCGAATCTGCATAGCGTGGGGTTTAATCGCGCTCAGACGCCGAGCTCGCATCGGTAACGGAAGCACGACGAGGAGTGTTCGGCTCGGGATACTGGTAGCGCTTGCCGCCTACCGCAATTGAGTCCTCTGCAGTGCAGCAGGCGCCCTTTCCTCGAAAGCGCGCCGGGACCTCGGGGTGCCGGCGGTCCAGCAGATGGAGAGCACTTTATGAAGCGATTATTAGACGCAATTGCGCTCGCTCTGTTGCTGTCGAACTCTGCCATCGCCGGCGCTGACGAAAGCTATCAGAAGACCCCAGGCCCCCAGCTCCAGGAGGAGATGTGGGCAATTCCATCAACAATCCCCATGTTGGCCTACGTGATCCGCCCTGCAAGCGGGGGATCATTTCCGCTACTGATTATGAACCACGGAGTATCGCTCGACTGAGGGAGCGTAGCTACTTTCCTGCAATCGAGTTTCGTGACGCGGCTCTGCTCGCGTCCAGGTCGCAATAGACATCGGCCCCCAGGATGCGCATTCGCTTCATCTTGAGATCGGCAATGATCTGCGTCATCGGATCGATGGTGCCGTCTTGCGGCGCGTTGGCGTCCTGGAAAATGTTCTGCAGCGTGCCGAGATCGTCGCCGCTATCGCTCTCAACGATCTTCGTTCCCGAATCGACGACGATGGTCGGCGCCTCCTGCCCAACGCAACCGGAAGGCGAGAAGCAGATGACAAGGCCAAGAACGACGATGCCGAGTAGAGGGGCCTTGTCTTGTCCCATATGACGTTTCTGAACGACCCTATGCCGCGCGTGCGAATGTGCGACGTAACGGAAGACGATGTCGTTTGATTAACATTTCAGGCAAAATTGGACGACAGCGACGGGAAGCGGCGGAAGCTCCGCCGTCGCCTGCCTTCCAACGGTTGCGCCAATTGCAACTAGCGGCAGATGCGAGTGCTGGTGATCAACGAACACCGCCGGCGGGGAGGGGCCTTGCGGTTACGCCGCAACGAAATCACAACGAATTGGGTGAAACGCGCGTCCAACAGCGTGACGGAAACACGTGCTGCGACGAGAAAAATCAATAACTTAAGCGCATGTTTGCCGCGTTCGGGATCTACGTTCGATCAGGCTGCGCTTATGCGAGCGGCATGGACCACCCTATGGAGGCGACTGGTTCAGCGTGCCCCGGCAGCGCCGCTGAAATCGACTCTCAAGGAGCCGCCCGACCGCGCTCCAACTCTCCGAACATCGGACGCGAACGCCTGCCTATTGTCAAAGGCGGCGCGCAGGCTCATTCCGACCAGAGGAAAACCTCTTGTGGGTTCAACGCAGGTTGAACGGCCGTTTGTCGGAATGAACATTGATTAACCGACGAAATCTTACGCCTCTTAATCAGCGGCTCTGTCGGAATTCTGCGTTCGGGCGCGGAGCGATCGCGCGGTTGGCGCGGTGCATCGGTCCCATCGATTTCAGCCAGCAATCTCAATTGCCGAACGAACTGAAAGGGTACGGAGGCAGCGATCTCGCCGCAAGCCATTAGCCCGTGTTCCTGACCGCCTCAGTTAGCATCGCGTAAAGCTGGCGCTTGTCGAATTCCTTAGACTGTCTCTCAACTGTCTTCCGCGACACCTTCTTTGCCACGGGGTGGGCACAGGCAGCCAACAAAGCCGGCCTTCGCTTCGGGATCGGCCTTATCCTGGGCTTTGCTGTCGGCGGCTTGTGACCACGCTTCAGGCCCAAACGAGTGAGCCTGCCGCAGACCGCGTTACGGCTACACCCGAGACGGCGCGCGATCTGCGCGGCGCTCTGTCCTGCGGCCCAGAGTTTTTTGAGCAGCGCTACGTCTTTCGCAACCAAAGTCATGGGAGACACTATAACGCCGACTGCCAACCATAGGCTAGTCTTAGTCTATTCTTCGTCCGGCTCGCGCACGACCGGCGGCTCGTCGGCCTGGTCCTCTTCTTCTTCTTCCTCCTCGTCCTCTTCGTCTTCATCGGGGTCTCGGGGCGGCATCGTGCTGTCCATGATCACGAAGGGGCTCCAGTCGATAGGCCTGGTGAAAGATTCCTCGGAGATGTGCTGCTTCATGTTGTTACTCCTCGGGTGTGGACCCCAATAGGATTGACCCCTTTGTGCGCAGGTTTCCCGATGAGGTCAAACCGCTCGCTTGCGGGGAACGCCAGTCGTGGTCCGCCGACGGCGGCTTATGTCCCAGTCCGACGCAGCAGACCTTGATGTTATAGGTCAGATCTAAGTGGACCATCAATGACGGACGTCGTCGACAGACGTTTCCTTCGGGGCAGCAGGTCTGCTTCATGTCCAAGAGCGGACCAACAGGTTTTTGGGTCTTTTTTTAAAGCGCAGATTTCCTGCGGGCAAAGCAGGGTCGGCGGGGGGCCCCAGAAAAAGGGGCCTGCGTCCCATCGTCGGTATCGTGGGAGGAGGGCGTGCCAATCATCTCGCCGATTTGAGCGATCGTGAAGTCACTGCACCTTGGGCGCCAAGGTCGCCCGAACGCACGTGAGGCGCAACGGGCATCGCTGTCCCAGTAGAGGCGGTTCGGGGTCGTGCATCCCCCCAACCTCCACTCGGCAATCGTGCTTTTCCCGGTGCCCCATTTCTGAGCGGTTTTATGCTGCGCGCATCGAACTTGGTTTGCTCTGCGCGTTTGCTTCTGCACCTCCAGGACGAGATACGGCGCGCAAAATCGGACAATCGGAGAAATTGCATTGATAGCAGTCCGGACCTGAGGCCTACTCAGGGCCTGCGATCGCAGGCTGGTCTCGTCACACCGCGCTCAGGTCTCGCCGACTTACGGCAGAAGGGCCACTCGGGGATCGATCTCGGCCAACGCGGCTTTCAGATCGTTCCAGAAATTCGGTCCCTTACGCGCGCAATAGGTACCGATGCGTTCACACCGTTCGAGCGTATGTGGATGCTTGCTTCCAGTGATTACAATCACGTTTGCGGGTGCCTGGTCGGCATCCTGAAGATGGTCGCAGACCGACAGGCCATCCATTTCCGGCATGTTGACGTCTATCACCAGAATGTTCGGCTTCGTCCGTCTGATCTTGAGAAACGCCTCAATCCCGTCGGACGCGGTATCGACGTTGAAGCCCATGCGGGTGCCGTAATTTACGAGCAGCCTCACGACCGAAGCGTCGTCGTCTGCCACAAGCATGCTCAGGGCGCGGTCTCCCGATCGATCTTCGGCGATCCTGTTCGTCTCCGCCGCCCGAACGCTTCGACTCTCGATGACCCTGGCCGATTGCTGCATCATGTCGCTCCTGTCATGACTGCCGGATCCTTGACGACGGTCCAGCATTTCGACATCGATCAAACGCCTCCAATAGATAACGCGGCGTCAGCGATTTGTTGGTACAAATACGTAATCCGTTCCGCAATCGCCGCTATCCTGCTGGAGCGACTGCACCAGCGGGGAACTGGAATTGCGGTGGTGATGCTCGGCCCGAAAGATCAGGCCATCAAGAGCACGATCGGTCTCGTCGCAAGAGCCCTGACCGGCGAGCTCGGTGACGCGAAATTAATGGCTGGCGCGCAAAATTCGATGCAAACCAGCCAAGGGAGCGTCGCATGTATGCCGATCAATTCGAAGTCCGCATTGCCAGGGTACGGCACCGCTTCGCAACCGCGCTCGAAAGCAAGATTGTGCACGCGCTCGTCCTCGCCGACGGCATGGCCAAAGACGAGGATGACCATTCCAGACTCGTCTCCGATTGTTATCGCCGCCTGCACGGCATCTGCGGTATCGGGCCAACGGTCGGTTTCGCCGCCACTGGCGAGGCGGCGCGCGCCGCCGAAAGTACCCTGCTACAGGCAATGGACGAGAAGCGCCGGCCAACCGAAACGGAGATCGTCAACCTGAAGGAGGCGCTCGCTCAGTTACGCACGACCGCCGCGTCGGAGCTGCAGTTGATGTATCAGCGAGGGAGATAGGCGGCTCGCACACGTTCACAACGGCATGATCCTGAGCCGCATCGGCACTCTGGTTCGATCGTACTGGCCGTAGTTCAATAACTCGCCGCTGCTTCATGACGGCGGCGGGCGACCACTTCGACGCCGAGCGTCCGGCGATCGCCGCCTGAGACCTGAAACGCCTCGTGTGCTCCGGTCGGAAGTGGATCGCTCAACGTTGCGGCCGAGCAGTCATCGAAGGGCCAGTTCACTCCCGCAATCCGGCGCAAAGCCGCAGTACCTTCGCAGGGCGTCAAGCAGTTCCCTGCCATCGAACGACTTTCTCAAAATCGTTGCCGCTCCCGGTCGGCCGTCAATATCCTCCCGCAGTTTCTGTCTGACCTGATCGCTGAGGCACCGTCCAGTCTGCACGATCACCGGGATCGTGCCGGTCTCGGGCGTACTCCGCAATTTGGTCAGAAGATATTTCGCATCGCCCCTCGGCATGCAGAAATCGGCGACGATGACGGTCGGCTGCTCGCGCCGTCCCTTCCAGAACCCTCGCGTGGCATCGGTCGCATATAGCAGGTCTGCTCCCAATCCATCGAATCTATGGAAGAACATTCTTTTGACGCTGACGTCGTCATCCACCAACAGGACGCGTGGACGCTTCGTCACGTCGGTCTTTGCAGATAGCCTGGCGGATCGCCGTGTTGCAAAGGCCATCTCGGGGTAGATTCCGGCAAGGCGGGATTCGAGTTGCTCCCAGAAGAGTGGCCCCTTGGGAATACAGAAAGCGTCGAAGCCACGGCATCGTTCGACGACTTGCCCGCCTGCGCGTCCGGTCATCACGATGACATGGGGCACGCTCTTGGCAGCCTCCGAAAGATAAGCCAAAACCGAAAGCCCATCGACCTCCGGGAGGTAGACGTCAATCACGAGAACGTCGGGCCGATGTTCGGCAGCGCCGTTCAGCGCCTGGAGCCCGCTGATCGCGGTTACGACATCGAAACCCATCTGGGCACAGCTACCGGTGACTGCCTTCAGAACCATGGGATCGTCGTCGACAACGAGCACCTTGGGAACAGCGCTGCTTGATTCCGTTCGATCCACGACGCGCGCCTCCAATGTGGCTTCCACTCGATCCCCTTCTTGGTGAACGATCGGACCCTCACGTCATGCAGCAATGCGGCAAGACGGCTCTAATCACCGCATCCGGAATCCGGATTGCATCGCGATCGGACCACCGTTGCCTTAATGGCGAGATAAGCGTGACCGAGGTAGTATTACGCAGCGGACGACGGCCGCAGTTCTGTCCACTCGCGCAGCTCGACAACTCAGTGACGTTCGCCGGACCAGCAGCTCCT
>Ga0210399_10000662_pt1 | contig 27371 bp, 28 predicted proteins | sample IncBWC14MmetaG_FD_150865 | JGI IMG/M metagenome (GOLD analysis project Ga0210399, IMG submission 150865) | Forest soil microbial communities from Barre Woods Harvard Forest LTER site, Petersham, Massachusetts, United States - Inc-BW-C-14-M | ecosystem: Environmental > Terrestrial > Soil >... | reverse complement strand
GTGCGCGCTTCTCGTATCTCAGCCAATTCGATCGGCCGGATGGCCTCGAGCGTCGTACCCATTAACGCTTGTCGATTTAGCCCGGCGGCCAGGCCAGTGCCCGCTTGCCTAACAAATGTACGTGCAAGTGCGGAACACTTTCACCTGCGTCTGGCCCGCTGTTGATCACGACTCGGTAGCCGCTCTTTTCGACGCCAAGTTTCTTGGCGAGATCACCGGCAACCAGCAAAAGTTTTCCGAGAATGGCGCGATTGGCTTCAGTTGCCGCCGCTAAGCGCGGGATCACCTTTTTCGGCACGATCAAGACGTGCACCGGCGCTTGCGGATTCACGTCATGGAATGCTATCGCGTCATCGTCTTCCCAAATAATCTGTGCCGGAACTTCCCGCGCGATGATCTTTTCAAAAATCGTCATGGCAATTTTAGAGGGTCCGACTTCGCCAACTCTCCTTCACAAAGATTATCGCAAGGAACACTTCAGCCGACCAATGGTAGTTGTCGATGTCAGCCGTTCGCGGATGAAGCAGACGATTTCTTCACGGAGAACGTCGCACGCGCGCGTCCAGACCTTTGTCCGCTGCAAATACTTCACGCAAGCTTGCAACGAGCAGAGTTGCAAATTGTCCACGCCGGTCTCAATCAGTGCGTGAATTCGCTTCTCCAGGAAATCGAAAAAGGCCAGCTCGTACCCGGTGCTCGCCTGGTGAGCGATTTCCAGGAGCGAAATGGAAATCGGCGGCGGCGCTGGCGCGAAGTACGGGATGATCTCTTTGTAACCAATGGCTTTCAGGACGTAGCGCACGGTTTGCGAAAGCTGGCTGAACGCGACCACGTTCTCGTCATTCCGCAACCGCAGATAAAACGCGATGCTCTCCGTCACGTGATCGGTGAGCCACCAGCTTGGGTAGCCGGCCTGGTCGGCCGCGCGATTGATCGCGGCGTGCAGCCAATCGCGATTGAACTCGAAGAGCTGCCCGGAATCGCAGCGCAGATACGGAAATTCTTCTTTAAACGCGACCATGATTTGCTGGCTCCGGTGGAAATAATTCTCGCTGCGTCGAGTCTGGTTTCACGCGCCGTCCCAGCGCCTGGATGGCATCGACAAATTGATCCACATCTTCGAAGCGGCGGTGCACCGAAGCGTAACGCAAATACGCGACCTCATCGATGCTGCGCAATTTCTCCAGCACCTTCGCGCCGATGTCCGTTGAGAGAACTTCGCGGCCGCTGGTTTCGAGATCGTGCACAATTTCGTCCACGACCTGCTCCAGGGTCAAGAGACTGACCGAGCGTTTCTCAAAAGCTTTTGCGAGGCTGCTGGCAAGTTTGCGCCGATCGAACGGCTCATGCGTGCGATCGCGTTTCACCACTCGCAGATCGGAGCGCTCGATTTCTTCGTAGGTCGTAAAGCGATATCCGCAGCTCAGACATTGGCGACGCCGGCGAATGCTGGAACTATCCCGAGATTGGCGGGAATCGATGACCTTGTCATCACGCGACCCGCACTTGGGGCAACGCATAGTGTTAGGCAAGCATTTAACGCACCATACCTTGTGGCGTCAATGGATGTTTCGAAAATGTTTCAGATTTCGATTTTGATTTGATGCTTGTGTTCGTGCTCGTCTTCGTATTGCTGCCGCCTTTCTTTTCAGAAAGGCTGAGATGAATAGGATCAAATCGCTAGTTGGGCTGATCTTGAGAAGGCTTTCGAGGCCGGGACGGAGTTGGTGATGGCTTAGACTTGCCTCGGACTGGCTGGGTAGCGTCCGGCTGGCCGACGTTTGGCCGGTTAGGATTTGGCGCAGTGCCACCGACCGTCCTGCCAGGCGTCTGCGATCCAGAAGCTGAACCGGGTGGTCCGAAGTGTTGTCCCCTTTGATCGTGGCCAGGTCGCCTGCCATGTCCCGTCGGTCCAAAGCCGGGAACGAACGGCACCCCTCCAACACTTATTGGTAGCCCAGGGTAAACGCGGTGACCGCCAGTTGGCGGCGCGGCGGAAATCAGGCCTTGCCTCGGCAGCGGCGGAAAACCTGTGATCAACGGCGAGGTGTTCATGAATTGATCGAGATCAATGTCAACCGGCGGGGGAAGCTTGGTCGCGCCTGGGGGAACGTCTAACATTTGTCCGGCACGAACATAGGCAGATTCGCTTGGGTGCTTGTTCAAGGAGAGGCGCGCGCCTCCTTCGAGGACGATCAATTTGTTGCGACCGGATCGCGCCGTTTCCAAAGTCAGCGTTGTGCCCGTGATGCCCACGGTCACGGCATCCGTCGTCATGTGTGCGCCGCCGGAATCCTTTGGCACGCTGAGAAGGACTGACCCGCTGCCCAATTCGATGTTGCGCCCGGCGCCGGTGAAACTAAAAACGGTATTTGCGCCCAGGCGGGTGATGGTTAGATCCAGAAAAGTGAGTTCCGACCGCGAATCGTCGCCGGTGCGCACGCCGGTGCCCTCGCTCACCTTATCGTTCACCGCTGCGGCTCTCGCCGCCGATTTGGATGAGAGAAGCTTAACATCCCGAATAATCCAGGTGACACGGCCTTCCTTTTTCGCTGCGTCCGCTGCCACAAGCACATGTTCGCTGATGAGCAGGAGCACAGCGGCTGTAGAGCTCGTTAGAATTTTATGCGTGGGATTCATCGGGCCCGCATCTCTCCTGCCAGCGTGGCTATCTTGTTACCGATTTCACGTTGAGATGTCGATACATTTACTTTGATGGCACACGTGCCGGTTTCGTCGCCACCGGAACCGTAACGGTCCGCGGCTGCGATCAAGGCTGAAAGGAATCGCGCAACCTATACTGCTGCGGCCGCTTTGCGGGCGGTACTTTTCCTAGGGCGCGGCGTTTTCTCGGCGAATTGGAAACCGACTTTGCCGTTTTCCAATTTCAGATGCGCAGAAAATGGGCGTCCTTTTTTCGAAATGAACTTCGGCAGAAGATCGGTCTTGCCGGCGGTGATAAGTTTTTGCACCTGCTCCTTGGGAATTTCGCGGTGCAGAATCATCTTGCTTATTCGAAAAGTGCATGTCTTCGGCGAAGCGATCGCGTTTTCGCAAGCGTAGGCCCGCTCGAGAACATAAACCTGCCCTTTTTGGCAAACTGGACACGAGCCAAGCGCCTCGTGCCGCGCGGTGTCGATCTTTTGCTCCGCATCGAGCCCGTTCTCCCCGAAGTCAAATTGCGGCTTTTTGTCGTCGCCAATTTTCACCACGGCTTCGAATGGCCGCCCTATTCTAGTGCGAAAGCCCTGCAACGGTCCGACCCGCCCTTTTGTCAACAAATCGCGCACTTCGGCGGGTTCGAATTGTCGGGACGCCATTGTCTTCCACATGAGCCAATCGCACGCCTGGCAGCGAAACGTTTTGTAGTCTTCTTTGATCGGGCCACCGCCGCAGTTTGGACATTTTACGTCGATTGTAGCGTATTCGCCCTCGATCGTTTCGCCCCGAAAATTTCTCACTTTCTCCACGATCTCGCGGGTCAATCCACGGATGTCCTCCATGAAATGACTGCGGTCGAGCTTACCGTGCGCCATTTGTTTAAGACGAAATTCCCACTCGCCGGTCAGCTCTGGTTTACTCAGAACGTCGGTCTGCAGATTTCGCAGCAGCGTGATGAGCGAAAGTCCTTTCGCTGTGACGATGAGTTCCTTCCCCTTGCGCTCGACGTAACCATCGCGAATCAAACCCTCTATGATTTGGGCGCGCGTGGCCGGTGTGCCCAAGCCACGCTCACTCATGGCAGCGCGAAGTTCTTCATCATCGACGAGTTTCCCGGCACCTTCCATCGCGGAGAGCAGCGTCGCTTCGCTAAATCGCGCTGGCGGTTTCGTTTCGTTTTCCTTGACCTCAACCGCGAGCACTTTCGCCCGGTCGTTAAGCGAGATTGGCACAATTGCCTGTTCGTCTTCGCCAGCCGCTTCTTTCCCGTAAACAGCCAGCCAGCCGGGATCGACGATGATTTTTCCCTCCGTTTTGAACGGCTCGCCTTCGACACGCGTAATCCGCGTGGTCACTTCAAACTGGGCGGCCGGATAGAAGACCGCGATCGTGCGGCGCGCGACCATATCGAAGATCTTGCGCTCGAACTCATCGAGATGCGCAGGCGAAGTACCAGTTGGAATGATCGCATGGTGATCGCTCACCTTCGCGTCGTTGAACACGCGCTTAATCGGCTTGACCCATTCACTGCGCAACGCTTTCTCAGCATGAGTGGCGAGCTTTGGATCATCGAAACTCGCCATGACTTTGCGCACTTGGGCAAGATTGTCCTCCGGCAAATAACGAGAGTCGGTTCGCGGATAGGTCAGCACCTTGTGCCTTTCGTAGAGTGCCTGCGCGAGTTGGAGCGTGCGCCGGGCGCTCAATCCAAAGCGGTTGTTCGCTTCGCGCTGGAGGGTAGTTAGATCGTAAAGAAGCGGGGAAGCCTGTGTCGTCGGCTTCTTTTCTTCCGTGATTTCACCAGTCTTGCCGGCGCATTTCGCCTCGATCGCTGTGGCTTGCGTCCGGTCCCAAATTCGCTCGGCGCGCCCGTCTTCATCCCCGTCCTTTTTAAAGTTCTCGTCAAACCAGCGCCCACCATAACTCCCAGCCGAGACATCGAAATCGGCATAGACCTCAAAATACGGGCGCGGCTTAAACGATCGAATTTTTTCTTCGCGCCCAGCAAGAATCGCGAGGGTCGGCGTCTGCACACGACCCGCGGCAGTCTTCTGAAACCCGCCGCTGCGGGAATTGAAAGAAGTCAGTGCGCGCGTCGCATTGATACCGACCAGCCAATCGCTTTCGGCGCGTGAGATTGCGGCATCCGCCAAGGGCCGCATTTCCTGCTCGGAACGCAGATGTTCGAACCCGGAACGAATCGCTTCCGGGGTCATCGATTGCAACCAGAGCCGGTGCGTCGGTTTCTTTGCACCAGCCCAGCGCATGGTGTTACGAAAAATCAGTTCGCCTTCGCGGCCGGCATCGCAGGCATTAATGATCTCGGTTACATCGGGCCGTTTGATCAAGCGCTTGAGCACCAGCAACCGCGCCTTGTTCTTCTCAATCGGCACGAGATCGAAGTGGTTGGGTAGAACCGGAAGATTCTCCAGGTTCCACTTCCCGCGCTTCACCTCCGCGCCTTCGGGCGGAACCATCTCGACCAGGTGACCGACCGCCGAGGAGATCACGTATCGATCATTCTCGAAAAAATCCTTCTCGTGCTTGAATTTGCCCAGGGCGTGCGCGAGATCGCGCGCCACACTTGGCTTCTCAGCGATGATGAGGGACTTGGTCATGGAGCGTGAAGAGAACGTCAGATGTGCTGAATTTGCAAATCGCAGCAGGTTGCGAGCCTCGGTAGGCTTACGAAATCAGGCGCCGTCGGACACAACCCCGCACTTCTTGCGCTGTCTCTATCGCATCTGTCTCAAATCAGCCAAGCTTTACAAAATATTTTCCGGGTAACTGCTTGACCAGCCGTTTGAGCTCAAGGCGGAGGAGAGCGGAAGAGACGGTCGCGCTTGGGAGCAGGCATTTTCTGGAAATGTCATCAATCGCCGTTTCCGTCGATTCGATCGCATCATAGACACGGAGTTCCTCATCCGAAAGCGCCGGCAGCGTTCGCGCGGCTGCTTCAGGCGACGGTTTTGTTTCGGGCAAGAGAATCTGTAAATCATCCAGAATGTCGCCCGCGTCCATGACTAGCTTGGCACCCTGCTGGATGAGACGGTTTGATCCCAATGCGCTCGGCGCGTTGATGTGGCCCGGCACCGCGTAAACTGATCGGCCTTGTTCGAGTGCTTGTGACGCCGTGATGAGCGCGCCGCTGTTCAACCCAGCTTCCACCACGAGAACGCCATGGCTCCAACCAGCAATGATTCGATTGCGCATCGGGAAAGTTTGACGATCTGGTTCTATTTCCATGGAAAACTCGGAAACGATGGCCCCACTTCCGCCCCGAATTTTTTCCGCGAGCCCGCGGTTCTCCGGTGGATACAACTTCGACAATCCAGAGCCGATCACCGCAATGGTGCGTCCTTTCGCCGCGAGCGCACCTTGATGCGCAGCGGTGTCGATTCCGCGCGCGAGACCGCTGATCACGGTCAAGCCCGCGTAGGCAAGTTGATACGCCAGTTTCTTCGCCGACTCCGTGCCGTAATGGGTCGTGCGCCGCGCGCCGATAATGCCGATGGCATGATGATCGCGCTCCTGCAATTCACCCCAAACATAAAGCACAATGGGCGGCGCGTGAATCTCGCGCAGCGATTTCGGATACGATGGCGACTCTTGTGTGATTACCGTCGCGTCGAATTCGCGGATTCGATCAAGCTCGGCTGCAAGATCGACAATCGATTCCCAGTTTGCGATTTGATCTGCAACTTCGTTTCCGATTCCTTCGGCTGCTCGAAGCTCGCTGCGTGTTGCGGCCAGAACCCGCTGGGGTTCTTCGAAGATTTCCAGCAGTTTTCGCAGCCGTACTGGCCCCACGGTTGGCAGCATGTTCAGCGCGATGCAGGCTTGAGTGGAGTTCATTGACTAACGTTGAATCAAATTAAGTTTCGGTAGGAGCGGCGCTCTGCGGAGCCCGCGAAAATTCATCGGCTCGACGGAATCTCTCCCTACCATCTCCGCAAATGCCCAAGACCGAGAAGTGCCGCTGGTCGACCGCGCGGCAGATGCATTACGAACTCAGAACGGAATTTCGTCCTCGTCCGGCTCAGAAGGTGCGGCCGATTTCGTCGGAGCTGCGGTTGGCCTGCCGCTGGAGCGCGATTGTCTATCTTCATCGGCGGCTTCCGCGGGACCGCTCGCCCCGGCGCCGCTCGGTCTGCTGCCGAGCAACTGCATCGTTTCGCCAACGACGCGAAGCCTCGTCCGTTTCTGACCAGTTTGCTTGTCGTCCCACGTGTCCATTTGCAGACGGCCTTCGATGAAAATGGGGCGGCCCTTTTTCAAATATTCGCCCGCGATCTCGGCCAGCCGCGCCCAAAGGACAACATCGACATAAGTGACTTCTTCACGTTTTTCACCGCCCTCGGTTGTGTAAACGCGATTGACCGCAATGCCAAGGTCGCAGACTGCGCTTCCCTTGGGCGTGTAGCGCACCTCGGGGTCGCGTGTAAGATTTCCGAGCAGGATGACTTTGTTGAAACTGGCCATGTCCGCCTTATAGCGAAATTATTTCCGGGGCGCCAACTTTTTCGGCGCCTTCTCTTTCTTTTCGCGCAGGCGCTGGTAGTGCTGGCGATAGACTTCCGGATCGAGCTCAAATTTCGAGCGTAACTTCGCGACGAGTTGCGGCTCGGCGTGAAAGACAAAGTTCACGTAAAATCCGGAGTCGAGCGGCCCGGCTACATAGGAAAATGGGCGTTTCTCCATTTTTTGCACCTGCTCGATTTCGGCGCCTTCCTTTTGAAATTCAGATTCAAGTCGATCGACAATCTCTTTGACGTTGTCTTCCCGGCCCTGGGTATTGAGCACGAGTAGGGCTTCGTAACGATTTTTCATGATTCTTCTGCTTGGTTGAAATTGTTCATCGCGGAAACAAGCCCTTTGTCAATCGCCCATTTCACCGCCTCGGCTGCGCGATCGATTGTCGATGAAACAAGTGCCTTTTCTTCGGCAAAAAATCGACTTAGCACGTAATTGACCGAACCAGCACGCGGCGCCGCGCCGATGCCGATGCGCAAGCGCGGGACCTCCTCGGTGCCAAATCGCGCGAGAATCGATTCGAGGCCGTTGTGGCCACCGGGCCCCCCGCGTGCTCGCAACCGGAGACGGCCGAGCGGTAGCGCGAGATCATCGAGCACAATCAAAATTTCCGGCGGTTCGATTTTGTAGAACTGCCCGATCGCACCAAGCGGTTCGCCGCTACGGTTCATGTAAGTCATCGGCTTTACGAGGATTGCCTCTCCACATTTGGCTGAGATCGCGCCCCATTTGCCGGTCTTTTCCCATGTCGATCCAACCTGTGCCGCCAGACGATCGACAACGAGGAAACCGATGTTATGCCGCGTCTCTTCGTACTCGCGGCCAGGATTTCCAAGACCGGCAATCAGACGAATTTGTGGAGTTTTTTCTTCCAAATTCGCTCAATCGAAAATCCAAAATCCAACAACCTCTCCCGAACGAAGCCAAACCGATCCAAATAGATTACTTCTTCTGCTCTTTTTCTTTTGCAGCGGCTTTTTCCTTGGGCGCAGTCTCTTTCGCAGCCGACGCAGCAGTCTCGCCTTCTTCTTTCTTCTCCTTAATCACTTCTGGCCCAGCCGCAGTGGCTTCGGCCTCAGCGACCACAGGTTCCTCTTCAACCACGGGAGCGAGAACAGAAAATGCCGTCAAATCGGGCAGCACTCTCGACGTGACTCCCGGTGGTAATTGGATCTGACGCACGTGAATGGAGTCGCCAATATTCAACGCCGAGACATCGACGGTTATCCGGTCGGGCAAATCACGCGGGAGACATTCAATTGCGAGCGAACGCAAACTCTGTTCGAGCAAGCCGCCAAAGTTTTTGACGCCATTGGCGATGCCGAGCGCCTCCAACGGCACATCGGCTTGAATCGTCTCATCCATCGACACGGCGTGAAAATCGACATGCAAAACGTCGCTCCCAACCGGCGAGTGCTGAATTTCCTTCACCAACGCCATGCGATTCGATTTTTCGCCGTCGATCTCGAGCTCGACGAGAATATTTTCGCCGGAAGCGTGGCTCAACATCGCATCGATATCGCGCGCCGAGAGCTGCAACGGCTGCGGTTTATCTTTTCCGCCGTAAATAATCGCGGGAACGGCGCCGCGCGCTTTCAATTTGCGTGCCGCCGACCGACCGGTGGCCGTCCGCCGCTCGGCTTTCAGTTTAACTTGTTTTGCCATTTTCTTTCCTGCCGTTGTCGATCTTAAACAGCGACGAAACGGACTCATCATTGTGAATCCGCTTCATCCCTTCGCCGAGAAGCTCGGAGACGCAGAGCACCGTGGTCTTAAATCCATCCACCGCCCGCACCGGTGTGCTGTTAGTCGTTACTAATTCCTCGATTTTCGATTTTTGCAACCGAGGAATCGCAACATCGACCAGGACTGCGTGCGAAACGCCGGCGTAAATTTCCAGTGCCCCGCGTTTCGTCATAAGCTCTGCCGCGGAAGTCAGCGTCCCAGCCGTTTCGGTCAGATCGTCAACCAGGAGCACATCGCGATCTTCCACTTCACCGATCAGATAAAGCGCCTCGGTCTCGGTGGCGCTGCGGCGTTCCTTTGCTACGATCGCGAGGTTTGCCCCAAGGGCGTGTGCATAAGCCGAGGCCATTTTCAGTCCGCCGACATCTGGAGAAACCACCACCGTCTTTCGCGTGAGCCGCTGCCGGAGATACTTGATCAACACCGGCAGCGAGTAAAGGTGATCGACCGGGATATCGAAAAAGCCCTGCACTTGTTGGGCGTGCAGATCCATCGTCAGAACACGATCCACACCGGAGGCGAAAAGAAGATTTGCCACGAGCTTCGCCGTGATTGGAACACGCGGCTGATCTTTACGGTCTTGGCGCGCATAGCCAAAGAAGGGGATGACCGCCGTGATCCGATCGGCGCTGGCGCGCCGCGCGGCATCAACCATAATTAGCAGCTCCATCAAATGCTGATTGGTCGGTGGGCAGGTTGGTTGAATGATGAAAACATCGTGGCCCCGAATGTTTTCCTCGATTCGAACGTAGGTCTCGCCGTCGGGGAAGGAACTGATCGTTGCTTGCCCGAGCGGCACTCCAAGGTATTGGCAAATGCGCAGCGCCAGCTCGCGGTTGGCTGAACCGCTAAAAACCTTCATCTCGGGTTGACGCGCAAACATTGAAGCCGGCTAACTTAGGCGCGCACGAACGACATTGGCAATCTTCAAAACTTGCCAACCAGCATTTCTTCCACGATTAATTTTCCCCACCTTTCGCGCATGAACAACGCTGACGCCATCCGAGTAGAACGGCCCACGACCAAATCAAAGGTTTTCGCGCACACGCGCTGGGATGCGGTTCCGGCCCTGGCGAGTCTATTCCATCTCGCTTACTTTTTCGCGCTCTTCTTCCTTTACCCACGCACGCCGCTTTGGACGATGCTCATTCTCGGCTTCATCTACTCGCTGATGGTAAACGCGAACATCAACGGCATCGGACACAACTTCATCCACAATCCATTCTTCCGGTCGTCGCTCCTCAATCGGCTTTTTGGAATCATGCAGTCGGTCGCGTGTTGTTTTTCGCAGACCTACTACGATGCCGTCCACATGCAGCATCACAAAGGCAACGCCGATCGGCCCGATGAGAACGGCGAGACCATCGATTGGATTTCGATTTACAAGCATGGCCATGACGGCGAAGCCGAAAATCCGTGGAGCTATGTGTTTCTCAGTTTCTTCCGAGATGATGTTGGAGCGATTCGGAAGGAATTGCGCAAGCGCGGCCGTCGCGAGCTGATTTGGGGAAATGTCGAGCTGGCGGCATTTGCCACCACCCTCTTCGTCATGTTTCTATTCAATTGGCGCTACATCATCTTTTATTTCCTGCCGTTCTTTTATCTCGGTCACTGTTTCAGCTATCTAAACGGTTACTTCCGGCATTATGGCGCTAATCCTGATAAACCGATCGCCTGGGGCGTGAGCAGCTACGGGAAAATTTACAACTGGCTTTTCTTCTTCAATGGCTACCATGCCGAACATCATTTTCGGCCAAAGGTGCACTGGACGAAAATAGAAGCGTTCCACCGGCAAATCGCCGAATTGCAGAAGCAAGAAGGCGTGCGCGTGATCAGACGCGCGCACATGCTTGGCTTTCTTGATCCTGATTTGCCGAATCGGAAGACAGGTGTCTCCGCCGTTATGGCAGACGTGCGCCTCGCGCGTCATGACAGATCGACAGGCTAGGAAGCCTGTCTGCTATAACAGCCAAGGACGGCTATTTTCCAAAGCTCGCGCGCAATTTCTCTTTCTTCGCCTCGTAATCTTCCCGCAGACGCGCGATTTCAGAGGTGAGTTGCTTCTCCAGCTTCTCCACGTCCTCAAGGTTTCCAGCCGTTTGCGCTTTGCGAATCTCGTCGCGCAGGAACAATTCCCTCTCTGCGATCTTCGCCCGGCAAGTTGAGTCAACCTCCGCGAGCTCCTTTTTTTGGTCCTCGCTCAGCGCGACAGTTGGCTGAGCTTTCTCCAGCCGTTTGCGCTTTGCGAATCTCGTCGCGCAGGAACAATTCCCTCTCTGCGATCTTCGCCCGGCAAGTTGAGTCAACCTCCGCGAGCTCCTTTTTTTGGTCCTCGCTCAGCGCGACAGTTGGTTGAGTTTTCTCCAGCCGCTCCATTGCCAGTTCGTAAGCGGATTTCATCGTCGATCTTGTTCTTGTCGATCTTAGCCCGCCTGTCCGCCGGAGCAAGGCGAAGGCGGATTGCGTTTGCGAAATCAATTCCTAAGTTAGCGTGCGATGTCTCCCGAAATTCGCCTTCTCAGCATCGATTTCGATGGAACGCTTGTCTCGCGCGTGAACGAGCCGGTACTCGACGACTGCTGCACGAGATTGATTCGCGATTTACAAAAAGATGGCGTGCTCTTTGCCATCAATACCGGACGTTCGGTTAATCTGCTCGAATCCGGCCTGACCGACTTCTCATTTCCGATGCGGCCAAACTTCATCCTGACGAGCGAGCGTGATGTTTTTCGTCCGGGGCAAAACGGAGAACCGTGGGAAGCCTTCGGCGACTGGAATCAACGCTGCGCGCGCGAACACGCCGAGCTTTTCACTTCGGCTTCGTCCGTGATCGCGGAGATAATCGATTTCGTGAACCAAAAGACGAAAGCACGCGTGATTTATGAGTCAGAGGGTCCCGCCGGCGTTGTTGCCTCGAGCGATGAAGAGATGGATCGCGTGACGAGATTCATCGACGAAACACGGACCAAACAACCGAAATTCAATTACCAACGCAACACCGTTTATCTTCGTTTTTGTCACGCCGATTATCACAAGGGCGCAGCGCTCGGGGAGCTCTCCCGGTTAATCGATATCCCGCGCGATAACATTTTCGCCGCGGGCGATCATCACAACGACATCTCGATGCTGGACGGCCACTACGCGCAATTTCCCGCTTGCCCTGCCAACGCGATTCCCGAAGTCAAAAACGCTGTACGCGCCGCAGGCGGTTACGTCGCCCAAACCAATCATGGCGCCGGCGTCTATGAGGCGTTACGCCATTTTACAAAATTTTAACCCCGGATTTCGCGAATAACGCGGATGCCGGAACTCAATGCGCGAAATCCGCGTAATCCGCGGTTGTTTTGCTGTAGCGGCACTTTGTGAGCGTCTCATGAATTCATCCGGCGGGGATAGACCACCGCTACAGAATCCGTTTCCACGCTTCAACGTTTTAACACTTTAACGTCCGCGACGGCGAGCGCCAGTGGCGCGTCGGCTTCGATTTTTCCAGCGAACTGGTTCGTCATGTAAGTCAAAAGCAAAACCCAAAATGAAAGTGCGAATCCGAAGAGCGGAAACTGCAACGCGAGCGGCAACGAATAAATGATCGCCATCAGCGGAATCCAAACCGCCCATGTGGCCAGGAGCGTGGGAATGATTTTGTCCCGGTAGTGTTTCCACGTCACCAGCTCGCGCACGGGATTCATTGAAACGCGGCTATTTTTCCACTCGTAGGTAAGGACGCCGAACGGTACCGCAAAAAATGGGTTGTAGCCGAACTGATCGATACAAATCTTCGCGGCCACAACCGGCAGCGTCACGACATCGCCCAACAAGGCCGCTTCGCCGCGGTACAAAAGATCGACCAACGACCCGTCGAATCCCCAGACCGGAATCGTAAAGAGCAAGTTACGGACGTTTCGACGACTCGGTCGACCACCCTGAAAAAACAAAATGAGAAATAATTCCGGAATGATCGCGCCGGCGGTAATCGATGCCGCAAGCACAAACGGCAAGCCGTGCGTGCGCTTGAACTCTGCAAACTTGTTCAGTGCGTCCGCGATCGACGAGTTTGTGTAGTAAGCGACCAGCAATCCGAGCATGATCGCTTGAATGACCAGCGCCGGAATCGCATTCGCGCGCGCCGCTTCCCAGCCGAGCGTCAGAGGCGTGCGCGATTTCCCGGCGGTCATCTCCGAATCTCAATGTAACGTGAGACTAGCACGCATGCGCCACCGTCGCCGCGACGAACGTCCTATAAAACCTACCAGCGAACGCTCGCGTTCGGTCCGGTCGCCCCGGGGGCGAGGCCTCCGTCGTCGGACACTTTTTCCCCGGGAACGGCGGCGGGGCCCTGCGCGTTGGGATCAGGCTGCTCAGTCATGATCTCCTGCCGCGGCGTCGACGCGCAGCCGGTGAAGAAGAATACGAATGACACGAAAAGCACTGATTGTGCGACCAGTTTTTTCCTCATGTAGACGAACTTTCTCCCGCGCGCGGGGTCGGGCAAGCTGAAAAAGCAGCGCCACCCTCTGCCTTGCGGCCAGCTCCGCATTCGCAAGCGAGATCCATGCGCTACTCTTTGCCGGGTCGTGACACTGCCGTAAATTGCCTCGTGACCAGAGGGGCGAAGATCGACATCAAGTCTCTGCAGCTTGACGAGCTGCAAGAGAAACTACGCGAACTGGGCGAGCCATCGTATCGCGCCGGGCAGATCACGGACTGGCTTTACAAAAAGCGCGTCGATGCAATCGAGCAGATGACCGACTTGCCGCGTGATCTTCGGGCGCGACTCGAAGAATCATTTCGTTGCGAACATTTAGAGATCGTTCGCGTGCTGGGTGCGCGCGACATGACAAGAAAATTCCTTTTTCGTCTCAGCGATGGAAACTTGATCGAGTCCGTTTTGATTCCGGCATCGCCGGCGCTTTACGGAGAAAAATCGGATCGCCGGACAATTTGTATCTCGACCCAGGTGGGTTGCGCTTACGGCTGTAAATTCTGCGCGAGCGGCCTGGAAGGATTTTCACGCAACCTACGCGCGAACGAAATTGTCGATCAAATCATTGCGGCGGAACGCGAGTCCGGTGACAAGATCGACAATATCGTTTTTATGGGCATGGGCGAGCCGCTGGCGAATTTCGAAAACTTGATGCGCGCGATCCGAATCATCAACGCGCCGTCGGGACTCGGAATCGGCGCGCGGCGCATGACGGTTTCTACCAGTGGTCTCGCCCCGCAGATTCGAAAGCTGGCCGACGAGCCGCTGCAAATACGACTTGCCGTCTCCTTACATGGCGCAACCGATGCCGTACGCGATCAAATCATGCCGATTAATCGCAAGTACAAGATCGAGATGTTGCTTTCCGCATGCGACTACTACGTCACCCACAAGAAACAGCGGATTACATTCGAATACATCCTGATCGCAGGCGTGAATGACGGTGCCGATCAAGCCCACCTCCTCGCGAAACACGCCCGATGGCTTTCTGCAAAAGTAAATCTGATTCCGTACAACATCGTCGAGGGTTTGCCGTGGTCGCGACCGTCGCGCCATCGACAGGAAAGATTCTTGTCGATCTTACGCACGGAAGGAATTCCGGCCACCTTGCGGCGCGAGAAAGGCCACGACATTGACGCCGCCTGCGGGCAGTTGCGATTGCAAACGAAACGCGAACTTCAGCCCCGGTAGGGCGATGCTCGAGCCTGTCCGAAGCGAAGTCTAATGGCGGAGCCAGGGAATTATTTTCGGTAGGCTCGACAGAATCTCGCCTACCACAATTTTTTTGCGCGGCGGCAGAAGTGGCGTCTAGTTAAATCCATGGCTGGCTTCGATCGCGAGCCCGGACGGGCCTGGGATGAATATGACTGGGAGCGTTTCCTCCAGCAGCAGGACCACAAGACGGAGAAGTACATGGAGCTGCTGGAAAAATATCTGGACGATCCTCAGCGCGACGAAATTATCGCGCGCGAGATGGGTTGGTCGCAATTGCTCGACGCCAAAGATTGGAGCGCGGAAGTGGAGACGCTGTTGAACGAGGATTGGCGCTCGAATGATGAGGATGCATCGGTCGACGATGAGCAAAAATCATCTTTGGTTGAAACGTTCGAGGATCACAATCTGTATCGCGCAGCGTTCGCGCTCACGATTTGGATCGACCAACTTTTCGACGAAGACGCGTCGCTCCAAAACGAACCTGCCGCCGTTAAACTGGCGACCCATTCCGCCCTGGCCAGCGCGAAACTGGCCGCGGCATTAAGCGATGAAGATGTTGATGAAATCGGAATGACCATCGCTTATTTGAAGCGGGCCTTGAAAGCCATCACCGTGTCGATGGACGCGGCGGTTCAGCTCTTGAGCGAGAAGCTCATTACCGCGGCGCAACATTGCGTGCTTCAGCAGCGGCTCTTTCAGGTGCGCGATGGCATCATCAACCTGATGGGCGAATATCGCGGCGAGTGGCGACGCCGCTTCGGCTCCGAAGACTTTCGGAGTTGAATGAAATAGCCGCCTGTCCGTCCAATTATGCAAACGGAAGCGACTCTGGCTCAAGTCGATGTGTCGGAACTGGACTTGGTGAAACAATGTCAGGCCGGTAACACCGAGGCATTCGACCAGCTGGTAACTCGCTACCGCACACGAGTTTTCGCAATGATCTATAACATGGTCCATAACGAACAAGACGCCTGGGATTTGTCTCAGGACAGTTTTGTCAAGGCGTGGAAGTCGATCGGCCGCTTCCGCGGTCGTTCCTCTTTTTATACCTGGATTTACCGGATCGTGATGAACGTGACCATTGATTGGCTGAGGAAAAAACAAGTGAAAGGGGCCGGCGCCGAATTTAATGATGCAATTCAATTAAAAGAAATCGAGCCTGCCTCCAGGACTCTGCCGAAAGCGGACCCTTTGCCGCACGAGCGGATGGAGCGAAGCGAAATCCGCACGCGTATCGACAATGCGATCGCACAGCTCTCGCCGGAACATCGGGCAGTGATCCTAATGAAGGAAATCGAAGAGATGCAATACCATGAAATCGCCGAGGCACTCGGCTGCTCCATCGGGACAGTGATGTCGCGCTTATTTTACGCACGCAAGAAGCTACAAAATTTGTTGAAGGACGTTTATGAAAACATTTGAAGAAAAGTGGACGGCCTGGATCGATGGCGAGCTGGGTGGCAAGGAGCTTGCCGAGTTCGAAGCCTCGCTGCCGAATAAGGCTGCGGCCGAGGCGGAGAAACACGACGCTTACAAGCTTGGCGCGCTCTTGAAAGAGCAGCTAGGCGCGCGCGCGTTAAGCAACGAAGATTTCTTCAGCCATCAGCTCCGCGAGCGGATCGCTCGCGAGAGCGGGCCATTTCGTGAACCTTCTCTCGAAGCTTCCGCCTGGTGGACAGTCCGCCGGTTGTTTTTCACCGGAGTGGCGTCGCTGGTTCTCTTTGTGATTTGCGCTGTCGTCGTGATCCGGGAGAAGAACCCGGGCGAACAGTCGCAATATCTAACGCAGATCCTAAACGCGCGCATCGATCCGGCGGTGAGCCCGAACGCGACGATCTCAATGTTTGAAACGAAAGAAGACAAAGTAACGGTGCTGTGGGTCGAGGGATTGCAGTCATTACCTGCCGATTACGCAGCCAAATAACCGTTCATGCGAAATTGTGCTCTCCTGGTCGCCGCTTTGCTTGCGCTGGTGATGAGTGCGGCCTCCGCGGCGCAAGCCAGCCAGACCGTTTGGAGCGGCCTTGTCATCGCTGAAAATGTCGCCCAGCCCGCGCCGATGCCTCCGGAGCTAATAAGAATCGAGCAGACGCTGAAAGAACTTTTCGGCTACAATCAGTTCCAGGTCATCGGCCAGTCGCGCAAGACACTCAAGACCGGTGAGGAAGATTGGGCTGCTTCCAGCAAGTACTTTGCGCTGCATGTCGATGCACGGGGAGAGACCGAAGCGGGCTACGTTTTGAACCTGAAACTTTACAAAGAAAATGAGCTTTTGCTTGAGACGGACACGAAGTTGAGCAAGCGGAGCCCGCTCGTGATCAAAGGACCGCAGGTGGGCGGCGGGCAATTGCTGCTTGTCTTGGTGGTACAGTAGTTGTTATCGATCTTACGCACCCTGTAGCGGCAGGCGTGTCGCCTGCTTGGGAGAATGATCGCAGCCGACACGGCTGCCACTACAGAAATCGTTCGCATTTGCGGGATGCTAATGTCGGAGACAGCCTGTTTAGTGGAGGAATGCGAGTTCTTGTCTTCCCTTGCCTCGTTTGCGTAACGTTCGCTGCCAGCATGAAAGCAGAAAAGCCCTTCGACTTTGCCGCTACACCGGGAAGACTGCCGAAGCAGGTTGTCCCGACGGATTACGCAATCCGGATCGTCCCTAACATCGAGACGCTAACCTTCACCGGAACGGAGACGGTAAAGTTGAGCGTTAGGGCGCCGGTTCATAAACTAGTGCTCAACGCCCTCGAAATTGAGATGGCAAGGGCTGCGGTTGATGACAAAACATTGCCGAAATCAGCCGTTAAGATCGACAAAAAGAATGAGCTGGTCACACTCGCGTTACCCTCGGAACTGCCTGCCGGCGATCACCATCTCGCGCTCACGTTTTCCGGAAAGATCAATCAACAAGGCCGGGGACTTTTTCACGCGCCGTATCAGGAACAAGGGACGGCCGCGAAAAAAACCATGCTCGGGACGCAGTTTGAAGCGACGGATGCGCGCCGATTATTTCCATGTTGGGATGAACCAAGTTTTCGCGCCCGCTTTCAATTGACCGCGGTCGTTCCGGAAAATTGGCTCGCGATCTCGAACATGCCCGTCGAGAGCGAGACGAAGATCGACAAGGGAAAAGAAGTGCGATTTGGGACGACACCGCCGATGGCGAGTTACCTGAATGTTTTCGTCGCGGGCGAGCTCGACTGCGTTGAGATGCAAAGCGGTGGAGTTCAAATCCGTGTGATCACGACAAAAGGGAAAACCGAATGGGGACGCTACGCGCTCGAGAGTTCCGCGAAGATTCTTCGATACTATAACGATTATTTCGGCGTGCCTTATCCGCTGCCGAAGCTCGATCAAATCGCGGTTCCTGGCGGCTTCGGCGGCGCCATGGAAAATTGGGGCGGCATTACCTATTTCGAACCGTTCCTGTTGTTTGATCCGGAGAAATCGGCGGACAACACGAGGCACGATATTTTCGCCGTCATCGCGCATGAGATGGCGCACATGTGGTTCGGCGATCTTGTGACGATGGCCTGGTGGGACAACCTTTGGCTGAACGAGGGATTCGCATCGTGGATGGGGACGAAATGCACGGCGCGTTTCAATCCGCAGTGGGAAGTTTGGCTCCGGAAAAATGTGCCACGCGATCCCGCTCGCCGCGTCGGCATCGCCAAAGAACAGGCGATGGAAGGCGACGCAAGATCCACAACCCATCCGGTGCAACAGCCGATCGCAACCGAGGCCGAAGCCAACAGCGCTTTCGACGATATCACTTACAAGAAAGGGCAGTCATTCATTCGCATGCTCGAGAGTTTTCTTGGCGAAGATGTTTTTCGCGACGGCATTCGCCGCTACATCGCCGCGCATAAGTATTCCAACTCCACCACCGTCGATCTCTGGAATGCGCTCGCCGAGGCTTCTGGAAAACCAGTTGGCGAAATCGCCGCGAGTTGGACGGAACAACCTGGGTTTCCAGTTGTAAAAGTAAAACGCGGGGATAATGGCAACGTCTCGTTGTTACAGGAACGGTTCACAGTCAATTTTAAGAATGCGCCGCCGCTGCAAAGGAAAATCCCGCTCACTTATTCGGTCGCCGGTCAAACGCCCACGAGTTTGTTGATGACGAACAAAGCGGCCGAACTGAAAAACATTCCTGCGGATCGTGCGCTAAAATTAAACGTCAATGGCGCCGGAAATTATCGCGTCGAATATGACGGGTCTTCCTGGAATCTGCTGCTCGGATCGCTGGCAAATCTCAGCGTCGAAGACCGCGTCAACCTCCTGAGCGACGCTTGGGCATTGGTTCAGGCGAATCGGGCCGCGCTTTCGCTCTATTTGAAACTGGTCGAGAAATTGCCCTCTTCGACCGAGCTGGCCGAACGCGAACAGATCATTAACGTCTTCGATTTCATAAACAGACTGCTCGTTGGCCATCCGGAACGGGAAAAATTCCAAGGCTACGCGCGATCACTCTTACGGCCCAGCTTCGACGCACTCGGCTGGAACCCGAAAGCTGGCGAACCGGCAAACGCTGGAAACTTGCGTGCAAGTTTAATCGCGGCGCTGGGAGATTTGAATGATCCAGAAATCGTCAGCGGTTGCGGCGAGCGATTTCAAAAATATCTCGCGAACCCAAAATCACTTCCACCCGATTTGCGCCGCGCAATCTTTGCAGTTGTCGCACACTACGCCGATGAAGCGACCTGGAACAAATTGCACGAGCTCGGATTAAAAACGACCAGCATCGAGGAAAAACAAAATTACTACGACGCGCTGGCCGGTGCGATTGATCCCAAGCTCGCGAACAAGACACTCCCGATTGCACTCACCGACGAGCTGCCAACCAGCCGCGCTCTGTTTCTGGTTTCGAAAGTCGCGCGTCAAAGCGAGCATCCCGATATCGCGTGGGCCTTCGCCGCCGCGAACATGAAAGCGCTACTGGCCAAGGCGGACGCCCTTGCCGCCAACAGTTACGCACCGAGTTTGTTTACGTTCTTTTCGGAATCAGCACGCGCGAATGAGCTCAAAGCCTACGCCAAAGCCAATCTGCCCGCGTCGAGCGCCAGGGAAGTCGTAAAAGCGGTCGATGAAGTGGAGTTCCGCTCAGAATTCAAGCAACGGTTGATGCCGCAATTGATCGCCTGGATCGACAATCGACCGTCGCTGCAATGATTCGTCGCTACAAGTTCGGCTGCGCCTGTTCGCTTTCCGGCGAAAGCAGCAACCGCATCGGTATCATGGACGACTCCGAGAAACCGTGCCGGCGAAATAGCTCCTGGGAGCGAAGTTCGGGACGATCCGTTAATAGGGTGAGGCGCAGGAAGTTCTTCTGTTTGGTGAAATCAATCGCGTACTGCAAGAGCTTCGATCCGTAGCCGTGACCTCGGAATTCTTTGTGAACTACCAAATCTTCGAGCAAAACCACGAAGCCACCCTCGGCCGTGCTGATCGTAAAGAGCAAGTTGATCATGCCGACGATGGCGCTATCGCGACGCAGCACAAAGACGCGGCCGCGGTTTGGTTGTTCGAAAATCAAGCGCAGTCCGCGCAATTGCTTTTGCTTGTTCGGTCGAAAGTCGCTCTCTTCGCTGAACAACTCGCCGAGCAGATCGGATAATTCATCCAAATCCGCCTCGGTCGCCGGTTCGATCACCACGTTGTCGCTCATCGTCTATTCTTTGTTATCCCAGAAACGGGAGGGCGCTGGCAATCCGTGAATAAAAGATCGATAATACTTTCCGGCACAAATTGACAACCCCCTGGCCGTTCCTACTATAACCGCTCTCAGATTCGAGGCGAATTACCGTTCGGATTTATGAAACGCACGTACCAGCCATCCAAGCGCACCCGCAAACGTCAACACGGCTTTCGCGCACGCATGAAAACCAAGGGCGGACGAGCCACCCTCGCTCGCAGGCGCCAGCGCGGACGGAAACGATTGCTGCCAAAAGGCGTCGAGCGACATTACGCGCGCCATACCCAGGCGTAATTTTTGGATGCGGTTGCCCCGCTGGTTTTTCTGGCAATCGAAAATCCAAAATTTGGAGTGTGCGAACATGTCCGCGCTTTAACCAAGGGGCAGAATGTTGCCGCACTTCAAACTTCGATCGGCGGCGGCGGATCAGTTTTTCTGGCAATCGAAAATCGACAATCTAAAATCTAAAATCTAAAATTGTAAAGGCACCGTTAGCTCAATTGGCAGAGCAGCTGACTCTTAATCAGCGGGTTGCAGGTTCGATTCCTGCACGGTGCACGATATCACTTTCCTCGCACGCGGCATCACGCTTCAATTTTTAGAAAAAGATCATCGATGTGGAAATTCCCTTTGGTCAAACAAACCGCGAGGCGAATCCTCGGGTCAATGGTTCCCAAGATGGTATCAGCGTTAGGGAATGGCGCACCGAAGGCGCGCATTCCGGGTATGATAACCGCCCATGAAATCGCTTTCTATAAGGAGAGCGCGGCTCGGTACACTGGAAAACCGGGCGCGATCGTTGATCTCGGCTGCTGGCTGGGTTCTACATCGATCGCACTTGCCCAAGGGCTCCTAAGCGGCAGCCCTAACGGCAATGTTCGGAATGAGAAAGTCCTCGGCTTCGATATCTTCGTGTGGGAGGAGTGGATGCCGGCGCACATTCCGTATTGCTTCTATCGCCCCGGGGAAAGCTTTCTCCCTGAGGCGCGCCGCCTGACCTGCGAGCATGGCGGCGGCAAAGTCGAATTAATCCAGGCAGATCTGAGCGTCTATGAGTGGACTGGCGCCCCAATCAAGATTTTGCTCGTGGATGCAATGAAGAGTGAGGACCTCGCGCGTCGGATTGCGAAAAACTTCTATCCTCATCTCACGCCCGGAAGCTTACTGATACATCAAGACTTTAAGCACTACTATACGAGTTGGGTACATCTCCTTCAGTATCAGTTGCGAGAATTTTTCCGATTCTATCGAAGTGTTCCGAGGAGCGGCGCGGTGGCATTTGAGGGGCTTGCACCTATCCCGATGGAAATCGTCGAGCGGGCAACCGACTTCGCGAACATCCCGGATGATCAGGTCGAGAAATCCTTCCATTACTCCATCGATCTTGTCGGAGCAGATGATTGCACGGATGTCGCGGCGGCCCACGTTATGCATTACGTCCACCTCGGACGAAAAGATCGGGCATATCAAACCTTCGAGATATACCGCTCTCTCGGCATGTCGGACAAAGGCGAATTTCCGAAAGTGATCAGCCGCCTCGAACAAAGCGAGTGATCGGGCTCCTTGTCCGGTAGATCTCCCGACCGATTTATCCGGATCGGTCAATCGACATATTTTTGCGCGATCGGCATGCGACGGCCCACGCCAAAAGCGCGGCTGGTCACTTTCAAGCCGGGCGCGGCCTGCTCGCGCTTGTACTCATTTAGATCGACCCGTCTCTGGACCCAGCGCACAGTCTTCTCCTCAAATCCGTGCGCGATGATGTCGCGCGCGCTCAGGTTTTCCTCGACATAGAGCCGCAGAATTTCGTCGAGAATGTCGTAGGGCGGCAAGGTGTCTTGATCGATCTGATTTGGCTTCAACTCCGCGCTCGGCGGCTTGTCGATTGTCGATTTCGGAATGATTCCACTCTTCCGACCCTTTCGCGGCGCATAGTCAGAGTTGATCCAACGCGCCAACTCGTAAACCATCGTTTTCGGCACATCGCTAATGACCGCGAGTCCTCCCGCCATGTCGCCGTAGATCGTGCAATAGCCGACCGCCAGCTCGCTTTTGTTTCCCGTGGTCAAAAGCAGATGGCCGAACTTGTTGGAGAGCGCCATCAACGTCATGGCACGCAAGCGCGGTTGGATGTTTTCTTCGGTCGTGTCTTCAGGCCGCCCCGCAAAGATTTGTTCGAACTGCGCCTTAAAAGCAGCGAACGCGTCCGTGATCGGAATCTCCAGGTATTTGATGCCGAGGTTGTGAGCGAGGGCGCGCGCATCGTCGATGCTCCCGCGCGATGAGTACGGGCTGGGCATGGAAACGCCCACCACATTTTCCGCTCCAAGCGCGTCGGCGGCAATGACGGCGACGACCGCGGAATCGATGCCGCCGCTCAAGCCGAGCACGGCGGAGTTGAAGTTGCACTTCCGCAAGTAATCGCGCACGCCCAACGAGAGCGCGGCGAAAAGATCCTCTGGCGTGCTGCTCTCGCGAAATTCGATTATGCGAGTCGCCTCTGTGTCGATAATCGCTTCGTCTTCACAGAAACCGGGCAACTGCGCGATCAAATTACCTGAAGCGTTCACAGCGATCGAATTTCCATCGAAGACCAGCTGGTCGTTTCCGCCCACTGCGTTGCAGTAGCAAATGGGGCGCTGATAAGAGCGCGCCAACGCTCCAACCATTTCATGTCGAATCGCCGGTTTGTGCAAACTAAACGGCGACGCACTCAGATTAACAATGATCTCGGCGCCCTGCTCGATCAGCCCTCGCACCGGTTCGACGTCGTAAAGCGGGCGGGGGAGATAATGTTCCGTCCAGATATCTTCGCAAATCGTGACGCCGAGTTTTTTCCCCCACAGGTCAAATGGTTCCACCCGGCAGGCGGGTTCAAAATATCGGTCTTCATCAAAGACATCGTAAGTGGGCAGGAGCGATTTGTGCGTCGTGCGCATCGGCTTACCCGATTCAAGCAAGGCGGCTGCATTATGAAAGGGCTTGCCGCGGCCTTCATTCCGATCAACGAAGCCTACGAGCAGCGCAGCGGTTCTCACGCGCGCATGAAGGCGTTTGAGAACCTCAAGGTTCTGGGGAACAAAGCGTGATTTGAAGACGAGGTCCTGCGGCGGGTATCCGGGGATGGCAAGCTCTGGGGTCAGGACCAGTTCCGCGCCGGCATTGGCGAGGCGATCGTAGGCACGCACTATCAGCTCAAAATTGCCGCTCAAATCCCCAACTGTCGGATTGAGCTGAGCAAAACCGATCTTCATGCCTAGATGAATACAAACTCAATCGAGACTCTGATACGATGTATGTCAACGCGACGAGTAGCATCAAAGCCCGCGTTTAGTGCCATGTATCAATCTAGTGCCCGGCTTCCCTAGACCCGCTCGCGTCTTCGCAGCTCGGGGCCTCCCGCCGTAAAGTTGGCGCGGCGTGCCAACGCTGCTACGCAGAGTGGCGCAACCGCGCGCGCAGCAATCCTCTTTTGCTCAGGTGAGGGGCGCTATGGCTCGAATACGGCACGATGGTGATAACCTTTGTTCAGTGCGTCGTCCGCTCCCGCAATGAAAGTTTTTGTCCACTCAAATAGAGCGGCGGCGAGAAACCCCGCGATTGCGCAGATCATCACCTTTTGAAAAAACGTGTGGTTCATTTTTCGGTCTTTATGAGAGCACGGCCGATGCCACTGCCGCCCGGCTCACCAGAATCCCCATTGTTTCGTTTTCATAATCCAGAGCCCGAGGAGCAGATTCGTGATCGCGTGCGTCAAAATGCACGAAGACAGGCTTTTTGTTCGATAAGCCACGCCGTTGTAGAGCGCACCGGTAAGCAATGCTGCCGTCCAATCCGCCTTGGAATGCGAAAAGCCGAAGGCCACGGTCACCGCGAAGAATGAGAACCATGAAAAGAACCCAAACGGAACGCGTTCGAACTCTTCGTCGACCAGGTAACCTAGCAAGAAACCGCGCCAAAAGATTTCCTCCACGAAAGGAACGACCACGACCAAGCGAACGAAACGCAGGACGATCGTTGTCCAATAAAGTGCCGGATTAGCTGAAAAAATATCCGGATTAAAACCCGCAGTGCGCGCCGCAAATCCAAAAAATGCCTGGGGCGATATCCAAAGCAAAAAGACGGCAACCGCAATCGAGACCGCAAAGATTGGCCGCGTCAGGCGATGAAAATGGTACTCGCGGCGGAACCAGAACAGAAAACCCGCACACAAGATCGTCTGGGCTGGATATATCCAGTATTCTGCCGAGCTCAGCCAAAAGCGGTTGTCGATCTTTTTGAGCAAGCTGTTCACTCCAAGCAACGCGACGAACAGCAGCATCGGCAGCGTGTAGGCAGCTAATTTTCTTCGATCCGGCATAGTACTTGCAGTCTTAATTCTTCGATGATCTCCGAGGTCTCTGGCAAGCATCAACCAATGAAAAATGAGTCCGAGAATCTTATCCGGCTTCTTGATTTAGAGCTGACGCAGAAACGCACGGCCTGGAAACGAGCCGCCACGCGTCACCGCACCTTTCGAATGATCGGAATCTTTTCTATCTTGATCATTCTCGCCGCGATCGTCCTTGCCCTGTTCTTTCTCTTTTCGCAGGCGAACGAAGAGAGAGCGAATGCCCGACCCTCGGCGGCCTCGGATAAGGCCGGGCCTTGATGTCGAAGAGCGCCTTGCCTAAACGAGCAAGCCCTTCCGCCAACATGGGTGTCTCACTACCGATTCCGATTCTGAAGTGCTGCGGCATGCCAAAGAATTTGCCGGGCACAATTGAGGTGTCGTATTTCTCCAAGAGCAGCGCGCATAAGCCGTCCACGCTTCCCTTCTTCAAACGCGGGAACGTTACTGTGCCGAACTCGTGCTGCGTCCGGTCGAGATCGTCACGCGAGTTGAAGAAGGCATTGAGCAGCCGCCTGTTCGTTTCGAGCAAGCGGCGAGCATTGGCGGCAATTTCATCGAGATGCTCCAGCGCGATGCAACTCAAACGCTCGGCCGCATGAGCCGGGATGACGCCGAAAAGATCGTTGAGATACCACAGCTTTTTCGCCAACGCAGGCTCTGCCAAAATCCACCCGCAACGCAAACCGCTTAGACCGTAAACCTTTGTCAGGCTGTTTGTTACGATGAACTCCTCGCCAAGATGGAACGCCGTTGGCGGAGGATCGTCAAAGAGCGCATCGAGATAAACTTCATCAACCAAAACTCGTGCGCCGACTTTTCGCGCAATCTTACCTAACCGTTTGAGCGTTTCGTTCTGCACCAACGCACTCGAAGGATTGTGTAGATTGGTCAAGATGATCAAACGCGTGCGCGTGCTTGCAGCACGGGCGACTTCATCCGGGTTGAGGGCAAAGCCGTCCTGGAATGAGCGCGTGAATCTCTTGACCTTCGCGCCGAGATATTGCGCCGTGGAGATAAGCAGCTCATAGGCCGGCTGCTCGATCAGCACTTCATCGCCGGGTTTGAGCGTGGCAGCCATAGCGAGATGATTCGCCATTGAAGTTCCCGTTGCTGCCACGACGCAATCTGGCGACACGCCGCATTTTTTCGCCAGCGCTTTTTGCAAAGGCTCGTAGCCGTAGAAGCTCGGTCCCGTCAGTTCGAGGTTGTCGATCTTGACGGGAAGTTTGGCCAGCGGAAAAGGCTCGAGTCCACTCGACGCAAGATTGAATCGGACCTGCAAGTGAGTTTTGGCCCACCGCATGTACGCGGAACTCATCACGCGCTCTCTTTGTTTGATCATCTGCGCCCCCACCATCGCCAGAAAAAGTAAGCTGGGATTCCGGTTACGACGATGACTAATCCGATCGCGCTGTTGTGTGGATATTTGTAAACCGTGCCGAGCACTGTCAACGCGCAGGCCGCTACGAATAATCCGGTCGTTAACGGATGGCCCGGCACGCGAAAATGTTTCCCAATCGAATTGACGCCGACATCGCTCGTCGAATTAATTTCTTGATTGTCCGTTCGACTTCGCAAGACAAAAAGCGAGGCCGCCGTCAACCCGAACCAGATGAAATCAACGGAGACAACGTAGTTCAGTATCTGTTCGTACTTGCCTGAAACCGCGATTACAACCGCCAGCACTCCTTGCAATGCAATCGCCAGCACCGGCACGCGCGTGCGCGGGTCGAGCCACGCCACGCGCTTGAAAAAAAGGCCGTCTTTGGCCATTGCAAAATAGACTCGCGGCGCGGTCAGCATTCCTTGGCTCAGAAAACCGAGCGTCGAAACGGCAATACCCAGTGCGATCAGTGTCGCTCCGCGCTCGCCGAACGCCAGACGCATCACTGATGAAGCAGGCGTCGCAGTCGCCGCCAGTTCGCTTGGGCCGAGCGCATAGAGATACGCGAAGTTGACGGCCAGATAAAGCAGCACAACACCGCAGACGCCGATCAATAATCCGCGCGCCAGGTCACGACGCGGCTCGCGCATCTCGCCGGCGACGAAGCTCGCGGTCTGCCATCCGCCATAAGCGAACATGACAGGTGTCATCGCCGCACCGATCGCAGTGAGCAAACCCAAAGAAACCGGCTCGTCCAGCGCGGGCCCAGCCATGCGATGCGGTGCTCCGATAAAAAAAATCCCGCATCCAATAAGCATCGCAATCGCCACAATCTTTAGCGTCATCAAAGCATTCTGCACACTGCTGCCGGCGCGAACTCCCAGACAGTTGACGACCGTCAACAATCCCAATGCCAACGCAGCTACAGCCCCGCCACTTAGGGAAGCGTGCGTGATCTCGAGAAAATAATGCGAGAACGTAACGGCCACGGCAGCCATGCCGCCCGTTTGCACCACGAGCAATAAAGCCCAGCCGTAGAGAAAAGCGATTGATGGATGGTAAGCCTCCCGCAAGTAAGCATACTGACCGCCCACGTCCGGGTATCTGTCCGCCAGCTCCGCGTAAATAAACGCACCCAGGAGCGCGATCACGCCGCCGGCGAGCCACGCGCCCAAGATCAAAAACGGGGTGTGAACCTGCCGCGCGACGACATAAGAGTTAATGAAAATGCCGGAACCGATGATCCCGCCCATCACAATCATCG
>Ga0210399_10000661_pt1 | contig 27371 bp, 21 predicted proteins | sample IncBWC14MmetaG_FD_150865 | JGI IMG/M metagenome (GOLD analysis project Ga0210399, IMG submission 150865) | Forest soil microbial communities from Barre Woods Harvard Forest LTER site, Petersham, Massachusetts, United States - Inc-BW-C-14-M | ecosystem: Environmental > Terrestrial > Soil >... | reverse complement strand
GATCATGCTCAGTTTCGTGAAAAACGGCAGATCGAAGGTTCCCGAAAATGAGACCTGATTCTTTCGATCCAGCCCAGTCTGTCCCGTATATCGCAGCGGGTTGTCGTTATTCGTGGCGAGGTTGATGAAATCCTGGTCCTGCACCTGGCTGACGAACTTCGAATAAGAGTAGGCCACCTGGAAGCTTGCCGTTTTCACTCCGGGCAAGGGGTTCGCGAGGGTCTGCACCCATTTAAATTGAAATCCGCTGTACACCGAGCGGCCGCCGGGCTCGAGCGTGTCCAGCGCTCCCAGTGCTCCATTGCCCGCACCGCTGCCGGTGTTGTTGATTCCCAGGGGAGTAATGCCCGGGAAGGCGCAGTAAGCGCAGGGCGCGCCGCCGGTGGCTGCGATGTTGGAATCGAGGCCCGCCGAGGAATACGCTGCCTGGGCCCCCGCCTGACCCAGGTTCAGTACCATGCAGTTCGCCTGATTCAATCCCGGCAGGCATCCATTGGCCACCTGGGCTTTGTCCCGCGCGATGAGAGCGTTGGCCTGGTTATAGGAACGCGCCGCGCCGCTGTGGTTCTGGTCGATCGCAATCAGGTAATGCTCACCGATGTTGCGGACGTAGTCCGCGCTGAACACCATGCCTTTGTGAAATTCATGCTGGAAGCCGAGATTCATTTGCCAGGAACGAGGAGCGCGGTAGTTGGGATCGAACACATCCACTCCAGCCGAGTTCGAGGCGTTGAGCACGGTGCCGATGTAATTGCTGTTCGGTTGAGATCCGGCGCCCGCCGCCGCAGCCTTGAAAGCACTGCTCAGCGCGAGGATTTCACTCCCGACGTTTGCAATGGTCCCTCCGCAAAACGTTGGCTGAACCTGGTTTGCGGTAGGGTCCGTCACAATTCCCGCGCCCCCGGCAATGGGCGAGTTCACCGAGACACCCGAAAGGCTGGTCGGCCAGGTGAAGTTGCTGGGAGTGCCGGACGAACAAACCTGGGGCGCGTACGACAACATTCCGTTCTTAACTCGCGCCAGACTGTCGGCCTGCATGTTGTTCCAGAGCGAGTTCTCAAAAAAGAGCCCGCCACCGCCGCGGATCACAGTCTTGCCGCTGCCGCCCATATCCCAGGCGAAGCCGAACTGAGGAGCGAAGTTCTGGTTCGGAGTGCGAACCTGGCTGCCTAATCCCGGCTGCCAGAGGTTGAGCGTGGGCTCGGGACCCAGGTTGCTGTCCACGCGTCCCGTGTCACGCACGTAGTGCAGTCCATAGCTCAACGTGACGTTGTGCTTGATCTTCCAATCATCCCCCGCATAGGCTTCGATCCGGTTGTCCGGCCCCAACCCTCCGCCGGGGTAACCGAATGCGCTTTGGGCCGTGGAAAAACCGCGACCGTTGCCCAGGAAAACAAAATCCGCGGGATACGCCGTGGGAGCCGCGCTGGTGACGCAATTGAAAGGCAGCGACCCCGGCAAACAAACGCTGGTCGTGCCCACCTGCGGATTCGAGGACAATGCGGAAAACCCTCCGCCTTGAAGCCGATTCAGTGTGGCTCCATAGCGGAAGATGTGATTTCCCATCAAACGGCTGCCATCGTACTTGACTTCGTAATTCGATTGAAACCGGACCGCTGGCGCCGACTGGCTGGGACCGCCGCAGAACGCGCCGCCGCTACTGAGCGCACAATTTCCCTGCACCGGCGCACCGATATTGATGCCCAGCCCCGGAATCGGATTGTTGATCCCCACCGGAATCGTCCCAGTGACGTCCCCGAGGCCGTCGCCCATGCGCAGATATTCGAAGCGGATGCTGTGCGTGTAGTTTCCTTTGGTGAAATCGTAACCGAGAGTGTGCGACGGCGTGTGCATCGCATTCCTCACGCCTTGCAGGGAACTGAAGGCTCCGAAGGGACCAACCTGGCTGACCTCGTCGAAATTGAAGCGGTAAAAGGCGTGCGTATCCTTGCGACCCTGCCAGTCCAGCCTGCCATCGGCCAGCAGTTCGCGGAACGGCTCTGCCATGCCGGTTGGCGACGTGTTGAACGGAGCTGCGAAAGGCTCCGGCGCCGTTATGTCCTGCTTGAAGCGCTCGGCGTCCAGAAAGAAGAAAAGCTTGTCCTTGATGAGGGTGCCCCCGAACCGCGCGCCGAATTGCTCCCGACTGAAATGGTTCGTTGTAGAACCCGGCAGAACGGCCGCGCCCTGATCCCCACGAAAAACGCCAAAGGCTTCGCCGTGGAGCTCCTTGCCGCCCGAACGAGTCGTGATGCTGACTGCGCCCGAGGAAGTCAGCCCGGTCGCGAGATCTAGCGTCGACTGGGAAAGATTAAACTCCTGGATCGAGCTCGCCGAAATATTCTGGGTTGTAGTTCCGACAGTCTCATCAGAAATGTCTACACCATCCACATCAATGCGCGCGGCGCGGCCAAAGCGTCCCTCGAAGGAGATCGAAGCGAGCCCGCTCTTACCGGCGTCAAGCACGCCGCCATCCTGCATCTGGACCCCCGGTACGAGCTGCGCGAAATCGAGATAGTTGCGCCCGTTGACCGGCAGGAGTGCAATCGGATCCGCCGCCCGCACGCTCTGCACGGTCGGCTGCTCAACATCGAGAGCGGTCACTGCCGGGTGAACCACGGCGCTCTCTTGCCCGGGTTCCAAGCGCACGTTGGCCGTCGAAACCATTCCAGTCCGGGCCGTCGCTGAAAACTCAGGGGTCTTGAAGCCTTTGGCTTCGATCCGCACAGTGTAGTTTCCGGGTTGGAGGGGGCCCGATGTATACACCCCGTTTTCGGAAGTCGTGGCCTGAACCACCCGGCCCGTAGCCTGGTAAGTAAGGATGACCTTCGCCCCGGCTAGTCCCGCGCCCGCCTGATCGCTGACGGTTCCGCGGATGGCGGCAGTGCTAACGGTCGATTGGCCCGGCAACATCACCGAAGAGAGCAGGATCGTCCAAAGAGTCATCCACACCAGCAGCCCAATCTTCTTGCTGGAGGTGCAATCGAGGTTCAGCATGTCCACCTTTCTTATTTTCATCTGCTTCCAGATAATCACATCCCGATGCTTTGTGGCAAAGCCGCCACACTTCATTTCGTCGAAACAAGCTACCTCAAAACAGTGGAAGGCTCAGGCTCTAATCCCCGAACCTTCACTCCGACTTGACGGTGTAATAGCCCGCGCGGTGGCGGACTTTATAGGCTGTGGCATCCGGCGCGCCCACCACTTGCACTCCGATGCGGCGGAACTCCGAGAACGACGTATGTTGCGACGGGTAATAAGCCAGTAGATATTGGGTGCGCAGTTCGTCGCTGATTTTGTGGAACGCCTCGTCGAGCTGCGCGGCGGAGGTCGCGTAGTAGTACTTGCCCCCGGTATCTTCCGATAGCTGGATCAGGGCATGCTCGCCTCCGGTCTCGCGTCCAGCGCTGTTCTCGATGGGGACGATGATGATCGAGTAGACCAGCGCTTCCGCTTCTACCGCCGCGCGCACGGCCTGGGTGTAATCGACTTTGCTGAAGGTGTCTCCGCCATCGGTAATCAGGACGATGACTTTTCGTCCTTTGCGATGGTCCAGGGCACGCGAGACCACATAAATGGCGTCGTACAGGGCGGTGGCGGCGCCCACGCGGATGTGGTCGATGCTCTCATCGATCCGTTTCAGGTCCGGGGTGTACCCGGCGTGCGACTCATACACGGTTTCGCTAAAACCATAGACGGAGAGGGCGTCGACCGGGCGCACGATGTCGTGCGCGAAGCGTTTGGCCGAGGCCTGCTCCAGCGGCAAGTCATGGCGCGTGCTCAGACTGGTGTCGATGGCCAGCGCGATCGAAAGCGGCAGCGCGGACTCCCGGTCGAAGATCTTGATGGTCTGCTCGCGATCGTCCTCTTTGAGAATGAAATTCTCCTTGGTGAGCCCGCCGATGGGAGCGCCGTGGGTATCGGTCACCGTGACGAAAACGTTGACCAGCTTGACGTCGACCCGGATGGTGGTTGCCGGATCCGGCTCTTGAGCCGGAGCCTTTTGAGCCGGATTCTGCCGAAGCGAGTCCTGCTGCGCCCATAGGCCGCACATGGGAACCAGCAGGCCGATCAGGAGCAGAATCGTAGCGGGTTTTCTCATCGAGTCTAAGAATTATACCGTTCGCCGGATGGCGGCTTTCGGCGGGCTCTCTACAGACTGAGCTCTTGCACGCCCGTGCCCTCTGGCTCTGGCCGTTCCGTTAGATGCGGCTTGCGGTGCCGGGCTGCCTCAGACATCAGAATTTGCGCGGGGAATCTCTGCCGGAAATGGTTCCCCGTCGGCCCAGACCGCACCGTCGGTGAAGTGTTCCTTCTTCCAGATGGGAACCGTCCGTTTGAGCGTGTCGATCAGCCATCGGCAGGCGTCGAAGGCGGCGGCGCGATGCGCCGACACAACCGCGATCAGCACGCTGGTCTCGCCGATTTCCAGGCGCCCCAGCCGGTGGACAATGGCAACGTCGCGAACCTGGAACTGTTGCAGCGCCTGACCCGCCAGCGACTCCATCTGCTGCAACGCCATCTCTTCGTAAGCCTCGTAGTCGAGGTAAAGAGTCTTGCGGCCGCGGGTCTGGTTACGAACGATGCCCTCAAAGACCAGAGCAGCACCGTCCTCTCCCCGCTTGAGGCTGGCAACGATACTCTGCGCGTCAATGACCTCTCGGACAATCAAAGCATAGCGCCGGCGTCCCGCCGGCTGTCGGGGGGGCGTCTCGCCCGCCCCGTCGGGGGCGCCGCCGCTCACCGGCGGCAGCAGGGCGACCTCGTCGTCCGCCTTCAATTTTGTGTCCGGCCCGGCATATTGCTGGTTCACCGCCAAAGCTAGCGAGGGCAGTGCTGCTCTCAACCGCGGAACCCGCGACTCATAGTGCCGCAAGACATCGGAGACCGAAGCGCCGTCCGGCAGGTCAATCACGTCCACCGGCTTCCCCGCGATATCTTTCAGCATCCCGAAAAATAGAACTCGCACGCGCACGGCGTTCAGTTTACCCCTACCGGACCGCCCATGCTCTCGCGAGCAAAGAAAATGGCCAGCCTCCCACGAGGCTGGCCATTATTTAGCAGGTCGTCTTCACGCCTGGGTCAGCACTTTATCGTGAACCTCTACCGGTTCCTTCACTGTCACAACTGGAGCCTTCCCCACATCGGGCAGTGAGAACCGCAGAGCCTCATCGATCGTCTTCACGTAATGAACCGTGAAGTTCTCCAGCTGTTCCGGCGTAAGGTCTTCCTCGACGTTCATCCTGTTCTCCGCCGGCAGAATCACATCCGTCACACCGGCGCGTTTCGCGGCGAGTACTTTCTCTTTGATCCCGCCCACAGGAAGGACGTTGCCGCTCAGGGTGATCTCGCCAGTCATTGCCAGCAGCGGCGTGATGCGCTTCTTGGTCAGCAACGATACCAGCGTCGTCGCCATAGTCACTCCGGCTGAAGGCCCATCTTTTGGAATCGCCCCCGCCGGAACGTGCATGTGAATGTCGTGGTTGGCGAAGAAGTCCTCGGCAATCCCGAGCCGGTCCGCGTTGGACCGCACCCAGGTCAGTGCCGCCTGCATGGATTCCTGCATGACCTGCCCAATCTGTCCGGTCATGGTGAATCCGCCCTTGCCCTTCATCGCATTGGCCTCGACGAACAGCACGTCGCCGCCCGACGGAGTCCATGCCAGGCCGACAGCCACACCCGGCCGTTCGGTCCTCTCAGCAATTTCTCCTTCGCTGCGAATCTTGATGCCGCCCAGGAACTCCTGAATCACTTCCTTGTTGACGATCAGCTTGTCGGTCTTGCCTTCGGCCAAGCGCCGCGCCTGCTTGCGGCAAATGGTGCCGATGGTGCGTTCCAGGCTGCGCACGCCCGCCTCCCGGGTGTAGTGGCGGATCACATTGCGCACCGCTCCTTCGGGAAACTCGATCTGCTCTGTCGTGATCCCGTTCTCCTCAATCTGGCGCGGAATCAGGTAACGGAAAGCGATGTGTACTTTTTCTTCCTCGCTATAACCCTGCAGTTCGATGATCTCCATGCGATCGCGCAAGGGCTCGGCGATCGGATCGAGCATGTTGGCCGTCGTGATGAACAGCACTTTCGACAAGTCGAACGTCACGTCCAGATAATTGTCGCGGAACGTCGAATTCTGTTCGGGATCAAGCGCCTCGAGCAACGCCGATGCCGGATCGCCGCGGAAGTCGCGTCCCACCTTGTCGATTTCATCCAGCATGAAGACGGGATCTTTGGTCTCCGCCCGGCGAATGCCCTGGATGATCTGCCCGGGCAGAGCGCCGATGTACGTACGGCGATGTCCGCGAATTTCGGCTTCGTCATGCACGCCGCCGAGCGACAGCCGCGTAAACTTGCGGCCCAGAGCGCGCGCAATCGACTTGCCCAGCGAAGTCTTGCCCACGCCCGGAGGTCCGACGAAGCACAAGATCGGCCCCTTCATATTAGGTTTCAGCCGGCGGACGGAAAGATAATCGAGAATGCGGTCTTTCACCTTCTCCAGGTCATAATGATCCGCGTCCAGAATTTCCTTCGCCTTCGGAATCTCGATTTCCTGCCCCGAGGTCTTGTTCCAGGGCAGCACCGCCAGCCACTCGACGTAGTTGCGGGTGAGCGAGTAGTCGGCTGCCATGGGAGACATGCGAGAGAGGCGGCCGAGTTCTTTTAAGGCCTCCTTCTTCACTTCCTCGGGCATGCCCGCGTCGTCAATTTTCTTTTTTAAGTCTTCGACGTCGCGCTGGCCTTCGTCCTGCTCGCCCAGTTCCTTCTGAATGGCCTTCATCTGCTCACGCAGGTAATACTCGCGCTGCGTCTGCTGCACGCGATCCTGCACTTCGCTCTGAATCTTGTTGCGCAGTTGCTGGACTTCGAGTTCCTTGGCGAGATGCTGGTTGATTTTTTCCAGCCGTACGTGGATATCCAGAGTCTCCAGCGTGTCTTGCTTGTCGGGCGTCGACAACGACGGCAGAGACGATGCGATGAAGTCCACCAGGCGGCCGGGCTCGTCGATGTTCATGGCCACGGTCGAGAGTTCATCCGACAGCGTGGGCGAACCCGCGACGATCTGCTGGAACAGCGTCAGCACGTTGCGCTGCAGCGCTTCAATTTCGGAGGTCGCGACCGGCGTCGTGCCCTCGGGTAAGGTCGAATAGTAGGCGTTCATGAACGGCGCCAACTGCGTGAACTCGCCCAGCTTGACTCGTTCCAGACCTTCGGCAAATACAAACAGGCTCTGGTTGGGCATCTTGACGACCTTGTGCACGACGGCAGACGTTCCCACCGTGTAGAGGTCGCTGGGCTGTGGGGAGTCGACCCGCGCCTCGCGCTGCGCCACCACAATGATGGTCTTGTCTTCGCCGAGAGAATTGATGAGTTGAACCGAACTCTCCCGACCCACGGTCAAAGGCAAAACGGCATGCGGGAACAAGACTGTATCCCGTACCGGAAGCACCGGAAGCGCCTTTTGCTCGTTTGTTTCCTTATTCTTAGGAGTGCGCTCGACTGGCGACTGCTGGCTCATATGGCTCCTTGAGTGTAACTCGCTCAAGTTTAGATGATACTCCTGCCGGAAAGGTTTCAGGAGGCCCCGAAAGCAATCCTGCAAGAGCTTGAATTCTATTCTCTTATTCCAGGGGCGAAACGTGCCTAAGGTGCAGAGGCTAACGCCGAGGGTACCCGCTTGCCAAGTCCCAAATTGGGACAAAACGAAAAATAAAACTTCCAAGCGGTCGAGCCGAGCAGTTTTCTTTGCCTTGGGCCGCTCTTCGACTCTTTCCGCCGGCTAGATTCAGGCCGCTGGATAAATCCCCAGCACCTTTGCAAACTCGGCCACCTTGCCCGGGGCAAAACGGAGGATAGATGAAAGCTGCGGTAAAATCACCGTCAAGGCTTCCCCGATTCGAGAAGAATGGACCAATGAGGCGCTGTCTTGGTGGTTTACTATTAGCAGTGCTGACCCTTCCCGCTGCGGCGCGTGAAGCGCCAAAGGACCCGTGGACGGAGTGGTTCCAACGTGCCGGCGATCAAATGAATCTGCGCATGTTCGGCGCCACTCCCTTTCACATGAAGGTGGTTTTCCATGCTTTTCCGGGCATGGTTCTGAGCAATAAGGAATCGGAGCAGATTATATCGGGCGATGGAACTTACGAAGAAACCTGGGTCACGTCAACGAGGTGGCGGCGGGAAGTGACGTTCGGCAGCTATCACGCCATTGAAGTGCAATCCGAGGCAGGGCGAAAAATGCAGGCCAGCTCAGACTATGAGCCGAGCCGCGTACTGATGCTTCTGGAAGCGCTGCTCTATCCCATCCCCCGCGACCTGTCTTCGCCATCGCTGGCTGACGAGCACTACTGGTGGAAGATTGAAAACGGCGCAGTCGGCACCCAGTCCTATGTGAAGATCAGCCGCACTTTCGGAACTGGCAAAGCGCTGATCGGGTATCTCTTCCTGCCCCATGGAGAACTGATTCAAAGCGTCAACCGAGGCATCGTGACTGACTGGACGAACTCGACGACCTTTGGCGGAAAGCTGGTTCCGCAGCACATTCGGCAACAGGGCGGTACACGCGACTTGCTTACTGCAGACGTGACGGTTGAGCCTGCTGGCCCGGCAGATCGAACGGCGTTTGAGCTTCCCGGCGGCCCGGCTGAGGCGGGGATGACCCTGCGTCCACTCCACTATTACGAGGTCCATGGCTGGAGCAAAATGTCGGAGTTCCACTACATTACTATTGGCCCGGACACGCCACACGGGAACATTCGGCGGATCCTCGACCGTCACGGCGTGAGCCGGGAAGTAGAGATCATCTACTGGCCTAATTCCGACGACGTCAAAATCTTTTTGCCCTCAATTAGGAAGGAGACGTTCTCTCCGGTAACGATCGATAAAAATCCCTGTGAATTTGACCTATCGATGTCGTTTTGACCCCGCACGCAGCCCGGCGAAACGACAGCGAATCGCTTTTGGGGGAAACTGGGAGAAATCCACTTCAGGCCGCTGGATAAATCCCCAGCACCTTCACAAACTCCGCGACCTCGCCCAGATGGCGCAGCGCGTTGCGGGCCGGCTCGTCATCGCCACGCAGGAAGTCAACGTAGAAAACATACTCCCAAGGCCGTCCCCGCATGGGCCGCGACTCGATCTTGCTCAGGCTGATATCCCGCAGGGCAAACACGCTGAGTGATTTGAAGAGCGCCCCCGGCACATTCTTGACCTGGAACACGATCGAAGTCTTGTTCGCGCCGCGAGGGCTCAGGCGATGATAGTCTGGGCTTTGATAGCCCGGGCTTTCTTTTTTTCTTCCCGCCGCCCGGCCCAACTTCCGAATCAAGAAGAAGCGTGTGAAGTTGCGCTTGTCATCTTCAATGCCGGCTTGAAGAATGCTCCCGGAATACTCGCGAGCGGCTTGCTTTCCCGCGATTCCCGCCGCGTCTTTCAACTGGTTCGCGATTACATGCTTCACACTGCCGGCCGTGTCGTAAAACGGCACTGCCTCGATTTTCGGATGCCGCTGGAAAAAGTCGCGGCACTGGTCCAGCGCCACCGGATGCGATAACACACGCCGCAAGGCACTCAGCCGCACTCCGGGCATGGCGATCACGTTGTGCACGATGCGCAGCAGATATTCCGCCTGAATGAAAACCCCGCGCGTCAGCATCAGATCGGCATGCTCCGCCACGGTTCCCGCCAGCGTGTTCTCGATTGGGATGACCGCCGCGCCCACCGACTGGCGCTCCAGACTGTCGAACACTTCGGCTGACCGCGCGCAGGGCACAACGGTGCAACGCGGCAACATCCGCTCTGCCGCCTCGTGACTGAACGACCCGAGTTCTCCCTGGATGGCGACTTTCATATTCCGTTTTCCCGAATAGGCAAGGTATCTGGAGAAGGCATGCCAGCGCAAATGCTTATCGCCGCTTTCAGAGCAGCGCCTTCTTCAGCACCAGAGCGTCCACGCCATTCGAATAGTAGCGCGGCCAGGTCCGGATCACGCTGTAGCCATGCCGCTTGTAGAACGCCAAGGCCGCCAGGTTGTCGACGGCAGTTTCTAACCCCACGGCGCGGGATCCACCGGAGCGCAGGCGCTCCTCAGCGGCTTGCAGCAGCCGCGATCCCATGCCCGAGCGGCGGGCCGCCGCGACTACGTCGATGGTGATGATGTGTCCCGTCGGGCCGCTGTGCGCCACGATGAAGCCGCCAATGCCATCCTTGGCGTCGGCCGCCACCAGCGTGAATACTCCGCGGTGTCGTACATAGCCCTTGAGTTCCTGCTTTGAATACGCGATCCCCGGCGGGAAGCACTCCTGGTCCATGCGCCAGAGCGTTTCGAAGTCCTCAGGCTGGAAGTCGCGGATGACGAAGGCCACGGCGCAATTGTAAGCGGGCGAGGCTGGAAGTTCTAAAACCGCTGGCAAGCCGCTTCCTCATTAAGGAGGGATGAGTTTTCCACAACCCGCCCACAATCGGTCCCCGGAAAAAAAACGTTCTTCAAGGCCTTTGCCCCCTTGCCCAGACCGCAACCTCGGACGTACCATCAGCATCTAGAGCACAGAGGAAGACGTGGTGGGACGCCTTCTGGTCATTGACGTAGTCGGCGCGGTGGTGGTCCTGGGGGCGTGGTACTTTCTGTTCTCCGCCTACAACCGCCGCAAAGGAACCGAAGCGCTGCGCTGGGTACAATCGGCCTGCGCCGGGAAAGGACGTATCCTCGACTCGCACTGGGTCAATAGTTTTCACCTCGACGCCCGCCTGCAGTTCCCTTCCCGCAGCTTCGAAAATGCACATGTCACCATGAAGTTCCGGCCGCGCGCCAAGCCCGTCCACTGGCTGCTGAGCTGCTACCACAAGGACAAAGAAACGCTGACCTTCGAAGCGGATCTGGGCGGCTCGCCCAGCTTCCATCTGGAAGTCGTGCGCCACCGCTGGTGCGCCCACAGCCGCGGCGTTACTAGCCGCCGCCGCGACGAGCGCGAGTGGGATCTTTACGAGCCGGGCCCGGTCATCCTCACCACTCGCACGCACTGGAAGCAGGATTCCACGCCCGAATTGAACACGCTGATGACGGTGCGCCAGCAAGACGTGTTGGAAGTCCGCTTCCGCCCCGAGTCCCCGCAGTTCTCCGCCACCATCGCCCTCGACGCGCTCTACGATCCCCGCACCGCCGCCGGATTCCTCACCACTCTGCGTGAGTTGGCCGCAGGCGCCTCGGCCCACCGGCAGTAACTAACTCTTAGCCAGTTTTCTGTGCTATCGTTCCGGGCCATGACGGACTTCAACAATCCCACTCCACAATTCGGCACCGCCGAATACGTAGGATCTCCGGGCGCCGACCACTGTCAGTTCTGCCATCAGCCGATCGCTGGAGATTATTATCGGGCCAACAACGCCATGGCCTGTCCCGGATGTGCGGAGAAAATGCGCGGCGAGTTGGCCAAGGACACGCACGCAGCCTACGTGCGCGCCATTCTGTTCGGCGTCGGAGCTGCAATCCTGGGTATGATCCTCTACGCGACGTTCGCCATCGTCACCGGAATCGTGATTGGCTACGCGGCACTGGCCGTGGGATGGCTAGTAGGCAAGGCCATGATCACGGGATCCAATGGAGTTGGCGGAAGGCGTTATCAGATCGCGGCAGTTCTGCTCACCTATGCCGCAGTTTCCACTGCCGCCATTCCTGTCTGGATTCACTATGCCGGCGAACATAAGCAAAGCCAGCGGCAGAAAGCCGCGCCGACAGCAACGCCAAATGAAGATGGTTCGGAATCTGATTCGCAAGCACAGCCGGCAGCCCGGCCTCGGCCCACCTTCGTGGCCGCGGTGGGAACTTTGCTTTTGCTTGGTTTGGCTTCTCCGTTTCTCGAGTTCACCAGCAATGCCTTCGGTGCCTTAATTGGACTCGTGATCTTGTTCGTGGGCATGCAATTCGCCTGGAAGATGACCGGTGCCAAGCCCTTGGAAGTCTTGGGACCTTTTGAGAATTCGCCGCAGGCGCCGCGTTAAGTTCGAAACTCGCACGATTTGGAACAGCGGGATTGCCTCGTCACGTAGAATTGGGTCAGCGACTTCTGAATCGTGTCCACCACCACACCCGAGCTCATTCGCAACTGCCGCCGCTGCTCCCGCGAACTTGCGCCGGGCGCACTGGCGTGCGATCACTGTCACGCCCTGGTTCATGCCGAGCAGTTGGATCGCCTTGCGGCTGAAGCCAAGGCGCTCGAAGCCAGCGATCCGCGGCAAGCCCGCGAGCGATGGCTCATGGGACTTCCCCTGCTCCCTCCAGATTCCCGGCAGGCCGAATGGATCGCACAGCACGCACGTTCTCTCGATGCAACTACCCAACGAGTTCAGCCACCGCCACCCAGCGAGAACAAATGGGCGCAGCGCCTGGGGCCCGTGGGTCCGGTAGCGATCCTTCTGGCGAAAGGAAAATTCCTGCTCACGGCGGTTTTCAAGCTGAAGTTTCTTCTTAGCTTCCTCGCGTTCTTCGGTCTTTACTGGGCAATGTTCGGCGCGAAATTCGGCATCGGGTTTGCGGTGCTGATCCTGATTCACGAAATGGGCCACTACATCGACGTCAAACGCCGAGGCTTGCCCGCGGACATGCCTGTATTTCTTCCAGGGCTTGGCGCCTACGTTCGCTGGCAGGCTCTGGGCGTATCGCTGGAGACACGCGCTGCTGTGAGCCTCGCCGGACCTTTCGCCGGATTTCTGGCGGCAGTGGCATGCGCCATCTTGTGGTGGAAAACTGGAAGTCCCTTGTGGGCCGCGCTTGCCCGCTCCGGCGCCGCTCTCAACGTTCTCAACCTCACCCCGGTCTGGGTGCTGGATGGCGGTCAGGCCGCCCACGCCCTGAGCAAAATGGAGCGTATCATCCTGCTCACCGTATGCCTCGCTCTGTGGTTGGTGCTCGGGGAAGGCGTCTTCTTCTTAGTAGCGGCTGGCGCAGGTTACGCCGCATTTTTTGCTCGAGATCTCCCGGCGCATCCCAGCCGCGCCACGACGGCCTACTTCGTTGCAGTCTTGATCGCCTTGGGTGTAATCCTGCGCTTACTGCCGGGCCAGGGCTTTGGCATGTAGTAGCGCGCGCGGGACTCATAGCTTCTCCGAATAAATCTCTTTTATGCCTTGCATCAGCTTTTTCGATTGGCGGGCACTTGCCCCACGCGCTATTCTTCCGTGTTCCGAGTAAGTATGTTCCGAGTCAGCGTGTTGAAACCAGCCATTTCAATTCCTGCATCCGTGATGTGGCTTTGCCCAAATCATAAGCTACGCGAAGGAGACTGAACGACATCCATGCCCACCGAACTGCGTAATTTCCTGGCACTCTCATACGATGAACTGGAAGACCTCAACCTCAAGGCGAAGGAGCAGCGCAGGAACCGCGTCGCATCTCACAAGGTCCAGGAGGACCGCCTCAAGTACCTGACCGACGAGAAGCGGATCAAGGCCGTGACCGTGCTCTTCAGCGATCTCGAAGGCCGGCTGCACATGCTCGACTACGACAAGAAGTTCCTGCTCAAGAGCTGGGACAACCTCACCTTCGACGGCTCTTCCATCCGCGGCTTTACCGCGCAGCGCGAGAGCGATCTCCGGTTAGGCATCGATTGGGGCGCATTCTACTGGGCTCCGTCCGATGTCTTCGGCTCCGGCAAGGTGCTGGTGTTCGGCGAAGTCATCGATAAGGGCGGCACGTCCTACTCCGGCGACATTCGCGGTGTGCTCAAGGGCTACGCCGAGGAACTGCACAAGAAAAAAGGCTACACCCTCAACGCCGCCAACGAAATCGAGGGCTTTCTTTTCAAAGGCGCCGACGCCGAGCGCCACTATCACGAAGTCGGCGGCAAGTTTGAATACGTCAACACCGGCGGCTACTATCACTCTCTGCCCGGCGATCCGCTGCGCACCTTCATCGACACCACCGCCGAAGTGCAGCGCGCCATGGGCTTCCAGAACGAAAAAGATCACCCCGAAGTTGCGCCCTCACAGTTTGAAATCAACTACGGCTACGGCGAAGTTGTCGCCGCCGCCGACCAGATTCAACTCTACAAACTGATCTGCCGCCAGGTCGCGACCAACATGGGGTTGACCGCGTCATTCCTGCCCAAACCAGTCGTGGGCGTGAACGGCAGCGGCATGCACACCAACGTTTCCATCAGCGAAAACGGCAAGAACCTGTTCTGGGACGCCAAGGGCGAAGAGAAGCTCAGCAAAATGGGATGGGCCTTCCTCGATCGCATTCTCACCCACGGCAACGACCTGTGCTTGCTGCTCAACGCCAGCGTGAATGCCTATCGCCGCCTCGATCCGCATTTTGAGGCGCCGAACCAGATCAAGGCCTCGCCGGTCGATCGCGGATCGATGATTCGCATTCCCATCGGCAACGAGAAGAGCATGCGCGTCGAAGTCCGCTCCGTCGCGCCCGACGCGAATCCGTACCTGGTGATGCATTCGATCTTCAAAACCGGCCTCGACGGCGAGACCGCGAAGATCAAGAACCTGCGCCAAGCCGAGCGCTACCTGCCCGACAATATCTACACCGCGCTCGACGACTTCCGCAAAGCAGAGTGGACCACCACCCTGCTTGGAGAAGACGTCAAAGGCCGCTACGCGGACCTAAAACAAGCCTCCGCCGACCGCTGCCCCCGCGCCCTCGGAACCTTCGTCAAAGCCCAGGAAGTCCAGTTCCATCACGAGGTCTACAACCAGTTCCTGTGGAATCTGTTTTAGACTGCCGCAGTTCTGTCCAACGCCCCGGTCAAAAGCCGGGGCGTTTTTGTTCTGCGTAGCGCCGGCGTCTCCACCGGCTGTCGCGGGGGCGTCCTCGCCCGCGCAGTAAACTGCCGAGCGATAAAGTGGAAATCAAGGTTAGGGCGGAAGGGTTATGAGTGAAATGTTTTTGCATCAAGTATGCTTGTACGGCGAATTGATCGGACCATTGGAAGAAGCATGCGAAGAAGGCGTTTGCTCACAGGATGGAAGCTGTATGTACTCGTCGGCAGCTCGTTTTATGCCGTCCTCCTTTTCTTGTTGTGGGAAAAATGGATTGTGAGGCACCCCGGCAGATCGTTTTTTTACGGATTGCCAGAAGTGGCCGTGTTTGCAGCCGTTCCGACTGTTTGCCTTCTCGCATCCCTTGCCTTCGATCGGCGACGACGCGGAAAATGAGGCGCAGAGCAACGGCTCAAGAATTGTAAGACAGCGATTTCACTCTTCGACAGACGTTTGGTCATACGGCTGGGGCGCGCACACGCCTCTGCCGGTCCCGCAGATAGCCACCGCAGAAACCACAAACTGGAGCGCTGATCAACAGGAGAAATTGCAGCCAGTGGGCGTGGGAGTCTTTACCGGAAGCCATCGAGTAGATCCCCAGCGCCACGCAGAGGAACGAAGAAAGCGTTCCGTTCAGCAATTCGTCATGCTTCGCCAGCCATCCCGCTACATAGCCGCCTAACACCGAACAGGCAAGGCCAACAAGCAATTCTGCCCCGTACAGCCATGGAATCCCGCGTGTCACTGCCATGATCGCGGGGCCTATTTGGTCCTTTGGAGTGTGCGCTACATCCACCTTGGACAAGGCGAAAATTGCGAAGGGAATCCCCATAAGAAAAGACGAACAAACATCGACGATACCGCCGATCAGCACGCCCTTCACTGAGACTTTGTGCATGGAAATGGATTCTGAATAGAACCTTAGCGGTGCCTTACTTTCGGCCTTGTGTAGTGCCCTTCAACGCCCATCACTATACCAGAGCACTAAGGCAATCTGTTGTAACATCCCCATTCCACTCATAGGTATAAATGTACCTGCACCGTTGACTCCCAGCTCATCCATCCCTAAGATGGCACTCCAGATTCAAGAGCCGCGTTCAGGAGGTTGAAGTATTGGCAAACCCGACCGAACCCACGTCTCCCAGCAATCTCTTTCAAATCATCGCCACCGACATCCATTTCTGGATTCCGTTCGCCGTCCTCCTCGGCGGCGTCGTGCTTCTGGATAAACTCCGCTGACATGACACGAACCAGCTCGGACACCGAGGCAGCGCCCGCGATTCAGAGTCCGATGCCTGTGGCCCGCCGGCGCACCCTGCAGGCCCTCGGCATCTTCTGCGGATTCGCCGCCGGAGCCTGGCTCGGCGGCGCCGAAGCCCCCATCAAGCTCGCCAACCCTGACATCTCACCAACCACTATTTCTCTCATCATGGTGCTCGGCGTTTTCCTAGCGCGCTGGAGTGTCCCCGCGCTCATCCGCGGCACATCGCACGTCCGCAACGATGTTCTCCAGGCACCGCACCTCATCGTCTGGGCCGTGCTTGCCGGATGCATGTGGGCCGTCGCCAACACGCTCACCATTTACGCCATCCGCAACGTTGGACTGAGCATCGCCTTTCCGTTGTGGAATACGAATAGCCTGCTCGGAATTTTCTGGGGATTCCTGCTCTTCAACGAATTGCATTACGCCGGATGGAAGCGCTGGCTCGGCGTTCTCGGCGGCGCAGTCTGCATGTTCGGAGGCGCCGCGCTGCTGGCCATCGCGTCATCGCATCAAGCCGCCCCGGGCAAGGCCGCGCTGGGAATCTTCGCAGCGCTGGGCGCCGGCGTTCTCTGGGGAACGATGTACATCCCTTACCGCAAGGCGTATCTGACGGGCATGAATCCGCTTTCCTTCATCACGTTCTTCACCGTCGGAGAGCTCGTCACCATGACCGTACTGGCCGTCGCTTACCGCGGCGCCACACCGCTCTGGCACGAACTCATTGGCGCGAAACAGGTAATATTCTGGCTGATGCTCGGCGGCTTCGTCTGGGTGATCGGCGATTTGTTCCAGCAGTACGCCACAAAATATGTCGGCATCAGCCGCGGCATTCCCCTCTCCAACACGAATCAGCTCTGGGGATTGCTGTGGGGCATCCTGGTCTTCCACGAACTCCGCGGCGGCAGCCAGACGGTCTATGCACAGGTCGCCGGAGGATCAATCCTCATGGCACTGGGCGCAGTCGCGATCGCATTGTCGTCGGCCACCGAGCGCGAACACTCCTCCTGGCAGGACGCCGCCGACCGTGAAGGCCAGCGCTACGGCGTCGAAAGCGAATACGTCCGCGCCGGGATGGAAGGCAAATCCTTCCGCAATGACTCTAGCGCAAGATCACTACTGGACTGGCTGCTCATTCTCGGCACCACGGCTCTCTTCGTTGTGCTGGGGACCATGGCCCGCCTGCCCCGCATGGAAATCGGCCTAGGCTGGGCGTCGATCCTTGCCGCCGCAATGCTCGTTCTCCTGTCCTCCTGCGCGATCGCCCTCTGGCGGACGACCCGTTTTCGGTGACCGTCCCTGCTTTTCGCCACCTGGTCCCTGTTGGCAGGAAATCTTCCGCGCTATGGACTACAATCTCTCGACTTCAAAAGGAGACTTTATGAAACGCGCTTTCGCCGCACTCTGTTTCCTCGTGCTGATTTCCGGAGCCGTGCGCGTCGCGGCGCAGGTTAACCCTTACAAAGACGGCACGCCTGGTGTCACTGGCTATCGCTCTGAAGTCCTGGCCGAAGTGATGATTCAGGAAGATAAATTCACCCGCCTCGCCGAAGCGATCCCCGCCGACAAATTCGCGTGGCGCCCCACGCCCGACGTTCGTTCTTTCGCTGAAGTCTTTCTTCACGTTAGCGCCGCCAACTACAACCTCTACAAACTCGTCGGTACCCCGCCTCCGGCAGCACTCGACATCAGGACGCTGGAGAAATCCACCACCGACAAAGCGAAAGTGATCGCCACCCTCAAAGATTCCTTCTCCCACGCCAAGGCCGCCATCAAAGCCATGCCCGACGCCGATCTCGAGAAAAGTCTGGACTGGTTCGGGGGGAAGAACACGCAGCGCGGCATCCTGCTGTTCATCGTCCGCCACGCCGCCGAGCATTTGGGACAATCGATCGCCTACGCGCGCGTGGCCGGAATCGTTCCTCCCTGGACGGAAGACGCCAAGAAAAAGTAGACCCGAAGCGGCCTCTGACCCATGCGGGGACAGCGCCCACAGCCGACGTGCCTCGTCGAAATGGTGGGCTAATCCATTCATTCGGTAGCCGTTCAGCTCCAGGGTGATCCGCCAACTCACCGAAGCACATCTGACTCGCTGGAAGACCCGCTCTAACGCGTCGGCACTGGTTCACACGCGCGATATCCCGGAACATACTTCGGGAATACAATCCTCCAAACAATCGTTCTAGACAGCACTCCCCGCCCCGGTAGACTGTTTGGCACTGAGAAGGAGACTCCCCGATGAAGCATATTTTTTTCACCCTCTGCTGCTTCGCTCTAACGGCTGTCGCAGTTCCCGCCGCCGCGCAACTGCAGCAAGTGCATCCCTTTCGAGACGGCACGCCCGGCGTGACTGGCTATCGCTCTGAAGTTCTGGCTTTGGTCATGATTCAGGAAAATGAATTCCTACGACTTGCCAACGCGTTCCCCGCCGAAAAGTACACCTGGCGTCCCGCACCCGGCGTGAAATCAGTCGCGGAGGTCTTCTTGCATGTGAGCGCCGCCAACTACAACATGTACAAACTTGTGGGCGCGCCTTCTCCCGCAGGACTCGACGTGGCGGGGATGGAACAATCCACCACCGACAAGACAAAAGTCATCGCCACGCTGAGGGCCTCCTATGCCCACGCCAAGAAAGCCATCACCGACATGCCTGACGCCAACCTCGAAAAAACCATGGACTGGCTGGGCGGAACGATCACCCAGCGCGGCGTGCTTCTCTATATCATCCCCCACATCGCCGAGCACCTAGGACAAGCGATTGCTTACGCGCGCATCAACGGAGTCGTTCCCCCGTGGTCAGAAGACCCTCCGTCAAAGTAGCCGTCTCACGAATACAGGACTCGCAAGACTCGCGCCCGCACCCATCCGCAGCCACGAGTTCGTCTCAAGGCCAAACATCGAGTTCCTTCGTGATACTTCGTGACCTTCGTGGTTGAGTTTTTTCCTTACAGCCCGCACTCGCTTCGTTGGTGCGCCCGATATAGGTGTGCTAGATTCGAAGACTCGATGGAACTCGCACCCACCATCTCTACCCAAGGCCTGACCCGCCGTTTCGGAGAACTGTTAGCCGTCGACGGCGTCGACCTGCGCGTTGCCCCCGGGCAATTCTTCGGCTTCCTCGGCCCCAATGGCGCGGGGAAATCCACCACGATCAAGATGCTCACTGGATTGCTCGCGCCCAGTTCCGGGCGAATTGAAATTCTCGGCATCGATCTCAACGCTCACCCCGTCGAAGTCAAGCGCCAGATCGGAGTGGTTCCCGAAGGCATGGCGCTGTTCGGACGCCTCACTGGCGCAGAGTTCCTCAGCTTCGCCGGACGCATGTACGGCCTCGACCGCACCACCGCGGCTCAGCGCGCCGCCGAGTTGCTCGAGTTTATGCAACTCGCCGACCAGCCGAAAAAACTGGTCACCGATTATTCGCACGGCATGCAGAAGAAGCTGGCCCTCGCCGCCGCCGTGATTCACGGGCCCAAAGTCCTATTCCTCGATGAGCCCTTCGAAGGCGTGGACGCGATCGCCGCCGGCACCCTGAAATCCATGCTGCAAGGCATGATCGCGCGCGGCGCCACGATTTTCCTCACCTCGCACGTGCTCGAAATCGTGGAGCGCCTGTGCAGCCACGTCGCCATCATTCACCAGGGACGGCTGGTGGCGCAGGGTTCGCTCGAAGAACTGCGCGCCGGAGTCGAAGCGCAGACCCCAGCTGGATCGGACGATAACGGAGTTTCCAACGAGAAGCTGACGCTGGAACAACTTTTCTTGCGCATCGTCGGCGGCGAGCGCCGCACCGAGCAGGAGCTTTCGTGGCTGGGATAAGTGTCAGCGAACTGTCAGAATGACCTCCACCCTCCATCGCCGCGGCCAACTCACGGCCATCGCCGAACTCCGCTGGCGCATGTTCGTCAACGGCCTGCGCAGCAAGCGCGGCAAAATGGAGCTGGTCTCGCGCATCATTGTGACTGCGGCCTTCGCGCTCGGTGGACTCGGCGGTTTCGCGACCGCCACTGGACTTTCCTGGTTCTTTGTCTCGCAAGACAAGGCCGAGTTGCTCCCTCTGCTTTTGTGGCCGATCTTTTTCTTCTGGCAAGTTTTTCCCGTGATGGCGACCGCCTTCACCAACAATCCTGACTCCGGCGAGTTGCTGCGTTTTCCCCTCTCTTACCGATCGTATTTTCTGATCCGCCTGGCCTACGGATTTTTCGACCCAGCCAGCGCGCTCGGGTCTGTGGGCCTGTTTGGAATTCTGCTGGGTGTCAGCTTCGCACGCCCATCCTTGTTTCCCTGGACGCTGCTCGTCCTGTTGACCTTCGCGCTCTTCAACCTCGTCCTGATGCAGACGGTCTTCGCCTGGCTCGAACGCTGGCTGGCGCAGCGCCGCACCCGCGAAATCATGGGCGTACTCTTCATCCTTGGGATGCTTAGCTTTCAGCTGATCGGCCCGATGATGGAGCGGGTCGGAAAAAAGCCGCACCCAGAATTCAGCCGAGCGACCCAGATCGTCACGCAGGTGCAGGCGGTGTTGCCCGCCGGCCTCGCCGCCGACGCCATCGCCCAGATTTCCCACGCGCAACTGCTGGCCGGCATCATTTCCCTGCTTTTCCTGGGGACGCTCGCCTTGGCCGTTGCGTCTCTCCTCCACCTCCGCTTGCGCGCCCAGTTTCGCGGCGAGAATCTCAGCGAAGCCGCAGCGCGCCCCGCCGTGGCGCAAGTCCCGAGCCTGCAAGTGGGATGGAACCTGCCCGGATTTTCGCAATCCGTCGCAGCCGTGTTCGAAAAAGAAATCCGCTATCTCGCCCGCAGCGGCCCCATGCTGCTGACTCTGGTCATGCCGATTTTTATGCTGGCAATCTTTCGCCTGGGACCACTGAATCCCATGCGTCCGACGAACGCGCTCAGCCGCACGCCCGACATGGCGTTCCCCGGCGCCGCAGCCTACGCGCTCCTGGTCCTCACCAACCTGGTGTTCAACAGTTTTGGCGGAGATTCCGCCGGCGTCCAGTTCTTCTACGCATCGCCGGTAAGCTTCCGTCAGATCATGCTGGGGAAAAACCTGACGCACGCCAGCATCCTCCTCGCCAACACCGCACTGGCGTGGATCGCCGTCTCCTACCTCTACGGCACGCCGCGCCTGTCGGTTTCGGTTGCAACCGTAGCTGGACTTCTTTTCGCCGCGCCCTTGAACTTCACCGCCGGCAACCTGCTCTCGATCTATTCGCCCCGGAAGCGCGATTTCTCCACCTTCGGCCGCCAGAACGTTTCGCAGACCACGGTCCTGGCGAGCTTGGGCGTGCAGATCGTGATCATCGGCCTGGGAGCGGCCGCCTTCGCCATCGCGCACCTCTACAACAATCTGTGGATCGCCACGTTGCTGTTTCTTGTACTCGCAGCCATCGCAATTCCGATCTACCTGACTGTTCTCGGCCGCATCGACGGCATCGCGGTGAAGCGCAGAGAGACTCTGCTGGCGGAGTTGTGCCGCGCGTAAGTGGAAGAGCGGCCCTTTGAGGGCCGCGTGAAAGGTTCGAAATCAGAGCGGGCTTCAGCCCGTGTGCTCGTCGCGGCAGATTACGTTGGGCCTTAGATCCGCAAGCCCACGTGCGCGTTTCGATTACCCTTTTTCCGGCCTCGCCAAAAATCTATATCCCACGCCGCGCACCGTGAGCAAATGCCGCGGATTGCCCGGATCATCCTCAATATACCGCCGTAACCGCACCACAAAATTGTCGATGGCACGCGTGTCGGTATCTTCGTGCAGCCCCCACACTTCTTCCAGAATCTGTTTGCGGGAAACAATCTTGCCGTCTTTGGCCACCAGGTGGCGCAAAAGCTCCGACTCCATCAACGTCAGATGAATCGTACTCTCGCCCGACCGCAGTTCCAGCGCACCGAAATCGATCGTCTTCCCGCCGAACGAAAATGTACCGAAGGCTCCGATGCCGACTGTATCGGCCCGCACCTCGCCCGCCGCCGCCTGCCCTCCACGGATCCACTGGCTGCGCCGCAACAATCCCTGCAACCGCGCCAGCAAAATCGAAAGATCAAAGGGCTTGGCAAGATAATCGTCGGCTCCGGACGCAAAGCCCTTCAGCACGTCTTCCGGACGCCCCCGCGCCGTCAGCATCAGCACCGGAACATAATTCCGCGCCGCTCGCAGTTCCGACACCACGCTGAATCCGTCTTTGCCCGGAAGCATGATGTCGAGCACCACCGCGTCAAAATTCTCGTTCTTCCCGATCAGCCGATCCGTAGCCGCCTCTCCATCCCCCACCACCTCGGCCGCATACCCTTCGGCCTCAAGGTTGAAACGCAACCCCTGCGCCAGATGCGCTTCGTCTTCCACCACCAGAACCCGGCTCATTCCCCCCACCTCGGCAGTTCGATCACGATCGTCGTTCCCTGTCCTTCTCCAGCGCTCTCGGCAAACACCTTGCCGCCATGCTTCTGCGCGATCGCCTTCACAATAAACAGGCCCAGACCGGTTCCTTTCACGTGCGCCAGCGAACGGTGCGTCACCCGATAAAAGCGTTTGAAGATGCGCTTCATGTCATCGGCTGGAATCCCCACTCCCTGATCCTGCACGCTCAGCACAATGCGCTTCTCGTCGGGCGTTTCCAGCCGCACCCGCACGTCGACCGTGTCCCCGGAATACTTGACGGCGTTGTCGAGCACATTGGAAACCGCAGTGCGCAAATCTTCCGCGCTGCCCCGCACCCGCAGCCCGTTCCCGTTGCTCGATGCGTCCTCGTAGCGGATCGCCTCCGGTTGCAGGTGATGCCGCGCCCGAGTGGCATCCGTGCAATCACGAACCAGTTGGCCGAAGTCGACCGCCGCCTTGTCCCGGCCTGCCTTCTTGTCGCCCGCCCGTCCGGCGCGGAGCACCTGCTCCACCGTCTCGGTCAGACGGTCGGTATCGCTCAGCATCACCCGGTAGAAATCTTGCTTCTGCGCTTCCGGCAGTTCGCGGCGCTGCAAGGTTTCCAGATGCAGCCGGATCGACGCCACCGGCGTTTTCAATTCATGCGTAACCGCATTGATAAAGCTGTCGTGCTGCTCGCTGCGCCTCAATTCGCGCAACAGGAAAATCGTATTCACCACCATGCCCGCAATGATCAGAGCAAAAAAGACGATGCCGAAAAGCAGCAGCACGCCCTGGCGCCAGTTGAGGATGATCCAGCCAACGTTCAAGGCAACCGCCAGCGCGACCAGGAAAACTCCCAGGATGAGGAAGAAAGCGATGGTTCCGCGGCGGCTCGAGATTCGCATGGAAGCTCAGCCCGATTCTACCGCGTTCGCGGCAACATTCTTTCCGTCAATTGACACCGCAAGCCCGCAGCCGTATCGTTTTGCGGAAACTACCGGGCCGACGCGGCTCTCAATGCGCTTTTGTTCCGAAAGGTGAAGCTATGAACGACGATGCCAAGAACAACGTGATTTCGCGGCGCGGATTTCTGGGAGCGGGGTCGGCCGCGCTCGCGGGCGGCATATTATTCGCGGAGACCGCCGCCAGCCAGGATCAAAAACAGGATCAGAAAACCTATCCCACAAAGGGCGACAAGAGTTCCAGCGCTCCGGGACCGGGCAATCCCCAGATCGACGCTCAAAATCCAGACTCTTTCCTGCCGCCGCCCACCGACGCCGGCGGCGTGCAAACCTTCAAATACCCCTTCGGAATCTCTCACAAACGAATGCAGGCGGGCGGATGGTCGCGCGAAGTCACAGTGCGCGAACTTGCGGTTTCCAAGTCGATTGCCGGCGTCAACATGCGACTGACCGCCGGAGGCATCCGCGAGTTGCACTGGCACACCGCTGCCGAGTGGGCCTTCATGCTTTACGGAAACGCCCGGATCACCGGCCTCGATTCCGACGGCAAGGGCTTCGTCAGCGATGTGACGGAAGGCGATCTCTGGTACTTTCCCACGGGGATTCCTCACTCCATTCAAGGCCTGAATCCTGACGGTTGCGAGTTTCTGCTGGTTTTCGACGATGGCAACTTTTCCGAATATGAGACCGTGCTGCTCACCGACTGGATGGCGCATACCCCGCACGACGTGCTCTCGAAAAACTTCGGCGTCAGTGAGCAGGCGATGGCAGCCATGCCCCGCAGGGAGAAATTCATTTTCCAGGCCGCGGTCCCCGGCCCACTAGCAGAAGACCAAAAAGCAGCCGCCGGCTCGCTCGGCCTATCTCCACAGGATTTCGCATTTCGCTCCACACAACAGGCGGTGACCCGGCGCAGTAAAGGAGGAGAGGTTCGGATCGTGGATTCCAGCAAATTCAAAATTTCCACCACGATCGCTGCGGCAATCGTCACCGTTCATCCCGGTGGGATGCGCGAACTGCACTGGCATCCCAATGCCGACGAATGGCAGTACTACATCAGCGGCACCGGAAGAATGACGGTGTTCGCGACCGGCGGCCGCGCCCGCACCATGGACTTTCAAGCCGGAGACGTTGGCTATGTCCTCAAGACCCTTCCTCACTACGTGCAAAATACGGGCGACACCGATCTGAAATTTCTGGAGATGTTCAAGAGCGGCTTTTACCAGGATCTCGCGCTCTCGGAATGGCTCACTCACACGCCGCCGGAGCTCGTCCTGGCCCACCTGGGCATCGACAAAGCCACACTCGACGCTATGCCCAAAGATGAAGTCGTGGTCATGCCCAAATAGCACGGCTTCTCTAACCAGGAACACGCCGGCAGCGGTAACGATCAGAAGGTGAAACGACCACCGATTGTCGGAGCAAAGTTATTATTGGAGTTATAGGGGACGCCGGGGCCATGAGGAATGGCGATGGCCAGACCGCCGCTCACCCAGGAATACGCAATTCCCGCAAAACCGTCGAAACGCTTGGTGAAGTGATGATCCAAATAGAACGACCCCTCATTGAGGGTGCCGGCGCAGGAAGCGCGGAAATTTCCAGGCGCGCAGGTGGGCGGACGACGGAAGTCGTTCTGCCGCTGTTGATACCAGGCGAAAGTGAAATCGGTTTTGCTGCGGTAGGTGTACTTCGCGCCCGTCCACCAGATGTTCACCAGCTTTTCCGAATCAAGATTGTTGTCTTCGACCCCGCTCATGAAATAACCGCCCTGGTCCGAGGCGCCGACGCCCAACGGGTTCGACGGGTTATTCTGCCAGATGTATTCGTACCCGGCAAAAAACTTGATCGTGTCCAACGTGTACTTGGCAGCGACCATAACTGCGCGGTTGTCGGTCACGATGCCGTATACGGTATTGTTTGGGTCGACCAGATTGGTTCCGGTGATTTGATTCGTATTGATGCTGTCGGTGGTTGACTGATAGGGCGCCGCCAGACTCTGCGGCCCCAGCAAGGGGTTCAATACGCTGATCGCCTGGTTGTACTGTTGGAAGACGACGTCGGCAGAGAATTTGCGGAAGCCTCCGCCGAGGTCGAATCCATAAGCGTTGTTTTTTGCCTGTTCCGGCGTACACGTGGCGGCGGTCCAGCCTGCGGAGGCCGAGTAGCAGCCGGCGGAACCATCGGCGAATTTATACATCGCGCCGAAATGGACCGGGCCAAAGGCGATGCGGTACTTCAGGGCGTCGTCCCAACGCGTATTCTCGGTGTCGCCGCCGCCGGCCATCGTGCCGTTATACCCGATGTACGAAAAGGCATAGGCCCCCCCGGCCGGATCGTAAAGGAGCATCGCATCGGTGCCGAGAGCGCGCTGCCGACCAAAGGTCAGCGTGCCGAAATGCGCGGACGATACGCCGGCATAGATTTCGTCATTGAAGGGCTGGCCCGCGCGCGCGCCGTCGATGGCGTACGAATAGCTCCTTCTGGGAAGGCCGTTGTTGATGATGTCTGTCTTTGATGCGTTCGCCAGCAGGCCCGACTGCGGATTGATGCCAGTGGAAGCGTTGAACACAACGGACCAGCCAGGCATAAATTCTTCCTTGCCCCTGATGCCAAGACCCGTCTGCGACAGGTTGTTCGGTGCAACGAGGAATCGATGTTGAAAGCCGTTTCGGTTCACCAACGATGCGCCTTCATAGTTATAGCCGTTTTCCGGTAGGCCGTGGCTGACCCACCCAACGCCAACGTCATACGCACCGTACACCGTGATGCCGTGCCAGGTCAGCGTGCAATCGGTGGTGGCGAACTCGTGGCCCCTCGCGCAGGGGTCGGGAGCTTTGTCCTTGTCTTTGTCCTGCGCCGGGGAGAACGTTGACGACAAACCGATAACGAGCAGGGCGAAAAACAGAGCAACAGCGCGCATGCAGACCTCCCAAACCCCTAGGAATTGAGACAAAGAAATAGAAGTGTACACTACATACAGATTCTATGTCTAAATCACTATGACTCAAGTCGTATAATGCTGCCGGTTGACCACACTTCAACGCTGACGGTAGGATTTCGTTCCGATGCCGAGTATCGGCAAATCGAGAGCAAGCGCTGGCGACCTGCTCCAGCTGCGCGACGCCGCCTTACAGCTGGGCGTCAGCTTCCCCACCATCAAGCAGTGGATTTACAAGAAGAAGCTGCGCAGCATCCGGACGGCCGGCGGTCATCACCGGATTCCGCAGAGCGAAGTGGACAAGCTACTGTTTCGAACTCGAGGAAAAACGGAAAAGGCAAGGGAGCAAGTCATTCGCCGCGTCAGTGGGCGCAATCAGCTGGTAGGACGCATCGAGTCGGTCCGCATCAGCGGCCTGATGGCAGAAGTAAAGATTTCAATCGGCGGCCAGCAGATCACCTCGATCATCACCGCCAGCTCTGCCCGCGAAATGCAACTGAAGAAGGGCCAGACCGCCGCCGCCCTGATCAAAGCCACTGAAGTCATGATCATCCGAGTGTGATCATCCGAGTGTGATCATCCCAGTGTGAGCATCCGAATATGAAATCGGGATACGTATCAGGGTATGCCTTCAGGCATACCGCCAACTCAACCCTATGAATCGCGCCTTCAGGCCCTATAGATCAATAAAAAGCCCCAGCCAAAAGGCCAGGGCTAATTTTTCTAACGGAAACTGAAAACCGCTCAGTCCCCAGCGACCGAAACTTCCGGCATCGCCGCAGTAATCAGCCGCCCGTTCGGAGTCGGCACCAACCCGCGTTCCACTTCCGCCAGCTTTACGCGCTTAATATCCCAGGCCAGCCCCAGAGTCCGAAGCGCCCAGATGCCGTACCAGTTCATATCGATCTCATACCACTTGAACCCATGCTGCGCCGCCGTCGGATGCGCGTGATGATTATTGTGCCAGCCTTCGCCGAACGTCAGCACGGCCACCCACCAGCTGTTGGTCGAAAGATCGCGAGTCGCAAAACGCCGTGTGCCCCAGGAGTGCGTTGCCGAATTCACCAGCCAGGTCGCGTGGAGTCCCACCAC
>Ga0210399_10000660_pt1 | contig 27381 bp, 22 predicted proteins | sample IncBWC14MmetaG_FD_150865 | JGI IMG/M metagenome (GOLD analysis project Ga0210399, IMG submission 150865) | Forest soil microbial communities from Barre Woods Harvard Forest LTER site, Petersham, Massachusetts, United States - Inc-BW-C-14-M | ecosystem: Environmental > Terrestrial > Soil >... | reverse complement strand
TTCGTTGCCTTTCCGACGTACTTATACTCCTTCGCATCTTTCCGCTTCGGGCTCGTCGGCACTGGCATCTTCGCCGCCTCTTCCACCAGCGCCCCGTACCCTATTCGCTTACCCGACGCCGTATTCACCACCGCGCTGTTTTCCGTGTGGCAAGCGCTCGGTTCCACGTTCCACCGCTTCGCCGCAGTTGCGATCAGCATCTCCCGCGCCGCGGCCCCCGCCTTCGCCAGCGGCTCCCACGATCCGCGAACGCTCGTGCTTCCGCCCGTGCCCTGCAATCCAAAAACCGGATTGAAATATTGCGGCGCTGCCGGCGCAAACTCTGTCTTGATCTTTTTCCAATCAAGGTCCAGCTCGTCCGCCAGAATCATCGTCAGCGCGGTATTGATTCCCTGGCCCATCTCGGACTTGTCGATCAGCAGCGTGGTCGTATCGTCCGGCGCAATCTGCACCCACGCATTGATCGCTGCCTGATCCTTCGGCGGTACACCCGCCAGCGCCTCATATTTTCCGGGCAGATACATACCAATCACCAACCCGGCTCCTCCAGCGACGCTCTTCTTAAGAAACTCACGGCGATCCAGAAAGGATGCAGTTGCCATGACGACCTCGTTCCGCCACGCGCGGCTTCGGCGCGGCTTTCGAAATTTTCAGATTTACCTGTTTACTTGCCGGCTTGCAGGGAAGCGGCGTGGTGGATGGCTTTGCGGATCCGCTGGTAGGTGCCGCAGCGGCAAATGTTCCCGCTCATGGCATCGTCAATATCCGCATCGGTTGGATTGGGTTTCTTCGCCAGCAGCGCCGCCGCGGACATGATCTGCCCGGACTGGCAGTATCCGCACTGCGGCACGTCTTCTTCGATCCAGGCTTTCTGCACCGGATGCGACGCATCCGCCGAAAGCCCCTCAATCGTGGTAATTTTCTTTCCGGCCACGCTCGAAACCGGCGTGATGCAGGAGCGCGTCGCCTCGCCGTTGATGTGCACGGTGCACGCGCCGCAAAGCGCCATCCCGCAGCCGAACTTCGTGCCCGTCATGTTCAGCGTGTCCCGCAGCACCCAGAGGAGCGGCATTTGCGGATCAACATCAACGGTGGTGGATTTTCCATTCAACGTGAAAGTTGTGCCCATAATCTTCTCCCCCAACTCGCCAATTATCCTACAACACCCGGCCATGGTATGGAAATCGCCGAAAATTCGCCAGCGGCGCGGCTTCTGGCTTTAGCCCCAATCGCATTGAGTTGGCTAATTCTTCGCGGATCGTTCAGCTCGCAAATTGCGACGCAGGTAACCTTTGGCCCGAAACATCATCGTTCTCAGTGTAGGAAGGCGCTTGTTCAGTACGCGAGCGATCTCGGAGTAACTCATTCGTTTGTAGTAAAGCAGCATGAGTGGAACTTTGTATCTTTCCGGCAGGCGAGTTAACTGCTCTCTGACCTGCCGGTGTTCGTCCTTGCGCAGAAGTTGGGAGAGTGGCGAAGCAATCGAACGATCGGGGATACACTCAAAGTCGGTGTCCTCCAGGGAAGAACTCCTCTCGCGCTTTCTTCGCCGCAGTTTATCAATGCAGTGCCGCCATGCCACTTGCGAGACCCAGGGGCGAAAGGGCAACTTCTCGTCTTTTTGGTGCAAAACCTTGTAAAGCTTCAGGAAGACCTCTGCAGCCGCGTCCTCGGCGTCTTCCGGCTGTCGAAAAAACCGCCGGCAGATCCCCAAAACATAGCGGTAGTGGGCCATATAAATTACGCGCAGAACCTCAGGACAGATTGGCTGGGGCTGGGCTGCGCCGAACGGCACACCTTCCATGGTCATCAAGGTAGATTTTGTTGCCATCACCGGTCCTTTCCTTTGATATTGGACACACCAATACCTTCGGGCTCGCTCGATACAAATAGCTGAGCTCGTCGCTACCTTTGTTCAGCTATCTGTACTTGTTTCCGCTTCTCTCACGACTTGCCTCGGTCGCACGTCAGAGCGCTGACGGCGGCGAGGCCTCGAAATCGTCTTGTCGTCCGCGGAAGTGTGTTCCATCACGATGGCTTCGTGGCGGCGGACAACCAAGAGTGTCAAATCATCCTCCGGCGGGCACGCATCGGCGAAGTCGAGCACCGCTCCAAGCGTCGAGAAAAGAACCTGGTTTGCCGTCGCGACATCGACTGCCTTCGCTGCGGCCGATAACCTTCCCATCTCAAACTCCTCTTCCTGGGAATTCCGGCATTCCGTGAGGCCGTCGGAATAAGCGAGCAACAAATCGCCAGGATTCAGGTAGACGCTCCCCCACTCGTATCTCGATTCTTTCAGTGCGCCCAGCATCGGGCCGCCTTTTTCGAGTCTTTCCACCGACTTGTTACGCCGCAGAAGCAGCGGAGGTGGCAAGCCGGCATTGCAGTACACAAGTTCACCGCGGTCTGGATCGAGTCGGGCAAAGAACAGTGCCGCGATCGGCGGCTCGTTCTGATCCTGGCAAAGTTCACGATTGACTGCTGCGACGACATCGGCTGGTGGTAAGTTGGTTCGCGCGCAGCGCTGAATCAGGTCCATCAGATGAGCTTGCCAGATTCCCGCCGATAAACCTTTGCCCGCGATGTCACCCACTGTTATCCCAAGCACCGAGTCGAGTTTCATCACCTTGAAAAAATCCCCCGACAGATGGCGCACCGGGAAAATCTCACCGGCGATTTCGAACTCGCCCCAAATTAATTCGCGGGGGGCGCAAAGCCGCCGTTGAATCTGGGCTGCCTCGTAAATGGCCTGTTGCAGTCTTGCATGGTCGCGGCGCGCGCTATCGAGCTCATCTCTCAGCGACCGGGCGCTTTCCGTGAGGTCGGTTGCAGTGGTGCTTGGCAACTGCTTACGTGCGTGCCCCTCCGGCGCCGGACGTTTCCCGGGCACCTTTCGCGTCGCGGTCCGCGTTTCTATGCCTTGCGTGATCATGTTCATTTCATCCTACGAATTTGTAGCCCACTCCGTGCACGGTCAGAAAATATCGCGGCTGCTCAGGAACAGGCTCGAGTTTCTGCCGAATCCGCACGATATGAGCATCCACCGTCCGAGTGGTCGGGAAGTTGTCATACCCCCAAACCTCGTCGAGCAGCCGCTCACGGCTCAGCGTCTCCCCGGAGTGGCATAGAAAATGCTTCAGGAGCTCAAATTCCTTGCTGGAAAACTCCACCGGGTTACCACCGCGCAGCACTTGGTAGCTTCGCAAATTCACGTCCACATCACCGAAAGAATAGCGGTCCTGCTCTTTCGGGAGTGTCTGTGCCCGACGTAAAACGGCCTTCACGCGAGCGAGTAATTCCCGGATCGAGAAGGGCTTCGTGACGTAATCATCGGCGCCAAGTTCCAGGCCTACAACCTTGTCTACCTCCTGGCCCCGCGCGGTAAGCATGATGATGGGAATCGAGGGGCGTTTGGCCTTTAGCTGTTTACACACATCCAGCCCGCTCATGCGGGGCATCATCACGTCGAGTACGACTAAATCTGGAGAATCCTTCAGCGCCCGCTCGAGTCCCTCAACGCCATCGAGCGCGGTCAGCACTTGAAACCCCTCAAACTCGAAGTTATCGCGCAGGCCGGCAACCATGTTCGGCTCGTCCTCTACAATCAGAATCTTCGTTGGACCCATACCATCTCCCTTAATCCCCTAAGCGTGACCCGAACAGTGTCGCGCAGTAACCCTTATGCAGTTGCACTTCCCGTTTGTGAAGTGGGAGCGAACGGCAACGCGATCGTGAACTTGCTGCCTTTCTCGGGAGCACTCTCCACCAACACCTCCCCGCCGTGCGCCCGTGCAATGTGCCGAACGAGGGAGAGGCCCAACCCCGATCCCTTCACGTTGTGTACCAGTGGATCTCCGCAGCGGTAAAACTTTTCGAAGATTTTTTCCTGCTCGTTGGTTGGGATGCCGATGCCGCTGTCCCGAACTTCCAGGTTTATGCAGCTGTTCGAGCGGTACAGACTCACGCCGATATATTTCCGATCCTTGGAGTACTTCAGTGCATTGTTCACCAGGTTGAGCAGCGATCGGGCGATCGCCTCGCGATCCACCTTCACTGGTGGAATATCGGGGGAAATATTCTCCTCGAACGCGAAGCCGTTTTGTTGGATTTGGAACCTGTAGGATTCCAGGGTCGAATGAACCAATTCCCCTAGGTCGGTTTCCTGGAACTCGTATTCCTTCCGCCCGGCCTCGATTCGGGAAAAGTCCAGGATGTTGTTGATGAGCGCCGTCAGGCGTTCGCTCTCTTCCCGGATGATTCGAAAATACTCCTGGTACTTCTCCTTCGACGTCAGCCGCCCCAGCTCCAGAGTCTCGGCATAGAGCCGGATGAGAGCCAGTGGCGTCCGCAATTCGTGCGAGACGTTGGCGACAAAATCGGACTTCAATCTCGCGAGCTTCATTTCTCGGAAGACGTTCCGGTAGGTGAGCCAGATTCCGCCGACCATAAGCACAGAGAGTGCCGCAAGGACGATGTAGTTATATCTAAGGAATTTCGAGCCTATATCGGCAACCGTTGTGCCCTGGTATTTTATCGCTGCGCTTAAGCCGGGGAAAACATATTCAAAATTGCGCTCTGCTTCCGGAGTGCCCCCATCCCAATTTGAGGAGGCCACCCAGGGGGTGGGATCCTTCGACGGATGAATCATCATAACCGGCGGATTCTCATCGAGCTGCAACACATTGCTCCTGCTGGTCAATACATCCTTCATCATCGCAGGCAAAAACGTTTTGCGGAGATAGTCTTCGTCAAACGAGACAAACCCAAGCTCCACGCGATCTTTCGGCACGTCGGGCGGGGTAAAGAAAGCCACGTTATAGTAGGTGCGCTGGCTATCGTTTACCATCCAGTAGCCTTCGAACAGCACTGGCTCATCCTCCTTCTCCATCAGGTGAACCTTCGCGGCCATCTGAGGGGCTTCCAGGGGAACCCATGACTGTGCCGCGTTGATAGCCTCCTGAGCGCGTGCGTAGAAACTCGAATCCCAGTCGCGTCCCGGCTGCGCCCGGCTAACAAACAGATTGCTCTTCTTGTCGTACAGGAACGCGTACGCGAATTCGGGATGTTCCGTCAGTATCTGCTCGAGTTTGGCCTTGATTTTGGCGCGATCCTCGTCGGCGTTAGGAAACTTGTTACGAACAGGCATGACCATATCGTTGGCCTTGTGCCAGGTTTTCTTCTCGGCAATCTTCAGCACGTGGGAAAAGTCGCGTTGGATGGCCGCTTCGACCCCCCCAGAGCGCTGGATATGCTTCAGGTTCCAGATGCTGAAACCCATTAAGGCTGCCGCCGGAATCACAATGGCCAGCTCCAGTGTCAAGAGCGTTCGCGTGCGGTCCGTCAATCGCCATTTCTTGGACATTTCCGATCCTTGCCCGGTGATTCGTTCACCCGTATTAGGGCAAGACTATAAAGACTCGCCGGAAGTAATGTGTCAAGCCAACGCAAAGGTTTGTAAAAAGTTGTAAAGAGGCCACTGCACCATGGCAGTTTTGACACCGCCTCCCCCTATGCAGGAATTCGACCCAACCTCCCCGGCGAGACGGTCCAGAAGTCCGGCGCCGGGAAGTCACCTCTGCGCGGCTTGTGCACTCTCGGAATCGGAAACGGCCCCAGTCTAAAAATACGACGGGGGTGCGGGGATTTCCCTGAACTGCTACTATGCCCATCACAGGATTTCCGCACTATGGCCGCCAGCCAGCCAATGATGACCAAAACCTCCCGCGTAGACTCGACCAGAGACCTTCTGCTCGCGCTCTTTCCGCCCAACGCGCAGAAAAACGCCTCCCTCCAGCAGCTCGCCGATCGCGTCGAGACCTTCACTCGCGCCGGTACGCGCCGCACCCGACTTGATGCCCTTGTCGGCCTCTACGCCTGGCTCCGCGCCAGCGATCACCGCATGCCCGGTCTCCCTCATGCTTCCGTTCACCCGGCGCTGAACTCTTCAGCATGGCGGCGGGAACGTGTCTGGCTTTCCATCCTGCAATCCTCCGACGAAATTCGCGATCGCTGCTATGCAGGCATCGCCTCTATCCTCGACGAAACCGATGGCGTCTCCCTTTTCGCCGAGTCCGGCATGCCCAGCGACCGCGGCTTGCTTCCGGAAGCCTTTGACCGTCTCTTCAACAATCTGCTTCCCGCACCTCGTGAGGAAGCGGAGCTAGCCAAACTGTTTCTCCGGCTTTTCCCCACCCAGAAGGAAGTGGATCGCTTCTTCAGCCTTCCTCCCGATTTGCTCAATGACACCGTCTCCCTCATCGCGCCCGTGAATATCCCCGAAGCCTGGAATGTGCCCGTCGCTTCCTTGCTTGACGCTTTCTGCCTCCTTGGCGCGCGCGTTCAGGGCCTCGGCCTTTCCGAAAAGCTCCGCCAGCGCAGCAACCCCTGCCCCGTTCAACAATCTCCGTTTTATCGCCTCACCCGCGCCGGCGATATCCTCGTTGAAGCCTTGCGAGCGAAAGACGCCACCGCTTCCGCGGCGCAGGCATGGAAAGCGGTCGTCGCCGAATGCCGCGCTGAGATGACTGCGATCGTCGCGCACCTCGACGCTCGCGGCGTCAATCTCGACATTGTCTACGCCCTCGATGTCATCGAAAAAAGTCTCGCTCGCATGGAACTGGTCTCCGGAACGCTGCTCTCTCAGGCTGGCCCGGCCAAGCTGTTAACCGCCCTGCGCCTCACGAAAGATGTCACCCGTGGCCGCTTGAACGACAGCAGCCTCTGGAGCCTTGCGCAAAACAGCTTCCGTTTGCTGGCCAGAAAAATTGTCGAGTGGGCGGGCAAAACCGGTGAGCACTACATTTCTTCCAATCGCGAGGAATATGCGCAGATGTGGAAAGCGGCCCTCGGAGGCGGCTTGCTCACTGTTGCTACCGCGGCGATCAAACTCATGGTCACCCATCGCGGCCTGCCGCCCTTCATCGAGGGCTTCCTTGCCGGTCTGAACTACGCCATCAGTTTTGTGCTGATGCAGAATTTCCATCTCGCGCTCGCCACCAAGCAGCCCTCAATGACCGGCGCGACCCTCGCCCGCATCATCCACAACTGCCGCGACACTTCCAAGGTCGACGAACTCATCAACTACGTCCAGCGCATCTTTCGCACCCAGCTCGCCGCTGCGCTCGGCAACATCATCGCCGTCGGTGCAGGCGCGGTCGTTTTCAGCATTCTCTGGAAACTTGCCGCGGGGTCGCCATTTCTCTCCGCTGAGACTGCGGACTACGCCGTGAAGTCCCTCAATCCTCTTCGCAGCGGTACAATCTTTTTCGCTGCCCTCACCGGCGTCATTCTCTGGCTCTCCAGCCTCGCCGGCGGCTGGATCGAAAACTGGGCCGTTTACCACCAATTGCCTCGCGCCATCGCCGAGCACCGCTGGGGTTCCGCGCTCAAGCCTGAAACCCTGCAGCGTTTTTCCGATTCCTTCTCCAAAAATATCGCCGGTTGGGGCGGCTCCGTCGTCCTCGGCTTCATGCTCGGCATGACTCCCATCGTCGGCCACTTCTTCGGCGTGCCGCTGGACGTCCGCCACGTTACTCTCTCCACCGGAACCATGGCCCTCGGCATCGCCTCCCGTGGGCCGGAAATCCTGGGCCGTGGCGCGCTCGTCTGGGCCAGCCTCGGCATCGCCGTCACCTTCGTGCTGAATCTCAGTGTCAGCTTCTATCTCGCCCTGCGCCTCGCCCTCCGTGCCCAGGATGTTTCCAGCCACGATCACCTCGAAATCCTCCGCAACCTCTGGCGCCAGTTCCGCGCCACTCCCCGCGACTTCCTCTTCCCGCCACCGCAAGATTCCACCGCCCAAACACAACCCTCCCACTAACTCGCCTTTTGTAGCGGCCACCTTTAGGTGGCCCCTCTTAGCTTTTTTTTGGAGTGCGGCGGCTCTGCCGCCGCTTTTACGGATGTAACTACAATCATCAACTCAGTAGGCAGGCTATCTCACCGAAAACTGTTGCTGCGAATCTTAAATCTGCTCGGGTCATAAAACGCGATTCACGGCCTTCACCCTACAATGTCGCTGGCTCCATCGCCGGCGGCTCTTTCTCCACGCCCTTCCATCCCACCGGCCGCCCGCTCACCGCTTCCTTCACCGACCGGAACAACACGATATACATCAGCTGCCGGTAATAAAATCTCTGCAATAATACCGGAACCAGCAGCGTCCAATCCTCATGGCGTTCCAGCGCGAACGCGATCACGCATGTCAGCACGTCAATCAGCAGGAATCCCAGGAAAAACACCACCGAACGCTGCACGTCTTCCGTCGTCCACAAATGCGGTATCTGCGTAATGTGCAGCCCCCCCAGCCCCCAAAGCACCAGACTCCCCAAAAACAACAGGTCCAGCACCGGCGATACCAATGGCAGCAAAATCTGAAACACAAATATATTCGGCAACGCCACGAACCCCAGCGTTCCATATTTCGGCCGGAACAGCGTATCGCTGTGCTTCCAGAACGATTGCAGCGTCCCGAATGTCCAGCGGAACCTTTGCCGGATCAACTGCCCGGGCGTTTCCGGCGCCTCCGTCCACGCAATCGCCTCCTCATCGTAGGTAACTCGCCAGCCCAGCCGCCGGATCGCAATCGTCAGGTCCGCGTCTTCCGCAACCGTTTCCGCCGTGATTCCTCCCGCGGCCTCGATCGCTTCTTTTCGCCACGCGCCCAGCGCTCCGGGCACCACCGTGATGCAATTCAGCAAATCAAACGCGCGCTTCTCCATGTTCTGGCTGGTGATATATTCCAGCGCCTGCCAGCGCGTCAGCCAGCGCGAACGGTTGCCCACCTTCACGTTTCCCGCCACCGCGCCCACTTTCGGATCCGAAAAATGCCGCAGCAGTTTGCGAATCGCGTCCGCTTCGATTTCCGTATCCGCGTCAATCGTAACCACAAATGCGGTGTGCGCATACAAGAGCGCGTTGTTCAGCGCCGCCGCTTTGCCCTGGTTCGCCTGGTGAATAATCTGCACGCGACCGTTGCTGCCGAAATTGCTCTCCAGCAGCTCCAGCGTCCGGTCCGACGATCCGTCATCCACCACAATCACGCGGATATCGCTCAAATCCGAGAGCAGCACCGATTGCACTGTCTGCACAATCACACTCTCTTCGTTGTACGCCGGGATCAGCACCGTCACCCCCGGGGGCGGCTCCGGAAGTTTTGCATTGTCCGGCCGCAATTTTTCGATGATGGCCAGGATGCCGATAATGACCGCCCGCCCGCTCACCAGCACAATGCCCAGAACAAAAACTGTCGCGATCGCAAATCTCGACCATTGAAATATGCTGAAAATAAATCCGTCCGCCTGCGCCGCCAGCCGTTCGCGGAACGTCAGCGTCAGCATCAGGTCCGCCCGCGTTTTTCCCAGCAGATCCGCCACCGACACAAACTGATAGCCTTTTGCCCGCAACCCATCAATGATCAATGGCAGCGCGGCAATCGTTTGCGCGCGCTCCCCGCCACCATCGTGCAGCAGCACCACGTTTCCGTTCTTGGCCTGCCGCATCACGTCGTCCGCAATCTCCTGCGCCGGGCGCTGATGCTTGTCTTCCGTCATTCGCCAGTCGTCGGGATCGATCCGCTGCCCCACGATGATGTAGCCCAATTCCTGCGGGTACGGCAGTTGCGCTACTTCCTCCGCGTATTCGGGCTGGTGATCGATGCCGTAGGGCGGGCGGAAAAAGAGGGATTTTACTCCCAGCGTGCTCTCGATCAGCCGCTGTGTCAGGTTCAGCTCCCACTTCACTTGCGTCCGCGATATCTCATCGAACGACGGGTGCGTCCACGTGTGGTTCCCGATCTCATGCCCCTCGGTGTATTCCCGCTTCAGCAGGTCCGGCGCCCGGTTCGCCTGGTCCCCAATCACAAAAAATATTCCCGGCACCTTCTTTTCTTTCAATATGTCCAGAATCTTCGGCGTCCATCGCCCGTCTGGCCCGTCGTCAAACGACAACACAATTTTGTTCTTGGCCGCGCCGATCTGGTCAATGTCATAGGAAAGCGGATACGCCTCGTACTTTTCGCTGGTAATCAACGCCGTCGCCGGATCGTACGTGATGCTTCGGCGCCCCTGTTTGGGAACGTCCGCTATGTGCCAGATGTCGCCGTCGCCCTCCAGAATCAGGTCCGGCCCCGGCGGCAAGTCCGCAAGCTTTGCGCGAACCACATCATCCGGGTGCGTCACATCCCACACCGGCCACAACGAGGAGTCCGAGGATCCCAGCCTCCAGAGCGCCGTGCCCTGCACGCCCAGCCGCTCGCTCGCTCGCAATTCGTTGTACGCAGTCACCGCATCCAGCATCCACACCTGGTGGGTGTGATTCTGCTCGTCCGAGTAGGAATAATGCGGATTCAACGAAGCCGCATCAAACTCCACTTCGCTTTCCGATTCATACGCGTGCAGCAGCGCTTCCTGGATGCTGAACTCTTCCGCGTGCGGCTTCTCCTTCTTCGAAGTTTCCGTCCAGTCATACGAATAGTTCGCGATGCCCACTACGATCTTCTGCGCCGGCACCACTTCCAGCACCTGCCGCAGGTTCTCCACGAACCAGTCCTGCGCCGCGATCGGCCCCGGCGGCGATGTCAGCCAGTGCTGGTCATAGTTCATCAGGATGATCGCATCAGTCTCCTTGCCGAAAAATTCGTAGTCGTATGAGTCATCCCGCGCGGGCAGGGCAATCATCAGCTTCAGCCCAACGGCATGCATCGCAGGCGCAAACTGACCGATAAACTTCTGGAAATTCTCCTGGCTTGCATCCGGTACTTCCTCGAAGTCCACCACGATCCCGGCCTGTTTTGCCGCCACCGCATATTGCGTGACGTCTGAAATCAGCCGGCCGCGCGCCGCGGGATTCGCCAGCAGCTCCGCCATTTCTTTCACCCGCCACACGGTGCCGTCGTAATTGTTCAGCAGGCCCATCATCGGAATTTCCACGGGCGGGTTCAGGGAACGCATCCACTGATGCAGCTTGTCCTGCTGGAGCCGCGACAGCGCTTCCGCCGGCGACGCCTGCACCGTCTGATTCCGCTCGTAATCCACCACCGTGATCGCCCCGTCCGGTGTCACCGCGTGCAACTGTTCCGGCATCAGCAGGTCGATGTCTTTGTAGTGTTTTTTCAGCGACGCCAGGCTGTTGGGATCCCAGCTTACAAAAAACGCCGAGCGCAGCGGGTCATACTTGGCGGGAACTTGGCCGATGTTCGCCACGCGCTTATGGCGTCCCTCGCGCAGCACCACCGGCTTCAGAAGTTTTTTCTTTATCGAATGGTAGATGGGCCGCGTGTCAGGCAGCAGCGCCGCCGGCAGCTCCACGCTTCCTGCGATGGTAAGGAAAAAATAAATCAGCAGCAGCGTCAGCAGTGCGCCGCTGATTTCCAGGATGCGGCGCGTGCGCCGCCAGCGGACTTTCTCCGAGTCATAAAAAATAGGTTTTCGTTCTTTCATGAACCGTGGCTGCCCTTAGGCGGGGGTGGGATCCCCTTTCAGGCCAGAGTCACTCCGTCGAGTGGAACAAAATCCTCCTTATTGTAAGATGCAAAGCACGAATGAAGCGAATTTTCTCGAGCCCCATCCTGCCGATCGTTACCGGCGCCGCCCTGCGCCTTTTTTTTGTATTGAAGTTTCCCGCCACCGCCGGCGACACCGTCATTTATGACCAGCTCGCCACCAACTGGCTGAAGCACGCTAAATACGCAATGGACATCGCCGGGCAGCCCGTCTCGGTGGACATCCGCATGCCTGGCTATCCCGCCTTTCTCGCCATCGTCTACGCGTTCACGGGCCACACCGGCGAAGCCGCCCGCCGCGCTGTCCTTCTCGCGCAAGCCTTTGTGGATCTATCCACCTGCGTGCTCATAGGCGCGCTCGCTGCGCTCCTTGCCTTTCTCAGCGCGGGAAAAGCCAACGCTAGCCGCGCATTTCTCATCGCCCTTTGGCTCGCCTCCCTTTGTCCTTTCACTGCCAACTACACCGCCGTTCCCCTGACCGAAGTCTGGGCCATTTTTCTGACTGCGCTCGCGAGTCTGTTTCTCGTGGCCGTCATCGCCAGCGCCGCCGGCGCTTCTTCCCTCGGGCAGTGGTCCGTAACCGGCCGCAACTATTGGCTAGCCACTGCACTTGCCGGCTTTATCGTCGGCCTCGGCACTCTCTTCCGCCCCGAAGCGCCGCTCCTTCTTGTAACCGCATTCCTAATCCTGGCCGTTGTTCTTCTTCGCCGCGGAGAATTCAAGCGCTTGCTCCTCACCATCGCGTTGATGGGCTTCGCCGCCGCTCTGCCTCTCGTTCCATGGACCATTCGGAACGCCCGAACCCTCCACGAATTTCAACCCCTCACGCCCAAGGACGCCACGCTTCCCGGCGAACTCGATCCCAAAGGCTTCATGGCTTGGGAACGTACCTGGCTCTACCGTGTCCGCGATTGCTACCTCGTCGCCTGGAAATTGAACGACGAGGAAATCCATCTCAACGACATTCCCGACGCGGCCTTCGACACTCCCGAAGAGCGCGCTCGCGTCGCCGCCGTCCTCGATACGTACAACGAAGAACTCACCCTCACCCCGGAAGAAGACGCCGTCTTCGCGCAACTCGCCCGCGAACGCACTGCCCGCCACCCCCTGCGCACGTATCTCAATATTCCTTTGAAGCGCGCTGCGCGCATATGGTTTACCCCGCGCATCGAGCTTGTCCCTGTCTCCGGCAACGTCTTCCCCCTCCGGTACATGCATCAAGAAGACGCCGTGGACCAGCGCGTCACCATCCTCCTTTTCTTTCTGAATATCCTCTACGCAGCTCTCGCTTTGTGGGGCGCGTCTCGCCTCCGCTGCTCTCCCGCCGCTCGCGCTGCCGTTTCCCTCTTCCTCTTGTACATCCTTCTTCGCACCGCATTCCTCACCACCCTCGAAACCCCCGAACCCCGCTACGTCCTGGTCTGCTTTCCCGCCCTCATAGCCCTGGCCACCCAGGTCTTTCTCCCCCGCACCTCCGCTGCTACCTAACCAGCAACAGGTACTCTGTTGCTCCGGACCATCCTGTGCGAAGATGGGGGCGACAAGCGCCCAGCCCCCGGCGCCTGCTACCCTCGGCGGTTCCCGACGTAGCCCAGACCCAGACGCTTTGGTGCTTTTCCGTAACAGCATGCGGGAGTTAAACTCCCTGCCTGGCTTTGCGGACAGTCGAATTACTTCGCATGGGGTGCGCTATGAGCGAACAATGGAAAAAATGGGAAGGCCAGACCGTCGAAGGCAAATTCGTTCTGGGTCAATGCCTTGCAAGCACCGAATTCAACGCTGTATTTCTGACGGAACTCTCGGATCCCCCGGGCCGGAAAGCCGTGCTCAAGCTGGTTGCCGTCGGCTCGCCCGCTGCCGAATTGCAACTCGCCCTCTGGAAGCGCGCGGCTCATCTCACTCATCCCAACCTGCTTACCATTTTTGATGCAGGCCGCTGCCGCCTGGAAGACCTGCAATTCATTTATGCGGTTATGGAATTTGCCGAAGAGAACCTCGGCGAGATTTTGCCTCAGCGCGCCCTCACCGCGGAAGAAGTGCGCGACGTCCTCGACCCGGCCCTCGATGTCCTCGTCTACCTTCACGGCAAGGGCCTGGTCCACGGCCACCTTAAGCCGTCGAACATTCTCGCCACGGACGACCGCCTGAAACTTTCAAGCGACTCCATCTTTCCCATAGGCGAAAAGCGCCAACTTCTCCGCGGCCGCGACCTCTACGACGCCCCCGAAATGCAATCCTCTGTGGTCTCTGCGAAGGAAGACGTTTGGTCACTCGGAGTCACGCTTGTCGAGGCCTTGACGCAACATCCCCCGGCCTTTTCGTCGGAGCAATCAGCGGATCCATTGGTCCCCCGCGAGCTGCCCGACCTCTTTCTCGTCATCGCCCGCCACTCGCTTCGGCGCGACCCCAGTCACCGGTGGAGCGTCGCCGAAATCGCCGCGCGCCTCAATCCCGCTCCTCTGGCCGCCGCCGCTGCCGGGGTTGCTTCGTCCTTGCCAATCCCGCCGGTTGCGCCAATGGAGCCAACCGCCCCAGCCGCGAGTATCTCTCCGCTGAACGTCCCGCTGGCCAGCGAACCTGCCGTGCCACTCGCCAAAATACCCGCCGCTGCGGAAACTCCGCTTCGCCGCATTTCGCCGCCAGTGAAGCGCGGCAACGCCTCAATGTTTGATTACCTTGTTCCCGTGCTCCTCGGCGCCGCGGTGTTCGCCGGTCTCGTCTTCGCCATCCCGAGGATCTTCAATTTTCATGGCCAGCCCTCTTCCACTTCCGCTTCGGTAACCAGCGAACAGCCCGCCGCCCCAAAGCCCGTTGAATCTGCCGAACTCCAGCCGGCGGCAGTTCCTGCGTCAAAGGCGCCCGAAAAAATCGGCAGCAGCGAGCCGCCGAATAAACCGAAACGGCCCGTCCAAGCCTCTTCACCCACTCCGGCCCCTGCTGTTTTGCGGACGGATCCTGCGCCCGCTCGCCGCGCGAAAACGGCCGGTGAAGTTGTCGGCCGCGGCGAAGTCTTGAACGAAGTGCTGCCGCAACCGCCACACAAGGCGCTCACCACGATTCACGGCACCTTTCATGTCATTGTGAAAGCGCAGGTGGACGCTGCAGGAAACGTAATCAGCTCGCAGCTCGACTCACCGGGTCCAAGCAAATATTTTGCCGGCCTCTCCGAAAAAGCCGCCCGCCAGTGGCAATTCTCTGGCGCCGAAGCTGCTGGCCACGGAATCCCCAGTACATGGCTCATCCGCTTCGAATTCACTTCCACCGGCGTCCACGCCACCGCCCAACAATCTACGCCGTAGGGTGACGACGGCCCGGTTAAATCAGAATTTTCCTCGCATCCAGGAATCGAGCAACCGTTCCATGGGGACCAACAGCCCAACCCGCAGTCGCACGAAGGGGATACACGTAGGCGTTGAAATTCGCCCCGCCGATGGAATTCCACTCCAAGCCGTCCACACTTGTCTCTGCGCCTGTGGGACCTACCGCGACATATCCGCCATTGCATCTTCCGACCGCCGATCGATACCCCCCGGGAGGTTGCGTCGCAAGCTTCCATGTATTGCCGCCATCCCTGGATACCGCGGCATTCTTGTACGCTCGCGCAGGATCCTGATAATCCCCGCCGAGTGCGACGATCGTCCCGTTATCACAGAAAAGCGAAAATATTCCCGAGGACGCATTGCCGCTGACGATGGGCGTCTCCGCCACAGTCCATGTCCGGCCCAGATCATGCGACGCAAAAAGGCGCGCCGCCGGGCCTCCCGTTCCAAAGTAGATCTCCTTCCCATCGAGGCAAAGCGAAGAATTGCTGGCCGCGAATGCGCCTTCTTTCGGCAAAGCCGCGGGCATGCTTCCGCGCGGAAGTTCCGTCCAATGCTCGCCGTCCATATTCGTCAAGACCACAAATTTCCCGTCCACCGGATCGGTTAACGCCGCGCAGTGTTTCCCGTCGTCGCAGATCAGCGCATCCAGAAAGAATGCTTTTTGCCCGCCCTGGTATTGGAGTTTCCAGTTCTTCCCGCCGTCCGTGGTCTTGTAGATTCGCGATTGGGGACCTTCGCCGCTGGACATCACATAAGCCGTATTCGCGTTGAACGCCTGCACCCCGCGAAAATCCAGGGACTCCGCTTCGGGTATGCGCAGCCTCTCCCAGGTCTTCCCGAAATCTGTGGAGCGCACCACTGCGCCCTGCGAACCGCTTGCCCAGATGGTCACCGTCTCTGCCGCGGACGATTCGGCCACCACGCAGACGCCACGCAGATTGGAATCCACACCGCTTTCCTGCACCGCCCACCAGGGCCCGGCAGGAATGACTGCAGCGAGTAAAACCAGAAAGTAGCGCATGCAGGGATTCTAGCAGTTCAGGGAAAATCCGGGGGAGGTGCGGCGTGATGGTAGCAGTCGCTATGATTCAACCCTGGTCTGGTTGTTGAAAGACTTCTACTTCTTGCCCTGCGTGAATGAATTCGTGGACAGCAGCGTCCGCGCTTCCGGATGCTTCGGCGTCCAGTCTTCCGGCGGAAACGCCACTCGCCAGAAACTCGGCCGCGCGTCGGAAAATTCCAAGCCCACTTCCGCTTTCCCGGCCCGCACCGGCCCGAGGAACGCCACATGGCATTCCTGTTCTTCCTTGGTGAGATTGTGTTGCAGCTGCACTTTGCTTCCGCTGGTGACCCGCGCCTGCATCATCACCAGCGCACCGTGCGCGTTAATCGCCAGCGTCGCGGTTTCTTCCTCGAATTTCTTTCCCTGCGAATCATTCCCGCAAATTCGTATGGGGACTTGCATCAAAACCCGTTGGCTGCGGCGGCGTGGCCCTGGAGGTCCTGGTGTGTTTGGCGACTGGCCCATGAGTCCTCTTATCTTCTTATCCTCGACTATACCGCGCAGCCCCGGAAAGTCGAGGGGCACGCCAACCACGCGTATACAAAAAGACTACTCGGCCCATCGGAAGTATTACTTTGAGAATCTTAATGAGAAGGAAAAAAACTCACGGCGGTCCCAGGCGCAAGTTTGGTGCCCCGGTCCTTCGGGCCACGGAGCACGGGCCACGAGTAAAGAGTCAAGAACGCTGCTCGATTGGAGCGTAACTCCGCGTGTCGTAACCCAGGTAAATCTGCCGGGGCCGCGCGATTTTTTGCTCCGGATCCAACAGCAGCTCTTCCCACTGCGAGATCCACCCCGACATTCGCGGAATCGCGAACAGCACCGGGAACATCGTCGTCGGAAATCCCATCGACTGGTAAATCAGCCCAGTGTAAAAATCCACGTTGGGATACAGCTTCCGCTTCACGAAATATTCGTCTTCCAGGGCGATGCGCTCGCACTCCAGCGCGATCTCCAGCAGCGGGTTCTTCCCCATCAAGTCGAACACTTCATACGCCACGCGCTTGATGATCCGCGCGCGCGGGTCGTAGTTCTTGTAAACGCGGTGCCCGAAGCCCATCAGCTTCGTCTCACCGGCCTTCACCCGCTTGATGAATTCCGGCACCTTCTGCACCGAGCCGATTTCGTGCAGCATCCGCACCACTTCTTCGTTGGCCCCGCCATGCAGCGGCCCGTAAAGCGCCGCAATCGCCGCCGCCGTCGCGGAATAGGGATCCACATGCGAGCTGCCCACGCCGCGCACCGTGTTGGTCGAGCAATTCTGCTCGTGGTCGGCGTGCAGGATAAACAGAATGTCCAGCGCGCGCTCCAGCGTCGGATTCGGCCGGTATCGCGTCTCGCTGGTGCGGAACAGCATATTCAAAAAATTCCCCGGATAACTCAGGTCGTTGTCCGGATAAACGTACGGCATGCCTAGCGTGTGCCGGTAAGCGAATGCCGCAATCGTGGGCATCTTCCCCACCAGCCGATACGTCTGCTTCCTCCGCGAATCTTCGTTGAAAATATCTTTCGCGTCGTTGTAAAAAGTCGAAAGCGCCGCAATCGTCGAAATCACCATGCCCATTGGGTGCGCGTCGTAGTGGAACCCATCCAGAAATTTCTTGATGCTTTCATGAATGAACGTGTGGTGCGTGACGTTGTACTGCCAGTCCTTCAGTTGCGCCGCAGTCGGCAGCTCGCCGCGCAAAAGCAGGTATGCGGTTTCGAGATACGTGGATTTTTCCGCCAGCTCCTCGATCGGATAGCCACGGTAACGCAGAATTCCTTTGTCCCCGTCAATATAAGTGATGCGGCTGATGCACGAAGCCGTGTTGTTGAACGCCGGGTCGTAGCTCATCATCCCGAAATCTTCGGGATGCACCTTGATCTGCCGCAGGTCCATCGCCCGGATGGCATCGTGTGTGATGGGGAGTTCGTAGGATTTGCCTGTGCGGTTGTCGGTGATGGTTACCGTATCGCGGCGGGTTGCGCCGGTATCGGAAGTTTTGGGTTGCGTCGTGGGAAGAGCCGAGTCCATACGGATAACCTCGCCGGAAGCGGCGAAGGTTCCGCCGCATCGACTATCACTTTACACCAAAGCACGAAACCGGGGAAATGGAGTGCTGTGTAGCCAACTGAGCGGCCGGAACGGTGCTGCGGCCGGACAAGAAGGTGCAACGGATTGGCGGGAAAGGGAATAGGCGCAGGAAGGTGAGTTAGGGACTAGCCTCTTGACAATAGTCGTTATAACGAGTATTATCGTCCCGCAAGTCAAGGAGGCTGGCCATGATTCAGATTCGCAAAAGCGACACCCGCGGGCACGCCAACCACGGCTGGTTGGATTCCCGCTTCACGTTTTCCTTCGCGGAATATTTCGATCCTAAGCACGTCGAATTCCGCACCCTGCGCGTGATGAACGACGACCGCATCGCCGGCGGCGGTGGTTTTCCCACTCACCCGCACCGCGACATGGAAATCGTCACCTATGTCCTCGACGGCGAACTCGCGCATAAAGACAGCATGGGCAACGGTTCCGTGATCAAGCCGGGCGACGTGCAGTATATGAGCGCCGGCACGGGCGTTGCACACAGCGAGTTCAACGCGTCCGACAAAGTTCCCGTGCACATGTACCAGATCTGGATGTTCCCCGACAAGGCGGGCCACACCCCGACCTATGACCAGAAGCACTTCAGCACCGCCGAAAAGCAGGGCAAGCTGCGGTTGGTGGTTTCGCCCGACGGCCGCGACGGCTCCGTGAAAATCCGTCAAGGCAACGAGCTCTACGCCACCGTGCTCGCTCCCGGCGAAACAGTGAAGCACGCGTTGCAACCGGAGCGCCATGCCTACGTGCAGGTCGCCCGCGGCAGCGTGACGCTCAACGGGAGCAAACTCGCCACCGGCGACGGCGCGGCCATCTCGCAGGAGAAAGCCCTCGAACTCACGGGCGTCGAGGATGCGGAAGTTCTGCTCTTCGATCTGGCGTGAAAAAGCAAAGTAATCAGTAATCAGTTATCGGTAATCAGTAAGAAGAGAGGGTGAGAGAAATCTCGCCCTTTTTTGTTTCAGGACATCGCTTTTTGGAAGATTTTTCGCACATTGGTCAGCGGCGCCTCGCGTTTGTTCTTCCTCTTTCGCTGATTGCTGTCGGCTGTGGGCTGTTAGCTTCTTCTGTCACGCCGCTTTTGGTTTGGAAAACGTCGTGGCGGAGGCGAGGAGGCCGAGGACAATGGCGACTCCGAGGGCGAGCAAGGAAGACGCGAAGGTGGGCGGTTTGACGGTCATGAGATAGACGATGCCCAGCGCGAGCATGGCGCGCACGCGGATTAGCGCGGGCAGTCCGGGCGCGCGCAGAAGCGCGGTGGCGTTGGCCGGAAGCGCAGCGCTGCCTTCGGGCAGTGCGCCACGAATGGCCTTCATACGTGGCAGGATAAGCGCGAAACCAATGACGAGCGCGAAGAAGATGGCGATGAACGAAGCGGAGAGCCACCCGTTTTTCATGGCGCCGGAAACCTGCGCGAGGTAGGCGCCGCTAAAAATCAGCACCAATAGGCCGGGTCCGGAAACCGGCAGCGACGTGCGATAGACGCGCAGCCACGCGCGGACCTGGTCCGCCGTAGTGGCGCCGCACAGGAACGCGGAGACGATCCATTCGAGGCCGTAGCCGACGAAGAGCATGACCAGCCCCACAAAATGAAAAAACAACGCCAAGGTGTAATTGCTCATAGTCTCTTCAGTCCACCGAACTGTCGGCCACTTGGGTGGCGCGAACTGCTTCCGGAAAAACCCGCACCCTTAAAAACCAAGGGTGCGGCACCCAGTTTTCGCTTCGCGGCTCAGCCTCGGGCGCGGTGGAATTCGCGCATGAAATGGGTGAGCGCTTCGACGGCGTCGAGGCCAACTGCGTTGTAAAGCGAAATGCGCATCCCGCCGACGGAGCGGTGCCCGGGCGTGCCGACAAGATTCGCGGCCGCGGCCTGCTTGGCGAATTCCTTCTCTAAATTCTCATCACCTGGCTGGCTGGAACTGCCTCCTACGCGAAACACCACATTCATCAGCGAGCGCGAAGACTTCTCCACTGGGCAACTGTAAAAACCGCCGCTCGCTTCGATCGTGTCGTAGAGCAGCTTGGCCTTCGCTTCATTCCGCTTCTGGATTCCGGGAAGGCCGCCTTCGCTGGCGATCCATTCGGTGACCAGCCCAAGGATGTAGACGGCAAACGTCGGCGGCGTGTGATACAGCGACTTCTCCTTGATGTGCGTGCGGTATTGCAGCGTGGTGGGCAGATTCTTGTCGGCGCGCTCGGCCAGATCCTTGCGCACGATCACCAGCGTAACGCCGCTGGGCCCCAGGTTCTTCTGCGCGCCGGCAAAAATCAGCCCGAACTTCCCAACGTCCACCGGGCGCGAAGCGATGTCCGAAGACATGTCCGCCACCAGCGGCGCGGCGGAGGCGGGCAGTGCGTGATACTGCGTGCCCTCAATGGTGTTGTTGGTGCAGAAATAAGTGTAGGAAGCGTCGGCGGAAAGTTTTGGTTCGTCGGCGCGGGGCACGCGCGTGAATTTCGCGGCTTCGGTGGACGCGGCGATGTTGTGAAGTACGCCCTTCTTCAGTTCGGAGATGGCCTTCGCCGTCCACGCGCCGGTGTGCAACACGTCCACGGGCTTTCCCGCCAGCGCCAGGTTCATCGGCACCATGGTGAACTGCATGCTGCCGCCGCCTTGCACGAAAATCACCGCGTAGTCGTCGGGGATCGCCAACAGCTTGCGCAGGTTTTGTTCGGCGGCGTTGTTGATGGCCTCAAACTCCGGCGAGCGGTGGGAAAGCTCCATCACGGACATGCCGGTGCCGCGGTAATCCAGCAGCTCTTCGCGGATGCGCTCCAGCACGGGAAGCGGCAGGGCGGCAGGCCCGGCATTGAAATTGAAAGCGCGCCTGGCGGCGCGGGAGGGTGCAGTGGTGGTGCTCACGGTAGGGGAACCTCTCGATGCGAATTTGCGGATTGTCCGCTCCATAGGATAGCAGAACCAGTGGCCAGCGACCGGTGGCCAGCGAGCAGCGACCAGTGGGATAGGCTCAGGGCTGGCGGAATGACAGCGGCTCGGAATTGCGGAGAGCGGTTCATCGGGGGACGTTCCAACTGATTTTATGGTAGGGCTGATTGGCGCGGTCGACTTCGGCCTGGAGCTTTTGCTTGATGGCAATTTCACGCTGGGCGCGGAGGATGTTTTGGGTGAGGAAGCAGAAGACGCCGGCTTTTTTGAGGGAGATGCGGTCTTCGGCGAGGAGGTGGAAGATCTTGGACAGGGCGCGGTGGACGTCTTCGGGAGAGGCGAGGGTGCCGGCTGCTTCGGCGAGTTCGGGAGCGATGACGGGATCGGGTTCGGGCTTGGGTTGATGAGGGAAGCAGTACGAAGTGCCAGAGAGGGCGAGCATACGACAGCGATGGCCGCGTCCTGTGGTGAAAGTGCAACGAGGGGGGATGGTGGGGTCGGGCTCAGATTTCATTTTGGAACTCCTGGGGGGTGTACCCCCTTGCTTTATGGATCGATGTGAAAGGAAAAGGGATAGCGGCGCGTGGTGTGGAGCGATATGAAAGGAAAGGGGTTAGGAGGAGCCCACAGCCGTAAGCCGTTAGCTTATAGCCCAGAAAGAGGAAAGATAACGCAGAGGCGCCGAGGACGCAGAGGTTCGCAGAGGAAGAAATGGGAGGAAGCAGGATGGGCCGGAAGGTGGGGAGTCGATGGTTCACAATCTATCATAGCACAGGAACAGTAACATTGTCAATAGTTAATTATGTGGTACTGCGTTCGAACGGCTGCCTGTTCGAAATGGCGGTGTCGGACTAGGCAGGTGGACAGTAATCAGCGATCCGTATTCAGGAAACGAAGAAAGCCCAAGACCCACCCTTAAACGCCAAGGGTGGGGCACCCCGCCTGAGTGTACATTTTGCGGTACATATGTACTATATAAGGTGCACCATGGTTTTGGCGCGGAAGCGGCAGAAGGAGTTAAAACGATGAGCAAGAAGGGGAAGAATCGAAAGGGCCGCATGGGTTCGAGCATTGATGATTTCCTGAAGGAAGAGGGCATCTTTGAAGAGGCGCAAGCACAGGCGGTCAAGGAAGTCGTCGCGTGGCAGCTCGACGAGGCCATGAGGAAGAAAAAAATATCCAAAAACAAGATGGCCGCACTGCTGAAGACCAGCCGCACCCAGGTGGACCGGCTGCTGAATCCGAAAAGCGACATCACGCTTTCCAGCCTGCAACGGGCGGCGGCAATGGTGGGACGGCGCGTGATGATCGAGCTGGTTTGAGATATGGGGGCACTGTTCGCAGCGCGTTGAATCTCGATCACTGTCTTTGAAAAACTTGACTTGTTGTGTGGGCTACCCGCCATGAAATGATTAAAGAATGGGAAGCGGACTGGCTCAAGGAAAGTGCTCTAGGATGATTGACCATGTTCATTGCATATTTCGATGAAAGCTGGGATGAGAAACAGCAGAAGATTCTCGTCATCGCCGGGATCATGGGGCTGGCGTACCAGTGGGAAAAGGTCGAGTGGCGCTGGCAGAGCCTTCTGGACAAGTACGAAATCGCCTACTATCGAGCGACGGAAGCCGAGACTGCTAACGGTGAGTTCGACAAGCCGCCCTATCGCACGCCCGGAGTGCCAGTGAGTGCCGAGCAGTTCAAGCTCTTGCAGGAAGTGAAAGATGAATTTTTCATCGCTGCAACGAGCGGAAAAGTGTCGGGGGCAGCGATTGGAATCCCGATCCAAGTATTCAACGAAGTGGCAGACACTCCCCAGAAACTCGCCCAATTCGGCGGCACTCCGTACTACATCTGCGCCCACATCACCATGATTTCGCTGCTTGTTGCCGTTAGGCATGTCATGCATGCCAAGGACCTGATGGTTTTCAGATTTGATCGCCAAAAAGACTTCGAATCTGAGATGAAGAGGGTGCATGCCGACCTCGAAAAACCCGGAGGCGAATATCGCTCGCAAATCGGCAGCATTTGCTTCGAGGACAAGAAGAAATTCCTGCCCTTGCAGGTTGCCGACACGCTCGCGTATGAGTGCCGAAAATTTCTGGAAAAGGAGATAGCAGGCCCGAACGCGGTTGCCCGACCGGAGCTTCAGCGTCTAAAGGATGAGGAGAAAATATTTCAGATTTCTTCGTGCGGGAAAAAGTGCTTGGAAGATTACCTAAATAACTCGGTCCAGGCGAAACCATGACGATTCACGATGTTCCAGATGTACAAGATCAGTTCCATGCGATGGATGTCCGGGGGCAGATCGTCCGCAAACGGAAGGCTGTTCTGGACGAACTAATCGCTTCCCTACGAATGGATTTTCAAGCTGGGAGGTTTCAAGCGGTCATCATTCATTACAGGATATTTCTGCACCACGCTGTAAATGCCCTTTTGCTTCACACCATATCGGATTCGAGGATTTTGGCGGGTCAAACAAATCCATCCGGCAGTGACACCGAGAAGGTTCAGAAACTCTTCGACGACCCACTTGATACCAATCCAGTATCGAAGGCATTGTGCGACGGATTGAGCAAAACTCTCCATGCCATCAATCCGCCACCGGAAGACGCGGAAGGCATGGCAGTTCACCTAATGAAATCGGCTGATATGTGTTTCGATCAGGTAGTGAAAGTGGATGCCGGGCTGAACAAATGGTGGGATGAGCTATACGCCAAAGGCGTCACGACCTCCAGATTTGAGATCAAAGTTAAAAAGAGAAAGCGAAACCCGTAGGCTGAGACAGAAACATTGACTACACTTTCCGGCGGGTGGCCCGGGCCACCCGCCCACAGCCACAAGCGGTTGCATATCCCTGAATTCATAACCTTGCTGATGGGTGTCATTTATAGTGGGTCCGAATCCCGGCCTTTTTGAGAATATTTCCTAGATCATCGATCGCGTGTGAAGGCACAGAGACATCTGCCATTTTCTGCAGAATCGTCCTGCTTACCTCTTTTGCCCGAGAAGCGTCATAGACAATGCTGACCGACAGATTTCGGTTTGCCACTTTTATGTCGTGCGACTTGAACCCCCAGGCCTCCGCGACAATCTGGATTGGATTGGGAAGAACGGCAAGTGCTAGTCCACGCGAGCCGTTTGGTGCGATGTAGAAGTCAACTGTGTGGGTTTCGATTCTCCCGCTCAGTTCCTGCTTTTCTTTGTATGCATATTTATTCTCCGTGAACACGCGACGCACGCGTGTTACAAGCTCATCTTCCTCCGGCTTGGCTTTTCGCGTGCCATATGTCAAGTACGCATCGCCGATGGTCTTCGTGACGTCAGCAAACCGGTGAATTACGTCGCCCAACTCTTCTGCCGTGCATTTCCTAACTAGGTGGTTCCCAACGAATTCAACCCCTGCAACCTTGGCGATTTCGTGAATCTTTTCCTTGAGCCTTCCACCGATTCCATACCCTGCATCCTTTAGCTCACCAAGAGTTTGAGCCATATCAGAGACCGCAAAGTAAGTGTCGGTGATTTTTGTTATGGCGAATTCGACTCTGGTGTTTGCCGAAAAGTGCAGCGGGAGTGACAAAACGACATTATTCTCATCCACCTGCTCTATTTCAGTCAGGTCACGCTGGGAATCTAGATAGTTGCTTAGAATCTGTTCTCGTAGGCTCATGGTTTATTCACCCAGTAGATTTTTCGGTTCCTCGGGAAGATCGATGTTCCATCTTTGACAGCAAAACCTGATCATGGAGCGCAGGTCGGTGTTTCTGACTTCCTCTTTGATCGAAACCACGTATTTATCTTCATCGATTTCGGTCCATAGTTTTTCGTGCCATCCTCTAACTGGCTCAAGCAGCTGCCCGTTCAGCATACTGTCATGTCGTAAGTTCCAGTTGACGCCCCTAATTCTTGTGTTCTTCCAATTAAGTGAGATGCCCGGTCGTGGGCGAGGGGCACCTGAGATACCTGTCTCCAGTCTGGCGCGAAAGCGCAGATCTGCCGGCTTCTCGCGCATGTCAGAGTAGCGAATTTCGTAGACGATGTTCTTCTCGTTTGGTTGCACGTAATCTTTCTGGCGCTTCTCGCTTCTGGACGGCTGTGTATTGTCTGCGATGGTTCGGTAAATAAATTTTTGTCGCGAGATGATTCTCGCAACTTCTGCCTCTGTTATGACAGGCCGGGACATGGCGAGGAAGGGGAGTTAAGTCAGCTACGCGCGGGGAGTATTGCATGTTTCTGCCCGAAGGTCTAGGTTGGCGCGTTTCCTCCGTCCCGGGGCGACACACGGGACCCAGAAAGCGTGCTTCGCTCAGGGCAGGCGCGATGACGGAGAAGAAAAGCGGGAAGAGTCGTTCATGCCGGTTGAAATACCGGTGGGTGGGTTAGGGCGGAGAAAGGGATTGGGGGAAAAAGTGTTTTTGGATGATTTGCGCCGGGGCTGAAGCCCCGGCCTCCTAAGGAGCGGAGAAGAGGGGACCCACCCTTTTAGAAAACCGAAATTGTAGGCCACCCTAGGCCAAAGGCAAGAGGGCTGGGTAAGCCCAGCCCCTACAAAAAATGAAGCGATTGGGGCTTTAGGTATTCCTTAAGTCATCCGGGGTACCATCGCGTAGCCATGTAGATGATCGCTTAACGGAGGAAACAGGCTATGGACGTATTCAGACGGGGGCAGGGAGAACATTCGGAGTTTACGATGCGGCCGCAGATTCCGGGGCTGCGGAACATTGTGATTGGCGCAGGGGTGCTGCTGGTGGTGCTGTTCGTATTGTCGTTTGCGGTGCGGGTGACGCGCATCGAGGCGGGGCACGTGGGCGTGGAGATCAACCTGGCGGGCGCGCAGCGCGGGGCATCGGAAATTCCGGTGCGCACGGGATGGGTGGTGTACTCGCCGCTAACCACCCAGATCATCGAGTTTCCGACGTATGTGCAGACGGTGAAGTGGACGCGGGACACCAACGAAGGGCACCCGATCAACGAGGAGATGGGTTTCAACTCGAAAGAGGGGATGGAAATTTTTGTGGACGTGTCGCTGTCGTATGCCATCGAAGCGGCGAAGGCGCCGGACTTCTACGTGAAGTACCGCCTGGCGGACATGGAGGCGTTCACGCACGGGATTCTGCGCGACGTGGTGCGAAACTCGCTGAACGAGGTGGCTTCGACGTACGTGGTGGAAGACATCTACGGCGAAAAAAAGGCGGAGTTTCTGAGCAAAGTGCAGTCGAAGATCGAACAGAAAATGACAGTAGTAGGAGTCAGCGTGCAGCAGTTCGGGTTCATCGGTGCGCCGCGCGTGCCGCAAGTGATCGCGACAGCGATCACCGCGAAGGCGCAGGCGATCCAGCAGGCGGAGCGCGCGCGGAACGAACTGGCGACGACGCAGGCGGAAGCGGCGAAGAAGATCGCGGAGGCGGAGGGAGACGCGAAGTCCCTGGTGACGCGGGCGCAGGGCGAGGCGGATGCAAACCGGATCCGGCAGAATTCGTTGACGCCGCAGTTGCTGGATTTGCGGCGGATTGAGAATTCGCGGGCGCTGATTGATAAGTGGAATGGGCAGCTGCCAACGGTGGAGACGGGACAGGGCGGCGGGATGATTTTGCAGCTGCCGAAGCCGTAGAGGAAGGGCGACCAGTTAGCAGCGACCAGGAAGCGGGATGGGGCTCGGGTTTTGGCGGGTCTCATCGAGCGAGGTAGGACTTCACTGTTTGCCACGGGCCCTCGACTCCGCAGCCCGACGCGCCTAACTGCGGCGCGGAAGAAAAAGTCGGGCTGCCCCGGTGAAGGGCACACGGGACACAAAAAGCGTGCTCCGGTCGGGATGACAGAGGGTCGGACGAAATGTCGGAGCTAAAGCTCCGACCCCCAAAAGATAGGCCACGGCCGGTTTCTACAAAACTGTGCGGAAGAGGATAGCGAGGGATATCCAAAAGCTTCACTATGAGGTGAGGTCTTAACAATGTATGTGCTAGCGACATCCCTCGCTTTCGTACTTGGGCTGTCCGTCTTGGCGGTCCTGGCAGCGGCAATCGCACTAATTCCGCTTAAACGTTCCAGCCATTAAATCGGTGTGCTCTGCCTGTGCCCACTTTGGCTGAATCTGCGGAGAAGCCGCGAGCGATCCGTTTGGTGTCGGCGAGGCGCGAAGAGAAAAACGGGAAGAGTCGTTCATGCCGGTTGAAATCACCGGCGCGTGGGTTGGGGCGGAGAACTGTAACTATTGACAATATACGGGACGGAATCGTCTTGGCAGTCTTCGTGGGACCGGGCAAACCGCCCCGAGGAGTCTCCACCATGAAGTACTTCGCGTTTTTGCTTGTTTCGTCTCTTTCTGCTGTTTCTTTGTGCGCTCAGTCGGGCGCTCCGGCTTGGTCGCCCTCCAAAGACATCGGCGTATTCGTCTTTGGCAAAGCCAACCAGACCCCAGATCAACAATTAAAGGACGAATCCGATTGTTACGGAGCCGCCAGGCAACAGTCTGGAATCGACCCGAAAGCCCCGGCAGCTGCCGGGAAGACTGCCGAACAAAAACAAGCC
>Ga0210399_10000658_pt1 | contig 27391 bp, 27 predicted proteins | sample IncBWC14MmetaG_FD_150865 | JGI IMG/M metagenome (GOLD analysis project Ga0210399, IMG submission 150865) | Forest soil microbial communities from Barre Woods Harvard Forest LTER site, Petersham, Massachusetts, United States - Inc-BW-C-14-M | ecosystem: Environmental > Terrestrial > Soil >... | reverse complement strand
TGTTTAATGTCTCGAAAATAGCATCCAGATCGTAAAAGAGCCCGCGCGCTGGACGCAGGCGCTTGCGTCCGCGCATCTGGCGCACCAGATGCGTCTTGCGCACGATCTCGTGACTCGCGACATATTTCCGATACCGCGTCGCCTGTCCCCGGTCAATCGGCTGGCGATACATCTTGGCCAGCAGAATATGCGCGATGGCCCGCAGAACCGCGTCCGGCGCCCCTTCCAGCAGATCCGAGAGCCGCACCAGAAGTCGCCCTTCCCGCAGCCGAATCGTGTTATTCACGTTGGCGAAGGCGAAGAACTCGATCTTCAGTTCGGGCACGGAAGTGCCCGGACGCAAGTCCCGATAAATTTCCTGGAACATTTCGAGCAGCCCTTCGCGCACAGTGAGCCTAGGTTAGCACGAGCGCGAGAGGCGAACGTCAGACGTGAAAGCAGACGCGAAAGCACACCTGAAAGCCGCCGTCAGACCTCGGACCTCAGGAAGTGTCGAAAGCCGAAAGCCGTCTCCTACAGTTTGCTCAGAAAATCCGTGATCTCCGGTTCCGTCCAGTCCACCGCCCCAATCAACTTCCGCCGCATCACGCCGTTGCGATCGATGATGTACGTCTCCGGAAATATCGACGTCCCATACAGCGAATTACTTTTCTGGTCGGGGTCGCGCACCGTCAGCAAGGTCACGTTGTGATCTTTCACGAACCTCCGGTAGGCGCTTTCGTCCACGTCGACGCTCACCGCCAGCACGGTTACACCCTTCGCTTTCATACGCCGCTGCATCTCCACCAGCGACGGCAATTCCTCCACGCACGGCGCACACCAGGTCGCCCAGAAATTCAGCACCACAATCTGCCCGCGATACTGGCTCAGCGTGATCTTGTTCTGCGAGTCCTGCACCGTGAAATCCGGAGCATTCGACCCAATCCGCGCCGGCCGCGTCCCGGTGTAACAGCCAGGGAGCGCCAGCAGGAAAAGGCATGCGATAAGAACGGATGGAAACTGAACAGCGCGTCGCACACAGTTATAATAATTGATTCGCGGCTCTGACGTTGTATTGAAAGGGCGCGGCTTCAGCCGCGCCGCAATCCGCTCCCTCTATGGTCACAACGGAAACACTCACCGCGCCGCCGCAAGTTTCGGTCATCGTTCCCGCGCGCAACGAGGAAGCCTCCCTCGCGGACTGTCTCCAGTCTCTCGTCGCGCAGACCGGCGCGTCCTTCGAAATCATCGTGGTCGACGACCACTCCACCGACCGCACCCGCGAAATCGCCATGTCCTTCCCCGCAGTGCGCCTCATCGAAGCCGGCCCGCTGCCCGACGGCTGGACCGGCAAGAATAACGCGGTCACGACCGGCGCACGGCAGGCTCGCGGCGAGTGGCTTTTATTCACCGATGCGGACACGATCCATCTCCAAGGATCGCTTGCGGCTGCCTTAAAAGAAGCTCACGAGAACGGCGCCGAACTTCTTTCCTATTCGCCCGAACAGATTGCCGTCACCTTCTGGGAAATGGCAACTCTCCCCGTGGTCTTCGCCGAACTCGCGCGGCAGTATTCTCCGTCGAAAGTCAGCGATCCCGCTTCTTCCATCGCCGCCGCCAACGGCCAGTACATCCTCATCCGCCGCGACACCTACGATGCGGTCGGCGGTCATGCGGCGATCGCCGACAACATCCTGGAAGACGTCGCCCTCGCCCGCGCCGTGAAAAATTCCGGCCGCAAGATTCGCTTCCGTTACGCCGGCACCGCCGTGCGTACGCGTATGTACCGCAACTATCGTCAACTCCGCGACGGCTGGACCAAGAACCTCGCGTTGCTATTCCCGAACCCGGGCTGGCTGACCGTTAAATCCCTGCTCATAGGGACCTTCCCTTGGGCGGCTCTGGGCTTGCTGATCGCCGGTTTCGCGAAGCACTTGTGGGGGAACGCCTTTGTCGTTCTTGCTTTCGTCTGGCCGGTCACGCGGCTCAGACGGGCCAACTTCGATTGGGCCATGGAGATTCTCGGAGCGCTCTTTGGCATGCCCATGTTCGCGTATCTACTGTTGCGTTCAAAGCGCGCGCACGCCAACGGCAGCGTGACTTGGAAAGGCCGAACCTACGGTCCAACAGAGGCGCCGAAAGACCCGGCCACAAAACTCAGCAGTCCAACTCCAACTCCCGCAGGACGACTCTCATGAAAGTTATGACTCTCATTCTGCCGACCGTTTTCTTCTTATCAGTATCCGGCCCGACAACTTTGCCGGCAGTCCTGAGTGCTAAGCCCTCGGCTGCGATCATTGCGCAGGACTCCAACGCCCGTCCGCTCAACACCGAAGCAACTATCGAGCCCGGCTCGCGCGTCGGCCCTCTCAAACTCGGCGACACGCGCGACCGAGCCCTCGAACTCTTTCCCAAGAAATCCGAGGACCAGGAGTGGGAGAACAGTTGCGGCACGACCCTCGATTGGGTGGACGCCCAAAACCCGACCGGCCACGGCGACCTCCTCATTCGCCTCAAGAAAGGAAAGGTATTCCAGATCGAGTCCACCACCACACGCTTCCACACCGCCGAGGGCATCACTACCTTCGATCACAGCGAGAAAATTGCGAGCGCCTACAAAGACCTTCGCGCTTTCACTTTGCTGACTCCACCGGCTCCGGCCCTGGGCGACCGCCCGCTCGTGTTTTGGATCGACAAAAAGAAGGGGATCGCCTTCACGTTCGCTTACTATCCCCAGGAGCACAAACGCTATCTTTATAAGATCACCGTTTTTGAACCGAACAAGAATTTTTGTCCTGAGGAAGAAACCACCAGCTCTCCGAAATGGCAGTCGATTCCTCCCTACGCGCTGGAGCCTCCACCGGAACTGGCGCCGAACTTGCGCTGAGCGGGTGTTTTATCTGTTGGCTGAAGTACTGGCAATTGACAACTGGTTTTCTATGGTCTACTTAACTCGAAAAGCCGAATTCTCCGCCTCGCACTATTACCACAATCCCGCGTTCACGCCGGAAGAGAACCGCCGCATCTTCGGCAAGTGCAACAACCCCAACGGACACGGCCACAACTACACGCTCGAAGTCACCGTGAAAGGCGAGGTCGATCCCCGCTCCGGCTTCGTCGTCGACCTCAAACAACTCAAAGAGATCATGCACCGCGAAGTCCTCGACGCCATGGACCACCGCTTCCTCAACAAAGAAGTCCCCGAGTTCTTCAACCAGATTCCGACGACCGAGAATCTCGCCATCGCCTGCTGGCAGCGCCTGCAATCCAAACTCCAGCAAGCCCTCCTACACCGCGTGCGCGTCTACGAAACCCCCGACCTGTTCGTCGATTTCTACGGAGAAAAATGAAGTCTTCGCTCACAAACTTTAGACGTCATCCTGAGCGGAGCCGCATTTCAGGCGAAGCGAAGGATCTCGCGCGCATCGCATCCGCGCGCGCTGGAAACCGGTTCCCTGCATGAAAGCTCACCTCACGCGCCGCTACCGCTTCTCGTCGTCGCACCGCCTGCACAGCGCCGAAATGTCCGACGCAGAAAACGTCGCCACCTACGGCAAGTGCAACAATCCGCATGGACACGGCCACAACTACACGCTTGAAGTCACCGTCAGCGGACCTGTCGACCCTGCAACTGGCATGGTCTGCAACCTCGTTGATCTCGATGGCTTTGTCGAAAGGGAAGTGCTCTCCCGCTTTCACCTGGAGAATCTAAATACGCTGCAAGAATTCGCCAAACTTGTGCCCACCACGGAAAATCTCTCCATCGAGATCTTCGAAATATTGCAGCGCGGCTTTCACCAGGCGCATCTGGAAACAGTAAGACTCGAGGAAACCATGATGAACTCCTTCGAGTATGCCGGCACGGCCGAACCAAGAAAATAGGGACCCAATGAAACCAGCCCCGACAAATCAAACCAAAGAAATACCCACCGTAACCAGCGCGACCTTCGAAGACCTGGTCCACGAAATGCTCGTCCGCCTGGGTGAAGATCCCAACCGCGAAGGCCTCGTCGACACTCCCGACCGCGTCCACAAGGCCATGAAGTTCCTCACCAAGGGATACCAGGAAGATCCCGAGGCCCTGCTCAAAGGCGCGCTGTTCACCGTGAGCTACGACGAAATGGTCATCGTGAAAGACATCGAGATGTTCAGTCTTTGCGAGCACCACCTGCTGCCGTTCTTCGGCAAAGTGCATGTCGCCTACATCCCCAACGGACGCGTCATCGGCCTCAGCAAAATTCCGCGCCTCATCGAACTCTTTTCGCGCCGCCTGCAAATTCAGGAGCGCCTCACCACCCAGATCGCCGAGACCATCCAGAAAGTAATCGAACCGCAAGGCGTCGGCGTAGTCATCGAAGCTCGCCACCTGTGCATGATGATGCGCGGCGTGGAAAAACAACACTCCGCTGCCGTGACGTCCTCCATGCTGGGCTGCTTCCGCCAGGAAGAAGAGACGCGTTCCGAATTCCTCTCCCTGATCCGCCAACGCCCCAACGGCGTGTAGCTGTGGCGAGGCACTGCCTGTGCGGGATGGATCGTGGAGTGGAAATCCTTGCGCAGCAAAAATCCCTGTCATTCCGACCGGAGCCGGAGCGAACGCGACGGCGCAGTGGAGGAACCTGCTTTTTCTTTTTCCCGAGCGAAGGTTCGAAAATTGGTTGATTCCAGTTTTGGGAAAGTTTACTGGTTAGTACCCCCACCCCCCTCCCCCCCCGATCTATTGGAATCATCGCTTTAGGGGGAAATCGCGAAAAAATCTATGGGGCACAATCACTTACGGGCAAAATCTTGATGTTAAAGAACTTAGGAGCCGAAATCGCGGGAGCCTGATCCCAGAACGGGACGAGGCGCTTCTCGCACACCGTCACCGCCTCGACCATGATCGCTTAGTTTGAAATCGTGGGTCAAGGTTGGATGTCACAGGGTGGGGTTGTGGAAAAGTGGGGGCGCTATGGGACATGCCCGGGGGATTCGACGGATAAAGGTGGGCAAGCGCCCACGATTGAAGTTTCGGTGGTGAGTTTCAGGCGTCCTGCCGGGACGCGGTTCCGCGGTTGGGCTTGGTACCCGGCGTTGGAAACGCCGGGCTATTGTCAGATGTCCCTGACGGGACATTCGCGGATGGCTTACGCAGCGACGATCTGCGCTACGAGCGGCGGCTTGTATACGCCGATCTGCTCGAGCATTCCGAGCTGATCCCAACTGTCCCAGCCCTCAACGATCTTCCCATCGGCAAAGCGGGCGATCGTGATGCCTCCAATGCGTACGGTCCGGCCGCTCGCAGGAAGTCCAGGAGCGTCTCCCGTGTGCGTCATGATGCCCGACCAGCGCAGGACAACTTTGTCGTCCACACCAAAGACGTCCTCGACTTTGACCTGGATGTCGGGGAACGCGCCGCGAATTTCCAGCACGAATTTTTCGAATTCCTCGGGCCCGCGAATTTCCGCTTCCGCGCTTCTTTGTCCGCGGGCTACTGCATGCGGAGCAAGCAAGTCATACACCGTCTGGATCCGGCCCTCATTCCACACTTCCTGAAACCAGCGTCGCAACAGTTGAATATTTTCGTCGACTGACATAGGCATGCACTCCTGGCGAGCGAATTCTCGGGCACAACACGTTAGCTCGCGCCCGAGGAGAGAGCAAGTGGAATTTCGCGTGTGGGGACGGGCGCATTCGTCCGTTAGGGAGAAAGAGAGTCCGCCAGTCAAAATCCCCGCTCAAGCGGAGCTTGAACGGGCCACTGCGTTGTTTGGCGGACAAGATGCATATATGGCGCTAGGGCCAACGGTTAACCTATACTCTCTGCAGCGGATCGCCGATGCTAACGAGATTGCAGGTTTCGGGCTTTAAGAACTTGGTCGACGTCGACGTGAGCTTTGGACCCTTCACGTGTATCGCCGGAGCAAACGGTGTCGGTAAGTCCAACCTGTTCGATGCTATAGGGTTCCTAAGCGCGCTAGCGGAAAAACCTCTTATTGATGCCGCGCTCTGTGTCCGAGATGAGGGAGGGCGGAGCGGCGACGTTAGAAGCTTGTTTCATCGCGTTGGAGCGATATATCGCGACGAAATGTCCTTTGATGTCGAAATGGTTGTTCCCAAGGCTGGGTATGATGACCTAGGACAACCTGCAGAAGCCACGATTACGTTTCTGCATTATGCACTAGTCCTGCGATATCGCCCGAATGAGGGTCAGCGCGCCGTGGGTGGACTCGAAATTCTCAAGGAGGAGTTAACTCACATTAAGCGTGGCGACGCCAGCAAGCACCTTCCTTTTGAACCGTCCGGATACTGGAAGAAGTCTGTGATCGCAGGAGTGCGTGGTGCACCGTTCATATCGACAGAATCGGATCGTGGAAACACAGTCATCAAGATTCACCAAGACGGAAAGGCCGGAAGAGCGCGGATGTTGTCTGCGACGAATCTGCCGCGCACAGCCATCTCGGCAACGAACGCAGCGGAGACTCCGACTGCCACTCTCGCTAGGCGGGAGATGCAGTCCTGGAAGATGCTGCAGCTTGAACCCAGCTCATTGCGGGCACCGGACCCGTTCACAGCTCCAACGAAACTCGGCAGCGATGGGTCCCATCTGGCGGCAACTCTGTACAGAATGGGCCGCACCGGCAACTCAACCGATAAGGCCGCGACAAATTCCCTTGAAAGTCCCACATACGCCAAGGTCGCTAACAGGCTCTCGGAGCTACTTGAAGATGTTAGAAGCTTAAGCATTAGCAGGGATGAGAATCGCGAATTGCTAACGCTATCAGTCGAGGGTCGTGATGGCACTGCCCACCCGGCCCGCGCCTTGTCAGATGGCACGCTGCGTTTTTTGGCCTTAGCGGTGCTGGAACTCGATCCAGAAGCGCAGGGCGTCCTCTGCTTGGAGGAACCAGAGAACGGCATTCACCCAAAGCGTATTCCTGCGATTCTTGACCTACTGCAGGATATTGCGGTTGACGTCAATGACGCGGTTGGACCTGACAATCCCCTCAGGCAAGTAATTGTGAACACGCACTCTCCTGCGGTTGTCGCTCAGGTTCCCGAAGACAGCCTTCTCATTGCGGAACTTCGTGAGCTTCTAGAAGAGGGCAAGCCATTTTCTGCATTGTCTTTCGCTTGCCTACGAAACACTTGGCGAGCCAGAATGCCGCGAGCCAGTATCGTCTCCCGGGGCCGAGTGCTCGAATATTTGAGTGTCATATCATCGAGTGACAACTGGCGATATCAGACGGATAACGCCGCTACCTCTCGCAAGCGTGTCGTCGATCGAGATGACATGCAGCTGGACCTCTCATACAGTGAGTGATCTGCGCTACACCCTTCTGTCCGACGGAAGTTCCGATCAGGCCTTGCTGCCCCTTATAAACTGGAGTCTTCGGGCGTCAGGCGTAACGTCGGCGATTCGACCCGAGTGGGCGGATCTAGGTATGCTTCGCAATCCTCCAGGTAGCCTACCGGAGAAGATTAGAGCCGCATTGGATTTGTATCCGTGCACCCTTCTGTTTGTTCATCGAGACTGTGAGGCCCAGACAGTCGCCGTTCGGCAGAACGAGATTAAGAATGCCCTTGCGGAGGCTTACGAGTCGGCAGGAGTGCGTTTGCCATCAGTGTGCATCGTGCCACGCCGAATGACTGAAGCGTGGTTGCTCATCTCGGAGCGCGCGATCCGAATTGCGTCGGGAAACCCGATCGGTCGAACACCTCTTCCAATACCGGACGTTGCGAGATTAGAGGAACTTCTTGACCCGAAAGAAACCCTCTTTTCTCTGCTGAGGGAAGCCTCAGAGTTGCACGGTCGTAGACTTCGAAGTTTGCGAGTCCACAGACTTACGCATCGGGTGATCGAGTTCATTGATGATTTTTCACCCCTGCACGCCCTGCCGGCATTCAGAGCTTTTGAAGTTGAACTAGAACACGCACTTTTGGAGATGCGGAACCAGGAGTCTGACGAATTGGTTTAGACCTCAATCGAACCATCACTGCTGCTTTACGCCCTGCAAGTCCGCGTGATATCCTCATAACTGTCACATAGACAAACGATTAAAGACAGGAGTGCACCAGGCAAGTGTTAGCCAGAGAGCACAAGAAATCCCTCATCGACCAATACGGCACGCATCCCAGCGATACCGGCAGTCCGGAAGTTCAGATTGCGTTGCTCAGTGAACGCATTGGCCAATTGACGGAGCACTTCAAGACGCACCAGAAAGACCACGGCTCGCGCCGCGGCCTGCTCATGCTGGTCAGCAAGCGGCGTAGCTTGCTCGACTACCTGAAGAAATACGATTCCGAGCGCTATAAGACGGTCATCACGAAACTCGGCATCCGCAAGTAATCGCTTGGCCCGGGGAGTCAAAATCCCCACCCTGTTTCGCGAAGAACACGCGAAAGAAGGATGGGGCACCCAGCGCAAATGGGGCACCCAGTGGGCTATTTCTGGAAATCCGTCTCTGGGGAGACGGCCAGCATCGAGGAAATCTCCACACGTGCGTTTTTCAAGCGCCACACACATCTCTCACAAGATTGTTGCGGGTGAGGTGTGCCCCGGCACCCTACCCACCCTTTCGCAGAGAACGCGAAAGGATGGGCCACCCTCAGCTCAGGCTAGCAGCCAGGAGCTAGAAGCTGTCTTCGCAAAGGAATGAATCATGAAACCAGAAGCAACTAGCGTTACAGTCCATCTCGCCGGCGGCAAACAAATCTCATTTGAAACTGGAAAGCTCGCCAAGCAGGCCGGAGGCGCGGCCGTGGTCCGCCTCGGCGAAAACGTTGTGCTCGCCACCGCCACTGCCAACGCCGATCCGCGCGAAGGCATCGATTTCTTTCCCCTCACCGTCGATTACCGCGAATATACCTATGCCGGCGGACGTTTCCCCGGCGGCTTCATCAAGCGCGAAGGCCGCATGAGTGAGCGCGAAGTGCTCACCAGCCGCCAGATCGATCGGCCGGTGCGTCCCATGTTTGCCGAGGGCTTCAAGTGCGAGACCCAGATCATTGCGTTCGTGCTGTCGGCCGACAGTAATAACGATCCCGACGTGCTGGGCATCAACGGCGCCTCCTGCGCGCTGACGCTTTCCGACATTCCGTTCCTTGGTCCCATCGGCGCCGTGCGCGTGGGATTGATCGACGGCCAGTTCATCGTGAATCCCACCTACGACGAGATGCGCGGAGGCCTGGTCAACATCATGGTCGTCGGAACCGCCGACGGCATCGTGATGATTGAATCGGGCGCGAAAGAAGTGAAAGAAGAGACGGTGGTCGACGCCATCGAGTTCGGCCACACCGAGATCAAGAAGATTTGCGCGGCGATCAGCGAGCTGCGCGAAAAAGTTGGCAAGCCCAAGCGGAAGGTCGAGCCGCCACAATTCGATGACGCGTACTACAACGATCTGAGAGGGACGATCGGCACCGAACTGGCCGACGCGCTCGATACCAAGAAGCATCCTAAGGCGGAAAGCTATACGCTGGTCAAAGACATCAAAAAGAAACTGGCCGCAGCGCTGCCGAAGTCCGGAAGCGACAAAGACGACGACGCAGCCAAGAAGAAACTCGATCACTACTACGAAGCTCTGCGGGAGCGAATTTTCCGCGAGCAGGTCATCAACCAGAAGCGGCGTCCCGATGCCCGGGCGTTCGACGAAGTCCGCGAAATCTGGATTGAAGCCGGCATGCTGCCCCGCACTCACGGCAGCGCGATCTTCACCCGCGGCGAAACGCAGGCGCTGGTCACCACAACGTTAGGCACCAGCGACGACATGCAGCGCCTGGAAGGCTTCGAAGGCGAAGCCAAGAAGCGCTTCATGTTGCACTATAACTTTCCACCGTTTTCTGTTGGAGAGGTTGGGTTTATGCGTGGAGCTGGACGGCGAGAAATCGGTCATGGAGCGCTGGCGGAACGCGCGGTTTCGGCGGTGCTGCCGACCGAAGAGAAATGGCCGTACGCCATGCGCGTGGTTTCCGACATTCTGGAATCGAATGGATCGTCGTCGATGGCAACCATCTGCGGCGCGTCGATTGCGCTGATGGATGCGGGCGTTCCGTTGAAGGCTCCGGTGGCCGGAGTTGCGATGGGGCTGGTGAAGGAGGGCGATCAGTACGCCATTCTGACCGACATAGCGGGCGCGGAAGATCATTACGGCGACATGGACTTCAAAGTTGCCGGCACGAAGGATGGCATTACCGCGCTGCAGATGGATATCAAAGTTGCCGGCATCACGGCGCAGATTATGCGCGAAGCGCTGGCGCAGGCGCAGCGTGGGCGGCTGCACATCCTGGGCAAGATGGAGGAAGTGATCACCACGGGGCGCGAGAAGATTTCCGATTACGCGCCGCGCTTCTACACGGTACAGATCCCGGTCGACAAGATTCGCGATCTGATCGGGCCGGGCGGCAAGATGATTCGCAGCATCGTGGAGCAGACCGGAGTGAAGATCGACGTGGAAGACTCCGGGCTGGTCAAAGTCGCGTCGAGCGATCAGGCGTCGGCGGCCAAGGCGCTGCAGATTATCGGCGACATTACGGCGACGGCCGAGGTAGGGAAGACTTATCTCGGGAAGGTGACGCGGCTGGCTGACTTCGGCGCGTTCGTGGAGATTCTGCCGGGAACGGATGGCCTGCTGCACATCAGCGAAGTGGCCGAGCATCGCATTGCGGATGTGCGAGACGAACTGAAGGAAGGCGACCAGGTGCTGGTGAAAGTGCTGGCGGTGGAAGGCAACCGCATCCGGCTGTCGCGGAAGGCGATTCTGAAAGAGCAGCGCGCGAAGATGGGTGGCGGGGAAGCGCCTCCTGCTCCGGTTGCAGGCATAGCACCGGCGGTTGAGGGTGAACCGGCGATGACTGGATCGCTCGTGATCGAAGGCGGCGGGGATTTTCCCGATGAGCCGGATGCCGAGCCGAACTTCAATCGCGACGGCCCACCTCACGTGAGTGCGGGGGGCGGCGGAGATCGTCCGCGAGGCGGAGATCGTGGCGGAGACCGTGGACGCGGCGGACGTCCCGGAGGCGGGGGACGAGGGCGAGGGCGCGGTGGACGTCCCGGAGGCGGTGGCGGGGGTGGACGTCATGGCGGGGGAGGCGGAGGACGGCACTAACTGTTCGCTACGGATTCTCACAGATCGATACGGATAGACCAAGGGGACCGCAGGAAACTGCGGTCCTTGTTATTTTTATTTTTATTTTTGTGCGATAACGCCACCTGCCGCTTTGCAACTTCGCGGGTTGACAGATCGGCTCATGGAAAGACCTGCAAGGTGTCAGAGATTCTTTCTTCACTGGAAGAGTTTTCGTGCGCTGGGGAAGAAATGCCTGGACCGGCCGCGGCGACTAGGATGGCCCGCAGGTCAAGTGGCTACCGCGTTTCATGTAGTCATCCAGAAAACATCCCTGATATAGGTGTCCGTCTGGGGCTCGCCATCGAGCTAACGCGTGCAGATACAATGCTGCTGTTCTCAAGGCAAAACAAACGGTGAGGTAATGGCGAGCCGCTTGCAGATCACTCCGAAGAGCCGTGTCGGCTTTTGGAGGATTTGTGAAAAATCGGATTCAGTCTCTCGCTTTTCTAGGCACCCTGGCAGTTGCTCTCGGCATGATCACCTGGGGCAGCGGACTCAACGCTCAGACGGCTCCGCCCCCCGCGACGGAGCAGCAGACGCAGACCACACCCACTCCGGCTACTCCGCCCACGGAGCAGACGCCGCAGCCAAAGCCGACGCCCGATACGCCGCCGGCCACACAAGCTCCAGACCAGGCCCAGGCGCCCGATGCGAAGACGAGCACCCCGACCGCAGCGGCACCGACCGCTTCCGATTCTCAGACATTCATGGGTACGGTCATGAAGTCCGGGGATAAATACGTATTGAAAGATGACTCGGGCAAGACCTATGACATTGATCATCAGGATGACGTGAAAAAGTTTGACGGCAAGCGTGTCAAGGTGCAGGGCAAGCTCGATGCCACCGGCACAAAGATTCAGGTGAAGGAGTAGTAAAAGATCATCCGGTAACGGTCAGATCGAGTTGCGGTAGAGCCGGCATCGAGACCCCGGGGCAACCCGCTCCGTGAGCCTCGATGCCTTTTCTTCTGTTGCGAGGATCATTGACGGGAGGGCTAACTGACCCTCTCCGCGATGGTTACGACCCAGCCTTCGGGATCTTCAAAGGCGAATTCGCGCATGCCGTAGAATTGCTTCTTCAAGGGCATGGTGATTTTCGCGCGACTTTTCTGGACGGCGGCCAGCACTTCTTCGATCCCTTCCACTTCAATGAAGAGCGTGAGGCTGCCGCCGATGGGCTTGGCACCGAGCGCGGGATACTCTGCGGCCACGGCTTTCTGGTCGTTGAAAAAAATCTCCACGCCACCCGAAGTCACCGACCCGAAGACATAGGGCGGCTGCTCGGGCACGGTGATGGCAGGTTGGAAACCAAGCACGGAGCGGTAGAACTCCATGCTGGCGGCGACGTCGCGGACGACAAGATTGGGCGTGAGCTTCTGGAATTTCATGATGTCTCCTGTGAATTTCGTGATCGGTGGCGCGGCCTGCATTGTCGGGAGGCGCGACGCACACCGGGATTGTGTGTTCGCAACGCCTCCATCCACGCTCCTTGCGAAGGGAACGCAGGTAGGGCCGCCTCATTGTCCGTGGCGCTGGCGAGGGCAAGCGCGCGGGGCCCGCGAGGTACGGGAAAGAGGATAGCATGAAAGTCAAGGGGTGGGCTTATTGGTGGCTCAGGGCCTAAGTGTCGAGCTTCGCTCGACCCCTTCGGCTTCGCTCAGGGCAAGCTAGCCGAGGGCGGCTGTCGCTACATAAGGCGTCGGCAACGATCCCCCACCCTTGCAGAGGATGCAAGGGCGGGGCTTCCCGCGTCGAGGCAGGCAGACCTGGAAGGTGGGACTCCACTCGCGTTTCAGGCGGCGGTCGGCAAGTGGGTGAAGACGGGTAGTTGCGAGCGGAAAGTCTCTCCCTGGAACTGGAAATTCGGGTGAATGCGGAACCTGGTCTTGCGGATGGCCATGAGAGAGGACCTCCTCATCCGGATAGTGTGGGAGGAAGCGAAAACGTTTCGGGCGGGCCGAGAAAAAATTGGCCGAGGCCAAGGTGGAGGTTGCAAAAGGTGGAATTGCAAAAGGTGGACAAGAACGCCAGGTACTGGATCGAACGGCTGCGACTTGAAGCGCATCCGGAGGGCGGGTATTTCCGGCAGACTTATAAAGCCGAACTGGTGCTGCCGAAAGCAGCTCTGCCGGCGGGATTCATGGGGGCGCGTGCGGCCTCGACGGCGATTTATTTTCTCCTGGAAGGGAAGAACTTCTCGGCGTTTCACCGGCTGCGGTCGGATGAGCTTTGGCACTTCTATGCGGGCGCATCTCTGGTGGTGCATGTGATTGAGCCGTCGGGAGAATATTCGGCGATCCGGTTAGGGCGCGATCTGGAAGCGGGGCAGGTTCCGCAGGCGGTGGTGCGGGCGGGATGCTGGTTTGCCTCGCATGTGGCGGATTGGGAGTCGTTTGCGGTAGTGGGATGCACGGTGGCTCCGGGATTCGATTTTGAGGATTTTGAGATGGGGAAGCGGGAGGAGTTGGTAGCGAGGTATCCGCAGCATCGGGAAGTGATTGAGCGGTTGACGCGGGGATAGGAGGTCCCAGACACTGCGGGCTCGGTTAGGAAGGCGGGTTTGTGCAAGTCAATCAGTGAAATCGCTGATTTCAACAGTTCGCTGTCGCTGCCTTCGAGCCTCCAACTTGCAGCGCTGAGTGAATTTCACTTGGCTGATAGACGACCCTTCCGCTTCAGATTTTGTAGCGACTTTGGAAATGCAGCGGTATTCTGCTCCGGATCCGCTCGTAGAACAACGAGGTCGCCGATGCGTCCACCATGCGCCGAACCTCTGGGCAGGATTCGTGGTGAGCGAAGCAAGGATCTGCTCGAAACTCATGCAGCCGGGGACATCCAAACGAACTCTTCTGAGGTATCGAACCGTTCGATATAGCCAACGTCAGTGCCGCGGGCAAGCAATTTTCAAATGGCCGTGCGCCCTCCGTCGACGGCGAGTTTTGCGCCGTGAATGAAACTGGAACGATCCGTCGCCAGGAAAACAATGGCCTCCGCGATCTCGTCTGCCGTAGCCGGACGGCCCGCCGGCGCCTGAGCGGCGAGTTGCTCGAGGGCCTTCCCCATCGCGTCCGTGCCTTCCGTGCGCGTAGGTCCAGGGCTCACGGCATTGACGCGGACACCACTCGGGCCATATTCAGCCGCCCAGGCTTTGGTCAGCAGATTGATGGCGGCCTTGCTCGAACCATAGAGGCTCATGCCGGATGCTCCGTAATCGGCAACCATGGTCGATACATTCACGATTGCGCCTTTGCCTCTCTTCGCCATCAGCGGAGCAAGTTCCGCAACCAGGAAGAATGGCGCCTTGACATTGAGCGAATACACACTGTCAAACGCTTCCTCCGTCATTTCATGAGTTGGCCCGAACGGGAAGATCCCCGCGTTGTTGATCAAGATATCGACTTGGCCGTTTCCGAGTTCGACCGCCCTTCTCGCCACTGCGCGCGCGCTTGACGCATCTCGAAGGTCAGAAGGAATAAAATCTGCTTTGCCCCCTACCGCGCGGATTTCGGCAACCGTCTTCTCGCCGCGCTCCACATTGCGGCCAACCACCAGGACATGGACCCCAAGCTCCGCCAGCTTATTAGCCGCCGCTCGGCCAATACCGCTCGTTCCACCTGTAATAAGTGCTGTCGAGCCGTTGATACTCATTTGCGATTCCCCTTCGAGGTATATTGATGCGTGGTCTCGGACATTCGAATCGGAATCGTTCTGAGCCGGTAAACACTATAGCCACCCCCCTTTCGCTGAGGGCCGGCTGAACGTCGGAACCGATAGATATTCTCGCGGGCAGGTTCACGCCACATCAGCTCACTTTACCGCTGCGGCTTTTTTGGGGAACATTTCGCCGATGCGCTTGATTTGGGCGCCGACTCCCTTCAGCTTTTCCTCGATATTTTCGTAGCCGCGGTCGATGTGGTAGACGCGGTCGATGATGGTTTCTCCGTCGGCCACGAGGGCGGCGAGAACGAGCGAGGCGGAGGCGCGCAGGTCGCTGGCTAAGACGGCAGCGGCACTCAACGGAGTCTTGCCGCGAACGATGGCGCGGTGGCCTTCAATCTTGATGTTGGCGCCCATGCGGACCAGTTCCTGGGCGTGCATGAAGCGGTTCTCAAAAATGTTTTCGGTGATGATCGACGTGCCTTCGGCCTGCGTGGCCAGCGCCATGAATTGGGCCTGGCAGTCGGTGGGGAATCCGGGATGCTCTTCGGTCGACATGTCGGCGGCGGTGAAAGGATTGTCGCCCATGACGCGGACGGAATCCGCGGAAGACTTGGTCTTGACTCCGACTTCGTGGAGTTTGTTGAGAAGCGCGCCGAGATGAGAAGGATCGCAGCCGGCAATGTTGAGATCGCCTCCGGTCATGGCGCCGGCGATGATGTAGGTGCCGGCTTCGATGCGGTCGGGAATGATGCGGTGCTTCGCGCCTTTCAGCTTGCTCACGCCCTTCACGCGGATGGTGGGCGTACCAGCGCCTGTAATCTTCGCGCCCATTTTATTTAGAAGATCGGCGAGGTCGGCGACTTCGGGCTCGCGGGCACAGTTCTGCAGGATGCTTTCGCCGTCGGCCAGCGTCGCGGCCATGAGCAGGTCTTCAGTGCCGGTGACGGTGATCTTGTCAAAAACAATTTCCGCGCCCCTGAGCCGGTCGGTGGTCGCTTCGACGTAGCCGTGTTCCTGCGTGATCTTCGCGCCGAGGCGTTCGAGGCCTTTGATGTGGAGATCGATGGGACGCGCTCCGATGGCGCAGCCGCCGGGGAGGGAGACGCGGGCGTGTCCGCAGCGGGCGACCAGAGGGCCGAGCACGAGCGTGGAGGCGCGCATGGTCTTGACCAGTTCGTAGGAGGCTTCCGGGGCGGCGAGGGTGGCGCAGTGGATGGTGGTGCGGTGCTGGGCGCGTCCGTAGCCGAGCTCGACCTCGGCGCCCATGGCGGCGAGCAGGTTGCGCGTGGTCTGAATGTCGCGGACCTGCGGAATGTTTTCGAGGATGACGGGCTGGTCGGTGAGCAGAGCGGCGGCCATGCAGGGCAGAGCGGCGTTTTTCGCGCCGCTGACGCGGACGGTGCCGAGGAGTGGTTCGCCGCCGCGGATTACGAACTTGTCCATAGAGAGATAGGTCCTAGGTGAGCTTTATTTTAGCGGGGAATTGCGGCGGCAGTGGTTAATCGGGAGGGCACGGCCTAGTGGAAGTCAAAATCCCCACCCTCTTTCGCAAAGAGCGCGAAAGAAGGGTGGGGCACCCGCTAACTTTTGGCTATAGCAATTGCGTCCCGGACGTTCCCCTTCGTTTTCTTCAGGGCGGCGGCGGCTTGGGTTCGCGTCACGCCGCCGGCCAGCATCACGACTGCGACTGGAGTCCGATTGCCGCTGGCTTCGAGAGCATTGCTCGCCGAGTCGTGATCGGCTCCGGTGGCTTGTTCGAGGATGCGGATGGCGCGCTGGATCAGCTTTTCGTTCTTCGTCCAAACGTTCACCATGAGATTGCCGTAGACGTAGCCCAGGCGCGTCATAGCTCCGGTGGAGATCATATTCAGAACCATTTTGTGGGCGGTGCCCGCCTTCATACGCGAAGACCCGGCCAGAACTTCGGCGCCGACCTCGGTGACGATGGCGAAATCGGCGGCGCGTTCGAGCGGGGAGTTGCGGTTGCAGGTGAGGGCGATGGTGCGGGCGCCGCGGCGGCGGGCGTATTCGACGGCGGCAATGGTGAACGGAGTGCGTCCGCTGGTCGCGATGCCGAGGACGATGTCGTGCTTGCCGGGCTTGCGCTTCGTCATTTCGGCGACGGCCAGCGCGGTGTCGTCTTCGCTGGCTTCGGTGGACGCGGCGAGGGCCTTGGGACCTCCGGCCATGATGTATTGCACGGTGCGCGGATCGGTGTTGAACGTGGGTGGAATCTCGGAGGCATCGAGAGCGCCGATGCGGCCGCTGGTTCCGGCGCCGACGTAGATGAGGCGTCCGCCCTGGCGGAGTCCGGCGACGATGACGTCGATAGCGTGGGCGATTTGGGGCAGGGCGCGGCCGACCGCCGCAGCGACGGTGGCATCTTCCTGATTGATGAGGCGCACGATTTCGAGGGAAGACATGCGGTCGAGATCAGTAGCGGCAGGAAGGTTCTGTTCGGTGGGGAGCTTCCGAAGATCGGACTTTGCTTTTCTAGTTCGGATCTGGCGAGGTCGGGTCAAGTCGTGCGCCTTTCTAGAATCGCCTTTCTATTATGAAGAGAGTAACCATTTTAGAATCACAATCAGTTGGATGCGCATTCTCCAGAGGCTTTTTATTTTCTGTGCCAGTCGGGTCAGAACTGATTGGACAATGCTTCGACGACGGCATCGTGGAACGCCGGGCGGGTTTGCTTGATTGCCTGATTCGTGCAGTCCGGCCAGATGCGGTTCGTTAGTAAGGCGATGGAGAGTTGGCGGTCGGGATCGATCCACAGCGAGGTGCCGGTGTAGCCGAGATGGCCGAAAGAGCGAGGGCCGAAATATTTTCCCGATTGCGAGGGCGCGGAGGGTGTGTCCCAGCCGAGGGCGCGCGAAGTGCCGGCCGGTGCGGATTCGCGGCAGGTGAAAAGCGCAACGGTTTCGGAGCGCAGGATGGGGCGACCTCCGTGGAGCATGGCGCAGGCGAAGCGGGCCAGGTCTTCGGCGGTGGAGAACAGGCCGGCGTGTCCGGCCACACCGCCTAGCACGCTGGCGTTCTCATCCTGAACTTCGCCTTGGATGATTCTTTGGCGGAAGGTGCTGGGGGCATGGAGGCTTGCGGCTGGCGCTGTCGTCGGCTTGGGGGTATCGCGGACAGGAGTGTCCGCGCCACATTTTTGTTCTGTGCGTTCGTCGGCGGTGGGCGGGATTTTGGTGCGCGACTCTTTGGGGGGATTGAAGGTCGTGTTGTACATCTCCAGGGGACCGAAGATTTCGCGTTTGCAGAATACGTCGAGAGATTCTCCGGCGACGCGCTCGAGGGCTGCACCCAGAACGATGAATCCGATGTCGCTATATTCGGCACGCGTGGCGGGATCGGTCGAAAGGGAAGTCGTGAAGGCGGCTCGCAGCAGGTCATCGCGCGAATGTGCCTTGAGGAACAGCTTCTCATAGGCGGGCAGGCCGGAGGAGTGGGTGAGGAGCATGCGGAAGGTCACGTCGCGGCGGCGGGGATCGGGCTCTCCGCACTCGTCGGCCATAAACTCCGGGACGACGCCGACCACGGGAGCTTCGAGCTCGAGGAGGCCGCGCTCGTACAGGATCATCGCCATGGTGGTGGTGGCGACCGGTTTCGTGAGGGATGCCAGGTCGAAGAGGGTAGCCGGCTGAACTTCAAAACCCCCACCCTTCGGCTCGCTGCGCTCGCTCAGGGCAGGCTCCTGTCGCGAAGAACGCGACAAGGGTGGGGCACCCTTGGGAACGTCGTCGCTGGCGGGATCTGTTTCGTAAGTCAGGTGGCCGAAGGATTTGAGTGCGACTAGACGATCCCGATGCGTCGCGGTTATCGAGGCAGCGGGGAAGGCATGGGCGGAAATGGCATTCTGCAGAACTGAGAATGCTGAAGAGAAAGTCTTGTCCTGATCTTCGAAGGCGTGGAGCAGAGTTGGAGGCGAATTGCTCAGGGCTTTTGCGCTCGCAAGAAAATTCGTGACCTGAGCGGGTTATAGCAGACTTGGGGGGATGGGTAAAGCTACGCGGACGGAAAACATCTTCACCACAGAGGACAACGGGGATCACAGAGGAACACCTTCTTGGAAACTCCTTTAAGTCGGCAAGGGCGTGTCACAGGCGGCACACCTTACTTGAGTTTCTTGAGCCAATCCGTCGAGTTGTGTACAGTCAAGACATCATCCTCAACATGAAATCAAATTTGCGGTTCTCCAGACTTGCGAGCGCGTTGGTTGCTGGGCTCGCCCTCGTTTGCATCCCCGCGGTCGCGGATGCCAATCATCTCGCGAGTCTTCCGCGCCTCAGTGGCGTCGACGCCATTATTCAGCAGGCGGTTGCCGACGGGAATATCCCCGGCGCAGTGCTCGTGGTCGGACACGACGGGGCAGTGATCTATCGCAAAGCCTACGGGAACCGGGCGCTGGAACCGCGGCGCGAGCCGATGACGCTGGACACGGTGTTCGATCTGGCGTCGCTCACCAAAGTAATTGCGACCACGACTGCCGTGATGCAGCTCGTCGAACTGGGCAAAGTTCGGATGAACGATCCGGTGGCGAAGTACTTGCCGGAGTTTGCGCAGAACGGAAAAGAGGACATCACGGTGCGGCAGTTGCTGACGCACTACTCCGGGTTGGCACCGGACTTGGACTTGACGACTCCGTGGGAAGGTAAGAATACCGCTTACCAGCTGGCGTTCGTCGAGCCGCCAGAAACGGTGCCAGGCTCAGGATTCGTCTACAGCGACATCAATTTCATTATGCTGGGCGCGCTGGTGGAGCGGGTGTCCGGGGAGACGCTGGATGCATACACGACGCAGCATATTTTTGTGCCACTGAAGATGACGCGGACGCGGTTTGTGCCTCCGGCGGTGTGGCGGGCGAAGATCGCGCCGACGCAGTATGACGAGAACGAGCACATGCTGCGCGGAGTGGTGCACGATCCGACGGCGCGGCGGATGGGCGGGGTGGCCGGGCATGCGGGATTGTTCTCGACCGGGGACGATCTGGCGAAATTTGCGCAGACGCTGCTGAATGGCGGCGATGGAATCCTGTCGGCGCTCACGGTCGAGAAGATGACCTCGCCGGAGACGCCTCCAGCGGCGCCGGTACTGCGCGGGTTTGGGTGGGACATTGATTCTCCGTTCTCGTCGAATCGCGGCGATCTGCTGCCCGTTGGGTCGTATGGTCACACCGGCTGGACGGGAACGTCGGTATGGATCGATCCGACGACCCAGAGCTACATCATTCTGCTGACCAATGCGGTGCATCCGCGAGGGAAGGGAAATGCCATCGGGCTGCGTTCGAAAGTGGCGACGGAAGTTGCGGCGGCGTTGAACCTGACGGCGAGCGAGAAAGAGGCGCTGCGCTGGAAGAGCATCACCGGGTACAACGAGGCGTTCAGCGCGGCGCGGCGCATGGGTTCGCGGAATGGGACGGTGAAGAACGGGATCGACGTGCTTGAGGACCACGGCTTTGATGTGCTGAAGCCGGCCGGGCCAGTCTCTGAAGCGCAGAGCGTCGATGCGAAGAACGCCGATGCGAAAAATCCGGATGCGAAGAGCGTTGATTCAACAAATCAGGATGCGAAAGATCTCGATGCAACAAAACCGGAGACGCAAAATCCAGGTCCGAAGAAACGCATCGGGCTGGTGACGAATCAGACGGGAATCGACAGCCAGGGAGTGCGGACCATCGACGTGCTGGCGAAAGCGCCGGGAGTTTCTCTGGACGCGATTTTCAGTCCGGAACACGGCGTCACCGGAACGCTCGATACGACCGACATCAATAATTCCAAGGACGCGGCGACCGGCGTTCCGGTCTATAGCGTGTACGGAGGCACGGATACGGCGCGGCGTCCCCCAGCCGATGTGATGAAGAATCTCGATGCGGTGGTGTTCGATATTCAGGATGCGGGAGCGCGGTTCTATACCTACGAGACGACGCTGGGATATTTTCTGGAGGCGGCGGCGCAGGCGGGCGTTGAGCTGATCGTGCTCGACCGGCCGAATCCGATTACGGGATCGTTTGTGCAGGGACCGGTGGCCGATGTGGGGCGCGAAAGCTTCACGAATTATTGGACTGTGCCGGTGCGGCACGGCATGACGATGGGCGAGTTGGCGAAGATGTTTAACGCCGAACGCAATATCAACGCGAAGCTCACTGTGGTGCCGATGGATGGCTGGCAGCGCGGGGACTGGTTCGATTCGACCGGGCTGGCGTGGGTGAATCCGTCGCCGAATTTACGGAGCGTGACTGAGGCGGCGCTTTATCCGGGTGTGGCGCTGATTGAGGGTACAAATGTTTCGGTGGGGCGGGGGACGGACACTCCGTTTGAACTGGTGGGCGCGCCCTGGATCAAAAGCAAGGAACTGGCGGCCTACTTGAATGCACGCGGGATCGCGGGCGTAAGGTTTGTTCCGATCACGTTTACGCCGACGGCGAGCGTGCATAACGGGCAGGCGTGCTCGGGGGTGAACATTATTCTGACCGACCGGAATGGTTTTGACGCGCCGGAACTTGGGATCGAGTTGGCGGCGGCCTTGCATAAGCTGTATGCGGCAGATTTCAAGATCGAGCACATGCTGTCGTTGCTGGTGAATCAGAGCGCGTATGACGCGCTGGCGGCGGGGCAGGATCCGCGGAGAGTTGCGCAGGAGTGGCAGGAGGGGCTAGAGAAGTTTCAGAAAGTAAGAGAGAAGTATTTGATCTATAAGTAGGCGCTAGCGTTCCCAAGGTGGAAGACTAGCGTTGGGATATTTCTTTTCAAAGTCGTCCCATCTCCAGCGACCGGTCAAGTACCCGCCGAGCAGAAAAACAGGAAGCATGATGAGGCCGGAGGAGACAATTAACCGTAAGGACGAAACGTGAACTGCGAACACCTCGACTGCTGGCAGCACGATTAACCAAAACATAAGGCTCCACATAACTTCCCGCCACAGAAACCGGGTTCTCCCTTGCTGCTTAGTTCGGAACCAGTGGTCCCTGATCGCTGCATTTCGCTCGGCGGTAGTGAGCCTTTTGAACACGCCGGAAAGATACCACGAGGTAACTCTCGAGGCAAACTCCGCATCCTAGCGGCTTAAGCGTGGTAGTCTTGGCGTTAACGCTTGAGGCGAGCGTTGCCTCGGGAGGTATTGGATGCGAGTTCTATTAGCCTTGTTGGTGGTTTCAGGGATGGCGTGGGCACAGGGGGATACGGCGAAGCCGGCTGACGCTCCGACGCAAGCTGCAGCTCCCGCGCAGGCAAATGACGCGGCTCCGGCAAAAGAATTGACTGCCGCTCCAACGGCGGCCACGCTGGCGGAGGCGCCGGACCCGAATGCGACGGTCATTCCGGCCGGGACCAAGATTCCACTCCTGCTGAAGCAGGCCATCTCGACCAAGAACGCGCGCGAAGGCGATGCGGTGTATGCCGCGACAGCGTTTCCGTTTGTGGTGAACGACCGCATTCTGGTGCCGGAGGGGACTTACATCCAGGGAAAGATCATGCACACCGAGCATCCGGGCCGGTCGAAGAAGCGCGCGGAACTCCTGATCCATTTTACTTCGATGATTTATCCGAGCGGATACACCGTGATGCTGCCGGCGTCGGTGGAGAACACACCTGGGGCCGACAGTAACAGCGTGAAGGATAAGGAAGGAACGATCCAGGCGGATAAGGATACCGGCAAGAGGATCGAGGATGCCGCCAAAGGCGCCGCGGTCGGAGGCACAGTCGGAGGTATCGCCGGCGCTGCGGCTGGGGGCTGGAGCGGCGCGCAGTACGGTGGCCTGCTGGGAATCGCCGGCGGAGTCGCGTGGGCGCTGCTTAAGCACGGCCCGGACGTGAAGCTGGAGGTGGGCACTTCGCTGGAGATGGAGATTCAGCGGTCCATAACGGTGGACGCGAGCCGGATTCAGGTGGCGAAGGCTACGCAGTAAGCGTGGTCTGGGCCCGCGAGTAAACCTTTACCACGAAGGACACGAAGTCTCACGAAGGAAGCCCAGCGAGAGAGTCCTTCGTGACACTTCGCGTCCTTCGTGGTTTATGTTCTTAAGAAATTCCTTCTTGCTTGGAAGCAACCAGCTCTGATCAATCCTGCCTGTTAGACTCCGTCCATGCAGAGGGCTGAAGTGTCTGCGATGCGGGGAATTCTGGGCGCGCTTTGTCCGCGCTGCCGCACGGGGAAAATCTTTCGCAAATCGGTGTGGCGGTTTCCGGGTATGTATGAGCGGTGTCCGGCGTGCGGGTTGAAGTTTGAGCGCGAGGACGGATACTTTCTGGGGGCGATGTATATCGGCTACGGACTGGGCGTGGGCACTCTGGCTGTGCTCACGGCGCTGGTGTGGGAAGTGTTCCGGTGGCCTTTGCTAAAGAGTGTGGCGGGGGGAATCGTATTGTTTCTGCCTTTTGCGCCCATCCTCACCTGGATGGCCCGGGTGCTGTGGATCTACATGGACCAGAGTATTGATCCAGACCGGAGTTGATGGTTCTGTTCAGTGCCTGGCTGCTTGGCTGGCGGCGCATCAAGCCAAGCAACGGTCCTCCTCGCGATTTGCCAGCCGCCTTCTTCGGACTGCTATACAATCCGCGATAGGAGCGTTTCGCGCTCCGAACGTGGAGGTTCCTGTGGAAGCTTTCGGTTTTGGCTTTACAAGTATTGTTATCGTGATTGTCGTTATATATCTTCTCAGTTCCATCAAGATTCTGGCCGAGTATGAGCGCGGAGTAATTTTTCGTTTGGGCCGTCTGCTATCCAACGCTAAGGGCCCTGGTGTGGCCTTTGTTTTCGCTCCTGTCGATCGGATCGTGCGGGTGTCGCTGCGGCAGGAGGCGCTCGAAGTTCCGCCGCAGGACATCATCACCCGCGACAACGTCACGCTGAAAGTGAATGCGGTCATCTTCTTACGAGTGATCGATCCGAATAAGGCGGTGGTCGAGGTTTCCAACTACGTGTATCAGACTTCGCAATTCGCGCAGACCACGCTGCGGTCGGTGCTGGGCGAGCAGGAATTGGACGAACTGCTGTCGCACCGGGAAAAAATCAATCTGCGGTTGCAGAGCATTCTCGACACCCATACTTCGCCGTGGGGCGTGAAGGTCACCAACGTCGAGGTCAAGCAAGTCGACATGCCGGAGTCGATGCTGCGTGCCATGGCCAAGCAGGCCGAGGCCGAGCGCGAGAAGCGGTCGAAGATTATTCACGCCGAGGGCGAGTTCTCGGCCGCGCAGAGGCTGGTGGATGCGGCCCACCTGCTGGCCACCGAGCCGGTCAGCGTGCAGCTGCGCTACTTGCAGACTCTGACCGAAATCGGCGTGGAGAAAAATACGACGGTGATCTTCCCGGTACCGGTGGACTTTTTCTCGGGATTGCAGAAGCTGCTGGGAAGTGGCGACACGGCAGCAAAGAAGTCAGCGTAGAAAAACAACCGGGCAAGACGCGCGCCGCATATTGCCAGGAGTGGAACTATGGCTTCGTCACAGGACACGGAAATTACACTGGGAACGGGCAAGCTGCTGGTCATGTTCTTCGGACTGGTCGGCATCTGCGCGCTCTTTTTCGCGCTGGGGTATTCGCTCGGCCGGAAATCGGATTCGGCGATCACTACGGCAAGCGCCGCCATTACGCCGCCGGTTGCGCCGGGCACGAACAAGGCGAGTGGTGCATCCGGCGCTGCTCCGCAAATGACGTTCTATAAGTCGGTGGAGCAGAAAGACGCCAATCCTCAGTTGACGCCCGCGGCCGACGCAAAAACGGACACGGCGGCGGCCACCGCGGCTCCTGCCTCCGCGAGTGCAACTCCTGCGCAAACTCCTGCTACCGACAACACGTCTGATCCACCCTTGACCATGCCCACGGCGGGATATTTCGTGCAGGTGGCTGCGGTCAGCAAACAGGAAGACGCCGACTCGCTGGTGGACGCGCTGAAGAAGAAAGAATATCCGGCGTTTGTAGCGGCTGCGGTTCCGACCGACAAGCTGTTTCGCGTGCAGGTGGGGCCGTTTTCAGACATCAAAGACGCAGAGGCCATGCGCACGCGGTTAGTCGCCGATGGGTATAGCCCGATTCTGAAGAAGTAAGGCGAAACGATTCCAGACCAGACGAATCATCCGCAAGAGCCTGCCCTGATTTCCTACATTGACACCCGTCGATTTTCGCGTTATTCCTAACTCAGTCATGTCGACTACAGAAGCATCTCTGGACCGCGCGCTGCACGCCATTGCCGATCCCACGAGGCGCCGAATTCTGCAGGCTCTGAAGGAAGGCGAGGCCGAGGCTAAGGCTAAGGGGCAGAAAATTAGCGCGACCGGCCATTGCCTGTGCGCGGGGGACGTGGAAGAGCGCGTCCGTCTGTCGCAGCCGACTATTTCTCATCACATGGCGATACTGACGAAGGCGGGCCTGGTGGAAGCGACCAAGAAGGGGCAGTGGCGCTGGTACCGGCGCAACGAGAAGGCGATTCGCCTGATGGTGAAGACGTTGCGCGGGAAGTTGTAGGGCCTCAGCGGCTAACGCCGGCGAGTTCAGTGCGCGCTCAAAGGCCCGACTTGAAGTCGGGCCCTTCCCATTCGCGGACACTTCCGGAGGCGCGCTCGCGACGCTTTCGCTGTGCCGCCGATGTGTTTTTCCCGGATCGCTAAGCTTGGCGCCCGTGCCCAGGTCCTTGCCTTCTATTCAGTCCTCTAGGGCGTGCCGAGGACCCATTTCTCCAGGTCTCCGGTGGAGCGCAGGACGCCGATCTGGCTGCGCTCGAGTTCGAAGACGACGTCCTGCAGGGCGATGAAGCGCTCACTGGCCTGCGATCGGGCTTCATCCAGATCGTGCAGCGTGGCGCTGCCCGCGTCCATGCGGGTTTGAACGGCAGTCAGGTCCTTCTCGGCAATTTCGAATTCCAGTTGGGCCACGTCGCGGGCGGCTTGCATCTGGGCAACCGAGCGCTGCAATCGCAAGGTCTGTTCCGAAACCTGATTGCGAGCGGCTTCCGCTTGTTTAGTGGCTTTCAGGGCGTCGGCATCGGCAGCGTGGGCGCGGGATCGCTGCGGCGCGTTGAAGATGGGGAATCGGATGCTGACGCCGATGGTTGCGTTGTTCTGCTGGAAACCGCTGGTCACGCAAAGGAAGGTGCCCAGCGCCGTAGTGCAAGGTCGAGACGGGATGTAATAGTTCTGAAAGTTGTTGAACTTTGAGAGCAGAGCGTACTGCGCGGCGAAATCGATGCTGGGCCAGAGGGACCTGTGTTCTCCCTGGGCGCGCAAGTATTGAGCGCGAGCGTGTTCGACGGCGGCTTCCACCGACGGGTTGGAAGCGGCAGCGTCTTTTGCGGTCTCTTCTTTCAGGGGCGCGGTTGGGGGAGCGGGGATTGAGTCCGGGTCGGTTTGAACATCCGCGGCAGCAAGCCCGGTTAGTTTGGAAAGGTGCTCGCGCAGCACGTCGGCGGCTCCTCGGGCCTCGGCGATGCGCAAGCGGACGCGAGCGGCAGAGAGGCGGGCCCTTGTGCCCTCGACCTCGCTGTCAATGCCTTCTTTGACGCGCTCGGCAACCGCAGCCTGCAGCTTGTTGGCAGCTTCCTCGGTTTCCTGGAGGCGGATCAGGCGCTGTTCCCACTTAGCAAGCTCGGCGTAACTCAGCACAGCGTCTTGAATGATCTGGTTGCGCTGGTCTTTGGTTTTCAGAGCGGCTACCGCGGAATCGGCTTTGGCCGCGCGCAGGAAATCGCGCAATGCAGGATTGAGCAGCGCAGACTGTGCATTGACCGTGAACAGTGACGGCGCGGATCCCTCCAGGGCGAGGGGAAATCCGTAGGAGTACCCGAGACCGGCTCCCGTGGTGAGTTGAGGGATGTAATGGTTGCGGAGCTCTTCATAGTTTGCGGATGCGTACGCTACATCGGCCGCGGCGATGGCCGTCCCGGTGGCGTGAGACAAGGCAAGTTCCACCACGCGTTTGAGAGGGACGGGTTCGGCCAACAGCGAACTGGGAAGTAAAACGACTGCCAGAATCCACTTTGCGGTGTGCGCACCAAGGCCCGAAGTTTTCATTGCGTCCCTTTCAGAGTGATCTGGAAATGATTTCATGAACCATGGGAAGTCAGCGAAATTTTAAATGCCCAGCGGGCTCGATGGAGCGGCTTTCCAACGGATCGCGGGTGGGTTTCGGGCAAAATCCGCAGGTCTCGGAAAGTGCGAGTGGCCACCTCTTCGCAACGGACTCAATGGTCAACCTGTTTCAAATGTTCCCGAGCTCGGGCGTAGGTGTGAGACAGAGCCAGGGCGGCGCGGTATTCCTCGGCGGCAGCCCCCCGAGGGTCGCCTTGCTTTTCGAGGAGTTGGCCAAGCAGATCGTGTGCCTTAAAGGCCGGACCTCCCTCGACAAGACCGTTTGAGAGATAGCGGCGTAACAGCCGAACGGCCATGGCATAGTCGCGACCGGTGCGCAGCAGAAGACTGGCGCCGTCCATGAGCGCTTCGGGCCGGTCGATCGGGCTGGACTCCATGCTGCGCAGCGCCTGCTGCATCTCGTCGAGACGATTCGCATGAGCCAGGAACTGGGCCAGGTGCAGCCAGGCGTGCGCGGTTCCGTGACTGGCCTCGATGGCGGCCCGGAACTCGCGCTCGGCGGCTGCGCTGTTTTTCTCGCTCTCCGCGATGCGCCCGGAAATGTAGTGGGCCACGGCGG
>Ga0210399_10000657_pt1 | contig 27423 bp, 24 predicted proteins | sample IncBWC14MmetaG_FD_150865 | JGI IMG/M metagenome (GOLD analysis project Ga0210399, IMG submission 150865) | Forest soil microbial communities from Barre Woods Harvard Forest LTER site, Petersham, Massachusetts, United States - Inc-BW-C-14-M | ecosystem: Environmental > Terrestrial > Soil >... | reverse complement strand
CTTGTGGGCGGGGGAGTCCTTACGGTTGCGAAAGGCGAAATAGATGAACGTGGCGAAAAGGAGCATGTCCGTCAGAGGGACGAGGTAGAAGGCCTTGGGATCGCGGGCGAAAGAGTCGAGTTGGCCGGCGTGGCGCAGGAGCGAATCGGTGCCCGCCATGACGCCAAGAACCACCATGAGACAACCGAGAAGGAAGCCGGCGATGCCGAGGCGGCGGTGGACATCAGTGCGGCCCGCGGCTACGAGCGAAGTCTGCGTGACCAGTAAGAGGATCCAGGCGGTGAAGGCGGCGCCGTGAATGTGAACGGTCACGCTGGGCAATGGCGCGCGAAAAATACCGGCGAGAAAATAGCTGGGCGCAAAGCCGACAAAGACGGTGAGGAGCATGAGCAGCGCCATGCAGGAAAAGAAGTAGTGGTCGTAGCGGCGGCCCGGCGGACCGGGAATGGAGCGGACAGACTGGTGCGGCTGAGCGGTGACTGTGACCAAGATGCCTCCGTAAGAACGTGGACGGGCGAGGAATGCGCGCCGACCTGGGAATTGCAGGCATTGTATACGGAATTGGTGTGGGGCGCACTTGCGGATGTTCGCGGAGAGGCGCAGTGGCCGATCTGAAGATCGGCCACTGCATCTCGTGGCTCGAGCAGGGCCCGCGATTGGTTGAAAAATGCGGAGGATTAGGGTTTGGCGGCTGGCTTTGAGCCTGGTTTGGTTATGAGCTTTTCGGCTTCGGCTAAGGCTTGCGCGATGGGAATTTCGGCGCCGGATTTGTCGACATAGTGGATGTCGAAGGGCGCGTCGAGGAAGAAAATTGCCGCGCAGGGTCTTGAGCCGGTGCATTTTGCCTGGTGGATGTGGTTGGAGGGCAGGTAGCCGTAGTCGCCGTTGGTGAGGAGAACGGGTTTTTCGCCTTTCATGGAGACTTCGAGGAGGCCGCTGAGGGGGACGGCGCTTTCACTGGGAGTGTGCCAGTGCCAGGGCACGATGCAGCCGGGAGTGAATTTCATTTCTACGACCGAGGGGCCTTTGCCGGGATCGCCTTTCAGGACGGCGAGCGTGGCGCAGTCGGGGAGATCCGGAAGCGTGGCGAATTTTGCGGACATGCCTTTGCTGACGACTGCAGTGTCCGGCATTTCTTGCGCGGACGCAGGCAGAACAATGAGCAGAAGTGCGGTGAGGAAAATTGTTTTCATGAGTGGCTCCGTTTGGTGTCGGGGTACGTTAGTCGTTCGGATGGGGAAGTGTCAATGGAGATTGCGGTGGGCGGGGATTTCGTGAGTCGGTGAAGCGGCTGGTACTCTGGATAAGGATAACGCTGAAGCGCAGAGTACGCAGAGGTTCGCAGAGGAAGATACGGCCGTCGAGGGAGAGTGGGATTAGTGCCACCGATTATTAGCGCGCAGAAGTTGGGGAAGCGGTTTGGGGCTACGCCGCTGTTCCGGGAGATTTCGTTTACGGTGTCGGAGGGAGACCGGATCGGAATTGTGGGGCCGAACGGGTCGGGGAAATCGACGCTGCTGGCAATGCTGGATGGCCAGGTGTTGCCGGACAGCGGGGACGTGGCGGTGCGGAAGGGAATGCGGGCCAGCGGAGTGCAGCAGATTTCAGAGTATGCGGCGGGGGATACGGTACGTTCGGTGATTGACGCGGCGCTGGACCGGGCGAGGGTGGCGGAGTCGGAGCGGCCGGGGCGGAAGGCGGAAATTCTGGGGCGCGCGGGATTTGCGGATTTGGAAGCGCGGGCGGATTCGCTTTCGGGAGGATGGCGGAAGCGGCTGGGGATTGTGGAGGCGCTGGTGCAGAAGCCGGATGTGCTGCTGCTGGATGAGCCGACGAACCATCTGGATTTGGCGGGAATCGAGTGGCTGGAGGGTGTGCTGCAAAATGCAGCATTTGCGTGCGTGGTGGTGAGCCACGACCGGTATTTTCTGGAGAATGTGGCGACGGCGATCGTGGAGATCAATCCCGCTTACGAAAATGGGGCGTTTCGTGTGGAGGGGAATTACAGCACATTTCTTGAAGGGAAAGAGGCGTACCTGCACGCGCAGAGAAACCGGCAAGAGGCGCTGGAGAATCGCGTGCACACGGAGATTGACTGGCTGCGGCGCGGGCCGAAGGCGCGGACGACGAAATCGAAGGCGCGGATTGATACGGCGCACAAGCTAATTGGGGATTTGGCGGAGTTGAACGCGCGGACGCGGACGACGAGCGCGAAGATCGATTTTACGGCGAGCGACCGGAAGACGAAGCAGTTGGTGACGCTGGACGCGGTGACGCACGGGATGGGCGGCCGGACATTGTTTCGCCACATTCATTTTGTGATTACGTCGGGGATGCGGGTTGGTTTGGTGGGGCCGAACGGGAGCGGGAAGACTACGCTGCTGCGATTGTTGAAGGGAGAAAACAAGCCGGAGCAGGGGAGCATCAAGACGGCCGAGAATCTTAAGATTGTGTATTTCGATCAGAACCGGGAACTGGATCCGGACGTGACGCTGCGGAGAGCGCTGGCGCCGGATAGCGATGCGGTGATTTACCAGGGCCAGGTGATTCATGTGGCGTCGTGGGCGGCGAGGTTTTTGTTTTCGGGGGAGGCGCTGAATCAGAAGGTGGGCCGGCTTTCGGGAGGAGAGCGGGCGCGGGTGTTGATCGCGCAATTAATGCTGCAGTCGGCGGATGTGCTGCTGCTGGACGAGCCGACGAACGATCTGGATATTCCGACGCTGGAGATATTGGAGGAGAGTCTACTGGAGTACCGCGGGGCGCTGGTGCTGGTGACTCATGACAGGTACATGCTGGACCGGGTGTCCACGGTGGTGCTGGGGCTGGATGGGTTGGGGAGCGCGGAACGGTTTGCGGATTATGCGCAGTGGGAAATATGGCAGCGCGGGCAGTTGGCGGCGGCGAAGAGTGAGGAGCGCGCGGGGGAGAAGAGCAAAACGGCTGGAGCTGGGGCGGGCAGCAGGAAGAAATTGAGTTATAAGGAAACGCGGGAACTAGAAACCATGGAAGAGCGGATTGCGGAGGCGGAAAAAGAGCTCCAGGGAAAACATGAGCTGCTGCTCGATCCGCACGTGATGAGCGATGCGGTGAGGCTGCGGGAGTTGTCGCTGGAACTGGAAGCGGCGCAAGAGGCGATTGATACGATGTATGCGCGGTGGGGGGAATTGGAGAAGAAGCAAGGAGGATGAAGAAAGCAGGAAACCCCAGGAGCCCAAGTGCAAAAGCGGCACGTGGGGCACCCGGGGAAACGACGCGCAGTTCTATTTCTGGGCCGCGGCAGTCTCTTCGCTTTCTAGTTCGGATTTTTGCCAACTGGCGTTGGGATTGTATTCCTTTATTGACTTGGCCGCGGTCTCTGTCTTTTTGCCAAGATCCTTCTGGTAGACGACGCCGTCCTGGTCAACGACGAAAGTCATGACGCCCGAGGAACGATATTCGGCAGGATAGGCCACGATCGCGAAACCCTCGGTCATTTTCCCGTTCGCGATGTAGCTCTTCGCGCCACCGGGAGCATTTTTCCCTTGGCGGGCGACGATGTGGAAAAAATAGCCGCGGAAGGGTACGGGAGGCTCGCCGCGACTCTTGGCATATTCCTCAGCCACGGCCCATGCCACCAGCGGTCCGATGGGGCTCTGCGGTTGGCCTTCGGAAGCTTTCCAATAGAGGCCGTTGTCCTTCGCCGGATCACTGAAGATTTGTTGCGCATACACGCCGTTATGTGTGGAGCGATATTCCTTTTCCCCGGCGACGAGTTCCTGGCAAATGCGAATGGCCGACATTTCGTTGAGACCGATGCGCCGAGCCAAAATTTCGCTCTTGCCGGCGTCGGTGTCGAAATACCAGGAATTGCTCTTGTTCACGATGGGAATGGGAGTGGGCCAGTTCTTCGCGCCGATATACAGAGTGATGGTTCCGTCGGGTTCTTTCACCAGGCGGTTGCATTCCTGATACTTCTGTGCGAAGTTGGCGCGGCTCTGGGAGTCCTCGGCGTCGTCACCCGAGGAGACGATCTGCTTGCCGTCCGGACCGAAGATATCGAGGAGGCCCTTTTCGTCGTTGCTCTGGACTGCCGCGAAGAGCGCAGCACTGGCTTTCTCCGGGGAAGAGAAAGTTTTCTGTCCCTTTTGCTGGGCCAAGGAACTGGCGGGGAAGCACGCGCTGAGAAGGAGCGCGACCGCCGCCAATGCAGAAAGATTAACCCAGGGAAATTTGTCGAGGTTCAGCTTCGCTCGCCGCATATAGCTTTTCTCCATTTTTGAATTTCGCGATCCACCGGGAACCTAACGAAATTTTGATTGTTGAGGGGATTAGCGATGACCGCCACCGCCGCCACCGTGCGCACCGCCACCACCACCACCGCCGCCGCCGTGAAATCCGCCACCGCCGCCGAGGCTCGAATTTCCGCGTGCTGAAAAGCTTCTGGTTTGTCCGCCATGGTCGTACCCGCTGAAGCCACTAGAGTGGACACCACTCTCGCCGTGAGGTTGCGCGTACCCTCTGGCAGCCTGGCGGTCTCCGTTGAAAGGCCTGGCGCCTGCACCGCGCTCTTCGAAGCCTCTGCCGTGATCGCCTCCACCGGGCCTATCGAAGCCCCTGCCGCGATCGCCTCCGCCGCGATAATAGGTGTTCCGGTTATAGAAGGTCCTGCTATGGGAGTAGTAGCGGTCGTGGTTATAGACTGCGTAATGGTTGTGCCAATCGAATCCCCAACGATTCCAGCCCCATCCATAACCACCGAAGAAGCCGACTCCGAAGCCGACACCGAAGGAGAGATAGGGGCCGCCATACCAAATGCCGGGGTAGGGATACCAACCGGGCCAGGCGACGATTGGGCCTCCGTAGACTACCCAGGGATCGTAGGCGGGGACGTAAACTACCTCGGGATCAGCCGGCTGAATGACGATGGTAGGACCTTGCGAGGTGACGGTCTGCTGAGGAGTGGTTTTGAGATTGCCAGATTCTTCCGCTTTCTGGCGCATGACCTGAACGGCATCCATCACATCCTGTTCCTGGTTGTAGTAGGCATCGCCGAGGGACGAAGTCCAGGAGAGGTTCTTGTCCATATTCCCTAGGACGGATGGAAACGCGGCAAGCGCCTTAACGCTCGGGTCCCAGGGCTGTTGATCCACTGCCTGGCCCAAATCATCGCCCTTCAAATCAGGATGGGCTTGAACCCATCGGTCGGCTTCGACGACTTGTTCGGGAAATGTGGAGGCCGCCAAGATTTGGGCCACTAGCGAGTCCGGATAGAGCGCAATCGGGGCGACCAACTGTTGCAGCTGCTCGGGAGTCTGTTGCTCGTACGGCGCACCTTTTGAGGTCTGCGCCGGAGCTTGCGCGTCTTGGTCTTGGAAAGCCGGCAGATTCTGAGGCCAAGTCACAAGCAACAGGAACAGAGGCAAGAGGGAGACCAAAATCCGGTTGGTCACTCGAGGTCTCGAATACCGCGTGGGGCGTCCGATCATGTTCATGTGCTTGAACCTCCTCTACCTGTTCGATGCGCAAGGTGTCCCATATGGATAGACGAAAAAGTACGACATTACGTTACGATCTCTAATCGTTCGTCCGGGTTTTCCCTTTACTTGCCTGATTTCGGAAACATACACAAAGGTTAATGGCCGCTTATCGGTGAACCATCCATTCAGGTTTGCTCTTTAGTTGTCGTTACCTGCTCGCGGTGCCATAATTTCACTCTTACAGTGCGAGCCTGCACATGCCAGTTGACAGGTTTCAGGTGGATTAGCACGCGGCACTGTTCACGGAGGTTTCTATGGCGATGCGGGATAGCTGGGTGGAGAAGAGGGAAGCGGGACAGGCAAGTTTGAATGGTGGCCGCAACATGTCGCAGATGCATCTGGCACGGCTTGGTGTGATTACGGAGGAGATGGAGTACGTCGCGAAGCGCGAGAAGCTGGACCCCGAAGTGGTACGCAGCGAAGTGGCGCGGGGGCGCGCGATCATTCCCGCGAACATTCATCACCGCAATCTGGAGCCGATGGGGATCGGGATTGCTTTCAACTGCAAGATCAATGCGAATATCGGGAATTCCGCGACGACGTCGGAGATCCAGGAAGAGTTGAAGAAGCTGCACCACGCGGTGCACTACGGCGCGGATACGGTGATGGACCTTTCGACTGGCGGGAATATTCCGGAGATCCGGCAGGCGATTATCAACTCTTCGCCGGTGCCGATCGGGACGGTGCCGGTGTATGAAGCGATTTCGCGTGTGCGGCGGCCGGAAGATCTGACCATTGACTTGATGCTGGAAGTGATTGAAGAGCAGGCGGAGCAGGGCGTGGATTACATGACGATTCACGCGGGCGTGTTGCGGGAGCATGTGCCGCTGGTGCGGAAGCGGATTACAGGCATTGTGAGCCGCGGCGGGTCGCTGATGGCGCACTGGATGGAGCACCACAAGAAGCAGAATTTCCTGTACGAGAACATCGAGAAGGTCTGCAAGATTTTCAAAAAACATGACGTGAGCTTTTCGTTTGGCGATGGCTTGCGGCCGGGCTGCATCGCGGACGCCAGCGATGAGGCGCAGTTTGCGGAATTGAAAGTGCTGGGCGAATTGACGAAGAAGGCGTGGGAGCATGACGTGCAGGTGATGATCGAAGGACCCGGGCACATTCCGCTGGACAAGATCAAGGAGCAGGTGGACAAGGAGATGGAATGGTGCCACGAGGCGCCGTTCTACACGCTGGGGCCACTGGTGACGGACATTGCGCCGGGGTACGACCACATCACGAGCGCGATTGGGGCGGCGATGATCGGGTGGCATGGCGCGTCGATGCTGTGCTACGTGACGCCGAAGGAGCATTTGGGATTGCCGAATCCGGAAGATGTGAAGCAGGGCGTAATTGCGTACAAGATCGCGGCGCACGCGGCGGACGTGGCGCGGCACCGTCCGGGAGCGCGGGACCGCGACGATGCGTTGAGTTATGCGCGGTTTTTGTTTGACTGGAACAAACAGTTTGAGTTGTCGCTGGATCCGGCGACAGCGAAGGCGATGCATGACGAGAATTTGCCGGATGATTTTTATAAAGAGGCGAAGTTCTGCTCGATGTGCGGGCCGAAGTTCTGCTCGATGAATATTACGCAATTGGCGGAAGCGGAGAGCGGGAAGGACCAGGCGGAGCGGAAGCAGAAATTTGCAGAGTTGTTGGTGAAGGTGCAGGGCGCGGGGGGATAGAACACCAGGTTAGTGCCTGCAGGCATGAAACCAGCGCCATGAAGATGCTAGAGAGAAATGCCGGAGCCTAATTACACCAACCTTTTACGGGAAGAGTTTAATCGGTGGGCGGAGGCTGGGCGCGGGGAGGGGATGGAGCAGGAGCACCTGCCGATTACGTTGCCGGTGCTGGAGAAGATGCGGCTGGCGGCGACGGACAATGTATTGGATGTGGGGTGCGGGTCGGGATGGCTTTCACGGTGGCTGGCGAAGAGGGTGCCGGAGGGCCGCGTGGTCGGGATGGATGTTTCGGATGAGATGATCCGCGTTGCGCGGCGCACCAGCCTTGATTGCGAAAGTATTCTTTATGCCACCGGGGAAGTTGGGGAAATCCCCTGGGACGCAAATTTTTTCGACCACGCGATTTCTGTGGAGTCGGCGTATTACTGGCCGGAGCCTGCTGCCGGGGTTAAGGAAATTTTTCGGGTGCTGAGGCCGGGCGGGGCGGCGTGGATTCTGATCAATTATTACCGGGATAATCCGCATTGCCACCAGTGGGGGCCGCTACTGGCCGTGCCGACGCATCTTTTGCTTGCGGAGGAATGGGCTGAACTTTTCCGCGCTGCGGGATTTATAGATATTGCGCACGAGCGGGTAGTCGATCCGTCTCCTTCGCCCGAGGTTTACAGCGGGCGATGGTTCCGCGATGCGACGCAGCTTCGTGCGTTTAAGGCTGAGGGCGCGCTGCTGATCCACGGGATGAAGCAGTAAGGTAAGGCTTACATTAGATTCGTTAGCGGGCATTGCCTCTTTGGTTGAATTCGCGGCGGCCAGTCAGAGATTCCTCCCTCCATCTGCTAAGTTGGGTCTAAGAACGCCACACCAGGGAAACTCAATCGAGAGCTGCAGTCGATCGGCTGCGGCAAAACTGCATGAATGCGCCGGGTTCCATCTACGATGTGCTCGTGGTCGACGACTCGCCTGTTTACCGGAAGCTGGTCGAGCAGGTGCTGGAGTCGCAGCCATTCAGTTTGCACTTTGCACGGAACGGGGAAGAGGCGCTGCAGTTAATCGAAGAATTTTCGCCAGCGATCGTGGTTACGGACTGGATGATGCCGGATTTTTCCGGGCCGGAATTGTGCCAGCGGATTCGCGCGGATGTATCTCGCCCGTACACTTACATCATTCTGATGACCAGCAACACGGAAAAAGGAAATGTGGTGAAGGGGCTGCAGGCTGGGGCGGACGATTATCTGACCAAGCCGTTCGATCCGGGAGAGATGCTGGCGCGCATCGGCGTAGGCCGGCGGATCATTGATCTGAACCGGGAGCTTGCGGCGAAGAGCGTGAAGCTGGAAGAGGCGGCGCGCACGGACCCTCTGACGGGATTGCCGAACCGGCGGGCGATCGAGGAGTGGGCGCTCAAGCAGTTGCGCGGTGCGGCGCGGCACGGGTTTTCGCTGTGGGTGGTGGTGGCGGACATCGATTCGTTCAAGACCATCAATGATACTTTCGGGCATCACGCCGGGGACATAGTGATCAAGACGTTCGCCGACTACCTGAAGCGTTGCACGCGGTCTTCGGATATTTGCGGACGGCTGGGCGGGGACGAGTTCCTGCTGGTGATGACGCACGTGGAAGCCGCGCATATAGAAGCGACGGTGAACCGTTTTCGGGAACAGTTCGCGGCGCTTTCGTTTCCGTTTCAGGGGCAGAGCGTGAGCGTGACCGCGAGCTTTGGGATTGCCGGATGTTCCGGGAAAGATTCGCCAGAGTTTGGCGGGTTGGTGCGCAAAGCCGACCAGATGCTGTACGAAGCGAAGCGCGGCGGCCGCAATACGGCCCGCGTTTGTTACCCTCGACCTTAAGCCAATCATCCCCGGTGTGAGCGCGGCGCTGGCCGCTTGCTGCGAATTGTGGTAGTAGTGCGGCTGCGGAGATTTCTGCGCACAGGAAAGTTTTGGGCAGGGTGGGCGCGAATTCAACAGGGAAGGTGTGCCGATGGGATTTTTGAGCGAAGGGGTGGCGGTGGTCACGGGAGCGGGATCCGGGATGGGGCGATGCCTGGCGCAGCAGTTGGCGGGGATGGGCGCCTCGTTGGCGCTCTCGGATGTGGATGAGAAGGGGCTGTCGGAGACGGTGGCGCTGCTGGGTTCGCCAAGGGGCAAAGTGACGCAGCATGTTGTAAACGTTGCGGACGAGGCGCGGGTGAAGGCGTTTGCGGATGAGGTGGCGGCGCAGCATGGGCGGGCCACGGTGCTTTTTAATAATGCGGGAGTGGCGCTGCTGGGAAAATTTGAAGAGCTTTCGCTGGAGGATATCCGCTGGCTGACGGACATTAATTTCTGGGGCGTGATCCATGGGGTGTTTTATTTTCTGCCGCTGCTGAAGAAGGAGAGGCGGGCGCACATCGTGAATACGTCCAGCGTATTCGGGCTGGTGGGAGTTGTTGGACAGACGGCCTACTGCGCGAGCAAATTTGCGGTGAGAGGTTTCACGGAATCGCTGCGGCATGAACTGGAAGGAACGAACATTTTTGTTACCAGCGTGCATCCCGGAGGGATCAAGACTGCGATTGCGAGACGTGCACGGCTGGGAGCTCGGGCAGCGGCAAGTTTGTATCCGGACAGCGTTTCGCGGTTTGACCGGGTGGCGATTACTACGGCCGAGGACGCGGCGGCACGGATTCTGAAGGGCGTAGAGAAATATGAGCCGCGGGTGCTGATAGGGCGGGATTGCAAGCAGGCCGATATTCTGCAGCGGTTGCGGCCGGTGGGGTATTGGAAAACGATTGCGAAGAAGATTCAGGATCCGGACGCCAGGAAATAATGCAGGGAGCGCGAGAGGGCGTAGTCTTCATAACACTCCGATGCGATGGTTGGATCGAACGAAAAGTTGAGAATATTTCCTTGTATCGTCCATAAGTAAAACTGAAGAAGCGGCAGGCTTGGTCAAAGCTACAATTGTGGCTTGTGGTTAGGGAAAGGGCCGAACATGCCTATTGTTGCGCCTGTGGCTGAATGGGGCAGTCTGTCTGCACGAATTAAGTCGGAAGCGCCGGAAGCGTTTGATTCCGAGGGGCGCGTTCTCAATTTGATTGAAGGGGAATGGAAAGACCCGGGATTCGGGAGGCATTACGAGTCGCCAATTGACGGGCGGAGCCTGGGGCGGATTCCTATGATTGAGCTGGAGGCAGCGCGGACGGCGGTGAAGTTTGCGAAGGCCGAGGCGGCCGATTGGGTGAAGACGGATCTGGACGAGCGGCGGCGGCGAGTGAACGATTGCCTGGCAGGATTGCAGAAGCAGAAAGAGCTGATTGCCTTGCTGCTGATGTGGGAGATCGGAAAGCCGTACGCGCAGGCGCTGACGGATATCGAGCGGTGCATCAGTGGCGTGGAATGGTACGTTGCGAACATCGAGAACATGCTGGGGAAGCGAGCGGCGCTGGGGCTGATTTCGAATATCGCGTCATGGAATTATCCGATGTCGGTGCTGATGCACGCGGTGCTAGTGCAGTTGCTGGCGGGGAATGCGACGATTTCAAAGACGCCGACGGACGGCGGGCTATACGCGCTGACACTGGCACAGGCGGTGGCGCGGGAATGCGGGTTGCCGGTGTCGCTGGTCAGTGGATCCGGCGGGCAGTTGAGCGAAGCGCTGGTGCGGAATGAGTTTGTGGATTGCCTGGCGTTTGTAGGAGGGAAGACAAACGGCGGAGTGATTGCCTCGTCGCTGTACGACGAAAGCAAGCGATACATGCTGGAGATGGAGGGAGTGAACACGTACGGTGTGTGGCAGTTTTCGGATTGGAGCGGGCTGGGGCAGCAGTTGAAGAAGGGATTTGATTACGGGAAGCAGCGGTGCACGGCGTACGTGCGGTATGTGGTGCAGCGGGAACTGTTTCCGCAATTTCTGGAGATGTATTTACCCGTGCTGCGGGGATTGCGGTATGGGAATCCGGTGATGGTGGAGAAGGAGACGGACCCGCTGCCGAAACTGGATTTCGGGCCGCTGATCAACAGCAAGAAGGTGGAAGAATTGCGAGTACTGTACGTGGAAGCGCTGGGGAAGGGCGCGATCAGCTTGTTTGAGGGCGGCGTGCAGGAGAGCATGATTTTTCCGAATCAGGATACGTCGGCGTACGTGGGGCCGGCGGCGCTGCTGAATATTCCCAAGAATTGCCGGCTGTATCACAGCGAGCCGTTTGGGCCGATTGATACGATTGTGGTGGTGGATCACATCGAGGAGCTGATTTCGGAGATGAACGTGTCGAACGGGGCGCTGGTGTCTTCGATTGCGTGCGATGACGCGAAGATCGCGCGGCGGGTGGCGGAGGAGTTGCGGGCGTTCAAGGTGGGGATCAATTCGATCAAGTCGCGCGGGGACCGGGAAGAGGTGTTCGGCGGCGTGGGGCAATCGTGGAAGGGGTGTTTTGTGGGTGGGCGCTATTTGGTGCTGGCGGTGACGGCGGGGGAGCCGGGGGAGAAGTTGTATGGGAATTTTCCGGGTCATTCGAGGATGCCGGAGGAGTCGTCGGTGAGGGCGATCAGCGCGACACAAAAATAGGGTTTCGCATTTGGTTCAAAGCTGAGGGCCGGGAACAGCCCTTGCAGTATTCCCTTGCTTCCAACCAACGTTTGGATATTCTCTCAATAATTGTCTAATAGACTACATCCGAAGTTTGGAGTGCCTTTAGCAAGCTTTCCATTTGGGAGAGGTCCGCGTGGCTGAGAGAATCGAAAAAAAAGTGGAACGCTGGCTGTCCGCCGGAGTGATTGATTCGGCTGCCGCGGAACGAATTCGCAAATTTGAAACTGAGCACAGCACGCGCGAACGGCACCGGTGGCCCGTTCATATCGCGCTCGCGCTTGGCGGCCTGCTGGTGTGCGCAGGGATTTTGCTGTTTGTGGCGGCGCATTGGGAAGAACTGTCTCCGAGCTGGCGGTTTACGCTGGTGCTGCTGCTGGTTGGATTCTTTCCGGTAGCGGGCGCGCTGATGGCAGAGCGGTTTCGAGCGTTGTCGCTGACTTTTCATGTCATCGGGACGATCTGCGTTGGCGCCGGCATCTATCTTGCGGCGCAGATTTTCAATCTTCAGGAACACTGGCCGAATGCCATTCTGATGTGGGCGATTGGCGCGCTGGCCGGTTGGGCTCTGGTGCAACACTGGTCGCAAGCTGTACTGGTGGCGATCCTGGTGCCGTCGTGGCTGGTTGGGGAATGGCAAGTGCGAGCAGAAGAGTACCGATTGGGAGAATTCGTGGCCGCCTCGGGTTTGCTGCTGCTGGCGCTGACTTATTTATCGGCGATCGACTCGCGGAAGGATTCCAAGGAGCGCGTGGCGCTGGGTTGGGTGGGAGGAATCGCCCTGATTCCTTGCGCGGTGTGGGCGTTCGTCGATCGAAGCGAAAATTGGTGGTGGTGGCGGAATCTACCGGCGGCTCCGCATGGCGTGAAGATCACGGGGTGGTGCATTGCGATAGCCGTGCCGCTGTTGTTGGCACTGATTCTGCGAGGCAGGGCTTCGTGGATGAACGCGATTTCGGCGGTGTGGGTGCTGCTGATTGGAACACTTCATCCGACAAATTCCGCGGGTTACAAGTCGCTTCTGAGCTTTTCGTGGGACTCTCTGGGGGGCTATATTTTGGCGGCAGTGGGAGCGCTGGGGCTGGTCGCCTGGGGATTCGTGGAAAAGCGGAGCGAGCGGATCAATCTGGGGATTGCCGGATTCGCGATTACGGTGATCATTTTTTATTTTTCGGATGTGATGGACAAGCTTGGCAGGTCGGCGAGCCTGATTGGAATGGGCGTACTGTTCCTGCTGGGCGGCTGGAGCCTGGAGCGATTGAGGCGGCGGCTTGTGGGCGAGATGCAAAGAAGGGAAGCATGAGCAGACTTACCAAAGGATTGATACTGGCGGGGATTCAACTGGCGATCGTGGCGAGCTTGGGTGCGAAGCTGGCTTTGGATCGGGCGCGACTTCCGCGGGCGTGGGCGAAGGTGAGATCGTTCGACCCGGATCTGCCGATTCGCGGGCGGTATTTGGCGCTTCAGCTGGTGGTGCATGTGCAGCCAGCCGGAGAAAACAAGAGCGGTTCCGCGCGGCCCGAATATAAGAACCCTTGCTCCATGGGGGGGAAATTACTAGCGACTAACGGACAATTGGGGGCAATGCCGACAGACAATGATCATGGAGTTTGGCTGACGGCGTGCTTGGGGCCAAACCAACCGGACGTCTTGATAGCACAGCCAGTATTGTTCTTCCTGCCAGAGCATGCGGAGAATCCGATGCAGACGGCGCGGGGTGGAGAGCTTTGGGCGGAAGTGACCGTGCCGAAGGCTGGACCGCCGCGGCCGATTCGCCTTGCGGTGAAGAAGGGGAATAGTTTCACGCCGCTGGAAGCTAAATGATAGCGTCCACGGGTGAGTTTTGACGGAGGGAGAAGCGGGGGACTATACTGCGCGTTTAGGGGGGATGGCCAATCTGAAGATCGGTCATTACGCGGAGAAGGGAAGAGGCTGGCTTAAAAGACCAGCGCTACATTGAAGAAGGAAGAATGACCAGCGGAGTACGGATGTGGGAGTGATTGACCAGCGGTTTGAGAAGAATGCGCTGATCAGCTCGGTGGATTATGTGTTTAACTGGGCGCGGAAGAGTTCGCTGTGGCCGCTGACGTTTGGGCTGGCTTGCTGCGCGATTGAGATGATTGCTTCGACGACGGCGCGGTTTGATATGGCGCGGTTTGGTGCGGAGGTGTTCCGGCCTTCGCCGCGGCAGGCGGATTTGATGATTGTGTCGGGGACGGTGACGCTGAAGATGGCGCAGGTGATCCAGAGAATTTGGCAGCAGATGCCGGACCCGAAGTGGTGCATTTCGATGGGGGCTTGCTCGAGTGTGGGCGGGCCGTTCAATACGTACTCGGTTTTACAGGGAGTGGATCGGGTAGTGCCGGTGGATGTGTATGTTGTTGGCTGCCCACCACGACCGGAGGCGCTGTTTTATGCGCTTTTGAAATTGCAGGACAAGATTGACAACATGAGTTTGGCTAAGAGGCCGACGGAAGTGCGGTTGCGGCCGGAGATGGCGGAAGAGTTTAAGAGGAGCGTGATGATTGCGCAAGTTGCGGAGCCGCGGTAGAGGGGATTTACATCCCCGTTGTGATTCGAGCAAGATTTAAGACCTGAAGAGAAAAGCAGATCCCTCACCCCGCAAAAGGCGCGGGGATTCGGGATGACAATTTCGGGATGGTTCGCGGTAGTTCGAGGTAGTTTGAGTAAATGAGATAGTTCGAGTTAATTCGAACTGGTTCGAGGTACAGAGACGATGGCGCTTATTCGGACGATTAAGGTGGCGGAACTTCCGGCGGGGACGATACGAGAGTTGCAGGTGGAAGGGAAAGCAGTGGCGGTGGCCAATGTGGGCGGGAAGATTTATGCGATCAACAACACATGCCTGCATCGCGGGGGGCCGCTGGGGGAGGGTTCGCTGGAGGGCAAAGTGGTGATTTGCCCGTGGCATGGGTGGCAATATGACGTCACGAATGGGAAGGTTGTGCAGAATCCCGCGGCGGCCGTGGATTGCTATCATACCGAGGTGCGGGGAGAAGATATTTTCATTGATTTGGGCTGAGGCAGCCGGAAGAACTCGACTAGACGGCAATCCTTCTGTAACCAAAACAAAATAAGGAATTTATAATCGAGAAACGGGTGGGAAGGTACGTTTTTTCGGGTTTTGCACACCGTTGTGCCCCTATCCCTCACATTTTGTTTGGTTTTCCTTGTTCGAGCGTGTATATTTTCCCCGGCTTTGGGTGAAGATGGCGAATTCGACTCCTCAGACACGACATTATTGGATCTTCAGCACCGACCCGCACCACTATCACTGGGACACACTTTTCGTTAAGGGCAAAGAAATGTGGCACGGGGCGGGTTCGAAACCCGATGCTATCCGTGCGCTCAAGCAAGTGAAGCGTGGGGACCGCGTGCTGTGCTACCACTCCGCTCCCGAACGTTCACTCTATTCCATTGCGGAAGTTACGCGAGATCCTTACCCTGACCCGCATGATTACAAGGGGAAAAACCTGGTGGCGGACCTTCGGGCGTTCGAAAAACTGCCGCGGCCGGTGACGCTGGCGGAAATGCGGGCGAATCCCGCGCTGAGAAAAGCGAAGCTGTTGAAGAATGTGCGCCTGTTGATTTCGCCTATCAGCGAAGCGGAGTATCTGGAACTGCTGCGCATGGCGGGCATAGTGGCCACGCCGGGCGTGCCGCTGCCCTGAGGAAACTTTGCAAAAAAAGGGGTTCCGCGGGAGCGCGACTTAGCAAGCGGATAAATAAAAAGAATGCCTTCTTCAGGGGCTAAAGCCCATTCGCGCAGAAGGCGTTTCGCCGGGGCTGAAGCCCCGGCCTCCTAAAGAAGGTCCATGAGCACAGCCAACAATGACTGTGCAACCGGTGCGGGTGAAAGGTGACTTGCACAGGGGCAAGAGGGGCCACCCTTCCTTCGTCAGGGCGAGCTCTGAAGGTGGCCGCTACGGGAGCGCATTTGGGGAGCCATGCGTCCAATCACTGGGGTTGCGTTCAAGGGAAAACCAATGAAAAGCAGAAGGAATCAACGAGTACCACTGATGGTGCTTCTGGCGGCTATGCTGTGCGTGTGCGGGGCAAGCGGGCAGGAATATCCCGTAACGACGAAAACGCTGAAGAACGGGATGAAGATTCTGGTGCAGACGGACCACAGCATTCCGAACGTGGCGCTATATACGTTTTATAAGGTGGGGTCGCGCAACGAGCGGCCGGGGACGACCGGGCTGTCGCATTTTTTCGAGCACATGATGTTCAACGGCGCGAAGAAGTATGGGCCGGGAGAGCTCGACAAGGCCATGGAATCGAATGGCGGATCGAATAACGCGTACACCACGCGGAATGTGACCGTGTATCAGGACTGGTTTCCCCGGACGGCTCTGGAGCTGATTTTTGATATCGAGTCGGATCGCATCCGGGACCTGAGTTTTGACCCGAAGAAAATTGAAAGCGAGCGGGGCGTGGTGGCTAGCGAACGGCGAAGCAGCGTAGACGGGCAGAACGAGGGCCTGCTGGACGAACAGCTCTGGGCGACGGCGTTTATCGCGCATACCTACCAGTGGCCGGTGTTGGGCTGGATGAGCGACATCGAGCACTGGACGATGGAGGATTTGAAGCACCACTTTGAAATGGGCTATTCGCCGAGTAACGCCACGATGGTGGTGGCGGGAGATGTGACACCGGAGGAGGTGTTCGCCCTGGCGGAGAAATATCTGGAGCCGATTCCAGCGCACGCGCCGCCGCCACCGGTGACGACGACAGAGCCATCGCAGCTGGGAGAGAGGCGGCTGGTGGTGCGGAAGCCCGCGGAATTGCCGCTGCTGATGATTGCGTATCATGTGCCACAAACAAACAATCCGGATTTTTACGCGCTCAATGTGATGAGATCGATTCTGTTTCAGGGGGAGAGTTCGCGGATGTACCAGCGGCTGGTGGACAAGGACCAGATTGCGCTGGACGTGGAATCGGAATCGGACAATGCGTTTGACCCAACGCTGCTGTTGTTTCTGGCGCAGCCGAAGGAAGGCGTGGACCCGGCGGCCTGCGAAAAAGCAATTTATGAAGAGGTGGAACGCTTGCAGAGTTCGCCGGTTTCGGACCGGGAGCTGGAGAAGGCGAAGAATTTCCGGCTGGCGGAATTCTACCGGCAGGTGCGGACGATCAATGGACGGGCCAACACGTTGGGAACGTATGAGGTGTTCTTCGGGGATTACAGGAAATTATTTGATGCGGCGAAGAATTACAGCGCGGTGACGAAGGAAGATGTGCAGCGCGTGGCGAAACAGTATTTCGTGGCGAACAATCGGACCGTGGCGACGTTGATGCCAGAGAACGGGGAGAAAGGCAAGCCATGAGAATGATGACGAAGAAAAGGTTTGCACTGGCGCTGGCGTTAATGACGTTTGCTGGAGCTTCCGCGGCTCGAGCGCAGAAATTGCAGATGCCGCCGCATGAGAAGGTGGTGCTGAAGAACGGGTTGACGGTGCTGTTGCTGGAAAAGCACAGCGTGCCGATGGTGAACGTTGCGGGGATCGTGAAGGCGGGGGGACTGGCGGATCCGGCGGGGCAGGAGGGGCTGGCTTCTACTACGGCGGGACTGCTGCGCAAAGGCACGAAGGCTCGCACGGCGCAACAGTTCGCGGGGGACATTGATTTCATCGGCGGAACATTTGAGGCGGATGCCGGCGCGGATTATTCGAGCTTCGCCGCGGAATTTCTTTCAAAGGATACGGTGAAGGGGCTGGAGTTGGTTTCCGATGCTTTGTTGCACCCGACGTTTCCGCAAGCGGAGGTGGACAAGCTGCTGGCGCAGTCCGTGGACGGGGTGAAGGCGGCGAAAGACAGCGCGCGCGACGTGATTTTCCAATATTACGAAGGATACCTTTATAACGGGAAGGGCTACGGGCGGCCGACGGGCGGCGATGAGATTTCGTTGAAGAAGATCCAGCGCGATGCGATCGTGAAGTTTTACGAGACTTACTACACACCGGGAAACACGATTCTGGCCGTGGCCGGAGATTTCAATGCGGCGGAGATGAAGAAGAAGATTGAGGAGATTTTTGGCGTATGGCCGACGAAAGCGGCGCCTGCGGTAAAGGAGGAAGCGGCCGGCCCGATGAAGGGGAAGAAGTTGCTGTTGGTGAATAAGGCCGACGCGACGCAGACTTATTTTGCGATTGGGAATGTGGGAGTTTCGGCGACGGACCCGGACCGGGTGGCAATTGAGGTGGCGAACACGGTGTTCGGCTCGCGGTTTACGTCGATGCTGAATGAGGCGCTGCGGGTGGAATCGGGGTTGACGTACGGCGCGACATCATTTTTTTCGATGCAGAAGGAGCCGGGGCCGTTCGCGATGTTCAGCTTTACGCGGAATGAGACTACGGGGAAGGCAATCGATTTGGCCCTGGAGGTCCTGAAAAAGCTGCATACGAACGGAATTACCGCCGAGCAGTTGAGTTCCGCCAAGAGCTATCTGAAGGGGCAGTTTCCCCCGATGATTGAAACGTCAGGACAATTGGCGCGGCTGATTGTGCGGTATGAATTTTTGGGGCTGGACGAGAATGAAGTGAACCAGTTCGAGCAGCGGATTGACGGGGTGACGCCGGAAACGGCGAAGCAGATTATTGCGAAACATTTTCCATTGGAGAATCTGACGTTTGTGTTGGTGGGGAAGAGTTCGGAGATAGCGCCGATGGTGAAGAAATACGCGGAGAAGCAGGACGCGAAGGAAATCTCGGCGCTGGGTTTCTGGCCGGGATATAAGTAATCGGGACGGGTGGAAGATTTAACACAGAGAACACAGAGAAAGAGCACAGAGAGCGCTGAGAAGAAAGCGTTGGGCGCTTGCGTTCGGGGATGAGATGCCAGAACTGCCAGAAGTGGAGACGCTTGCGCGGGGATTACAGCGGGAGCTTACGGGGCGCCGCGTGTTGAGCGTTGAAATGGGGAAGACGGATTTCATGGATAATCCCGCGGAGATTGAGCGGGAGTTGCCGGGGACGCAGATTCAGAGGGTGGAGCGGTACGGGAAGTTCATGTTGCTGCGCTTGCAGCGCTCCGAGCAGGCAGAGGGGGCGCCTCAGGAATCAGCGCTGCTGGTACATCTTGGGATGACCGGCACTATGGTGCCGAGGCCGGTCAGCGAACCGCGGGCGAAGCATACTCATCTGGTAGCGCTGCTCGACGACGGACGGGAGCTTCGGTACATCGATCCACGGCGATTCGGACGGATTGCCTTGCTGGCGGGCGAGAAACTGCGTGAGGAGCTGCTGCGGTTTGGCGCCGATCCTTTGCTGATTTCGTTCGAGGAATTTGTGCAGCGCATTCGCGGACGGCGGGCGCGCATCAAGGCGATGCTGCTGGATCAGGGAGTGCTGCGCGGTGTCGGCAACATTTATGCGGATGAAAGTTTGTGGAAAGCCAGGATTCATCCGGCGCGAATGGGCGCGAGGCTGACCGTCGAAGAGGTCAAAAGCCTGCACGGAGCGCTGCAGCAAATCCTGGAGAAAGCGATTGTGCTGCGGGGGTCCTCGATTTCCGACTTTCTTGACGCCGAGGGAGAGCCGGGAGAGTATCAACTGCACCATAAGGCGTACGGGCGGGAAGGGAAGCCGTGCTACCGCTGCAAGACGCTTATTCGGCGAATTGTGGTGGCGGGGCGGAGCAGTTTTTTTTGCCCGAATTGCCAGAAGACGCCGCGAAGCGCAAAAAGACGGCGGCGGGTGAAACTTGTTGCGCGGCGCGGTGCGTCCAAGAGGGCAGCGAAGGTTGCCTCACGAAAGGGCTGAACTGCCCTGTGCGAGAGAAGCAGTCCAATTCAAGAAAGACGAACTCAACTGGGGAGAGTGGGATGAAAAAGAACCGCAAAGCCATCGGTGTGGTCGGGTTGGCGCTGTGCCTGCTGGTCGGCAGGGCATGGACAGCGCGCGCCGCGAATGAGGGAGCGAATCCCGTTGCCGCCGCGGATGCGCGGATTCTAGGCGAGATCCACGAACACAGCGAGCTGATGGAGAACCTTGAATATCTTTCGGATGAGATTGGGGCGCGGTTGACTGGGTCGCCGCAACTGAAGCGCGCCAACGATTGGACTGCGGAGATGTTCAAGAAATACGGCCTGACGAACGTGCATCTGGAGTCGTACTCGATTCCCCACGCCTGGGTGCGTGGCACGGCGCATGCGCGAATCGTCGCTCCGGCAGAGCATCCGCTGACGATTGCTTCCGCGGCGTGGGCGCCGAACACCAAGGGCAAGGTGCACGGGCCGGTGGTTTACTTTGACGCGAAGAAGCCCGAGGACTACGAAAAATTCAAAGGGAAGCTGAAGGGCGCGATCGTGATTTTCCAGGAGCCGAGGCCGCTTTCGCCGCCGAAGCCGATCGATCAGAATCTGGAAATTTATCATCCGCTGGAAGAACCCCCGCCACCGGTGGGCCAGCCGGGACTGCCGGATCCTTATGAGAAGTACCTCGAAGCAGCGAAGACCCAGACAGCGTTTTTTTTGAGAGAAGGTGTCGTTGCCATTTTGCGTGACGCCAACAAGCCGCACGCGTTGCTGAACATGACGGATGGCACGCAGGAACCATTCCAGGTGGGACCGCTGCCGACGGCGTTTATCACCGGCGAAGGGTACCGGATGATTTACCGGATGCTGAAGAAGGGTCCGGTGGAACTTGAGATTGAAATTTCCAACTCGTTGTCGAAGAAACCGGTGGAGGTTTACAACACGGTCGGAGAGATTCGCGGGACGGAGAAGCCCGACGAGGTGGTGATTCTGGGCGCACATCTTGATTCCTGGGACCTGGGCACGGGGAGCACGGACAACGGAACGGGATCGATGGCGGTGCTGGAAGCGGCGCGGACGCTGGCGAAGCTGGATTTGAAGCCGAGGCGGACGATTCGATTCATTTTGTTTACCGGAGAAGAACAAGGGCTGATTGGTTCGAAGGAATACGTGAGGGCGCATAAGAGCGAGCTTGGGAAAATTTCCGGCGCCCTGATTCACGACAGCGGGACGGGACGGGTTCTGGCAATCGGGCTGCATGACAACTATCAGGACCGGGAGATTGTGGATCAGGTCATCGCGCCGCTGGGCGAACTGAAGATGCTGGAGCCTACGACGGCGCGGGAATATGGGACGGACAGCCTGTCGTTTGATGAAGTGGGAGTGCCGGGTTTCTGGTGTGCGCAGGAGATTGCGGAATATTTCAAGACGCACCATAGCCAGTCGGATACCTTTGACAAGGTTTGGAAGGACGATATCAACCAGGGCGCGCAGGTGATGGCCGCGTGGGCTTATAGCACGGCGCAACTGCCGGAAATGCTGCCGCGGAGGCCAGTGCCGCCGGTTGCGCCGGCTGCGACGCGACTGGAGAAGCCGAAGACGGATCCTGTTGTTGAGACAGACAAGAAAATTATTGAGCGGGTAAAGGGGGACGCGGAGCAATTGAAAGCGGACCTGACTTATCTGACGACGCAGATTGGCCCGCGGCTGACCGGTTCGCCACAACTGGATCGAGCCAGCCACTGGACGCAAGAGCAGTTCAAGTCGCTGGGGCTGGAGAATGCGCACCTGGAGAGCTGGAGCATTGCGAACAGCTGGACGCGCGGGCCTGCGACGGGGCGAATTGTTTCTCCGGCGGTGCATGAATTGACGCTGGCGGGCGCGGGTTGGTCGCCTTCGACGAACGGAACCATCAAAGGCGAAGTGATTGGAGTGGATGCCGAGAAGATAGAAGACCTGGAGAAATACAAAGGGAAGCTGGGCGGCAAGATTGTGATTGTGACGCGCCCGCGGGAGATGGAGCCGCCAACCAACCCGATCCTTACACCAGTTGGGCAATCGACGATTCCTCTGAATCACCCGAAGAGGGAAGGCAACTTTGATAGTAAGGCCTACATGCAGATGCGCGCGGCGCTGACGAAGATGATGGCGGAGGAGAAGGCGCTGGCGATGCTTTCGGGTTCGGAGAAGATGTACGGGCTGATGAATATGTCCACTCCTTCGCGGGACTACCAGCCGGCTGCATTTCCGTCGGCGTATCTGGAGCGCGAGGATTATTTGCAGATCTGGCGGTTGCTGGATGAGGGTACGCCGGTGCAGCTGGAGTTGAATCTACAGGGTTCGTTCAGCGGCAAGCCGGTGGAGGTGTACAACACGGTGGCGGAAATTCGCGGGACGGAGAAGCCAGACGAGGTGGTGATCCTGGGAGCGCATCTGGATTCGTGGGATCTGGGCACCGGGGCGACGGATAACGGCACGGGGTCGATGGCCGTGCTGGAAGCGGCGCGGGCTTTGCAGAAGCTGGGCGTGAAGCCAAAGCGGACGATTCGGTTTGTGTTGTTCACCGGCGAAGAGCAGGGACTGAACGGCTCGAAAGCTTACGTGCAGGCGCATAAGGACGAGCTAGCGAAGATATCGGGCGTGCTGATACACGATACGGGCACGGGTAAGGTGCTGACGATCGGATTGATGGGGAATTACAAGGTGCGCGAGACGATTGATCGCGTGCTGTATCCGATGGCGGAGCCGCTGGGGATTATGGAGCCTTCGCTGCGCAGCGAAGGCGGGTCGGATCATATGCCGTTTGATGCGGCGGGCGTGCCGGGCTTCTGGTGCGTGCAGGAAGTGGCGGACTACGACAAGATGCACCACTCGCAGGCGGATGTGCTGGACCACGTGCGCTGGGATGATTTGACGGAAGGCGCGCAGGTGCTAGCGGTGTTTGCTTATAACGTGGCCGAGTTGCCGGAGTTGCTGCCGCGGAAGCCGGCGAAGAAGGAAGAAACGAAGTAAAGAAGTAATGATGTAACGAAGTAAAGAAAGAGAAGAAGAGGCCATGCGAGCGGTGGTGCAGCGAGTGAGCCGCGCGAAGGTGACGGTGGAGGGGCGAGTCACGGGAGAGATTGGGCCGGGGCTGATGATCCTGCTTGGAATCGGGAAGGAAGATAGTTCGCAGGTGGCGGCTGCGATGGCGGAAAAAGTGGCCAACCTGCGGATTTTCGAGGACGAACAGGGGAAGATGAACCGCTCGCTGCTGGACGTGAAGGGAAGCGCACTGGTGGTTTCGCAGTTCACTTTGTACGGCGATGCACGCGGGCAGAGGCGGCCGAGCTACATTGCGGCAGCGTCGCCGGAGCTGGCGAATAGGCTGTACGAGGAGTTTTCGGAGGCGCTTCGCAAGCTGGGAATTTCTGTGGGCAACGGGATTTTTCAGGCCATGATGTCCGTGGAGTTGGTGAATGAAGGCCCGGTCACAATCCTCATCGATTCTAACAAAGCGTTCTGACCAGGGCGCGCGTGAGGAGTGGAGCGTCGGACGCGTCGTCGGCGAGCTTCGGCGGCTCGGCACCAAGCACAACGTGGAAGGAATGGCGCGTTTTGGAATCCGCGCCGAGAAGGTCTTTGGAGTTTCCAAACCAAAACTGGACGCTTTAGCCAGGAAGATTGGGAAGAACCACGGCTTGGGCCTGGAGCTGTGGTCCACCGGGATACAGGATGCGAAGATTCTGGCAGGGCTGATCAGCGAGCCGGGCCAGGTCACGGCTTCGCAGATGGAGTTGTGGGTGCGTGATTTTGACAACTGGGACAGTTGCGATGGCACGTGCTGCCACCTGTTCGTGTTTGCTGAGGCCGCCTGGCAGAAGGCATTTGCGTGGACAAAGCGCAAGGAAGAGTTTCAGAAGCGTGCCGGATTCGCTTTGGCGGCGTATCTTGCGTATCGCGACAAAGCCGCAGGAGACACGAATTATCTGCGCTTTTTGAGGGTTGTGGAGCGCGAGGCCGAGGACGAACGGAATTTCGTGCGCAAGGCGGTCAACTGGGCGCTTCGGAATATAGGCAAGCGCAACCAGAAGCTGAATCGCGCGGCCATTGCCACGGCGCGGCGGATTCAGAAAAGGGAATCGCGTGCTGCGCGGTGGATTGCGGCGGACGCGCTGCGGGAGTTGGAAGGAAAGGCTGTGCAGGCACGGCTGCGCGGAAAAGAGCGATAGAGCGATGTCAGCGCTAAAGATTGACGTTGGCGTCCGGCGAGCGCGCTCGACCGATGCGGCCGGGATTGCCGAACTTTCCGGGCAGCTGGGATACCCGGCGACTGAAAAACAGATGAAGGCGCGTCTTAAGGATGCGCTTAAAGATAAGGACGGCTCGTGTTTCGTTGCCGAGTCGCGGGAAGGGGGATTGAGCGGGTGGATTCATGTGAGCACCACGCCACTGCTGGAAGTGGAGCGCCGAGCCGAGGTGAATGGGCTGGTGGTTGACGAGACAGCGCGGAGCCTGGGCGCCGGGGCGCAGCTGCTGGCGGCGGCGGAGAAGTGGGCGCGGGGGAAGCGGTGCAAGAGCATGTCGGTGAGGTCGAATGTACTACGAGAGCGGGCGCACGGATTTTATTTGCGGAACGGGTACGAGCATTACAAGACGCAGAAGGCGTTCCGAAAAGAGTTGTGAGGGACATGCACCGACCATCGTGCTGGCAAGTCTGAATCTCAAGGGGCAAAATTGTGCTTGCCGGATACGTTGAGGTCCTTCGGGGCGCATACGGCGCGCCCCTCAGGATGACAAGTTTTTATAAATTGTTGGTGGTGGATAGAAGAGCAGGCGGAGCCACCCGAAGGTGGCCGCTACGAGGGGAAAAGAAGAACGAGCTGGCTTAAAAGACCAGCGCTACATTTAAGAGTGAAGAGAGATGGGCACGGGAATACGGATGCGGGTGGCAAAATGTATCGTGATACGATAGACTTGTGTTATGGCCGCACAGATTACGGACGGGGAATATCACGCACTTTCAGAGCTTCGTTACCTGATACGGCGTTTCCTGCAGGAAGGCGACACAACCGCGCGCCTAGCCGGGCTTGAACCGCAGCAATACCTGTTGCTGCTGGTGATTCGCGGGCTTGGGCCGAGGCAGGAGGCCAGCATCCGCACGATTGCGGATCGGCTGGCCTTGCGCCACCACAGCACTGTGGAACTGATTGACCGTATGGAAGCGCACGGTTTTGTGAGACGCACGCGGGGCAGGGAAGACCGGCGGCAGGTGCTGGTGTCGTTGCAGCCGCGTGGCGAGAAACTTCTGGAAAAAGTCGTTGCCCAACGGCTTGTGGAATTGCGATCCCACGGCCGCGCACTGGTCGAGTCTATCGGGAAGCTTCTGGAATCGCGGCCCATGACCGCTCGGCCGAAAAAACGAAGACCCCCAGCAAAAACAACCTGATTCCTTCGTGGAGAAAATTCTGTGGCCGAGCAAGCACATCCGATCGAAACGACGGCGAGTTCTGGCCAGCAGCCGGTGCGAGAGGCGTGGTGGAATGCTGCCATTTTGAAGTGGAGAGCATTCCTGAATGACCGCGAGGAGCAGGTGTTCCTCGTGCTGACGCTGGTGATCGGGGCTCTGGTTGGACTGATCGTTGTGGCGTTTATCGAGATCACCGGACGTTTTGGCGCACGGCTTTATCCACCGGATGCGGCGGCGTGGCGAAGGTTTCTGGTGCCCGTCGCCGGTTCGCTGGTGATGGGATATCTGCTGTACAAATATTTTCCGGATGCGCGGGGCAGCGGCGTGCCGCAGACGAAGGCGGCGCTTTATGCACGCGGCGGATACATCAGCCTTTCGACGGTGCTTGGGAAATTTTTCTGCACTTCGGTGACGCTTGCCAGCGGAATCCCCCTGGGACGGGAAGGGCCGGCGGTGCAAGTTGGAGGCGGAATCGCGTCAGTGCTGGGGCGGGCGCTTGGGTTGCGGCCGGAGAGGGTGAAAGCGCTGCTGCCGGTCGGGGCCGCGGCTGCGGTGGCGGCAGCGTTCAACACGCCGCTGGCGGCGGTGCTGTTTGCGCTGGAGGAAGTTGTAGGCGATTTGCACGCGCCGGTGCTTGGATCTGTGGTGCTTGCTTCCGCAACGAGCTGGGGCGTTTTGCGGTTGTTGCTGGGCAACGAGCCGCTGTTTCAGGTGTCGCAGTATCAGCTGGTGAGTTCGTGGGAGCTGATTGCGTACGGAATTCTTGGAATTGCGGGGGGCGTGGTTTCCGCGGCATTCACGCAATTGCTGCTGCGAATGCGAGTCTGGTTCAAACGGCAGCCGGCGAAGACAGTTTGGTTTCAACCGGTGGCGGGCGGGCTGGTTGTGGGAGTGATGGGCTGGTTTGTGCCTGCGGTGATGGGCGTGGGCTATCAGTATGTGGGCGATGCGCTGAACGACAGCCTGACATTGAAATTGATGCTGACGCTGCTGGTGTTGAAGCTGGTGGCGACTGTGGTTAGCTACGCTTCAGGGAATGCCGGAGGGATTTTCGGGCCGAGTCTGTTTCTGGGAGCGATGCTGGGCGGAGCAGTCGGAAGCGTAGCGCAACATTTTTTCCCGAGCCATGTGGCTGCGCCGGGGGCTTACGCGCTGGTGGGGATGGGGACGGCGTTTGCGGGAATCGTTCGGGCGCCGATGACGTCGGTGGTGATGATTTTCGAGATTACGCGGGACTACGCAGTGATAGTGCCGCTGATGCTTTCCAACCTGGTGAGTTATTTCATCGCCTCGCGGCTGCAGAAAGAACCGATCTACGAAGTGCTGGCGGAGCAGGACGGGATTCACCTGCCCAAATTCGGGAGCCGGCAACAAACGCGGCGTCTGGTGATGCAGGCTATGCAACCGCCCGGGCAAGTGTTGAGCGCGGGAGAATCGATACAGAGAGCAGTGGAGTTGACGCGAGAGGGGCCATTACGGACCTGGGTAGTTACGAATTCGCAGGGAGTATTAGGGCTGCTCACGCGAGAGCAACTGGAGGGCGCGGCGGATAAAGGGAATCCGGACGTGCCGGTCCACACGCTTTTAAAGGCGGGAGAGTTTCCACACGTGCACGCCGATCATTCGCTGGACGACGTGTTGGATCGCATGGGAGCGTTTCGCGTGGATGTTTTGCCGGTGGTGAGCCGGGCGAATGTTCACCAACTACTGGGAGTTGTGCGGCTGCAAGACGTGCTGGAAGCGTATGGTGTGGCGATGAAGGTGCAATTGTAGAACGCGTTTCCCGATCCGAATAGTTGATCGGTTTTGAGAACGCAAGGAATGATTTTTCCTCCGGTTGGCCGCATCGTCGGTCCTCCTCAGAGCCTCCAACAGCAGTTTTTGCAAATACTTTTGGCTGAGGTCCTTCGGCTATCCTCGTCGGATGGCCTCAGGATGACACGGCTACCAATTACGTATAGTTCAAAGTTGGTCGTTGCTGTTTAGAGAAGTACCGGTTAGAAGGCGTCGCCGCCGCCTCCGCCGAAGCCGCCGCCGGAGGAGCCGCCATCGCCGCCGTCGCTGGAGAATGCGGATCCTTCGGCGCTGCGTGGGGCGGAGGTCATGACGTCGCCTGCCATCGAAGACATGGAGCTCAGATCGTTGGCGAACATGTAGGGATAGAAGTTCGGGCCGTAGCTGCCTTGATACCACTGCGGCGGCTGGGTGTAGATTCCCTGGAAGGCTTTGCTCCAATTTTTCTCGACGCCGAGGGCCATGGCGAAGGGGAGAAACTTTTCGAACATTTCGGGCGTTTTGATCATGCGATTGAAGCGATCGGATTCGACGTGGGCGAGGAAATCTTCAAAGCCGAGGACGCCTTCAAGAGCACGAGCTCCGGCCTGGGTGCGGGCGGGCATGAACCAGCCGAAGCCGCAGATGATCGCGCCGGTGAGGAGT